>Ga0272448_1008055_pt1 | contig 11043 bp, 5 predicted proteins | sample YNPCB0191_FD_202220 | JGI IMG/M metagenome (GOLD analysis project Ga0272448, IMG submission 202220) | Hot spring sediment microbial communities from Yellowstone National Park, WY, United States - YNP-CB-019-1 | ecosystem: Environmental > Aquatic > Thermal springs > Hot (42-90C) > Sediment... | reverse complement strand
GGTCGGCGTGTGGTAGTGGTCGTGGCCTACATCACTGGCGCAGCCTGGCTTGCCCTGATGTTGCTGACCGATACTGTCATGGCCGGCCCCGTGCTCACCGTGTGGGGTTCACACTTCCAGACAGGCACCCTCTACCCTGCTTATGTCGTCTACTCGGTCACCTTGACGCTTTGGAGTCTCTACAACTTCTTCAGGGCCCGCCATCGCTGCCTGACCACGTCATTGCGCCGCCGCATGGGGTATCTCAGCTTTACGTTTGTTGTGCCTGCCCTGGGTTTCATTCCCTATCTCCTGGCAGCACTCATGCTGACTGCCGTGCCTGAGCCTCTGCTCGTCCTTTTTCCTCTTGCCGGCAGCATCGGCGTGGTACCGATGATCGTCGTCCTTGCCTACATTGTCTCCTATCAGGGCGTTTTCCTGCCCGATCGTGTTGTGAAACAAAGCCTTATCAACTATCTCTTGCGCGGGCCCTTCTTGGGCGTGGTTGTCACCTTCTTGGTCATCGCCATTCCACGTCTGGGACACGTCCTCGACCTCTTCAGTGACCGCTTTCTCATTTTTGCCGTCGTCTTCATTATTGTTGTTCTACAGGCCGCCCTCGACCGACTGCGTCCTTTTATCAACCGTCTGATCTATCAAGATGAGGAAATTGTATGGCTTGAGGAACTGAACCAGCGCCTCCTCACATCCGCCGACCTCAACGAGCTGCTGAACAATACGCTCATCGCTGTGTGCGAGGTGCTGCGGGTTCGTTCAGGCTTCATCGCCGTGCCTGATCGCCGCACAGGAGGATATAGCCTGCAGGCCGTGGTGGGGCCCATTGCCAAAGCACGCTCTTTCCTCGAACAGGACGGCATAAAGACCCTGGCCATGATCAGTCAACAGGGCGCAGGCGAAGGCAACGGCAATAACGGTTATCCCCTGGCCAGTGACGGCTACTGGCTTTTCCCCCTGGCAGGACAGGGCGACGAACCGCCTGGGGTTTTGGCTGCTGAGAAACCACAACAGCGCCCCGATCTGAGCGCCGAGGAGATGGAGATTGTCCAGGTTTTGGTTGACCGGGCAAGCATCGCCGTTGAGGATGTGCAGCTCCAGCGCAGCATCGTGCAAACACTCAAGGGCGTGGCCCCGGAGATCGAGCAGGTCCAGCAATGGGGCAGTCAGTTGCGCTTTGCCAGCCCATCGGCGCTCGCTCAGCTTGAAGCAGATCCACTGTACACGCCCGAGTTTCACAGGGCCGTACGCGATGCCCTCTCACACTATTGGGGCGGGCCGAAGTTGACCGGGAATCCGCTATTGAACCTGCGTGTCGTTCAAGCGGCGCTACCGGAAAACAACAACAATCCCAGTCAGGCCCTGCGTGCCGTCTTGCGCCAATCGGTGGAGACCCTACGCCCGGCCGACGACCGTGACCCGATGGCCAATGAGTGGATTCTCTACAACATCCTGCGCATGCGTTTCCTGCAGGGCAAGCGAGTCAAGGAAATCGTTCAGGAGCTGGCGATGAGCGAGTCGGATTTTTATCGCAAGGAGCGGGCAGCCATACGCGAGGTCGCTCGCGCCCTGGCGACGATCGAACGCGGCTACATGAACACACAAGGGGAAGGGGGGCGCTCGTGACACCACAAACGAACCTGAAACCACTTGCTTTCCGGCCACTGCCGCTGGGCAGCATTCGTCCCGCCGGCTGGCTGCTCCACCAATTACGCATCCAGGCCAACGGCCTGAGCGGGCATCTGGACGAATTCTGGCCCGATGTGGCGCAAAGCGGATGGATTGGCGGCAGTGCCGAAGGCTGGGAGCGTGGCCCATATTGGCTGGATGGCGTTGTGCCGCTGGCCTTCTTGCTCGATGATCCTGCGCTCAAGACAAAGGTGCAACACTGGGTAGACGAAATCCTGGCCCGCCAACACACCGACGGCTGGCTTGGTCCAATTCAGAGCGACTCGCAGAATCACAGCTATCCCGCCTACGATCCCTGGCCCACCTTCGTCGCCCTCAAAGCCCTTAGCCAATACTATGATGCCACCGGCGACCGGCGGGTGCTCGTGGCCATGGAACGAAATCTGCGGCGCATGGCGGCCTTGCTTGCCCAGAAACCGCTATTTGAATGGGGAAAATCGCGCTGGGCCGACCTTGTCTTGAGCATTCACTGGCTGTACGAACGCATTGGCGGCGACTGGCTGCTCGATCTGGCCGCCCTCGCACACGCACAAGGTTACGATTGGCGCGCCCACTTCGCCGACTTTCAATGGAAAGATAAGATCACCCGCGCTCAGGCTCAGCAGTCAACCCATGTGGTGAACAATGCTATGGCCGTGAAGTCATCCGGAGTGTGGTATCGTCAGTCCGGCGATGACGGCGACCGCCAGGCGGTCTACCAGGCAATGGCTATGCTTGATGCCTACCACGGCCAGGCAACCGGCGTCTTCAGTGGCGATGAACACTATGCGGGTAAGAACCCATCACAGGGGACAGAGTTGTGCGCCGTGAATGAATACCTGTTTTCGCTGGAGATGCTACTGGCGATACTCGGCGACCCAGCCCTGGCCGACCGGCTGGAGCACATCGCTTTTAATGCACTGCCGGCTACTTTCTCGCCAGACATGTGGGCACACCAGTACGACCAGCAGGCAAACCAGGTCATCTGCTGCATCGCCGAGGATCGCATCTACACAACCAATGGGCCAGATTCTAACATCTTTGGCCTTGAGCCCAACTATGGCTGCTGCACTGCCAACCTCAGTCAAGGCTGGCCCAAGTTCGCCGCCCACCTGTGGATGGCGACACCAGATGGTGGACTCACCGCCGTAGCCTACGCCCCATCGCAGGTGTCATCCATCATCGCCGGCCAACCGGTCAACATAGCTGTAGAGACAGATTATCCCTTTGACGAGCTACTTACGTTCACCGTGCACATGGCGCGGCCAATGGCTTTCCCACTTAGATTGCGCATCCCGGCCTGGGCAGAAGGCGCAACGGTGACGGTGAACAAGGGCCGACCCATCGAGGCCACGCCGGGGACATTCCATACCGTCGCGCAACGATGGGACGATGGCAACAGGGTCATTTTGCATCTGCCAATGCGCGTCGTGGCGGAGCGCCGCTACCACAATAGTATAGCCATCCGGCGCGGCCCGCTTGTCTTCTCATTGAAGATCGGCGAGGACTGGCGCATGGTGAGGGGTACACTGCCCCACGCCGATTGGGAAGTGTACCCAACCACACCCTGGAACTACGCCCTGCAGATTGCCCCCGAGGAGGCAGAATCATTTGTACGCATTGAGAGGCAGCCGGTCGGAAACTGCCCCTTCTCGCCAGACGGCGCGCCCATCCGTATGAAAATCCATGGCCGGCGCCTGCCCGGCTGGACGATTGAGCACAATGCCGCCGGCCCGTTACCGCCAAGCCCCGTTTCATCACAGGAGCCGCCGGAAGAGCTGACACTTATTCCCTACGGTTGTACAAACCTGCGCCTGACCGAGTTTCCGGTGCTGGCATAGGGCCATGCAGCATTCTCGTGGCCAGGCCGCTTGGCGTTCGCACCCCGGAATAAGCCGTTTGCACAGTTGCAGGCCAATGGCCGACGTGCTATAATCTGCCAGGTTTTGCGGGATCACCGCACTGCGTGGATATAACGCTAATCGTGAACCTGAGCGGTGCACGTTGGCGATTCTATAAGGAGGATGTCTATAACAATGCCAACAAAGTGGGTTTATCTTTTCAGTGAAGGCAATCGCGACATGCGCGATTTGCTCGGCGGTAAGGGTGCCGGCGTCGCTGAAATGACCAAAGCAGGTCTGCCTGTGCCACCCGGATTTACCATCACAACCGCTGCCTGCAACGCCTATTACGCCTCTGGCAAGAAATTCCCCGAGGGCATGTGGGAACAGACACTGGAAGCTCTCTCTGCCGTCGAAAAGCAGACCGGCAAGAAGTTCGGCGATGCCAGAAACCCGCTCCTCGTTTCAGTCCGCTCCGGCGCCAAATTCAGCATGCCGGGCATGATGGACACAGTCCTCAACCTTGGCCTCAATGAAGAGACATTGAAGGGGCTTATCGCCCTGAGCGGCGACGAGCGCTTCGGCTACGATGCCTATCGTCGGTTCATTCAGATGTTCGGTCGCATCGTCATGGGCATTGATGGTGCCAAGTTCGAGCGCGTGCTCGATGAATACAAGGCCAAGACCGCCGGCGGCAAGGACACCGACCTGACGGTTGACATGTTGAAGGCCATTGTCAAGGAATTCAAAGCCATCTACAAGGCAGAAACCGGCAGCGAATTCCCCAGCGACCCTTACGAGCAACTGAAGCTGGCCATCGGCGCCGTGTTCGGCTCATGGATGGGACGCCGCGCCATTGACTACCGGCGCATTAACAAGATTCCCGATGACCTGGGCACCGCGGTCAACGTGCAGACGATGGTCTTCGGCAATCTGGGCAATAACTCCGGCACCGGTGTTGCCTTCACCCGCAATCCTGCTACCGGTGAGAAGGTCCTCTACGGCGAGTTCCTGCAGAACGCTCAAGGCGAGGACGTCGTTGCCGGCATCCGCACACCAATGAAGATCTCTGAGATGAGGAACCTGTGGCCGGAGATCTACAAAGAGTTCGAGACCATCGCCGCCCGTCTCGAGGCACATTACAAAGATATGCAGGATATGGAGTTCACCATCGAGCGTGGTAAGCTCTATATGTTGCAAACGCGCACGGGCAAGCGCACGGCTGCCGCAGCAGTGAAGATTGCCGTTGATATGGTCAAAGAAGGCCTCATCACGAAAGAAGAGGCGGTCATGCGCGTTGAGCCGAGCCAAGTCAACCAGCTTCTCCTGCCTCGCCTCGACCCAGACGACAAGGCAAAGGCGATGAATGACGGACGTCTGCTGGCGAGAGGGCTCAATGCATCACCCGGCGCCGGTGTGGGCAAGGCTGTCTTCGACGCCGACCGCGCCGTTGAGGTAGCCAAGCACGAGCCGGTGATCCTTGTTCGCTACGAAACGTCGCCTGACGATGTCCACGGCATGTATGCTGCCAAGGGTATCCTGACCCAGCACGGTGGCGCCACGTCGCATGCCGCTGTGGTCGCCCGTGGCGCCGGGCTACCCTGTGTCGCCGGCTGCGAAAGCCTGCACGTCGACGAGAGTGCCGCCCTCTTCACCGTTCCCCTGGATGGCAAGATCGTCACGGTGAAAGAAGGAGACTATATCTCCATTGACGGCAGCACCGGTGAGGTGTTCGCCGGTGAGATCAAGAAGGTTGATCCCGATTTCGACAAGGAAGACGACCTGAAGACTCTCCTCGGCTGGGCCGATGAGATCAAGCGCCTGGGTGTGTGGGCCAACGGTGATTACCCACGTGATGCCGTCATGGCTCGCAAGTTCGGGGCAACGGGCATTGGCCTGTGTCGCACCGAGCATATGTTCTTCGAGACCGATCGCCTGCCCATTGTGCAACGCATGATCCTGGCCAAGACCGTCGAAGAGCGAAAGAAGGCTCTCGATGAGCTTTTGCCCATCCAACGCAACGACTTCATCGGCATCTTGCGGGCCATGTCGCCCTATCCGGTGATCATTCGTCTGATTGATCCGCCGTTGCACGAGTTCCTGCCCAACCCAGAGGAGCTTTTGCTTGAGGTTACCGGCCTGCGCATCGCCGCTGCCGCCAGCAAGGGTGACGAAGCAGTGGCCAGACTCCTGGCCGAGAAGGAAGAGATGCTGAAGGCGGTACAGAGCATGCGCGAGGCCAACCCCATGATGGGCCTGCGCGGTTGCCGCCTGGGTATCACTATGCCTGAGATTACCCAGATGCAGGTGCGCGCCATTCTGGAAGCTTCCTGCATCCTCAAGAAAGAGGGCGTGGACGTTCATCCTGAGATCATGATCCCTCTGGTGGGGCACGTCAACGAGTTGAAGAATCAGCTCGATGCCCTCCAGGCAGTCGCCAAGGATGTCTTGGCCGAGCAGGGCATCAAGCTCGACTACAAGTTCGGCACAATGATCGAGGTGCCACGCGGCGCCCTGACGGCCGACGAGATTGCCGAATATGCCGAGTTCTTCTCCTTCGGCACCAACGACCTGACGCAGATGACCTTCGGCTTCAGCCGTGACGACGCCGAGGGCGCCTTCCTGCTCAAGTATGTGGAGAACAAGATCCTACCGGCCAACCCATTCCAGACGTTAGACCGCAAGGGCGTCGGGCAGTTGATGCAGATCGCCGTGACCAAGGGCCGGGCGACTCGCCCAACGCTCGAAGTCGGCATCTGTGGTGAGCATGGCGGTGACCCGGAGTCCATTGCCTTCTGCCACGAGCTCGGTTTGAACTACGTCTCATGCTCCCCGTACCGCGTACCGGTTGCCCGCCTGGCCGCCGCACAGGCTGCCCTGGCAAAAACCGAGAAAGACAAGTAGGGGGCTACTCATTGCGCACCTCAGCAGTCACCAGATATGGGGTGTTTTGAACGATAGAGACACAGAGGACACGGAGAGATTTCCGTGTCCTCCTTTCTTTCTTACTCGGTGAGGTCGTCGCGTCTCGCATCCGGCAATAGCTGGCCAGTCTGCCGACGAAACCTGTCAGATTTATTGAGCCTTTTGCAGGCGGTGCCATTGCTGGCCTCACTGTGGCATTCGAGCAGCTCGCAGATCAGGGCAGGGCATCCTCGGTGAACAGGATGAGCAGGTGTGTGCGGTTTGGCAAACAATCATCAACACTGAAGACAGAGCAGGGTGACTGGCACATCGGATCGTGACATTTCGCATGGTGCCCGAATCCGTCCAGGTACTCCCGGCGGGGTAACCAACCTCGGTGAGGGAGCAAGCCTTCCAGGCGATCGTGCGGAATCGGGTCAGCCACGGCAGGATTCTTGCGCCGGGTGCCAGCATCGTTAAGTTTGGTGAGAATGAGCCAGGGCCCCGCGTTACAAAACTTAAGCATCAGTTCAGCGACATTTGACACCAAAAGTGATATAATATTGCAACAAAGCCGTGTTGCCAACCAGGGGGACTGACATTCAGGCGTAGTAGATAAGCGCGGTAGATCACCCACAAAGATACAGAGCACAAAGAGCGAACAAGCGGCTGACTCCGTGTTCTCACTGTGGTGGACCAGCTCAATGCCATGACCACTATCTGCGGGTTTGTGCACTGATGTCAAAAGGAAATCACCACGCGCTTTCCTCCCTCCTGGAGGCTGCGGCATGTGTGCCGCTCGTCTGCACAGTCGCTGGCTCATTTGGTGTACTGCTGGAGGAGGCACATCATGAAGCTACGCAGTCCCCTGGCTATCCTCGTATCCCTCGCTGTGTTCGCGCTCGTGGTCTCACTTTTGCCGGCCGCCGCCCAAGATTTACAGCCAGGTAGCGGGCAAACGAGACCGACTGGCAGTACCGATCTCGCTCCGTCTGCCCTCACGTCGGGCATTTATCTGGCCGACGCGTGGACTACGCCCGGCGCCGTCTACCGCCTGACCGACGCTGGCTTCCTGGAACTCTACTGGAGCCGTCGATCGGGCGCGCTGTCGAATTTCGCCTTCTCACCGTCCGAGCAGCTCTACTTCTCCGACGCCAACGGCTCCAACATCTACACTGTGACACCTAACGGCGAAACGGTGTACTATCAGGCAAATTCCCTTGTACGCGACCTGGCCTTCGACGCCAACGGGATACTCTACTTCTCTCACGCGACCGGTAGCAGCGGCGATGGGCAGATCTACCGCCTGAGTCTGGGTGCAGCCGGGCCTATCGCTCAGCTTGCCTATACGGTGCCGCTCAGCGTTGTCGGCTATTGGGCCGGCGACTTTGCCTTCGGCCCCGACGGCACGCTGTACATCAGCAACGGCAATCACACCAATGCAGCCTTTTACAAGTGGACGGCTACTGCCGGCTTCCAGGAAATCTACCGACGTAGCGATGACGGCTCAATCCTCGGCTTCTTCCTTGATGCCCTTGGCTCGATCTATTTTAGTGACGGCAACGTCGCTATCTATCGCTTGCTTCTGCCGTCGGACAGGGCGCCTCTCTGGGCGATCCCGGCAGACCGGCGCATAACCGACATCAATCTCATCGGCAGAACGGGCCCCACCCCGCCGCCGACGGCGACAGCCACGCCAACCCGCCCGGCCGCCCCTACAGCAACGCCGACAACCAGGCCAACCGACACCAACACGCCGACGGCCACGGCAACCCGGCCCACTGCTCCCACGGCGACGCCAACCATGACATCGTTGCCCACCAAGACGGCTACGCCCACGTCTACCCGCACGTCAACGCCAACCAGAACGGTGACGAATACCCCAACGCGCACCTCGACGCCGACGCGTACAGCCACCGTCACGCGCACTCGAACACCCACTCCCATTCCAACCGTCAACCTGATTGCAGACAAGTTGGAGGTAACCCAGGGCACGCAAGACCTGAACAACAGCGTGCGGCTGGTGACCAATAAGCGGACGTTCGTGCGCTTCCACGTCCACTCTAACATGGGTAATCAGTGGACGTTTGCTGTGTTGCATGCCCAGCGCGGAAGCAGCGAAACCTGGTTGTGGCCGATCAATGGCACATCGCCCGGTTTCATTTATGTCCGCCCGTCGCCTGACCGCGGTCAGCTTGACCACTCCTACCTTTTCGAGCTGCCGGCGGGCTTCCGCGAGGGAACAGTCACCCTGACTGCTCATCTCAACCCCGGCCTGCTGTGGTTCCCGCCCAGCCCGGCAGAGACGACCTATGCCGATAACACGCGCACGGTCACTGTCTCGTTCGAGCCGGTGCCAACGGTCACAGTAGTGTTCTACAATGTCGGCTACCATTTTGGAGGGTCAGACTACTATCCGGCCTGGTTCCACCGCGACCAGGCAGTCGACTGGATGCGCCGCGCCTACCCGCTAAACAGCCTGGTCGCCTGGTATCGCTCGACCATGTTCGGCAATGCTTCTCGCTACATGGATGAGTATGGCAATTGGGTACTTTCCACACCTAGCTGCGACCAGGTGAACTCACTCTTGATGGGAAAGAAAGCGTGGGATATGGTGTTCTCCGCCGGTATTCCCACTGGGAGTCATTACTACGGCATGGTCAGCGATGTGATCGGCTTTATGCGTGGCTGTGCCATTGATATACCCGGCCTTGTGGCCTCGGGGCCCACCGGCACAGGCACCTGGGGTTGGGATTTTGATGGTTCTTACGGCGACTGGTATGCCGGCCACGAGCTCGCCCACACCTACGGGCGTGGTCATGCCAACTACTGTGGTGCCGGCGGCGGCCCGTCGTACCCCTATGCTGGTGGCCGCATCAGCCCGTCGCTCTCGGGCGATACGGCCATCTTCGGCTTCGACGTCAGCACGAAGGCGATCTACGGCCCCAACTGGAAAGATGTCATGACCTATTGCGACAACCAATGGCTGGGCGATTTCACCTACGAAGGGCTGATGAGCTACTTCCAGAGCCACCCGGTGTCACCGCCCTCTGACCTGCGCTCGCTTAACCAAACCGATCGCCTGCTGGTCGCAGGCAGCATCAACCCAGAGACCCACCAGGTCGACCTAGCATCGCTCTATGTGATCCCGAATGCCGGCGATGTGGAGACACGCGTACCCGGTGACTACGCTATTGTCCTGCGAGGAGCAGGCGGCGGCGAGTTGGCGCGTTATCCATTTACGCCTGATCCCATGCATATTGGCGCAGATCCAGGAGGCAAGCCGAGTGTTGAGCTGCTGGCGATCAGCGAGCTGGTACCCTACGTGGCTGGCACGGCACGTGTTGACGTCGAGGGGCCCTCGGGTTTGCTGAAGAGTGTGCTCGCCGGCAGCAATAGCCCAACCGTCAACGTTACATCACCAGCAGGCGGAGAGGTCTTCAGTGGCAGCACGATCACGGTCACCTGGACAGCCAATGATAGCGATGGCGACCCGCTCACGTTCAGTGTGCAGTACAGCCCGGACAACGGGGCGTCATGGGAGATGGTAGCCCAGGATCTGACCGGTAACTCCGTCGTTCTGGATACCATCAACATTGCCGCCGGTCAGCCAAACCAGTCGCGCTTCCGCGTCTGGGCCAGCGATGGCATCCACAGTGGCAGTGGGATGTCTGGCCCATTTACGGTGCCCAATCATCCGCCGACAGTAACCATCACTCTGCCGGCTCACGATGTGAGCGTGACCATTAGCCAGACGGTGGCGCTGGAAGCTGAGGCCTATGACATAGACCAGGGCACAATGGACGACGCGTCCATTCAATGGACATCTAATCTCGATGGCCTGCTGGGGACGGGAGCGCAGCTCAGCATCGCCTCGCTGACCCCTGGCCAGCACACGGTGACGGTCATGGCTACCGATGACAAGGGAGCACAGGCCACCGACACAGTGTTGGTTACGGTCGTTGGCGATGTGACGCCGCCAGCCGAGCCGGTGATCATCTATCTGCCGATCATCGTGCGGCCGTAGGACAGGCTGGTCAACGTCGCTTGAGGTCGGCCATGAAGCGTTTGCCCACCGCCGCGATCATGGCCAGATCGGAGCTCAGGGCAATATACTGGATGCCGCTGTCAATCCAATGCTGCGTTGCAGCGGCATCCGCGGCGATGATACCGACAGCTTTGTGGGCAGCGCGAGTCTTGCGCGTAATGGTGGCAATTGCCTCCTGCACTCGCGGATGGTTGACCTCGCCGACAACGCCAAGCGCTTGCGACAAATCGTATGGGCCGATGAAGATGACATCAACCTCCGGCACGGTAAGAATCTCGTCCAGGTTCTGGATTCCCGCTGCTGTCTCACAATAGCAGGTGATCATCGTTTCGTCATTGGACATCTGGGCATACTGTCTTGCGTCCATGAAGCCGTAGCCTGCCGAGCGCTGGCTGGCCGCATAACCTCGCTTGCCAATAGGTGCATACTTCACGCGCTCAACGACAGCAATAGCATCGTCTTTGGTAACTGTTCAGCGTTTGGGTAAGGAAGTTTAGGGGGGAGCGTGACTCAGAAGGCTGAAGCACTCGGCGAAGGGATTCAGGCCGCGCACGTGCCAGGTCTGAAACACGCTTGCCAGTCCCAGGC
>Ga0272448_1008054_pt1 | contig 11044 bp, 3 predicted proteins | sample YNPCB0191_FD_202220 | JGI IMG/M metagenome (GOLD analysis project Ga0272448, IMG submission 202220) | Hot spring sediment microbial communities from Yellowstone National Park, WY, United States - YNP-CB-019-1 | ecosystem: Environmental > Aquatic > Thermal springs > Hot (42-90C) > Sediment... | reverse complement strand
TGAAAAGTATTTATGATAATGCAAAACTTTTATATCATAACGGGTTTCTTATGCCAAATCCATCAGTTGACCCTTTTCCAATAACAAAGAACAGGGGTAACTGGGCTCCTAATTGGTCGTATGGAGTTGCAATTGCAGCACATGCAGTTCCAGCAATTGGACTTTGGTCTAATATTGAAAAGAAATTTGTTGGCTATGAATTTTTTCATGCTCGTGCTACGGATAAGTCAGGGAAGTATATTGCGACTGTATACTGTGCAGGGACAGATGATGATAAACACCAGTTTTTTGCTTTTATGTATCCATATCCAAGAAGATGGATGGATTTAAGATATCCTGAAGGAAAAGAGACTATTGGAACACATTTTACTTTAATTTATAATTTTTCAATGGATTCTTTAAAAGACCCTAATATGTTTGTATTGAATCATATTAAAAAAGAATATAAGGATTTACTACCTGGTTCTCCTAAAATGAATGATATTGCATGGATGCCGGAAATAGATTCTGTTACAAGGCAAAAAGAAGATGCTTCAGGGCACATTCTTTTGTACAAGTTTCTTGAAAGTGAAGGTTGGTATGGAATAAAGAAAGGTTCAATTTTGTTTAATAATGCAAATATCATAGATATAATTAATTATAAATATTTTGCAAAGGATATAAAAGCAATAGAACAGGCAAAAGAAGAGGCAGAATATATGGTTAGTAAAGCTACAAAAACAGTCATAGATGGTGATGAATGTGTGTATTGGAAATATCCGGCACAGGGTGGCTGGAATGAAACTATGGGTGGAGAGCTAGCAAGTACATATAATAACAGGCATACCTGGGAAGCAGGGTCTTTGTTATTGGAATTATATAAACATGAAAAAATAGAAAAATATTTACCATACATTGATGGTTTGTTTAATTGGACAAAACATTTTCTGTATGTACGTGGTGACGTTGATGATATCCCGGCATCTATGTTTACAATAGTTGCTAATTCTGCAGGGATGTTTCTTCTTGATTATTATCATACGTTTAAAAATGATAAGACAAGGCAGGTTCAGGTTCAACAGGCACTTGAATTAAGTAAACTTGTTACATATAAATGTCTTGCAGTTTATCTTTCTGATCCGGAAGAGACAGATATACTTGACCCGACTTTTTTAGTTCACCCGGTTTATTGTTGGTTCTGGCTGGGTAAAGTAACTTGGAACGAAATTGAATGTTTATTGCGAACAGAACTGTTAGTCTACCTGCATACAGGGGATCCGTTTTTGAGATATTTATTACGAGGGACACTTGAAAAATACTGGATGGGAGCAATAAATTATGAAGGGACAAGGTATAATGAGAGTTGGGAAATATTTGGTGAAACAGAACACAAGGATTTCAGGAGTGCAGACCTGGATGTTAATGGACAGATTAATGTAATAAGAAGATATATACAACCACCAAAAGGTGTTATTATGCGGGCTGTAGTTGGAGAAAAAGCTTGTATGGCATTTGATTATGGTATTAAAGACGTTGATATAACTGATTATCATTATTTACCTGAGAACAATTTCCAGTTTAAATTAGTAAATAATATTAATAAAAAAGTAAATATTATGGTGACTGCTCCATTTAAGGATTTACGTAATCAGAAAGTATTTGTAAATGGTAAATTACTTGAAAGTAACAGGTATGTTTTTAATGATGCAACAGATGGAGAAGATGTTACAATAAAAGATTTAGATAATAATGATATAGTGACAATAGGTGATGTTAAAAATTCATCGGTTATAAACATTGAAGAATTTAAACTTCGTACTCCTGTTTTTGAAAAGTCCATTAATATTATGGGATTTGATTGTATAAATATAGAACCTTACTGTAATGCAAAAGTTAATGAAAACTGGAATGAAGATTCTTGGGCAGGACTTGTGCCTGGCAAGCATTTTGCAGAGGGTGTACCTTTTTTTATTACTGATGTGCAATTAAACAATGGGAAAAATGTTATAATTGCAAAAGATAATATAGTAAGAATTCCGATAGACAGTGAAGTATCAGCAATATTTTTATTTGGACAGGTTACTCCGGAAAAGAAAACAGATTATTATAAAGGTGAGGTAATCGGTAAATATACGATTGTTTATGAAGACGGTGAAAAGGAAGAAGTACCGATTAAAATAGGAATACAGGCATTGACAGGTTTCCTGAGAAGGCACTGGTCAATAGATATGTTTGCATATCAACCTAAAAAAAACAAGAAAATAAAAAATATTGAGTTTAACGGTGAACCAATGGTATTTGCTTTAACAATAAAGAAACAGATGACAGTTGAACTGAAGACAGAATTAGAAAATATAGTAAAATTAAATAAAACAAGAAGAAAAGAAGAAGTAATAAAAATGAATTATGCAAAAGGCCTTATCAGAAATGTTTTAGAAGATAATATATTAACCTGTCAGAGCATAACAAAAAATAAAAAAATTGAAATAGCGATAATTCCACCTACTGACAGAGATATTGAACTTGGTAGTAAAAATATAAAATCACGGATAGACCAGATAAAAAAAATTACAGATTTGCTCGGTATATCATTAAAAATATTGTCTGTAGATGAATTCTATAATCCGGCTGTATTTAATGTTGATAAATTTCCTGTAGCAATATATGTAGGTGGGCAGGGATTTATCCATACATTTAAGAGTCCTGGTGATGGAGAAAAAATACTGATTGATTATATGAAAAATAAAGGATTCCTGATGAGTTTCAGTCTTACTGGAAGTTATCCGTTTATTTGTAAGTTAGATTGGAACGGTAAATTATGGGAAGATAAAGGACCGGATTTTTTTGATATTTATGGGACAAAATTAGAAATGTTTATTTCAGGTGCTGGTAGGAAAATGGGTGATAGTGAAGGATTAGAACAGTACCCGGCTGGTGAACAGTTGTTTTTCGAATTTAACCCGTATCAGAAAATATTTAAATGTTTTTTACCAAGGGTTCCTGTAGAATTTAATAAACCTGTAGATTTTTTATTATGGCGTCCTATTTCTGAAGTCGGGTTACCAGAAGAGGATATTTTTGTACCTGTCCTTGTATTAAGAAATCAGTATGGGAAACCTTATGGTTCAGGGATTGCATACATTGAACACAGATGTGAAAAATTTAATGGTGCAAAACTTATTTATGTTTGGGGTAGTATATTTGATACTGAATATGCTGATGGAATAATAAGCGATGCTCTTACTTATGCTGTAAAGATGATTAAATAGAAAATAATTTAGAAGGGAATACAAATGGGAACAATAAAAATAATGAACAAACAGATTGAAGTAGATGGTAAGAAAATACCTTTATTAAGTGGAGAAATACATTATTGGCGATTGAATCCTAATGTTTGGGGAGATGTTCTTGATAGGGTGAAGGAAATGGGCTTGAATGTTATAGCATCTTATGTTCCATGGCAATATCATGAGTACGAAAAAGGCAAATTTGATTTTGAGGGTAAAACAGATAGACAACGTAATTTAAAATCTTTTTTGGATATTGTTGAAAAAAAGAATTTATGGCTTATTATTCGTCCCGGCCCATTCATATATAGTGAATGGGTAAATTGTGGAATACCTGACTATATAATAAAATATCACAAATTACATCCTGAATTTATGTCTGCTGCAGAACAATATATGAGTGAAGTTATGTCTGTATTGAAACCGCATTTTGTAACTAATGGTGGTAAAATAATTCTTCTGCAGGCAGATAACGAAATAGATGCTTTTATATCAAATTATTTTGAAGATTTAGGATTAGGGGAAAAACCAGGTTTATATCATGAATTTTTAGAAGAGAAATATAAGAATATAAAAGAATTAAATAATGTATGGAAAAGTAAATATAAAAAATTTTCAGATGTAGGAGCTTACACTGCAAAGATAATAAATGATAAGAATTATTTAATTAGATATTTAGATTTTATTGAATTTCGTCAATGGTATATAAACAAATATGCTCACTGGGTTGTAAATAAGTATCGTAGTTTAGGAACAGATATTCCTATTTATGTCAATACTTATCCGGTAGTTATAGAACAGAATTGGAAACAATTACAGGAGATTGCAGATATACAGGGAATTGATATTTATCCTATAAATGAACTAAAAGATATTCCGGGTAAAATGCAGCACCACAACAAAATTTTAGAAAAAGTAAGATATACAAGAACATATGCTGTTGTACCATATATATCTGAATTTGAAGCCGGTACGTGTCAGGGTTATCATTATTTGTCCGGGATAATAACCGGAAATCACTACAGACTTATTTCATTGTTGGCGTTAGCCGGTGGAATAGCAGGTTGGAACTGGTATATGTTAACTGATCGTGATAACTGGTACATGTCACCCATTAACCAATGGGGAAGAATAAAACCTGAGATTTTTTTGCCTTTTAAAGAAATTGTTTCATTGTATAATAAAATCAATCCACCTGAATTAGTTAAAATGACTGAAACATCCGTATCTTTCAGTGTTTTGCAACATTCTACAGAGACAATTAATATTGAAGATCCTGTTTTAAAATCTTTTTATGAATCTGATATTGACTATGAATTTTTTGATACACAGACAGGTAAAATTTCTAAGAAAATATTGTTTTATTCTGGAAATGATTGGCTTGACAGAAAATCTCAGAAACAATTAGTACAATATGTTGAAAAAGGAGGTATTTTAGTTTTTTTCCAGAATTTCCCAAGATATGATGAATCTTTTAGTCCATTAAATCTGCTTTGCATAAAAGAACCAGACCGTATTGTAGATTTAGGAGGATCAGAAATAGAATTATTATTTGGGGTAGAAAAAATTATACTTAAAGGACCTTTCTTTGATTATAATACTGTTCCTTCAAATAGTAAAAAAATTATTGGAAGAAGAATACCTTTTAGAGATTCAACAATGGAAGAGAACTATAAATTAAATAATCTGCTTGTTGGCAATCAATATTGTGTTGGATATTTACACAAAAAAGGAAAAGGCTCTATTTTTGTCTTAGGTGTTAAACCAACTCCACAGATATTACTTGCTTTACATAAATATTTCAGAATACCAATTTATAGTCGTGCTGAACATACTAATATTATAACTTCGCTTTTTTATTCAAAAAAGGGAAAAACACATTATTTAATTGTAGTAAATAATACTGATTTGGATCAAGAAATAAAAGTTTTTTTAGAACCACAATTGTTTAATTCTTCAATCATTAATGTCACAGATTTGGATACTGAAATAAAAAATAAAGTATATATTAGGTATGATTATTCAATTACTGTTTTTGTAAGTCGTAAAAATGGTAAAATTTTCTGTTTGGGTAAACTCTGAGATTTATAAGAAAAAAATGATTAAATTTATAACAGGTATAATGTTTTTTTTGTTTTCTGCTGTTAGTTTTTCTTTTTCTGCGGATATATTTACTGATAACAATGGTAATTATAATTTAATAGCTAAACATTTATCCTTGAAATTTTCTGTAGATAAAGGAATAATAACTGAAATTACAGTTGATGGAATTAAATATTATACAAACGCTGGATTTTATGTTGAAGATTTAACAAATAAAGTTAGGTATAATAAAGGATATTGTCCTTATGAAAGCAAGGCAGAAAATATTAACTCCGGAAAGAATGAAAAATCAGCCTGGATTTCATTTAGTTTGATTTCGGCACGTGGTAAATGGAAAATAAATACAAAAATTACTTTAAGTGATGATTATGGGTTTAGTATTTATAGTGAACTTGAAGATACAGGCTCTTCTACACTTAGAGAATTGGAATCTGGATTTGTGATAGGTGATTCTAAATTAAGTCCCAATTTTAAAATTAAAAAATCAAAAATTTTCCGACCGGATAAAGACAGGGATTGTATAATAGGGAATAAACCGAGTACTTATAATTTTTGGGGTTTTTATCCACCCGGAGCACCTGAAGGTACAGGTGATACTTGTGGTACATTTGCTCCAATAAATGTTTATTATAACAATGATTTATGTATAGGTTTGATTGGTAATCCATATACCCAATACCAGATTTTTATGTTTAAGGAAAGTATGCAGAATTTATATAAGAGTTTTGGTTTGACAAAAGGACAGGTTGCTAAAGATCTTAATACCTACATTTTTATTAAACCGAAATCTGACTGGCGCGATGTTATGTCAAAATATTATGAGTTATATCCTGAACTTATTCATAAAGGAAAAGATTATGGTCCAATGATGATTGTAGATGGATTTCCTAATGATGATAAATGGTTGGCTGATATTTCTTCTAAGGGAATAAAAACAATATTGTTCTGGCAATATTATCCTGAAGATGGTTGGTTTTACCCAAGGACTGAACCATGGGAGATTGAGCGGTATGGTGGTAAAATTAAATTAGATTGGAAACTGTTAAAAGAATTTGTAGACAAATGTCACTCGCATAATCTAAAAATAATAGCGTATGCCTGGGTGGGTGCAGTTTTCCCTGCTTATCTTGAAACAAAAAAATTTCAGGAAGCATTGATAAAAAATGAAAATGGTAAAACAATATATCCTACAAGTTATTTACCAAAAGTAATTGGATTTATGTCACTTGACCCGCGCTATGGCTATATTCAAGATGCAACAGAACAATTATATCAGGGATGGTTAAAAACAGGATTTGACGGTTATTTGTTTGATGAAGTACATTTTGCAGGTGTTGATGATGTTGTACATAAATCTCCTGATGGTATTTATACTACTTATAATGGTAAACCGAGTTGTTCTCTTTTATACCAGGATTCTGAAGGTTGGAAGTATATGAAGAATTATTTTGAAAGTAAAGGAGCAAATATAGATATAATATTGAATACCTGGGATACAGTAAAATCACCTTATACAGTAGCATCCTGGCAGGATAATTATATGTCAGATTTTAATTTTAGAAGTTATTCCCACATAAAACTTATATTTCCGAAAATGTCTGTTGGTACATTCGGTCACTGGGATGACAATAAAGTGTATGATGACCAATCAACAAGATTGTTATGTATTCAGCATTATATATTATGGAACCATTTTTATAATGCAGGTAAATCAAAACTTGATTTGATGATAACAGGTGGTTTTTTGCAGGATTACGGATTTCAACCCGGCCCATCAGGGACTCAGATGCAATTTTTCAAGTATCATAAAAAAATTATGTTACAACAGTATTATGTAAATGAACATCAGTATGCAGAATGGGTTCCCGAATCAGATGTTTTACAAATTTTAGGTATTCATATAGAACTTTGTAACTGGGATGTCAGTAATTACAGTGTATGGTACAATCTGTTTTCGCTGGGTAATGGCGATTATGATGTAAGGTTATGGAATAATACACCAGAATCCAAAAGTATTGTAATGAAATTGAATACAAAAAAATTAAATATAGATGGTGCTTACCGGTATTATGACGTAAATAACGAAAATAACAAAATAGATGTTACTTCTGATAATTTAGAAAAAGGTATATCAGTAATACTTGAACCGAATGAGAGTAAAATTATTGTGTTAAAAAAAATCAGGTAATTTGATATTTGTGGAAAAAATAAAGGAAAACTAATGATCAACAAAAAACATATTGAAAAAACACTATCAAAACTTAAGACACTGGAACAAATTTATTATTCGTACATATTTAAGAAAGTTTCAGAAATCCCAATATTTTACTTTGAAACAAAAGAACATTTTACGTCTGTTCCGGGTGATGAGCACAAATGGAATCCTGCACAGAAAGGAACTGTATGGGGAGAACCGTGGGGATATGCCTGGTTTAAAGGCAAATTTACTGTTCCTCAAAATCTTAATGGTGAAAAAATATTCGTGAATCCAAAAGTAGATGCAGTGGAGTCATTACTGTGGATAAACAGAATACCAAGTGGTATTATCAACTATTCAAAAGAAGTTTCAGGAAGAGAATGTCATCATACTGTAATGATAAGTCAATGTGCAATTGCTGGAGAAATCATTGAAATAGCATTAGAAAGTTATGCGGGACACCCGTGTATCGGGACACAACCTTATGAATCATTAACGCAAAGGTTCTGTAGAACATTTGAATCAGTTGACATTGTTGTACGTCGGGAAGACATAATGGGTTTTGTTTTTGACCTCCGTATTCTCTGCCAGATTGCAGAAATACTGCCTGATACCAGTTTTCGTAAAGCAAAAATAACGAATTGCCTGATTGATGTTTTTAAAACAATAGTGCAGTGTCCTGATGAACAACCCGAAGAAGTTTGGAGACCTCTTCTTGCGAAAGCAAGAGAGATAATGAAACCTTTTCTTGAAACTAAAAATAGCCAGTCTGCTCCTATGGCAGGTCTTATAGGACATTCTCATATGGATACTTCATGGATATGGACGATTGACGAAACAATCAGGAAATGCAGCCGTACCTATTCAAATGTATTAAACCTTATGGATCAGTATCCTGAATACACTTTTATACAGAGTTCAGCATTTCATCTGGAATTAATGAGAAGATATTACCCATCGGTTTTTGAAGGTATTAAAAAACGAGTCAAAGAAGGCAGGTGGGAACCAAACGGTGGAGTCTGGGTTGAATGTGACTGTAATATAGTATCCGGAGAGTCACTTGTGAGGCAGTTCCTTTATGGTCAAACTTTTACCAGAAAATATTTTGACTATACTTCTGATGTATTCTGGCTGCCTGACACTTTTGGTTACAGTGCAGCACTACCCCAGATAATGAAGGAATGCAGAATAAAATATTTTCTTACTACAAAATTGTTTTGGAATGATACAAACATATTCCCGTATGATACTTTTTATTGGAAAGGTATAGATGGGACAGATGTTCTTGTTCATTTTAATGTCATACATTGTTCACCTGATGCTGCAACATTGATAAGCGCGATTAATGGCAGGGAAACGTGTGACCCATCTGCTCCAAAAAATTGGATACAAATGCTAAATTATGTATTACACAAACAGGTAAATGACAGAAGACTTGTTTCATATGGTTTTGGTGACGGAGGTGGCGGACCTACTTATGAAATGCTTGAAATGTCCAGACGCTGTAAGGATATTGAAGGATGTCCGAAAGCCGAGCATACGACAGTAAGCCGGTTTATGCAGGAACTTGAAAAAACCAGTATCAATGTACCTGTATTTTCAGGAGAACTTTATGTAGAGGCTCACCGCGGAACACTGACGCAAATGCACCAGATAAAAAGAAACAATCGCAAGGCAGAATTTGCCTTGCGCAACCTGGAATTTATGAATGTTATAACCTGGTTATACGGAATATCAAAACCTATTTTAAAAATACATGAACTTTACGAAGTTCTTCTTGTAAACCAGTTTCACGATATACTGCCTGGTACGTCAATGCCTGAAGTACATGACAAAGCAATTAAAGAAGTTTCTGGAATTATTAATGTGGCTGAAGAATTGGCCAAAAATCTTATGCGAGCATGCATAAAAGATGGTAATGCAGTTACTGTATGGAATACACTGAGCTGGACAAGAAAAGGGCAGATATCTCTTGATTGTGTAAAAGAAGGAATGATACCTGAAGACCGGTCAATTTCTTCACAGTGGATTGAAGATGTTATGGGAAGAAAAAAACTTGTAATCAGTGGAATAGAAATTCCTAATTTGGGTACTGCAGTAATCAGGTTAAAAACAGGCAAGCCATCAGGTATTTCACCTTTCAGGTATGATGGGAAAACCCTTGAAACGCCTTACGCGTCTGTAATTTTTGATGATAACGGTTATATTACTTCATATAAAGATAAGAGATGTGGACGTGAACTGAGAGGTAAAGGATATCCATTGAATGTCCTGCTTATGGGAGAAGATGTTCCGGGTACATGGGATAACTGGGAAATAGACTTTGATCTCAAATACAAACTTAAACCTCAAACTAACCTTTTATCAAGGGAAGTTGTTTCTGACGGTCCACTACAGTTCAGAATACGTAATATCTACAGAATAGGTTTGAATTCTCAATTGAAACAGGATATGGTATTTTATTCTGATTCTCCGAAAGTTGATTTTGAAACAGTCATTGATTGGAAGGATAAACACCAATTTCTTAAAGCAGGATTTGATGTTAACATTCTTTCAAACACTGCCAGACATGAAATACAGTTTGGCCATCTGGAAAGACCAACACACACAAATACTTCATATGATCAGGCAATGTTTGAAGTATGCTGTCATAAATGGACAGACCTCTCTGAAAACAGATATGGAGTGGCTATATTGAATGACTGCAAATACGGGGTATCTGTAGAAGGTTCTGATATAAGAATTTCACTGCATAAAGGAGGTTGCCATCCTGACCCCCGTGGAGATGAGGGTATACATGAACTAACCTATTCGTTCCTTCCACATGATGGAGGTTTTAATGTTGAAAACGTTATACAACCTGCATATGAATTGAACGTACCGGTACTTGCAATTCAGGGAATACCCGAGAAAGATATAAAGAGTCTTGCTAAAATTGATGCACCTAACATTATAATAGAAACAGTCAAATTTGCAGAAAAAGACAATGCTTTTGTAATCAGGTTATATGAAGCAGAACGCTCGGCAGTAACAACAAAATTAACATTCAGTATAGTGCCGAAAAAAGTTTTTCAGACAAACATGCTTGAAGAAGAAATACAGGAATTAAAGATTGAAAGTAACACAGTTTCACTGATATTCAGGGCTTTTGAAATCAAGACAATCAAAGTATATTTGTAGCACATTCTGAATAATTTTATGTCTCTTGTTTAGTGAAATTGTTTTAAGGGAGTTAGAGATGAAAAGAATATTTATTTATATAATGTTTCTTTTATCAGTTATTGAAGTACAGAGTTTAATGGGTGCCAGTATTACACCGAGCGGAGATTATTATATATTGACAGGTGCTCATTTAACTCTTTATTTTAATAAGACAAAAGGAATAATTGATGAAATTATCTGTGATGGCACAACGTATACTGGCAATTGTGGTTTCTATATACGGGATTATACGAATAATTTTCAATTAAATTCAGGA
>Ga0272448_1008053_pt1 | contig 11045 bp, 10 predicted proteins | sample YNPCB0191_FD_202220 | JGI IMG/M metagenome (GOLD analysis project Ga0272448, IMG submission 202220) | Hot spring sediment microbial communities from Yellowstone National Park, WY, United States - YNP-CB-019-1 | ecosystem: Environmental > Aquatic > Thermal springs > Hot (42-90C) > Sediment... | reverse complement strand
AGCGAGGCATAGATCGCCAGCATCAGCCCCTCCATCCAGAGAACCTCCAGGGCCACACCTTTGCTGAAAATTCCCTTGAGAACCGTCACGACATACCGACTCGGAAAAATATAGGTGAGAAACTGGATGAATCGCGGCATATTTCCGATCGGATAGATAAATCCCGAAAGGATGAATGTCGGGAGGTAGGAAAGGAAGATCGAAATCTGGCTGGAGAGGAGCTGATTCTTGGCGATGATGGAAACCAGCACCCCCTGGCAGAGGGCTCCCAAAAGAAAAAGGCCGACCAACGAAAAGAGGAGAAATCCGCTACCCCGCAGAGGGACCCCGAAGAGAAACTGGCCCAGAAGGACCACCAGCACCAAATCCCCCAATCCAATCCCCATATACGGGATGAGCTTTCCCAGGATCAGCTCCGATTTTTTCAGGGGGGTGGAAATGAGCTGTTCCATGGTTCCCCTTTCCCATTCCCGGGCCACCGTGCCCGAGGTCAGGATGGCGGCCAATATGACCAAGATGACGGCGATCAAGCCCGGGATGATAAAGTTTCGGGATTCCAGATCGGGATTGAACCAGACCCGAATCCGCGGTTCCACCGGGGGAGCGATATTCCCCATTCCCCGTTGATGAATCCGGCGACGGATCAGTTCCTGCGAATAGATGGCCACGATGGCTTCGGCATAGCCGAGGGCGATGGTTGCCGTATTCGCATCCGTCCCGTCCAGCAGGACTTGAATGGCCGCCTCCCGGCCCCATTCCAAATTGCGGGAGAAATCCGCGGGAATGACCAAACCCATTTGGACGCCCCCCCGATCCAGCATCTCCTGAACCTGGGCGATATTCTGGGCATACGCTTCGAGTTGAAAATACCGGGAATGGAAAAAGCGATCGCCAAGTTCACGGCTTTGAGGGCTGCGGTCCAAATCCAGAAGAATGGTGGGAATGCGATCCACATCCAAGGTGAGGGCATACCCGAAGAGCAGGAGCAGGAGCATCGGAATGGAAACGGCCAAGGCCAGACTCCGCGGGTCACGGACGATTTGGATCAATTCTTTCCGGGCGATGGCTTTGAGGCGAATGAGCTTCATCGGACAATGCCGGGGGAATCAACGGGATTCTCCCCATCAACCTTTTTCCTTTTCCGATTTCACCAGGGAAACGAAAACATCCTCCAGAGATGGCAGGATCCTTTCAATTTTTTGGATTTGGATCGAGCGGGTAGAAAGAATCTGCCTCACCCGGAAAGTGGGATCTTCCCCTTGGCGTACCAGGATATGGAGAGAATTCCCAAAGGGGGCCACACTGCGGAAGCCTTCGGTTTCCCTCAAAAGGCCGTAGGATTCCATCAATCGATCGGTCTGGACTTCCCAGAGATCCTGATCCATCGACTCCCGTTTCAATTCTTCCGGTGTTCCCAGGGCGATGATGCGACCTTGATTCATGAGGGCCAAACGGTCGCAATATCCGGCCTCCTCCATATAGTGGGTGGTGACGAAGACGGACACGCCTTTTTCGGCCATCTCATAAATGAGATCCCAGAACCGACGCCGCGCCAGAGGATCGACGCCGGAGGTGGGTTCATCCAGAAATAGAATCGACGGTTCGTGAAGGACGGCGCAACCCAAGGCCAGCCTTTGTTTCCAACCTCCCGCCAGGTTGCGCGTCAATTGGTTCCTTCGATCGGTGAGGCCAGCCAGCTCCAAGGCCCATTCTTTTCGCGCTTGGCGTATCTTCCCGGAGATCCGGTAAATTCCGGAGAAGAAATCGAGGTTCTCCTCGACCGTCAGGTCCTCATAAAGGGAAAATTTTTGCGACATGTAACCGATGGTCTGTTTGATCTTTTCCGATTCCCGAAAGATATCGAATCCTCCTACCCTGCCCTTTCCGCTGGTCGGAAGGAGGATTCCGCAGAGCATGCGGATCGTGGTTGATTTCCCCGCCCCATTCGGCCCCAGGAATCCGAAGATTTCCCCCCTTTTCACCGCAAGGGAAATCCCGTCCACGGCTCTGAAAGAGCCGAACGTCTTGGTTAGGTTTTCGATCTCGACCGCCCAAGGGATCATGATCCGATCACGGAAGAATCGCGCGTCGTAGATCCGGATCTCAGGCTTTCCGGAGTCCGCGATCTCATCGTTCGCCCTCCCCAACCCCCGATTTCATCGCTTCAGGAGATTGATAAACACATCCTCCAAGGAGGGAGCGATTCGTTGAAAGAAAATCACTTCGATTCCTTCTTCGCTGAGCCTTCTCTCGATTTCGGGTTGACATTCTTTCCCTTCTTTGAAGACCAGGTGAATCCGATCTCCCACGATCCCAACGCTCTGGATCTCCGGAAAATGGAGGATTCTCCGGGCGGCTGCGCGGAGAGGGGAACAACGAAGAACCCAAAGATCTACCCTGCTGCGCCCCTTGATCTCGTCGGGGGAACCCCCCATGAACAGCGTCCCCTGATGGATCAGGGCCACTCGATGGCATCGTTCCGCCTCGTCCAGATAAGCCGTGGAGAGCAAAATGGTGATCCCCTCGTCATGAAGCCGATAGAGGATTTCCCAGAAATCGCGACGGGAAACCGGATCGACCCCGCTGGTCGGTTCATCGAGGAAAAGGATTTGAGGCCGATGGATCAGCGCACAGGCCAGCCCCAATTTTTGTTTCATGCCCCCGGATAGATTTTGGGCCAAGCGGTCTCGATGAGGATTTAGCTGGCTGAAGGCCAAGAGGCGATCGATTCGAGCCTCCCGCTCCCCTTTCGGAACATCATAGAGGTCGGCATAGAAATGAAGATTTTCATTGACCGTCAAATCCCCATAGAGGGCAAAACGCTGCGCCATGTAACCGATCTTCTCTTTTACCGCCTCGGGGTCATGAGAAATCGGGTGATCGAGGATCCAGGCTTCCCCTTCGCTGGGCGGGAGGATTCCCGAGAGCATCCGGAGGATCGTGGTCTTGCCCGCCCCGTCTGGCCCCACCAATCCAAAAATCTCCCCCTTTTGAATGGTCAGGTTGAGGCGGTCGACCGCGCGGATCGGGCCAAAGCATCGGGCGAGATTTTCAGTTCGGATCACAACCATAAGCCATTTTCCAAAGGCACCGATGCCCGGGAACTCGAGGATCCCCTCCGCTCTTCGCCCTTTGCCCTCTCTGCGGTTTCATATCATTTTCCCTCGATTTGGATTTGGCCATCGGCGGGCATGCCGGGTTTGAGCTCGTTCCGGGGGTTGGCCAGACTCACTTTGATTCGATAGACCAGCTTCACCCTCTCCTTGGCGGTTTGGACGTTCTTGGGCGTGAATTCCGCCTCCGAGGAGATGAAGGTGATCCTTCCTTCATAGATCCTGCCCGGAAAGGTATCCGTCGTTACCGCTACCTTCTGTCCGAGTTTGACTTTCCCGAGCTCGGCTTCGTGAATATAGGCTTTCAGCCAGGGTCGTTCCAGATCGCCCAGCGTGATCACGGGTCCGCCCGGAACGGCATATTCTCCAGGTTCGCTGTTTTTGACCAAAACCACCCCATTCATCGGAGCCCTTAGGTTGCAGTATTCGATCTGGGACTCAATCACCGAGATCGCCGCGGCGGCCTCTTTCACCTGGGCCTGGGCCGTATCCAATTCCTTCTTTAGGATTTCAATCTGTAGCCGCTGGGCCTGGGCCAGACGGAGGCGGGCCTGGGTTTCTTCCACTTGGGCCCGGGCCTGCTCGATCTCCTCCCGTCGGGGCCCTTCCATTACCAAGGCCCAATTTTCCTTGGCCCTCTGATGATTGGCCCGAGCAGCTTCGTAGGCCGTCCGGGCCGAATCCCATTCTTGGGCGGAGATGTATTGGCTCTGGAACAAAGACTTTGCCCGCATCATATCCGCCCTTCGCTTTTCAAGTTCGGCATAGGCTTGGTCCACGGCCGCTTTGGCCGCTTCAATCTCCTGGGGCCGAGACCCGGAAAGGAGCTGCTGCAGCTTCGCCCGGGCGGCTTCGGCGGCCGCTTGGGCTTGAGCGATCTCCTGGAGCGTCGCCTGGTCTTGAAAGAGGATGGTTTTTTCAATGGCGGGAATCCTTGACCGAATGGCCTCGAGGGCCGCTTCGGCCTTGGCCCTCTGGGCCAGGAGGTCTCGGTGCTCGAGGGTTGCAATCAGTTGTCCTTCCCGGACGAAGTCCCCTTCCTCCACAAGGAGTCTTTCGATTTTCCCCGGGATCTTAAAAGAAACGTCCACCGTCGCAACTTCGATATTTCCAGATACCAAGACCTTCGTATCATCCTTCGGGGGTTGATTCCAAAAGGCGAAGTACCCAACCGCACCCAGGGCCAGAAAAAAGATCAATGGGATTCGGCTTTTCCGCATGGAGTCCTCGATTGAATCTTCATCCGAAATTTAAACTTTAGAATGAAATGAAAGCCCTGCCCTGTCAAGAAAATTCAAGGTTTTGCAAATCTTCGCAGTCAATGGAAGCGCCCCCGCGACTCCGGTCTTCGGGATCGCCAAAATCCTCATCCATGATCTCTCCGCCTCCAATGGGGAAAGAGCCGCCCCGTTCGATTCATGTAGCGCTTGTAGGCTTCGCCGAATTGCTCCAACATCATCTTCTCTTCCCAAGGAACGCGAAGGAGATAGAGGAGGCAAATGGAAACCAAGAATACCCCGGCTACCATTCCATTGGCGGTGAGGAGGGCCAATCCGATGTGGATGAGGAATAGGCTCCCATAGATCGGATGACGGCTCCAGCGGTATGGCCCATGGGTGATGAATTCCTGCCCTTCCTGAATCTCCAAAAAAGGTGACCAATTCTTCCCCAGAACCTTATGGCTCCAATAAAAAAGGGAATTCCCTGCCGCCAGAAGAAGGGCCCCCAGCCACCGAAGCGCAAGGGGGATCGGCATTCGCCAATGATCTATCGCCGAAGATAGCAGATACAGGAGGAGGGGGATCCAGGAGAACAGGAGGAGCGCATAGGAGAAATAAATACGGCCCCGGTGGACCCTCCGGACTTTCTTCCCCTTGGGACGGGAAAAAAGAAAATACCCGTGGATTCCGGCATAGGGGGCAGCCAAAAAGGCCGTTGTTACTTTAAAGAGGAATTCCGATGTTTCGCCCAAGACGCCCTCCCTCGCCCCGGGGATCCAAACGGGCGATTCGCTTCGGGGATTCCCAATCCCCCTTTCCTCTATTATTATATTGGAGAAAGCAGAAAGGGAGGAATTCTTTGGCCCCCATCAAGAAATTCCGACGGCCCGACAAAATCATCCTAAGCCTTTCCCTTCTCCTTCTTGGAGGCTGCTCGATTCTCATTCCCAAGGAACCCCTCCTTCCCCCTGAGCCCTGGGCAGTCGTGGAGCGGGAATTTCCTGAGCCTCTCCGCGACGACGGGGATCGATCTTCCCTGGAGGCATCGATCGAGAAGAGCCTCACCGCTCTGGATCTGGATCGTTCGCGATCCTCCCGGCAGATTCCTATGGCTTCGCAATCCCTCGCTTCTTTCTTCCCTTCCGAAAAAATCGTTCATTCGTTGATCCTTTTCCAGGAATTGCTCAAATCCACGTCCGACCCCAAGGAGCTTGACCGGCAGATTCGAACCCATTTCAGCCTTTGGCAAATCCAGAAAAAAGAGAATCCCAGGCCCATCCTTTTGACCGGCTATTTCGAACCGATTTTGGAAGGAAGCTTGGAGCCCGGGGGGGCGTATCGTTACCCCCTGTATCGACGGCCCGATGACCTGGTGGAATTGCCCCCCGACGAGAACACTCCCGAAGGCCGGCGGGGAGAGCGAAGGATCGTGAGACTCCAGAACGGCCGGCCCGTTCCTTACTATTCGCGCGACGAAATTGACCGCCAGGGGGCCTTGGAAGGCAAAGGATATGAACTCCTTTGGCTCAAAGATCCGTGGGATCGCTACCTCCTTCACATCCAGGGCTCGGGCCAGATTCTTCTTCCCGACGGGAGAATCTTGAGGGTGGGATTTGCCGCCAGCAATGGCCGCCCTTACCGGAGCATCGGGAGAGTGCTGGTGGAAAGGGGATTCTTATCGGAGGAGGAACAATCCGCTTGGCGAATTCAGAAATTTGCCCTCGAATTCCCCCGGCTCATGGAGGAGATTTTCTCCCTCAATGAACGGTACATTTTCTTCCGTTTCCTGGAGACTCCTGAGGGTCCCATCGGAGCGTTGGGAATCCCCCTCACCCCGGGGCGATCGGTCGCCGCCGATCTCTCCATCTTCCCTCGGGGGGCGATCGCCTACCTCGTCGCCTGGATGCCGGTGGTCGATCCCGTTGGGAAAAAGATGGGCAGAATCAAAACGGCGCGCTTTGTCCTGATCCAAGACACGGGGGCAGCCATGAGGGGACCGGCGCGAATCGATCTATTTATCGGTAGCGGAAGCGAAGCGGGCCAACTGGCCGGATGGATCAAGGAGGAAGGAGAAATCTATATCCTTCTGCCCCGGTAAATTTCAGGCCCGACCTTCGATGAAAAAGCTTTGGCCCATTTTTCTCTATTCCGGTCTTGGAAGGGCCAAATCCGAAGGCCCCTTTCCTGAAACGATCAACCCGGGGGCATGGCGTTTCATGATCTCTTCGACAATCGAGACCATCTTGACCTTTTCACGAACAAATCCCTGATGCCATCTTTCGTCCACCCAGGGTTTATAGATCTCCCCTTCGGACGTCCCCGGCTCGAACTTGAAGTAGCAGGGAGAAGCCACGCGGGCGATCTCCGGCGCCTCGTAGGCCCGGAACATTCCCCCAAAGGAATCTACCACGGAAATGTAAACATCCAGGGGAATCTGAACCGCTCGGCGAATCCCGGCAAGAATCGGCAGAGAAACATCGGAGGCGGGATTGAGGGTATCCGCCCCCATGGACTCCACCACCTTCGCCCCGGCGGCGCTGCAGTAGCCTCCAAAGACTGAGAACTTGAAAATGGTCTCTTTCGGAATGAGACCCTCTTCCCGCATTCGATTTACCAGGAAAAGAACCCCTTCGTCATAAACCAAAAAGCCGCGGAAGCCCGCCTGGATGTTACGCATCATATCGGCGATCCAGTACGAGAGGTGGTCCGATCCGCGGAGTCGGAACCCCTGCAGGGAACCTTCGGATGTGGCCGATTCTTTGGCGCCGGCGTCCCAGCCTTTGCGATGGCCCACGGTCATGATGACCTCGATCCTCTCATCCCGGGCCATCCGGGCCATGGCTTGCAATTCGCGAAAATCGCAGTACGTAGATCCGCCGACCGTAGCGATGACCCGGTGGATGGGCACGTTTCGTTTGCGGGCTTCATCGATCAGGGCCTCAAGGGTAGACGGTCGCTCCACCCCGGCGACCTCAAACCGATAGTGGGCGCCGTCGGGAAAGGTTCGGGTCGAACGCGGAAGATCATAAAGATCCCTCCCCGGGATCCCCTGTCTTTCCATGAAATCGCGGATCTTCTCCAAGACCATCTATCGACTCGCGGCCAGGCGGGGCAGAAAAAGCGCCAGGTCTGGCCAGAAGGAAAGGACGGCCAGCATGGCAAACATGGCTATTACGAAGGGCGCGGCCCCGATAATCACATCGTTGATCCGTCCCTTTTGCCGCAGCCCCTGGACCACATAGAGATTGATTCCGACGGGTGGAGTGATCATGGCCGTCTCAATCAAGATCACGAAAAGAACCCCATACCAGACGGGATCGAAGCCGGCCTTGAACATGATGGGCGCCACGATCGGAACCGTGGCCACCATCATGGAGAGGGTTTCCATGAACATTCCCAGGATGACATAGAAAACGATGACCGCAAAGAGGAGCTGTCCCGGCGTCAGCTTCAACCCCAAAACCATATCGTTCACTTTGGCCAGAAGACCAATGGAGCTCATCACAAAGTTGAGACAGTAGGCGGCGATCAAAATGGCCATGATCATGGCCGTCGTGCGCATCGTCCCCTCGAAGGCATAGAGGAGCATCTTCACGGAAAGCATCCGCCGCCAGGCGGCTATGATCAAAGCGGCGATCACACCGAGGGCGGCCGACTCGGTGGCGGTTGCCCATCCTGCATAGATCGAGCCGATGACGGCGATAAAAATCAAAACCGGAGGGACCAGATCCGGCAGCGCCCTGTATCGTTGGGGCCATGTCGCGGTGGTCCGCTTTCCGCCCCATTCGGGGCGGATCAGGCAGGCAATGAAAACCGTGAGGCTGAAGAAGCTGGCCAGAACCGCCCCGGGGATGAACCCGGCCAAATAGAGTTTGGGGATCGAGGTATCGGTGAGAACACCGTAAACGATCATATTGATCGAAGGCGGGATCAAGATCCCCAGGGTTCCCCCTGCAGCGATCGTTCCGAGGAAAAGCCGCTCGGAATAACCGTGTTTCTCGATCTCTCCCATGGCCACCGTCCCGATCGTGGCCGCCGTCGCCACACTGGAGCCCGAAGTGGCGGCAAACATGGCACAGGCGACAATGTTGGTGTGCATGAGCCCCCCGGGAAGCCAAGGAACCCAAAAGATCAGCGAATTATACATCCGTTCGGCGATCCCCGATCGGAGAAGGATTTCCCCGAGGAGGACGAAAAAGGGAATGGCGACCAGAAGAAAGTTGTTCGACGTCGCCCAGGAGATCTCCCCCATGGCCAGGCTGAGGGGAAGTTTCGAATAGATGGCACTGAGCCCCAAACCCATCATTCCCAGGACCGCCGCCACCGGAATGGCCAGGGCGAGTAGCCCGATGAGCAACAATAGCGCAGTCCCAAGCATCAGCCGGCCTCCCCTTTGGCTCTTCGGGCCTTTAGGAAATCCACTTCTTCGTCCACCTCCTCCTTCGCGGAACGTGTACTGATCAAGGCGGTCGCAGCCGCGGCCTGACCCCGAGCGATCAACAAAACGGCATAGATGAAGAGAATGATCCCGAGGAGGACCAAAACGGCGAGCCCTGCAACCCACACGAACTGGGGAATCACGGTGGGCGTCTCCAAAGCGGTATGGCTTCGGGAGGCCGAAATCCAGGATTGCTCGACCACCGACCACCCCCGAAGCCCGATCAATCCGAAGAACCCGATGAAGAGCAGGAGCCCGATGAGATCCAGGAAAAGGCGGAGCCCTCGCGGGAAAAGCCCGTAGAGCGAGTCGATCCGGATGTGCACTCGATCCAAGAGCGCCGCCCCCAGGGACCAGGAAGTCCCCAAGGCCAAGGCATATCCGGCCAGTTCATCCGCTCCGCCGATGGAGGTGCCGAAAAATTTCCGCAAAAGGACGTCGATGCCAATGAGCAGGGCCGCCAGAAGGACCATCGTCCCGCCGAACCAGAGGCAATAACGGCTCGCCCTCCTCATCGTGGCGATCAATAATTCCATTTTCTCTTCCTTCATTCATCCGAGAGATATGACTCGTGGCTTAAGGCAAAGGTGCCTTCAGCCCGAGCACTTTCCCCACGGTCTCATTCCACTCCTTCGCACATTCGGCTCCACAGCGTTTTGCCCAACCTGCGAGGACCGCACTTTCCACAAGCTTTTTATGGATCTCGGCCTCTTCCGGTTTTACTGGAACGATGGTCATATTGGCGGGCTTGCCCAGCGTGCAGGGCTGTTTGTTCGTATTGCAATTGTCGGCCTCGGTCATGGCCATCTTCTGGGTTCTCCACATCTTGTCTTCCAAAGCTTTGAACTCTTTCCACAGGAAATCCCGAAGCCGAGGATCCAGGCGATTCCAGTTGGGTAGGTTCGCCGCATAGACATTGATGCTCCAACCGACGGACATGGGATAGAGGGACTTGGTCACTTCCGGCCATCCGGCCGTATTGCCGGAAAGACTCCCGGTCACCGCGCAATCCACGACGCCGTGCTTGAGGGCCGGCACCACCTCCGCAAAGGCCATGCTCACCGCCGTCGCCCCGATCCCGGCCAGAAAATCCCGCATGGTGGGGTTAAAGACGCGGATCTTTTTCCCCTTGAGGTCGTTGAGTCCGCCGATCACCTCCCGGCACCAGAAAACCTGCGGAGGGTTGGCACCGAAGATGAGCAGCTTGGCATTCCAGTTTTTCTGCATCTGGCGATCGAGAACCTGGCGATAGGCCTCGCAAGCCGCCCGGGCTTTGTCCGGGTCCAACGTGAGCCCGGCCAGGTCAATTCCTTCGAAACGGGGGTCATCGCCGGCCATCTTCGAAATGTCCATGCTCGCAAAATCCATTACGCCCAAGCGTAGGAGCCGAAGCATGGTTTTGTCATCCACCCCCATGTGGTCCAAGGGAGTCACATCAGCCGTAATGGCCCCTTTGGATACCTTGGGAAGATGCTCGCGCCAAAATGGCAATTCATCCTTAATGGACATTACAACCGTGCTGTGATACCCGATGACTTTGAAATGGGCCTTTGGCAGATCCTGGGCATTGGCCATGGACAGGGCCCCGGCCAGCATGAGGATCGCCGCCAATGCGACAGGGATTCCGATTAGCCGTCTCATTTTACCCTCCTTCCTCTTAGATTATTTGGAATCGCGCCCCAATGGAAACCCTCCGCCTTTGGCATCCCTGAAGCCCCCCTTGGCTTGGAGGTTCCTTGCCATTTCGCGGCTCGATCTCCATGGGACATTCAAGCCCTACATCCTATCCTTGAACCCTCATTGGAAACCCGTAGAATTCCTAATTCACCGGAGCCTTCAATCCCAAGGTTTTCCCTACGGTTTCGTTCCATTCCTTGGCGCACTCCACCCCGCACCGCTTTGCCCAGCCGGCCAAAACGGCACTCTCCACGAGTTTCTTGTGCATTTCCGCCTCTTCGGGCTTGACCGGCACGATGGTCATATTGGCCGGTTTCCCCAAGGTGCAAGGTTGCTTATTGGTATTGCAATTTTCGGCTTCCTTGGTTGCCTGGCGATTGATGTTCCACATCTGGTCCTCAAAGACTTTGAATTCCTTCAAGAGGAAATCCTGTACTCGGGGATCCAGGCGTTTCCAGTTGTTGAGATTCGCCGCAAATACGATGATGCTCCAACCGACGGACATGGGATAGAGGGACTTGGTCACTTCCGGCCATCCGGCCGTATTGCCGGAAAGACTCCCGGTCACCGCGCAATCCACGACGCCGTGCTTGAGGG
>Ga0272448_1008052_pt1 | contig 11046 bp, 9 predicted proteins | sample YNPCB0191_FD_202220 | JGI IMG/M metagenome (GOLD analysis project Ga0272448, IMG submission 202220) | Hot spring sediment microbial communities from Yellowstone National Park, WY, United States - YNP-CB-019-1 | ecosystem: Environmental > Aquatic > Thermal springs > Hot (42-90C) > Sediment... | reverse complement strand
CGGGCTACCAGGTGGAAGGGCGGTAAACCGCCCTGGGATGCAGCCCCCTTGAGGGGGCTTCCACCTCGTAGCCGGACGGCTTCAGCCTCCGGCGGACGCTTCCTGGCCGTTAGCTGGATGCCTGTGGTCTGTGACCCCGTGTGGCCGTCCAAACCGTGCTGGCATGCCGACGACACCGGTCACAGACCGGCTGGGAGCCTCAAATCGCCGTCACGTGCCAGGCACTCTGCAAGATGCCTGGCACGTAAGCGTCGCCCATTCATCAAGAAGGAAAGGATCACTTTATGACACGACGAGCTATCCTGAGCGTATACGACAAGGCCGGCCTGATCGAGTTCGCGCGCGGGCTGGTCGAGCTGGGCTTCGAGCTGGTGGCTTCGGGCGGCACGGCCCGGGCCTTGAGCACCGCGGGCCTGCCGGTCATGCCGGTCGAACAGGTCACCGGCCACCCGGAGATCCTCGGCGGCCGCGTGAAGACGCTGCATCCGGCCATCCACGGCGGCATCCTGGCCCGTCGCACGGCCGAGCACCTGGCCGAGCTGGCCGACCATGGCATCGCGGCGGTGGATCTGGTGGCGTGCAACCTCTACCCGTTCGCGGCCACCGTGGCCCGGCCCGACGTGACCGAGGCCGAGGCGGTGGAGGAAATAGACATCGGCGGGGTGACGCTCCTGCGCGCCGCGGCCAAGAACTTCGAGTCGGTGTTCGCAGTGTGCGACCCGGCCGACTACCCCGCGGTGCTGGACGCACTGCGCCGGCCGGATGCCGGCGACGCTTTGCTCATGCGCCGTCGGCTGGCGCTCAAGGCGTTTCGCCATACCGCCGCCTACGACGCCGCGATCGCGACGTGGCTGGGGAAGGACGAGGAATTCCCCGCCACCCTCCTCCTGGCGGCCGAGCGCGTCCAGACGCTCCGCTACGGCGAGAACCCGCATCAGCGGGCCGCGCTCTATCGTTGGAGTGCCGCGGCGCCGGCGTTCGAGCAGCTCCAGGGCAAGGAGCTGAGCTATAACAACCTGGTGGATCTGGACGCGGCCTGGGCTATGCCCCAGGAGTTTCGCGAGCCGGCCGTTGCCATCATCAAGCATACCAACCCGAGCGGACTGGCGACCGCCGAGACGTTGGTCGAGGCGTATCGTCTGGCGCTGGCCTGCGACCCGGTGTCGGCGTTCGGTTCGATCATCGCGACCAACCGGCCGGTGGACCTGAGCTTCGTCCAGGAGCTCGGCGGGCTTTTCGTCGAGGTGTTGGCCGCGCCCGACTTCACGGCCGAGGCGCTGGATTGGCTGGCCGTCCACAAGAAGAACTGCCGGGTGATGAAGGCGAGGTCGGCCGCGGCCGATGGGCTGGTCTTGCGCTCGGTGGCGGCCGGGCTCCTGGCGCAAACCCCCGATGACCGCGGGGTGGACGAATCCACCTGGAAGGTGGTCACCCGGCGGCCGCCGACCGAGGCCGAGCGCCGCAGCCTGGCGTTCGCCTGGCTGGCGGTCAAACATGTCAAGTCGAACGCGATCGTCTTCGCGCAGGGCACGGCGACGGTGGGCGTGGGCGCGGGGCAGATGAATCGCGTGGATGCCGTCTACCTGGCCGCGCGGCGGGCCGGCGAACGTGCGCGCGGCGCGGTGATGGGCTCGGACGCGTTCTTCCCCTTTGCCGATGGCATCGAAGCGGCGGCCGCGGCCGGCGTGACGGCCTGCATCCAGCCGGGCGGCTCGTTGCGCGATGAAGAGGTCATCGCGGCGGCCGATCGGGCGGGCATGGCCATGATCTTCACCGGTGAACGCCATTTTCGGCATTGACATCCGGCCGCTTTTGCGGCGATTTGACAGGCGCCGCTTCTTGCGGTATCATCCGACCCAACAACGGCATACCGTACCGCAAAGGCGATGACGGAGGAAAGTAGGCGGGACAAAGGTCTTCAGAGAGGTCGGGCCTCGCACTTGCGCGAGGCTGCAAGCCCGACCGACATACGGCCCGCGCGAAGTTCCCTCTCGAGCCGGACGGGTGAACACCGGACGTCGCGTTCGGCAAAGTAGTTCGTCCCGGAAGCCCGCCGTTAGCAGGGCCGCCGGTAAGCCCGTCGAACCGGGCCGCCGGGCCGAGGAGCCTCCGCCAGGCGGAGGAAGCAGGGTGGTACCGCGGAGTTCGCATGCGCGCACTTCGTCCCCGACGACGAAGTGCGCGCTTTTGATTTTATCGCCGTCAACTGGAGGCAACATGTACGAAAATCTGGAGCGACTTCAGGCGACTGCACTGGCCGAGCTGGCGCAGGCCCAAGACGCTGAAGCGTTGGAAGCCTGGCGCATCCGCTATCTCAGTCGCAAGGGCGGCGCGCTCAACGAAGCCGTCAAGCAACTGGCCGCGCTGCCGCGCGAAGAGCGGCCGGCCTATGGCCAGGCGGTCAACGAGGTCAAGAACGCGATCGAATCCGCCTTTGCCAGGCGCCAGGAGGAGCTGAAGGCGGCCGCGCTGGAGGCCGAACTCGCCGCCGGCGCGCTGGATGTGACGTTGCCCGGCCGGCCACCGTCCATCGGCCACCTGCACCTGACCACGCAGAGCCTGCGCCAGCTCTATGCCATCTTTGCCGAGATGGGCTTTCAGGTCTACGACGCGCCGGACGTGGAGACGGACGAATACAACTTCGGCCTGCTCAACATCCCGCCCTACCATCCCGCGCGCGACATGTGGGATACCTTCTGGGTCACCCAGACGGGAACGGCGCGCCCCGACGCCGCCGCGGCCGGCGGCCCGGCTCCGTCGGCGACGACGCTGGTGATGCGCACGCATACCAGCCCCGGCCAGATCCGCGTGATGCGCGAGCGGTGCCCCGAGCCGATCCGCGTGATCCTGCCCGGCAAATGCTATCGCTACGAGCAGATCACCGCGCGCTCCGAGCATCAGTTCTATCAGATGGAGGGCCTGGCGGTCGGCAAGGGGATCCGCCTGACGGATCTGATCGGCACGTTGCAGCAGTTCGCCCGGCGCATGTACGGCCCCGGCCGGCAGCTGCGGGTGCGGGGCAGCTATTTCCCCTTCACCGAGCCGAGCATCGAGGCCGACATGGATTGCATCCTGTGCGGCGGCAAGGGATGCAGCGTCTGCAAATACACCGGCTGGCTGGAGATCGCCGGCGCGGGCATGGTCCATCCGGTGGTGCTGCGCAACGGCGGCTATGACCCCGATATCTACAGCGGCTTCGCGTTCGGCATGGGGGTCGAACGGCCGGCCATGTTGAAGTACAAGATCAACGACATCCGCTATTTCTACGGCAACGACCTGCGCTTCCTGGAGCAGTTCGGTTGAGCCGGGGAGAAGATCACGATGAAAGTTCCTTTGAGCTGGCTGAAAGATTACGTGGATATCACCCTGCCCGTTCCTCAGCTTGCCGAGCGCTTGACGCTGGCGGGCCTGGAAGTGGAGTCGCTCACGCCCATCGGCGAGCTGTGGGATCGGGACAAGGTGTTCGTGGGGCAGGTGCTGGAGGTGACGCGGCACCCCGACGCCGACCGGCTGGTGCTGGCGCGCGTCGAATACGGCGCGGCCGCGCCGCTGACGGTGGTGACCGGCGCGCCGAACCTCTATCCCTACGTCGGCCAGGACTTGAGCCACGGCCGCGGGCCGAAGGTGGCGTTCGCGGTCGTCGGCGCCCGGCTGTACGACGGCCACAGCGCCGAGCCCAAGATCGCTACCCTGAAGGCCGGGAAGATCCGCGGCATCCTCTCGCAAGGCATGGTTTGCTCGGAGAAGGAGCTGGGCCTGAGCGATGAACACGAGGGCATCCTGATCCTGCCCGACGACGCGCCGGTCGGCATGCCGCTGGTGGATTATCTGGGCGATACGATCCTGGAGTTCGACATCAAGGGCGCGTTCGGCCATCTGCAGTCGGTGGTCGGGATCGCGCGCGAGGTGGCCGCGTTGACCGGCCAGATGTTGCGCAACCCGACGCCGGCCGACTATCTGGCCACGCCGCGGGTGACCGACGCCGACTTCGCCGGCATCGTGATCCAGGATCCCGATCTGTGCCTGCGCTATTCGGCCGCGCTGATCGAGGGCGTGCGGGTCAAGCCGTCTCCGTACTGGATGCAACAGCGGCTCATCCGCGCCGGCATGCGGCCGATCAACAACATCGTGGACATCACCAATTATGTGATGCTCGAGCTGGGCCAGCCGCTCCATGCCTTCGACTACGACCTGTTGCGCGCCCGCGCCGGCGGCCGGCCGACGATCATCATGCGTCGCGCCCATCCGGGCGAGCACCTGGTGACGCTCGACGGCGTGGACCGGGCGCTCGATCCCGAAATGCTCATGATCACCGACACGGCCGGCACGATCGCGGTGGGCGGCGTCATGGGCGGCGCCAACACCGAGGTCAACGACGGCACGACGTCGGTGCTGCTCGAAGCGGCCAACTTCCACTTCTTGAGCATCCGGCGCACCTGTCAGATGCTCAAGCTCTCCAGCGAGGCGGGCAATCGCTTCGGCAAGCGCGTGGATCCCGAGCTGACCATCGCCGCGTTGGCCCGCGCCGGCCAGCTGATGGCCGAGCTGGCCGGCGGCCGCGTGCGGCCGGTCTACGGCGATGTGTATCCCCAGCCGGCGCCGCGCCAAACCATCGAGCTCGCTCCGGCCTACGTCAATCGCCTGCTCGGCATCGAGGTGCCGATCGAGGAGATGGTGCGCATCCTGCGGGCGTTGGAGTTCGAGGTCGCGGTGGACATCCAGAAGGAGCAACGCGCGGACGACGGCCGCCCCGTCGCCTCGTCGTCCTGTCTACGGGTCACCGTCCCCAGCCACCGCCAGGACGTGAACATCCCGGCCGACCTGGTGGAGGAGATCGCGCGCGTCTACGGCTATGACCGGATGCCGCACACCCTGTTGCGCGATGAGCTGCCGCCGCAACGGCGCAACCTGGCGCTGGAAGGGGAAGAGAAGGTGCGCGATGTGTTGGTGGGTTGTGGGTTGACCGAGGTCATCACCTATTCGATGATAGATGTGCGCGACGAGGTGAAGTTCTATCGGGATGAGGCGGCCGCGACGGCGCCGCACGTGGTCGTCTTGAATCCGCTGGCGGCGGATCGGGCCCACCTGCGGCGGACGCTGTTGCCGTCGCTGTTGAACACCGCGCGGGCCAATCTGCGCTTCACCGAGCGCGTGGCCATCTTCGAGCTGGGCCGCGTCTTCCATCCCCGGCCCGACCAGTTGCTCCCGGCCGAGCCGCGCCGCGTGGCCGCGCTACTGGTCGGTCCGCGCGAGCCGCAGAGCTGGCAGCCGCACGACACATCGCCCCTCGGCTTCTTCGACTTGAAGGGGGTGGTCGAGGCGTTGTTGGCGCGGCTGGAGCTGAAGGATGTCGCATGGGAGCGGGGCCAACATCCCGCCTGTCATCCCGGCCGCACCGCGCGGCTGCTCGTCGGCGGCCAGGAGATCGGCATCGTGGGAGAACTGCACCCGCTGGTGCGCGCCGCGTTCGACCTGCCCAATCTGCCCGTCGCGATCATGGAATTGGACCTGGATGCCCTGTTGGCCGGTTGGGGCGCTCCCGCGCCGATGGCCGAGATCTCCGGCCAACCGCCGGTGTACGAAGACCTGGCGGTGATCGTGGACGAGGCGACGCCGGCCGCGCAGGTCGCCGCAGTGATCCGGCAGGCGGCCGGCCGGCTGCTGGTGGACCTGCGGCTGTTCGATGTCTATCGCGGGGATCAAATCCCGCCGGGCAAGAAATCGTTGGCCTACAGTCTCACTTTCCAGGCGGCCGACCGCACCCTCACCGACGAGGACACGCGCAAGGTGCGGGCCAAAATCGTCGGCCGGCTGGAGCGGGAGCTGGGCGCCGCTCTGCGCGGGTGATGGACCCCTCTAACCTGCGCCGCGTCATGGTCACTCGCGCGCGAATCGCCGATAATATCCGATGGAACAGGAGGCGAACATGGGGTTTCTGGATGCCTTGCGGCGGGCCCTGAGCGGTCGGGGCGGCCAAAGCAGTGGGGGCGGCCGCAGCAGCTTCGGCGACGATCCGAACACGTATTGGATCTATGCCCAATGTCGGCGTTGCGGCGAGCCGCTCAAGGCGCGCATCAACCTGATGAATGACCTCAGCGAAACGGAGGACGGCGAAGGCTGGGTCGTCCGCAAGGGCCTGGTCGGCACCGGCGCCAACCGGTGTTTTCAGGTGGTCGAGGTGACCCTGACGTTCGATCGCCGCAAGGAACACGTCATCGCAAGCGACGTCGTGGGCGGCAAACTGCTCACGGCTCAGGAATACGAAGAGCTAACGCACTAAGGAGCCTTTCACTCATGCGAAAACCCATCCTTGCCGGCAACTGGAAGATGAACAAGACGCCGGCCGAAGCAGTAGAGTTCGTGCGGGCGGTGAGCCCGCTGGTGACGCCGTATGCCCAGGTGGAGACGGTCGTTTGTCCGCCGTTCGTGGCGTTGCCGGCCGTGGCCGAGGCGTTGCGCGGCCTGCCGATCGGCGTGGGCGCGCAGAACTGCCATTGGGCCGAGAGCGGCGCGTATACGGGCGAGGTCTCCGCGGCCATGTTGAAGGGGCTGGCGACCTACGTCATCATCGGACATTCGGAACGCCGCCAATACTTCGGCGAGACCGATGAATCGGTCAACAAGAAGATCAAGGCCGCGTTGGCCCACGGCCTGGTGCCGATCGTCTGCGTGGGCGAAGACCTGGCCCAGAACGAGGCCGGCCTCACCGACGCGCTGGTGAGCGGACAGGTGCGGGCGGCCTTCGCCGGCCTGAGCGCCGAGCAGGCCGCGGGCGTCGTCATCGCCTACGAGCCGATCTGGGCCATCGGCACGGGCCGCAACGCCACGCCCGAGGTGGCCAACCGCGTGTGCGGCCAGGTGGTGCGGGCCACCATCGGCCAGCTCTACGGCGACGCGGTGGCCGATGCGATCCGCATTCAATACGGCGGCAGCACGAACGACAAGAACATCGGCGAGCTGATGGCCATGCCCGATATTGACGGTGCGCTGATCGGCGGCGCCAGCCTGAAGGCGGACGTGTTCGCCGCGATGGTGCGCATCACGGCCGGGCTTTACTGATTCGCCGCGCGCACGCATGGTCCTTCTTCCGCAGCTCGTTGCCTTCGCGGCGACCCTGGTGTGTCTGCTCGTCTTGAGCCGATGGATCACCCACCAGGTGTTGCGACTGGGGCATCACCTCACGCGCAACGAAGGCGCGGCGCTGATCGGCTACTATCTCTTGTTCTTCCCGGGCATCCTGTTGCACGAGCTGGGCCATGTGGTCATGGCCTGGCTCGTGGGCCTGCGCGTGGGCCGGTTGAGCCTGGGGCCGCGGCCGCGGCGCAATTCGGTCGAGCTGGGGTCGGTGATGGTGAGCAGCGGCGATCCGCTGCGCGAAAGCCTGGTGGGCCTGGCGCCTTTTCTGGTCGGCAGCGCGGCCCTGTTGGCCATCGGCTACGGCGTGTTCGACGTGGCCGGCCTGGGCCAGGCGTGGTACGCCGGCGGCTGGCCGTCGGTGTTGAGCCGGCTCAACGGCATCTGGCGCGTGCCCGATTTCTGGCTGTGGGCCTATCTGGTCTTCGCGATCAGCAATGCCATGACGCCGAGCCCGTCCGATCGTCGGCCGTGGCTGATCGCGGGCATCTACGTGGCCCTGGCGTTGGCGGTGGCCTATCTGTCAGGCGGATTGGCCCTGCTGCCGCCGGGCTGGGGCGATCACGTGGCCGGCGCGGTGCAGGTGTTGACGCTGGCGTTCCTTTTCACCCTGGCGGTGGATGTGATCGCCGCGTTGTTCCTCTGGCTGGCCGAAGCGCTCCTCGTGCGGCCGGGGCGATAGGACGGGAGCACAAAAAAGAGCAGGGCCATTGTGGCCCTGCTCTTTTTGTTTGCCGCGCCGTTTCGGGCGCTGCTCATACCGCGTAGCACTTGCGATGATACGCCACGCTGTGCGACCGCGGCCGGCCGTTCTGGATCTCCGTGATCTTCACCATCAACAGATCGCCGAACGTCACATCCTGTCCGCACTTGACACAGCTATGGCCGCTCAGGGCCTTGCGGCGCTTTTCCAGAGTTGCGGTATCCGCACCCATCTTGGTTGCTTGAGCCATTCGATCACCTCCTGACAAAAAACCCGGCGCCGCAAAGCGCCGAGGATGTTTACGACTCCTATTATCCGCGAAAAGCGGCGAATGTCAAAATCGGGGGGCGCGGGGCTGATCGTCGGCGCACGTCCGACGATCAGCCGTCGGGCCTTCAGGCGCGATCCCGGCCGTTGCAGAGATGGCCTGACGTCGCGGCCGGGCCGAAACCGAAAGTCACACCTGCGGCAACGTGGCCAGCGATTTCTCCATGTTCTCGGCCGAGAAGCCGTTGTCGGCCAACCGGCCGGCCAGATACGCGTCGTAGGCGCCCATGTCGAAGTGCCCGTGCCCGGAGAGGTTGAAGAGGATGACCTTCTTTTCGCCCTTCTCGCGGGCGGCCAGGGCCTCGTCAATGGCCGCGCGGATGGCGTGCGTCGTCTCCGGCGCGGGGATGATCCCTTCCTGGCGGGCGAAGAAGACGCCGGCCTCGAAGCACGCGTTTTGGGTGTAGGCGCGCGGCTCGATGTAGCCGGCCCGCACCAGCGCGGAGATGGTGGGCGCCATGCCGTGATAGCGCAGGCCGCCCGCGTGGATCGCCGCCGGCTCGAAGTCGTGTCCGAGCGTGTACATCTTGATCAGCGGCGTCAGGCCCACCGTGTCGCCGTAGTCGTAGGCGTAGATGCCCTTCGTCAGGCTGGGGCACGAGCTCGGCTCGACCGCGATGAAGCGCGTCTGCTTCCCCTCGGTCAAGTTCTTGTGCAGGAAGGGGAACGCCAGCCCGGCGAAGTTGGAGCCGCCGCCTACGCAGCCGATCACCACATCCGGGTACTCGCCGATCTCGGCCATGCCGTCCAGCGCCTCCTGGCCGATCACCGTCTGATGTAACAGGACGTGATTCAACACCGAGCCGAGGGAGTACTTGGTCGTGCCGCCGCTGGTGGCCGCCACCTCGACCGCCTCGGAGATGGCGATGCCCAGGCTGCCGTTGCTCTCCGGATTGCGCGCCAGGATCGTCCGGCCGGCCTGGGTGCGGTCCGACGGGCTGGGCGTGACGGTGGCGCCGTAAGTCTGCATGATGGAGCGGCGATACGGCTTCTGCTGATAGCTGATCTTCACCATGAACACTTCGATGGCGATTTTGAAGAAATCGCCGGCGATCGCCAGGGCCGATCCCCACTGGCCGGCGCCGGTCTCGGTGGCGATGCGCTGGACCCCTTCCATCTTGTTGTAGTAGGCCTGCGGCACCGAGGTGTTGAGCTTGTGGCTGCCGCTTGGGCTCGATCCTTCGTACTTATAGTAGATGTGCGCGGGCGTGTCCAGCGCCTTCTCCAGGCGCACGGCGCGGATCAGGGGCGTGGGCCGCCACAGGCGATAGATGTCGCGCACCGCGTCGGGGATGGGGATGTAGCGTTCGCTGCTGACCTCCTGCATGATCAGCGCCATCGGGAAGAGGGGCGCCAGATCGGCCGGCGTGACGGGCTGTTTGGTGGCCGGATGCAACACCGGCGGCAGCGCCACCGGCATGTCGGCCAGGATGTTGTACCAGTGGGTTGGAATGCGCGATTGGGGCAAGACGAGCCGGAAATCCTCGCTCAGATTGTTGAGTTGCGTTTCGTTTGACATAGCTCCCTCCCTGGGTGATATGGGCTGTTCGGCCTGATGATAAACTGGCGGGCGTATTCGGGAGGGGAGAGGGTTGCGCCCGCCGGAAATCAAAAGCCCTCGCCCCGAAAAGGGGACGAGGGCTTGTAAACCACCCGCGGTGCCACCCCGATTAGGCCGTCGCGCAACGGCCTCACTCATTAGCAGGGACAGGCCGCCATTGCACTGGCGCATGGCCCGCGCAACGCTGCGCAGGACAGATCCGATCCCCTCGGTCGTGATAACGGTGACGTCTCCGGCGCGGCCTACTCGGCGAACCTTTCGGCCTGCAGCTCCCTGGTCCATTCAACGTCCGCAGCGGCGCCGACCTCGCAGCTCAACGGTCGGCTCTCTGGGGCCCTTGACGAACGCCTACTAGTCCAGTTCACAGCTTTTCAGTGGCGGTATTCGATTTGCAAGAAGAATATAGCACAAGACGGACGACGTGTCAAACAGGGCCGACCGTCCACGAACCGGCCGCAATGCCGGAGCAGTCGCTCTCAGAAGAGCGGCTTCAGGCGCTCGATCAGGCGCTCCTTCGGCAGGAAGCCGACGATGGAGTCGGCGAGCTGGCCATCGCGGAAGACCAGCAGGGTGGGAATGCCCGTGATGCCGTACTTTTCCGGCGTGGCCGGATTGCTGTCCACATCGAGCTTGGTGACTTTGAGCTTGCCGGCGTATTCGGCCGCCAGCTCTTCCAGGATCGGCGCGATGCGCTTGCAGGGCACGCACCAATCGGCCCAGAAATCGGTGATCACGAGGCCCCTGGCGCGGAGCACTTCGGCTTCAAAGGTGGCATCGGTGATCGGTATCGGAGCAGTCATGCGTTTTTGTGTTCTCCTGTCCTGCGTGGTTCCAGGTCATGTTATCCGGCAATCGCCGTCCTGTCAAGAATCAACCGCCTGGCCAGTCCTGGGCGACCGAGGTCGCGGCTAAGGAGCCGGCGGCCGGGCGTCGGCCTGCGCCGACGCGTGCGCGCCCACGGCGGTGGGCGTTGCGGCGCCGGCGCGCCCGTTAATGTCCTGGGCGACCGAGGTCGCAGCTAAGGAGCCTGCGGCTGGGCGTCGGCCTGCGCCGACGCGTGCGCGCCCACGGCGGTGGGCGTTGCGGTGCCGGCGCGCCCGTTAACGTAGCTGTTGCGCACGCACAAGACAAATCATCTTAAACCGCAGATTTTTGACTTTCCGCCTCAGCCGTCAGGCGGGCTCAACAAGCGGTGAGGCGACAGCGGAGCCAGATCGCCTGGTTCCTGGCACCGAAACAGTGGGAGAGACAGTTGGAACGCATAGACGCCATCCAGCTCCAGGCGCACATCGGGATACGGCCCGTCTTGGCTGAACGCCAG
>Ga0272448_1008050_pt1 | contig 11046 bp, 7 predicted proteins | sample YNPCB0191_FD_202220 | JGI IMG/M metagenome (GOLD analysis project Ga0272448, IMG submission 202220) | Hot spring sediment microbial communities from Yellowstone National Park, WY, United States - YNP-CB-019-1 | ecosystem: Environmental > Aquatic > Thermal springs > Hot (42-90C) > Sediment... | reverse complement strand
AGAATCTGCGCCGGGGGCAGCGTGCAGCGGCGGCATGGCCGGGAACCGGAGTTGACATCGGCAGGGGGCTTTGCTACATTGCGTCGTTGTTTGGTAGTTCGCCGGAAGGCGCTTCGTTTGCTTTTTCCCACCCTGTTCGGCTCGCACAGCGCAGGATGAAACCCGAGCCGGCACCTCGAGGACGCATTCTTGCGAAAGTGGCGGAATCGGCAGACGCGCTGGACTTAGGATCCAGTCCCGCAAGGGGTGGGGGTTCGACTCCCCCCTTTCGCACCATTCCGGTACCGCCGGCCGAGGCATTCCATGACCGGCGGGCGGAACGGCAAGTCCGGCCGCAATCGGGAAGGAAGAAACCCAGGTGAATTCAGAGATCATCGACATCAGCGGTTGCAAGAAAAACCTCGTCATCGAAATCCCCGCGGAACAGCTCGACGAGGAGATCGGCCGGGCGGCGCAATCCCTCGCCGCGAAGGCCAGGGTGCCGGGATTCCGCCCGGGCAAGGTGCCCCTGGAAGTGATCAAGCGGCGCTATGCCGCCGCTCTGCGCGAAGAGGCCAAGCAAGAGCTGATACAACGCGTCGGCAACGAGGCGCTGTCGCAGCATCGGGTGGATCCCGTGGCCGACCCGCGCGTCGAAGAAGTCCGCGACGAGCCGGGCAAGCCGTTGCGCGTCACGCTTTCGTTCGAGGTGATGCCCGCGCTGGAGATTACCGGATACAAAGGCCTGGACGTGCGCATCGAACCCGGCCAAGTCGAAGACGGCGAGATCGATCGGGCCCTGCAGGCGCTGCGGGAGGAAAACGCTCAATATATCCCGCTCGAAGATGCGCCGGTCGGCCAGGGGCATCTCGTGACCGTCGACCTGGACGGGGAGTTCGAAGGAGGGGGCGCGAAGCTGCACGAAGAGGATGTGAACCTGATCGTAGGCGACCCCAGAACCAAGCACGAGTTTTCCGAAAACCTCCTCGGAGCGCGCATCGGAGAAGTCCGCGGATTCTGGGTCTCCTTTTCGCCGACCCATCCCAAGAAGCGGTTTGCCGGCCGCAGGGTGCATTACCGGCTGCAGGTCAAGGATATCAAGGAAAAGCGCCTGCCGGATCTAAACGATGAATTTGCAAGGGATATGGGCTCCGAAGACCTCGCGGGCCTGCGGGAGCGGGTGCGCCAGGATTTGGTAAGGAACGCCGAGCGACATGCCGAAGAGAAAGCCAAAGAGGAGCTGTTGGACCGGCTCGTTCGGTCGCACTCTTTTGACGTCCCCGAAGCCCTCGTCATGGGGGAGTTGGAGGAACAGGCGCAACGGCTTGCCGCGAAACTGGTGCGGCAGGGCATCGATGTGAACCGGACTTCGATCAACTGGAACAAGGTTTTCGAAGAGGAAAGGCCGAATGCGGAACGAACCGTCCGGGCGACGCTGGTGCTGGACGCCATCGCAAGGCAGGAGGGTCTCGAAGTGACCGATGCCGAGCTCGACCAGGAGTTCGCAAGCATGGCGCAGGCGACCGGCAAGCCCGCGGCGGCACTGCGTGCGGAGTTCGAAAAGAATCAACGAATTCAGAGCCTTAGGCGCCACCTGCTCAGGAACAAGGCGCTTGATTTCATCTTTCGCAATGCTAATATTAGCCGGGGGTGATGAACTTGGCACTGATACCGATGGTGGTCGAGCAGACCAATCGCGGTGAGCGAGCCTACGACATCTATTCCCGGCTTCTCAAGGACAACATCATATTCCTGGGCACGCCGATCGACGACAATGTCGCCAACGTGATCACAGCCCAACTTTTGTTCCTCGAAGCCGAGGATCCGGAAAAGGACATCTCGCTGTACATCAACAGCCCCGGGGGATCGATCCCGGCAGGAATGGCGATTTACGACACGATGCAGTTCATCCGGCCGGACGTGACGACGATCTGCATCGGTCAGGCGGCCAGCATGGCGGCGCTGCTCCTCGCCGCGGGCGCGCCCAAGAAGCGCTTCGCGCTTCCCAATTCCAGGATATTGATCCATCAGCCCACGATGAGCGGCCTTTCGGGACAGGCGACCGATATCGACATTCACGCACGCGAGATCCTTCGCTTGCGTGAAAGCATGAACAGGATCCTGGCAAAGCACACGGGCCAGAGTATCGAGAAGATCCAGGCGGACGTGGAGCGCGATTTCATCATGACGGCCGAGCAGGCCAAGGAATACGGCATCGTGGATCAGGTGATCTTCAGGAAGGAGTAGCCGGCCGCCCTACCGGCGATGAGGGCTCGAGATGAAAAGAGACGACGAAGACATCCTGCGTTGCTCGTTCTGCTCCAAGAGCCAGAACGAAGTGAAAAAGCTCATCGCCGGTCCCACGGTCTACATCTGCGATGAGTGCGTGGATGTCTGCAACGAGATCATCGCCGACGACGTGGTCGCTTCCCCGATCGGCGACAAGCTTCCCAAGCCCCAGGAAATCAAGGAGTTCCTCGATCTCTACGTCATCGGCCAGGAGCTCACCAAGAAGAAGCTCGCGGTCGCGGTCTACAACCATTACAAGCGGCTCGAGATATCCAAGAAACGCAGCGACGTCGAACTGCAAAAAAGCAATGTTCTGCTGATCGGCCCTACCGGGACCGGCAAGACGCTTCTTGCGCAGACGCTGGCCAAGATGCTGGCGGTGCCTTTCGCCATCGTCGACGCCACCACGCTGACCGAGGCGGGCTACGTCGGGGAAGACGTTGAGAACATTATCCTTAAGCTGCTCCAGAATGCCGGCGGCGACAAGGAAAAGTGCCAGCAGGGCATCGTCTACATAGACGAGATCGACAAGATCGCACGCAAGGATGAAAACCCCTCGATCACCCGCGATGTTTCGGGCGAGGGGGTGCAGCAGGCCCTGCTGAAGATTCTCGAAGGAACGATCGCGAACGTCCCGCCGCAGGGAGGGCGCAAGCACCCGCACCAGGAATTCATCCAGATCGACACGACCAACATCCTGTTCATCTGCGGAGGGGCTTTCGTCGGCCTGGACAAGATCATCGAGCGCAGGATCGGGAAGAAGACCCTGGGATTCCTCAGCAACGACAAGGAGACCAGAAAAGGCAAGCCGGCATTTCCGGCCAATATCCTCGACGCCACACAGCCGCGCGACCTGATCAAGTACGGTCTCATCCCCGAGTTCGTGGGGCGTTTGCCGGTCATCGGGACTCTCTCCGAACTCGACCATGCCGCTCTGGTCGAGATCCTCACCAAGCCCAGGAATGCGCTGATCCGCCAGTACCAGAAACTCTTCGAGTTCGAGAACGTGAAGCTCAAGTTCACCGACGACGCCGTGTCGGCCGTGGCGGCCCAGGCGCTCGAACGGAAGATGGGAGCCCGGGGATTGAAAATCATCCTCGAGGACCTCATGCTGGACGTGATGTACCAGCTGCCCTCGCAGAAGAAGGTGAAGGAATTCGTCGTCACCCGCGAGATGGTCGAAAACAAGGAAGTGGTCTTCGCGGTGATGGAAAAGGCCGGTTGACAAAGCCCATGACGACGCCCGAGATGGCCAGGAAGAGCGAACGTCTGCCGATGATCCCGATCCGGGACGTGGTGGTGTTCCCCTCCATGATGATCCCTTTCGTGATCGGCAGGCCTTCGTCGGTGAGGGCGCTCGAGTTCGCACTCGAAGGTTCCAGGAGGGTTTTCCTGGCGACCCAGATCGACGCCTCGATCGACGACCCCAAGCCCAAGGACATATACACGGTCGGCACGATCGCCAATATCGCCCAGAGCGTCAAGCTGGCCGACGGAAACATCAGGGTGCTGGTCGAAGGGCTGCAGAGGGCGCGCACGGCGCACATTTCGACGGAGGCCGGATTTTTCGTCGCCGACGTCGAAGTGCTCGAGGAGACCTCGGCGTCGAGCGCGCGCACCAGCCTTCTCATCAAGCGCCTCCAGTCGGTATTCGAGCAATTCTCCAAGCTCAGCCATCACGTCAACTACGACGCGATCCTGAATGCGATGAAGAACATGGATCCGTCGCGCCTGGCCGACAGCATCGGTGCCAACATTCCCATCAGCGTCGAGGAGAAGCAGCAGCTTCTTGAAACCGTCGACCTGGCGGAGCGCATCGAAAAGATCGTCGAAATCGTCGAGATCGAGATCGAAAAGATCAAGGTCGACCGCAACATCCAGGGGCGGGTCAAGCGCCAGATGGAGCGCGCCCAGAAGGAGTACTACCTCAACGAAAAAATGAAGGCGATCCAGAAGGAGCTGGGTCGCAAGGACGAGAAATCGGAACTCGAGGAGCTGAAGAAGCAGGTCGAGGCGGCCAAGATGCCGAAGGATGCGCACGACAAGGCCATGAAGGAGATCCAGCGCCTCGAGATGATGCCCCCCATGTCGGCAGAATCCACGGTGTCGCGCACCTACCTCGATTGGCTGCTGGCGATGCCCTGGAACAAAAAGTCGCGGGAGATACGCGACATCCGCTGGTCCATGAAGGTCCTGGAGGAGGACCATTACGGGCTGGAAAAGATCAAGGAAAGGATCATCGAGTTCCTGGCGGTGCGCAGCCTGGTCAAGAAGCCGCAAGGTACGATCCTGTGTTTCGTGGGCCCGCCGGGAGTGGGGAAGACCTCGCTGGGAAGGTCGATCGCCCGGGCCACGGGCCGTAAATTCGTCCGGCTGTCTCTGGGCGGAGTGCGCGACGAGGCGGAGATCCGCGGCCATCGCCGGACCTATATCGGCGCCTTGCCCGGCCAGATCATCCAGATGATGAAGAAGGCCGGCACGCGGAATCCCGTGTTCATGCTCGACGAGGTCGACAAGATGAGCATGGACTTCCGGGGCGACCCCTCGGCGGCGCTGCTCGAGGTTCTCGATCCCGAGCAGAACCACATGTTCGTGGACCACTACCTGGACACCGAGTTCGATCTCTCGATGGTGATGTTCATCGCCACGGCGAACGTTTTGCACACGGTGCCGCGGCCGCTGCAGGACCGCATGGAAGTCATCCAGCTTTCGGGCTACACGGAGATCGAGAAGCTCGAGATCGCCAAGCGCTTCCTGGTGAAGAAACAGATGCAGGCCAACGGCCTGAAGCCCGAGCAGCTGCAGTTCACCGACGAAGCCCTGTTCGAGCTCATCCGGCGGTACACGCGCGAGTCCGGGGTGCGCAACCTGGAAAGAGAAATCGCCAATATCTGCCGCAAGGTCGCCAAGCAGATCGTGGCGGGCGAGACCAGCACGAGCCTGATCACGCCCGAGGCGGTCGCGACGCTCCTGGGCAAGCCGAAATTCCGCCAGCAGGGGATCATCGACGAAAGCCAGGTGGGAGTGGCCACGGGCCTCGCCTGGACCGAGGTGGGCGGTGAAGTGCTCCTGACGGAAGCCACTATCATGGAAGGCCGCGGCCAGCTGACGCTCACCGGAAAGCTGGGAGAGGTCATGCAGGAATCCGCGCGCGCGGCCATGTCCTTCGTGCGCAGCCGTGCCGCGCTGTACGGAATCAGCCGCGACTTCCACCGCAAGATGGACATTCACATCCATGTGCCGGAAGGAGCGATTCCCAAGGACGGCCCGTCGGCCGGCATCACGCTGGCGACCACCATCGTTTCGGTTCTGACCAAGATACCGGTGCGCAACGACGTGGCCATGACAGGCGAGATCACGCTGCGGGGCAAGGTGCTCCCCATCGGCGGCGTGAAGGAAAAACTGCTGGCCGCCCATCGGGCCGGCATCAAGAACGTAATCCTGCCGAAGGAGAACGAAAAGGACCTGCAGGACATTCCCCAAGACATACTGGAATCCATGAAAGTCTGCCTGGTTGAAACCATGGACGAGGTCCTCCAGATAGCCCTGGAGCGCCTTCCGGTTTCCCAAGCCCAAGTGGCCGAAATGTCGGCTCTGGCGGGCGACCGTCCGGCCGAGAGCATCGCACACTAGTTCGCCGAATGGCCGGCGGCCGGTCGCGCGGCCGCGATTCCAGAACACCGGGCGGCTGCATGTTCTCGATTTCCCAGCCGGAATGTCATCCTGCCCAAGGCAGGAATCCATGATAGAGAGATCGTGAGCAAGGGCGAGGCCGAACTAATCGCCGGAGCCGTCCGCCGGCGCGATTTCCCTCCGCAAGGGTCGCCGGAGGTCGTGCTCGCCGGAAGATCCAATGTCGGCAAGTCCAGCCTGATCAACAGGCTGGCGGGTACCGACATCGCCCGGACAGGCTGCACCCCGGGTACGACGCAATGCATACGTTTCTATCGTATCCGGAACGGGTTTGTATTCGTGGATCTGCCCGGGTACGGTTATGCCCGCGCCGCCAAGGCAACAAAGGAGGAATGGCGGCGCCTGGTGGAAGACTATTTTGCAAGCAGGAGGATCATTGCGCTGGTGATCCACTTGATCGATGCCAGGCTGGCGCCCATGCCGATCGATTTGCAGCTGCAGGAATGGCTGGACGGCTTCGGGCTGCCGCGCCTGCTTGCGGCCACCAAAGCCGACAAGCTGTCGGGGAACGGCCGCGCCACCCAGGAGAGAGTTCTAAGCAGCGCCTTCGGCCGGCCGGTCGTGATGTGCTCTGCGGTGACCGGCATGGGCTGCAAGGAAATATGGAAGAGGGTGCTCGAAGCGGTGCGGCCGGTCGAAAACCGGGCCGTGCCGGTGCGGGTACCCCGAGTCACCGCCGCAGATCGCAACCATCGGAGTTCCAGATATGCCCGAGACAACCGAGCGCCGTAGTGCGGAACGTCGTGAAGAAGGCCACCTGAGCATCAAGCAGCTCAAGGAGATGAACATTTCGTCCCTGGTCGAGATCGCCAACGGGCTGAATGTTCCCGGCTGCACCGGAATGCGCAAGCAGGAGCTGATCTTTCAGATTCTGAGAGCGCAAACGGAGCAGAACGGACTGATCTTCTCCGAGGGCGTGCTCGAGTGCCTGCCGGAGGGATTCGGCTTCCTGCGATCCCCCGATTACAACTATCTTCCCGGGCCCGACGACATCTATGTTTCGCCCTCGCAGATACGCAAGTTCGACCTGCGTACCGGTGACACCGTCTCGGGACAGATCCGCCCGCCCAAGAACGGCGAGCGCTATTTCGCCCTCATCAAGGTCGAGGCGGTCAACTTCGAGCCGCCCGATGCGGCCAAGGACAAGATCCTGTTCGACAATCTCACGCCGCTGTATCCCAATCAGCACCTGCGCATGGAAACGACGCCGGACAACCTGTGCGGCCGGGTGATGGACATGCTGACCCCCATAGGCAAGGGCCAGCGCGGCCTCATCGTCTCGCCCCCGCGCGCGGGCAAGACGATGCTGTTGCAGTCCATCGCCCGCTCACTGAGCATCAATCACCCCGAGGTCGATCTCATCGTGCTGCTGATCGACGAGCGTCCCGAGGAGGTCACCGACATGCAGCGCACGGTCAAGGGAGAGGTGGTGAGCTCCACTTTCGACGAGCCGGCCACGCGCCACGTCCATGTCGCCGAGATGGTCCTGGAAAAGGCCAAGCGTTTCGTCGAGCACAAGCGCGATGTGGTCATCCTGCTCGACAGCATCACCCGCCTGGCGCGCGCCTACAACACCATCGTGCCGCCGAGCGGCAAAGTCCTTTCGGGTGGCGTCGACAGCAACGCCCTGCAGCGGCCCAAGAGGTTCTTCGGCGCCGCACGCAACATCGAAGAAGGAGGCAGCCTCACCATCATCGCCACCGCGCTGATCGACACGGGAAGCCGCATGGACGACGTGATCTTCGAGGAATTCAAGGGAACCGGAAACATGGAATTGCACCTGGACCGCAAACTCGTCGACCGGCGCGTCTTCCCCGCGATCGACATCAACAAGTCGGGCACGAGGAAGGAGGAGCTGCTGCTGCCGGCGGGAGATCTCAACCGCATATGGATCCTGCGCAAGGTGCTGAATCCCCTGTCGATTACCGAGAGCATGGAATTGCTGCTCGAGAAGCTGGCCAAGACGCGCAGCAACGCCGACTTCCTCGCGTCCCTCTCGGGCGGATAGCGCTGCCGGCGCCCGGGAGCACCGAGCCGGCAGAGCCCACTCAGGGCGCGTGCCGGCGGGCGCGCTCGCCGAGCGCTGCTTCCAAAGTGGAAAGCAATAGCTCCGGCATCCGTCACCGGGGCGCTGCGCCTTTCAAAGCCGCCAGGCGCAGGCGCGCCTGCCGAAGCGCACCTATGTCTTCGTCTGCGTCACGCCAGAGCGCGACGAACTTTTCATAATATTCGACGGCCCCCCGCCGCTCCCCCATGCGCTCGAGAAGCTCCGCCAGCCGAAGGTGAGCCAGAATCCACGGCGCCTGCAGTTCGTGCCCCAATTCCGCCTCTGCGAGGAAATCCCGGTACGCGGCGGCGGCGCCCGGCAAATCGCCGTTCGCCAGTTTGATGTAGGCCAGGGGTTCCCGCGCCGCTTCCTCGTCCAAGGAACGTGCCTGCTCGGCGTATTCGAGCGCCTCGCCCGGCCGCTTGCGCGCGAGCGCAATTTCGGCCCTGAGGAGGTAAAGGCAGGCCCGGTCGCCCGTGTCGCTCCGGTTCACGCCCGAGGACGCCAGAGTATCTCCCAATCGCGACTCGAGTTCTGTAAGTATCCGCTCCGCCTCCGCAACCTTGCCGGTGCGCGCGCAGATCTTGCCGGTCTGGTACAGAAAGATCGGCGCCGCGCGGATTTCCTTCTGGATGCGGCGCACTGCGGCCAATTCCCTCTCGAAGTCCCGCATGCGGCCCATGCTCGCAAGCGCCGAGGCCAGGAACTGCCGGTCGCGCATTTCGCTCAGCGTCGCGCCCGCCGCCTGATCGAGCAGAATGGCCTCTCCGTACTCCCGGAGCGCCGCCGAATACTTCCCCTGATATTCACAAAGGAGCCCGAGGGAACGGTGTCCTCTCGCTTTCCTCGGCAGATCCTCGGCGGAGAACATCTTGCGGAAGGTTTGCGCAGCCTCCTCGATCCGGCCGTTGCGCGCCAGCAGGAAGCCGTACTCGCTGTTGACAAAAAGGCCTGTGATTCCCTCGGGATCAATCTGGAAGGCTCTTTCGTACATCGCAATGGCCTCGGCGTCCTTCCGCATGGAGCCGAAGCAGGTCGCAAGGTTGATCAGCGCGCCGGATTCCGAGGGATCGATTGCGATGACCTTCTGAAACGCTTCGACGGCGGCGGCAGTCCGGTTCGTGATCATGCAGGCATAGCCGAGGCGGAACCACGCCCCCGGGTCGTCCGGGTACTGATGCAGATACAAGCGGTAGTTCTCGATTCCCTGATCCCGGTCGCCGCGCCAATCGGCCACCACGGCCCGGATCCATAACTGTTCGCGCAGTGTCAGCCTGTCGAGCAGGCCGAGCGCCTTCTTGAAGTGTTCTTCGCCGCGCGGGCGCTCGTTGTCGATATAGCACTGCACGCCCAGATCCGCGTGGGCCAGGGCAAAATCGGGATCGAGATGTATGGCCCGCTCGAGAAGCTGCAGGCGGCTCTTGCCGCCGGCGCGCCGGGAGTCCGTGAAGGCCTTGAGCGCCTCCAGTGACACCGTCGTCGCTTGATACAGCGGCACGCGCCGGTCGCCGATATTCGCGAGAGATTCGCCCAGTTCCTCCCTGATCTTGCCCGCCAGCTCGTCGACCGCTTCCAGGACCTTGTCCGGACCGCGCGCCCGAAGGGAGCGCGAGTAGACGGCCACCATGGTCGCCGGATCGACCAGCCTCGCCGCCAGCAGGTACTCGCTTCCCACCCTGCCGATGCTGCATGCCAGAAGCCCCTTGATTCCCTCGCGCAGCGCCACTTCCCGGCCGAGCATTTCATCCAGCCGGGAAACACTCTCCTTGCGCATGCGCCGGAGCACTTCCTGGACGCGGGCGCGCGGGAAGACGTTGACGTAGCGCGATTGCTGCAGGCTCACCGTCATGGCCGTTTCGAGAGAGCCGCTGAATATTTCCTCGCCCGTCTGGTTCTCGAAATCGGTCACCAGGATCCAGTCGCGCTCCTCGAAAGCCAGGGCGGCCGCCGCCGACCTCGGCCAGTGCTGGCCGATGTACCAGGCCGCCGCGCAAGCCAGAACGACGAGCACGGCGGCCGCCATGCGCCGCGTCCGCAATCGCCTGCGCCCGGGCGAAGATGCCGCCGCGGCGCCGGCCGACGTTTCCCGCCGGTGCATTATCTCCTCGAGCTCGACCAGCACGGCGGCCATCGACTGCTGGCGCTTGCCCGGATCCTTGGCCAGCATTTTGTCAATCACAGCCTCGAGACCCGCCGGAATGTCGGAACGGAATTGCGAAAGCTCGGGGGGCTTCTCGGATACAATGGCCGCCGCGGTCTCCAGGGCCGACTCCTTCCTGAACGGATGCACGCCGGAAAGCAGTTCGAAGAGCAGGATGCCGAACGAGAATATGTCCGAGCGCGCATCCGCCGGCCGGCCGCGCAGCTGTTCGGGCGACATGTATGCGGGGGTGCCGACGGCAAAGCCTTCCGCGGTGAGCTCGCTGACCGTCACCTCCTCGCCTTCCCCGGCCGCGGCGCTCGCCACCTGCTTGGCAAGCCCGAAATCCATCACCTTGACATGGCCGCCCGGCGTGAGCATGACATTGGCGGGCTTCAGGTCACGGTGGATCACACCGCGCTCGTGTGCGGCCGACAGCGCCTCGGCGATCTCCACGGCGATCGGCAAGGCTTCGGCTGGATCGAGCGGCCCATGGGAAAGGCTCTCCCTGAGCGTCTGCCCTTCCACGTACTCCATGACGATGAAGGGCTTGCCCTCTGCTTCGCCGACCTCGTGGATGTGACAGATGAATGGATGATCGAGCGCCGCAGCCGCCCGGGCTTCCCGCAGCAGGCGTTTGCGCGCCGTCGTATCCTGCTCGAATTCGGCCGGCAAGAACTTCAGGGCGACGTCGCGATTCAGCGCCTTGTCGTGAGCGAGGAAAACTTCCCCCATGCCTCCCCGGCCGAGTTCACGCAGGATCCGGAAGTGAGAGAATCCCTCGGAGATCATCGCGCCCTCCCGCGCCGGCCGAGGTGTTGCGTGGAGTATAGATCCGCCGCCTCCCGCAAACAATCGAATTTCCGGAGAGGCTCGAGGGGGGGCGTGCCATCAGCCG
>Ga0272448_1008049_pt1 | contig 11047 bp, 12 predicted proteins | sample YNPCB0191_FD_202220 | JGI IMG/M metagenome (GOLD analysis project Ga0272448, IMG submission 202220) | Hot spring sediment microbial communities from Yellowstone National Park, WY, United States - YNP-CB-019-1 | ecosystem: Environmental > Aquatic > Thermal springs > Hot (42-90C) > Sediment... | reverse complement strand
GGTTATTAAATTAATAATCTCTTTAAAGGTTATTAAATTAACTATCTCTTTATAGGTTATTAAATTAATAATCTCTTTAAAGGTTATTAAATTAACTATCTCTTTAAAGGTTATTTAAATTAATCTATCTCTTTAAAATTAACACACCATTTATACATCTTTAAGGAAATTAAATTATGGTTTCTTATTTATGATTATAGCCTTAAAGATTATCAAGCAAAAATAGTTTACTCGAAGGTTATTAGATTATTTTGTCTCTTATGATGTAATCAAATAAGTTTATTTTTTAAAAATATAATAAGTAATTAATATTACATTAACTTGATCTTTAGGAATAATTTAACCCTAAGATTAAAATATTTTATTTTTGTTGGTGATAATAAATCTTATTAATTAATAGTTAAGGTGACTTATTAATTAACAATAAAGATAAAATGGCAATGACTACATTACATCTTAATAAACTGTCAGGAAGTAACGATCTAGTTTCGTACAAATTAAAATTTGGAAGACATCGAGATCTAGTACCCTCACTAGTATCAAAAATAAATTTTAGTGCATTCTGACATTCTTCATCTACGGGTTGATATTCTGCTAAATTGATAGTAGGAATAATAATATTACTATTAGTGATACGTTGTAATGATTTAAGTATATTTTTGTAAGAACCACCTTGACTGATAAAATCTAAATATTTGATATTAGATAAAGAAGATATATGATTATTAGTTATTATTGATAAGAGATAATTATCGATAACTAAAGGATCAACATATGAACCAACACTAGAAATAGGAAAACTAATGAAACGGATATGTTTAGTTGTGGGTATTCCATTATTGATAACAGTATAATTATCTTTGTTTCCATATACAATTTGAATAATTTTAACTATTTTACTTGGAGAATCGCCGGGAGATAAAACTATATCTCCATCATCTAAAATATTTAAAATACTATTAATGATAACCTCGACAAATCTAATACATTGATAATTATTATTACTTAACACGATGGGAAAATTATCTTTAAAATATTGTTCCAAATATGTAATCTGAAGATCTGATAAATTTAAAATATCTTCTTTATTAATAAGTCAAGATGACGGTATAAAAGAGTGAATTAATTCAATTGGAACTTGCATTTTGAATAAATCGGATTTTCTATTTTTAAAATTTTATCTTAATGATAACTAATAATTCATACTTACAATTTAAAATTATTTTACTTATATCTCTGAATCTTAAAATATTAATGTTATAATAACTAATTAATATATACTCTATATTTATATAACAAACACTGTGTTTCCAATTTTATTATATATAACTAGTTAATTTATAAATGTAAGAAGTATAATTATCACAATTAAAATAGTTACCAATTAACAATATTAAGGTCGACAATTAATTATTTTCTCGATAATCATGATCAATTTATTGAACTAATATTAATTTGTTGATGACTAATCCAATATTAATAAATTTATTACAATAATATTATATCAATGTTATAATAGATTGTTAACAATAAATAAAATTGATTTATTTTATATTTTATCAGAATACAAGTATATAAGAATTATAATGGGTATTTTATTTTCATGTTGTAAGTCTAAGACCACAGTGAATTCAAATCTAGATGTTATCCATAGACAATTTTTGGCTCGACATTTCTGTCTTGTTTGTACTCATAAGCCACATATAACTAAATGTACTGATTATAGAGAAGAGAAACAGAAAATTCCATATCTAGTCAAGGAAGTACAAAAAATTCCGATTTATACTACTCAGACTAAATCTATACCAATCACTAAACATAAATATGAAGAATACAGCATTTTGGAAAATGTTGTGAAAAAACGTCCAATAGAAAAAACTAGAACAGTTACCAAATATCATGAATCTACTAAAACCCATGAGGTTACTAAATATCGAGATATTAAGAAATCAAGACAAATAAGAAAAACGAAAAGTGTGCCTCATACTGAATCTTATACAGTTTATACCACTAAAAGTGAACCTATATATGAATGGGTTTATAATTACTATGGTAATGGTAGTGGTAGAAATGTATTTAAAGGTCACAAACAGAGCAGAGTACCCAAAACAGAATATAGAACTATCTACAAAGAGGAATCATATTATGATACCGAATATTATACGGAACGCGAACCCTATACAGTATCTGAACCATATGTAGAAAGAATACCCTATTCTTGTGTAGAATCATATATTGATTATGAAGATTATACAGTAGAAGAATATGTAACTAAAACTAAAGATATACCATATACTGTCTATAAAGATAAACAAGAATAAATAATTACGGCTTATGAATATAAAGAAGTTGAAGTCGAAAAAATTAAAACAGAACTCAAAAAAATTCCGTGTGAATGTAATTACGATACATTAAATAATAATATTATCTATAATGGTGATAATGTTCATCCAAAATTTAATTATCAAGCTAAAATTTCTTGTGAATGTAATTATGATGCGTTAACTAATAATATTATCGATAACGAAGCTAATACTTATCCAAAAATTTATTATCAAGCTAAGCAAGTTTAAGCAAGATAGTAATACTCAGGTAGCATAATACAATTGTTATTTAATAATTGTATTATATGATTATTATCAATATTTTATAGTAAAAATTCAAAATATTATTAAATAATATGATGATAATTAATCATGGACTTACCAATAGAAGTTTGGCAATTAATATTAGAATTATGATCATTAATAAATCAATTATCACTAATTAGTGGACGTAGATTATTTTATCAGAGATTACAAATAATAGATTTATATCATATTGATAATCAATATAAACATATTAAATATTTAAATATATTGGATCATGATAATCAAGTAAGTGATAATGGAATCAAACCTCTTAAATTACATACACTTATTGCCTATTTGAATATGAAAATTACTGATATGGGAATAAAGAACAGTAATTTAAAAGTTCTCAATGTGTTGAATAATGAATGTATTACAAATAAAGGAATTAGATACTCTAGATGCTTCCCATAATCGTAAAATATCTGATCAGGGCATTGTCTCCTTCTGTTTACCCTTCGCTTTGCGGCTCCCTTTTTTATCTATTCAGCAATGAGAATAGATAAAATAAAAGGGAGACAACGGGCAAACACAGGAGTCTCAAAGCGAAACATATGAATTTACTTGAACTAAAAGCAAGAAATAATAAAAATATTAAATTAAAAGTATTAGATGATGGAATTAACGATATGAATCTACATGTCCTCAACGATGGGTCAAATGAACAAATTACAGATGAAGGAAGCCTTGAAGCGAAATATATGAATTTATCCACTTCCAATAATCGTTTTATTACTAATAATGGAATTTCACATTTAAATTTATATTCATTGGATGCTTCTGGTGATTGTTCTATTACTAATAAAGGATTACAACATATGAAATTGAAAATACTCGGTGCCTACGAGAATCAAAAAAATAACTGATGAAGCATTAGAGCACCTGGGTCTAATGGGACTTAATGTCTCCTATAATCCCAATATCACTGAAAATGGTATGGTGGTGTAACCACCAAACATATGAATTTAAAAAAATTATACGCTTCAGGAAACAGTAAAATCACAAATCATGGAATTAGAAATATGAAATTAAAGAAACTGATCGCTTGGGATAATCCCAATATAACTTTGATAAATTAGAAATTGGTAATAATATTATTAAAATAGTGCATAATTATAGATATATTTATTATTAATTATTAATATTTAAGTGAATAATAATCAATCTTAATTATTTAAATTAAGGTAATTAGCGATCAACTTCAAAATTATTATATTAACTAACATAAATTTTAATAAGTGTTCTTAACCATTAATTTAATAGAAATAAATAAACATAATTACCAAACCAACGATTAAATAGTATTAGATCCTTAAAAAATATTATATAAACCCATTATTAATCGTTAAATAATCCTAACAAGTTTATTTGGTGAATATTATAAACACCTATTTATTTTTGTTAACTTCTCCCTTTCTTATTATGTACAATATTAATTATTTAAGTTTATGATCGTAATCTTGAGATTTGAATCTTAACTAATAAACATTTAATAATTAATTGGTGATCATAAAAATAAAGTTTTTATTTCTATGAGACAATATTCATGATAAATAATTCTTTTAATAACATTGTGTATGATTATTTATTATTAATAATTGTCTTTGCGATCATTATCAATTATTATCGAGATTATTAATCGTATTTTAATAATAATCTTAATTATTAATCGTATTTTAATAATAATCTTAATTATTAATCGTATTTTAATAATAATCTTAATTATTAATCGTATTTTAATAATAATCTTAATTATTAATCGTATTCTAATAATAATCTTAATTATTATCGAGATCATCAATTATTATCGAGATTATTAATCATATCTTAATAATAATCATGATGATATCTTAATAACAATGATCATCATATCTAAATCATGATTATTAATTTTAATAACGATCAATAGTATGAAGATTACGAGCTACGTCCCTTAGATTGTTTTTATTTTCTAAAGAAACTAACGTCTTTTGGTAAGTTCTCTTTATTTGTTTGCTTAAAAAGTTACTAGTGAACACTGAATCAATAGTTATTAATACTCATGATTAAGACTAAGATTATGAATATCAGATGTCTCTATTAAAAGAGTTTAAGTTATTAAGAACTCAACATCACTCTAGAGATAATTATTAATTATCAACCCCATCAATAACATAAGAAATGGTGATATTAAGATTACCATTTATATAAATAATCTTGATCAAGATTATTATTTAAATTGTCATTAATTTGTTAATAATTAAAAATAACCATCAATTTGGTGTTAGATCGTTGTCAATCAAGTAAAATATCGAGTAGAATCTCCATGGGGCATTTTATTCCTTTATAACAAAGAAAGTTTAACGAGAGGAACTTGAAGTCCTCTGATGAAAGTAGTTGTTAATAATTATTGATCATCTTATTAAAAACGAATATTATTAATTATATTAAATATCACGATCAACAGTTATTTTATAAGTTGATTAGAATTCACCTTGTTAATTGATAACTAACTTATAAAATAGATTGATCAATAATCTTAATAATTAATTTGAATATTAATCGAATTATTATCTTGATAATAAAATAAATATTATCTTCACAATACTTATTTTATATAATCCAACTAACAAATATTAATTGTATCTTGATAACAGTAATAATTAATAATATCACTAATAAATTAAAATATTTATCACCCTAGAAAAATGAATAATTCATAAGATAAAATAGAGTCTCATTTTTTAGATAATATCATATAAACATAATAATCCCATAATATAAGTTATAAGTAAACCATAATCATTATATTTAATAGAAATAATTTTATCTTTTTTATCAGTACTATTTAATAATTTATTTGATTTTACTATGTTGTAAATATTAAAAGCAATACCAATACTTTCATAAATATAATATGGTATAAAATAAGGTATTAATGATCTAATAGGTTTATGTCTAACATAACAATAACCTATAAGATTAGCTGTTATAACACTAAATCTATAAGACGATTTAAAAGCCCCTTTGTATGAAGATTTAAAAAACTTTCTAATACTACTATTATCATTGTATCCATATAAATAACATAAAACAGTGTAAATATTGTCCATTTTAATATTTTAAATAGAGTAAAATCAATTTTATTATTATTGATTAACTGAATGCCATTCAATTAATAAATCATTAAGTTTATTTTATAAATATATCAACTCTATTATTATGATTTATAGTTTTACTGATCACTCTCTTTAAAGAGAGTGATCATCTAAAATAATCATCATAATTTAATGGTATGTCAATACCTTAAATCTCTAAATTAATTATTATGTAATAACTATTATAATAATTAAAAATTATTATAAATTAAAGGATATAAACACCTAAATGTTTAGAAGGATGATAACTTAGACTTTAGAGTTGACATGTTAAAAATAATAAAATATACTGGTCATTATAGATAAAAAACTTAATATTTTAAATTGAGTTCAATTATCATTTGTAGAACATTTAATAGTAAAAAAAGTCAATTACGAGCAGTTAATACTAATTTTATAGATTATAGAAATTACCTTGATACCAGACACTTATATTATCCAATACTAATTGATGAAAGGTATTAGTAAATTGTTCTCCTGGATTTGTTATTTTAAATTTTAAGTTAGCTGAAAATGTCCAAGGTCTTACTATAGCAAGACAATTGTAGATAATTTCGGGAATATTAATTAATAGTTCAAAATAGTCAATACCACCCGAAATAAAAGAAATTTGAGATGATCTAATAATTGCGCTGGTTTTGAAATTTAAAACTCTACCAATTGAATTATTTCCAGATGTAGTTATACTTCTAAAATGTAGTTTCAAATCATGTTCAGTAAAATGATAGAGAGATTGGTATGTATTTATATACAAATTTTGTTGATTTAAATCAACACCCTGATTGCATATTGTACTAATTAAAGGTAAATACTTTTCAGCATATTGTGGATATTTATCTTTTGATATTAATAAATAAATTAAAGTGTACTGAATTTTATTACTATGTATTAGATAGGGTATGGGTGAATAATCATTGTATTCTTTTGCTAATTTATCCATCACTTTAATAGTTAATAAACGTTTATGTTTTTGATAACGATATTCGGAGTAAAGTAAAATATCAATACCTTTTAATTGCTTAAGATTGCGGTATCTATTATCAACCTTTTGTTTATGTTCATTTTGATCATAAAATTCTTCAAATTTATCATTTTTGACTCCAGCCCTATCTAAGTGGGGAACTCTAATTGCCATTCCTCGATTTCCATATTTTACTAATCTATGTTCATAGGAGGGTGATAAACGATTAAAATTAACAGTATTAGTAGCATTTAATATTGAATAATAAGCACGTTGTGTCATCCATATATTTTTCCCATACAACATGAATCGACATCAAATCCATGAATAATTTCAGAAGGAGAATGATATAACCGAAGTACAATTTGATATTCATAAAGTTTCTTAATGGTTTTAATGTATCCATTGTCTGTAGATTGCAAATTTATAGATTTAAGTGTCACTGTTAAAGCATTACTAGTGCGAGTACAATCAATAATTACGTCATTAACTGATTTACCTATTAAGGCAACTATCTTTTTTATTCTAATAATGGCTTCTTGCTCATCACAGTTATAGAAAAAAATATCAATGTCGCTATGTTGGCTCCCAAATAAAGTAGCAAAAATAAATCCCCCTGCAACAAAAATACCTGGTACTTCAAATAAAAAAGAAATAGTTGATAAATTTTTTTGTATGTGTTCCCATTTTTGTTTGATTATACATTTATCGTTAAATAGTAAATTATGATCATCTGGACGCTCTATTTTTAATCTATTCCAAAATAGTTCATTAACCTTAATTAATTGATAATAAGGGTTCGAGTTCATTTCATGATTTTTAAATTCTTCCTGATACATGTTTTGTCTCATATAATTTTCAATTATATAACTTAACTCATAACTGTGATGTAATTCAATACCAAAATAATCAAAAATTGTCAACTGGTTAATATCAGGTAATTTACCTCTGGTAAGATAATTATATATTATAATGAAATCTTCTTCATCAATTGATAATATAGGATTATCATTTTCTTTATTAACTCCCACCTGTGTTGTTAATAATAGATCAAGGAGAGATCCCTTTGGTATTAAATTCCTATCAAGGGTATAAATTTGATCTTTAATATTCATTAGTAATTATGAAGATAATATTTAATGATAAATTATCAATTTTTAAATTCAGTTTTTTAAATGTATCATAATTAATTATTATTGATTTAAATGTATAGATATAATGAAATAAAAATAAATTTAAGGTGAATAATATAATTATCCACCATTTAAATATACCTCTAAATCAGTAAAATTGAAATCTAAATTATTATTAACATTATTATAATAATGTTAATACTACCAATAGAAGTATGGCAATTAATATTGGAGTTATGTTCATTACCGACTCAATTGAACTTAACTGTCGCCTGTAAATTATTTAATCATCGACTTCATATTATTGATTTCAATAATATTGAAAATGAATATAAACATAAATTAACTAATGATATACTTAAAAGATACCAGCACCTTAAACATTTGGATGCTTCTGATAATTTAAAAATAAGTAATCAAGGAATTAAACATCTAAATTTAGATACATTAAATGCAGAAAATAATGATAGAATTACTGATCGTGGTCTTAGACATCTTAAGTTAACATATTTAGATGCTTCTAATAATAATTTCATAACTGATGAAGGTATAAAACACATGGACTTACAAGTATTATTTGCATCAGGGTATAGTTGTAAAATAACGGATCAGGGTATGGTGGTTACACCACCAAACATATGAATTTCATACATACACTTGATATATCTAATAATATTAATGTCACTGATAATGGAATACAACACCTTAAATTAAGAAGGTTATTTGCAGCAGGATACTGTAATATCACTGATAAAAGCATAAAGCAAATGGATCTTGAGGTTTTGGATGCGTCAGGTAATATAAAAATAACTGATCACGGGATTAACCATTTGAAATTAAAAGATCTTTATGCAGCGTCAAATAAAAATATTACCGATGAAGGAATTAAACATATGAACTTAGATATTCTCGATGCTTCTAATAATCCAAGAATCACTAATCATGGTATTAAACACCTAAATTTACATACATTAGATGCTTCATGGTATTAAACACCTAAATTTACATACATTAGATGCTTCATGGAATCATAATATCTCTGATCAAGGTATCAAACATATGAAACTACATGCCTTGTATGCTTCATCTAATAATCAAATTACCGATCAGGGAATTAAAGATATGAATTTAGAAGTACTTGGAGCATCAAATAATAATAACATTACTAATGATGGCATTAAACATATGAATTTAGGAATACTTGGAGCTTCAGATAATGATAATATTACTGATGAAGGTATTAAAAACATGAAATTATATAATCTTGTTGCCTCAGGTAATAAATGTGGTATTAGTGATGACGGTATCAAAAAGATGAAACTGCAAGTATTGGATGCTCAGCATAACGAAAAAAAAATAACTGATGATGGTATTAAACATATGTATTTACTTGAACTAAATGCTAGTTGTAATAAAAATATTACTGATCAAGGTATGGTAGTGAAACCACCAAACATATGAAGTTAAAAATAATAGAGGCTTCCCATAATGATAACATTACTGATGAAGGAATTAAAGATATGTATTTAGATACTTTAATAGCTGTAAATAATTATAATATAACCAAACAAGGAATCAAACATATGAAAGGCACTGTCAATAAATTTCTTAATATAACATTAAAATAATAATATCAAAAGTGAATAATAATATTATAATAATAATATTATTATAATGACAATTTTACCATTAGAAGTGTGGCAGCTAATTTTAGAGTTGTGTCCTTTACCAACACAACTATCATTAACTAGTATTAGTAGGATATTTCATAAAAGACTCAAAGTTATCGATTTTTATAATATCGATGTTTCATTGTTATCTAAATTAACTGATAAAATACTTAAACAATATCAATATATCAAATATCTTAATGCCTCGGGAATACTCTGCCAAATATCTGATGAAGGTATCAAACATTTACAATTAGAGATACTCAATGCTTCAGATAATATCAGAATTACCGATCAAGGAATTAAACATATGCAATTACATACCTTGTTGGCGGCGAAAAATAAAAAGATCACCGACGAAGGAATTAAAAATATGAACTTACATACACTTGATGCTTCTAAAAATCCAATGATTACTGATCAAGGTATTAAACACATGAATTTAAAGGTATTAGACGCTTCTTCTAATAAGGCCATCACAGATCAAGGTATAATCAATATGAACTTGGATATTCTTAATACCTCATATAATGATCAAATTACTGATATTAGTATTAAAAAGATGAATCTGACAGAACTTTATACTAGATTCAATGATAAAATTACCAATGATGGAATTAAACATCTCAAACTAGAAATTCTTGATGCCTCTTATAGTACAAATATAACCGATGTAGGAATAAAAAATATGAACTTACACACTCTTAAGGCTGGTAAAAATTGTGGTATAACTGATGAAGGTATTCAACATATGAATTTAAAAGTCCTCGATGCTTCAAGTAATCCAAATATTACAGGAAATGGAATCAAAAATATGAAATTAACTAGTCTTACTATTGCCTATGATTCGGGTATAACAGATGATGGACTTAAATATCTCAATTTAGATACTCTTAATATCACAGATAATATTAATATAACAGATAATGGTTTGGTGGTGAAACCACCAAACATATGAAGTTAGGTACACTCTATGCAGGGGCTACTACTAATATAACTGATGAAGGTATTAAAGAAATGAATTTACACACTCTTGATGCTTCTTATAAAACTGAAATAACCGATGATGGCATTAAACATATGAACTTAAAAATTTTATTCGCTGCCAATAATAATAAAATTACTAATAATGGAATTAAACATATGAACTTACACACTTTAGATGCTTCATCTAATGAAGCAATAACTGATGATGGTATGGTGGTTACACCACCAAACATATGAATTTAAAAGGTTTAAAAATTAGTTGTAATAGTAAAATAAAATTTAGGATATTATATGAAACTTATCCTACAAATATTAAATTAAAAGTCTAAAATATATTATGTTATTCGAATAATCATAAGATATTAGTATCAATTTATTGATACTAATATATTATGTTATTCGAATAATCATAAGATATTAGTATCAATTTATTGATATTAATATTTACATATACTAATTACTAAAATAATTACTTATTTTGATTTAAATTCAGTAATTAATTATTTAATATTTATTAGTCTTTAATAAT
>Ga0272448_1008048_pt1 | contig 11048 bp, 15 predicted proteins | sample YNPCB0191_FD_202220 | JGI IMG/M metagenome (GOLD analysis project Ga0272448, IMG submission 202220) | Hot spring sediment microbial communities from Yellowstone National Park, WY, United States - YNP-CB-019-1 | ecosystem: Environmental > Aquatic > Thermal springs > Hot (42-90C) > Sediment... | reverse complement strand
AGCGCGATGAGCGGCGCGCCCGTCTTGGGCATGGCGGCCGGCGCGGGAGTCGCGGCGGCCGGAGCTGCAGCCGGGGCAGCCGCCGTGGTAGGCATGGCGCCGGGCTGATCGCCGGTGGCAAACGGATAGTCGTGCGAATCTTTGGCGTTGTCGAACGCGCCGGGCGCCACGGCCGCATCGGCGGTCCAGGCAGTCATGCCGTACTTCACGATGGTCGCCTTATAGCCCAGCATGTTCAGCAACATCGAGCCGAAACCGGACGTCTGGCCGGCCCCGTCGACCACCCACACCTCTTTGGCCGGGTCGAGCTTCGCCAGGTTTTCGGTCTTTGCCAGCTCCTTCAGGGGGATATTGATGGCGCCGGGGATGTGCCCCTTGGCGTATTGCTCGGGCGTGCGCACATCCAAGATAGTGGGATTGTTCGAGTCATCCCCATCGTTGAGGTTCTCGAAGAGCTTATTGGCGGGCTGCGACACGGCTTTGCCCCATTCCGAAGTCAGATAGGCTTTTGCGGCAGCGATGATTACATCGTTCGGTGTGCTGGCGCCAGTGTTGACGGTTGGCAGCTTGAACGGCCCCTTTGCGGCCACGACATCGGTCTTGACCGGGTATTTGAAGACGTCTTTGGCTGGGTTGAAGCGGCCCGATGCGGCCGTCTCATCGCGCGTCCACGAGCTCTTGCCGAACTGCAGGCTGACCGCGTTATACCCCGCCATGTTGAGAGCCATGGCCGGATAGCTGGAGCCGGTGCCGGTGTAGCAGTAGACAACGATCTGCCTGTCCTTGGGATACTTCGCCAGATTTTCGGCGTTGAAGGTGACCGGTCGCACGACATTGATCGCGCCGGGGATGTGCCCCTTGAGGTAATCGGCCGCCGCGCACACGTCGAGCAAGAACGGGTCGTTGGCCTTGTCGGCGTCGGTCAGTTTGGCGTACAACTCTTCGGCTGTGATCATCATCGGTTTGCCCGACGTCAGATACGCCTCACCGGCCTTGCGAATGGTCTCGAAATCGCCGCTGCCGGTCTGGGCGGCGACCGGCAGCGCCCAGGCGCTGACCAGGAGCGCTACGAACAGCAAAATGAACAACGCACGATGTTTCATAAGTGACTCCTCCGAAGAAATGGTGTGGATTCGACGGGTCGCGCAATGCAGGCCGATAGTGCGCGAACCCTGCCACGTGAAGTATATCACGTGATAAACAGCACGAAAATGGGGAATAAGCCGCAAAAGACGGGTGGCATTTTTCTACCGATTGTCCAACGCGTAGCGGATCAGGGCGGCGCGCGTGGTGATGTGGAGTTTTTCCATGATGTTCGCCCGGTGCTTGTCCACGGTCTTCGGGCTGATGCGAAGGGCCGCGGCGATTTGGGCGTTGGTCAGGCCCTCGCCGATGAGCCGCAAGACCTCGCGCTCGCGGTCGGTCAGTGCCGTGCGCGCTTCGATGGTCTGGGCATCGCCCGCGGCCTGAACAGCGGCCTCGATGACGAACTGGGTGACGGCCGGATGGAGCACGCTTTCCCCGCGCATGACCGCCCGGACGGTGTTGACCACCTCGGCGCCGCCGGCCTTCTTCAGGAGATAGCCGCGCGCGCCCGCCTGGAGGGCCGGCAGGATGTACTGAGGCGCGTCGTATTGGGTCAACACCACGACGCGGCACTCCGGATGCTCCTTGCCCGCGCGGCGCAGCACCTCCAACCCACCGAGGCCGGGCATGTTCAGGTCGAGCAACACCACGTCGGGGTGGAGTGCGGCGATTTGCGCCAGCGTCTCCACCCCATCGGCCGCCTGGCCCACCACCTCGATATCGGGGTAAAGGCCCAGGAACGCGGCCAGGGAATCGCGCAGCACGGCGTGGTCGTCAGCTAACAGGACACGGATGCGACTCATGATCGGCCTCCGTCTGATCCACGGGGATGCGCACCGTGATCCGGGTGCCGTGACCAGGGCTCGAACGAATCTCGAAGGCGCCTCCGACCAGGGCGGCGCGCTCCTTCATGCCGAACAGCCCGATGCCGACGCGGTTGTCGGGGTTGGCCAGCACCTGCTGGACGTCGAAGCCGCGGCCGTCGTCGCGCACGATCAACTCGATGTGGGCGTTCTGCCGCCGGAGCGTCAGCCAGACATTGCGCGCGCCGGCATGTTTGGCGATGTTGGTGAGCGCTTCCTGGCCGATGCGGTAGAGAGTCGTCTCCAGATGGGGGTCGAATCGGCCCCTCACCCCCTCGGCCTGAAAGTGCAACCTGACGCCGGCATCCTCCAGACGCTGCGCGGCGTACCAGCGCAGCGCCGACGCCAGTCCCATGTCCTCGAGCAACGTCGGCCGCAGATCCAGGATGATGCGGTTGACCTCGCCCAGCGCACCGAGCACGCGCTCCCGCAGGCTAGCGAGCCGCGCCAAAGCCCGCTCGTCGGTCACCTGCCCGGCTACCTGCAGCGCCTCCAGGTCGAGCGCCATGGCCGTGAGGGACTGGCTGATCTCGTCGTGCAGCTCGCGCGAGACGCGGCGACAGCGCTCGTCCTGCGTGGCGATCACGCGGCGCAACAGCTCCCCGCGACGCTCGGCCAGGCGCTTCACCTCGGTATGCAAACGGTCGTTTTCCAGCGCCAGGGCCAGTTGGTTGGCCGCAATCGTAACAAGCTCCAGTTCGGCGTCGTCGAAGTGTTTATCCGCAGCAGCAAGAATCCACAGGTGGCCCAATGCATTCCCGGAGACGCGCATCGGCACGGCCAGGCCGCTCCATCGGTCGGGCCCCCAGCTAAAGGCGGTGGGCTGTTCAGCGCCGACTGCGATCGTCAAGAGCTCCTCTGGCAGCGGGAACCCCGGCGGATGCTGGCCGCGAGGAGCCAGCCGGCCCCTCTCGTCCGGCCAGAGGAAGCCCGCAACCCGCCCTCCGACCGCAGTGTTGAGGCATGCGAGCACGTTCTGCACCTGACAGTCCAGGTTGTGCGGCTGACAACCGAGAAGACAGGTGATTTGCCTCAAAAACCCGATAGGTTCCACCGGGAACTACTCCTTCTCAATGTACCGCGAGCTTTAGCTCGTGATGGGCGAGCTGAAGCTCGCCCTACAGGTGAAAGCGAGATCAACCTATAGCGCGTTCAGGTTGCGCTCTTCGGACGTGTCGTTGACCAGATCCAGCATCTCCGTCAGCGCCTGCCGTTGGGCCGCGAAGGTGGGGTCGGCCAGGGGCGGGCACTCCTCGGGCCGGTGGCGGCTTTCCAACAGGCCGAACGCGAAAGCCATGCAGGTGGCTTCGCCGCACGCCCGGCAGTTGGTGCGCGGCAGTAGCTCGTACACGTCCAGCGGCCGGGGCACGCGACGGCCTTGGGGCCTGGGCTGGATCTCGTTCCGCCGCGCCCAGGTGCGATTGAGCAGGTCGCGCAGCGCGGCCAACAGCGCCAGCCCCTCTTCGACATCGGCCACCTGGGTGATCATCACCTTGTCCGGGTAGAGGGTGATCAGCCCCGGCTGGCGGCGCAGCGTCATCACGCCGCTGAAAGGGTGATAGCTGACGACGTTGGGCAGGATGGCGTTCAACAGCGGCAGGACGCCGTCAATGGCCGCGTCGGTCTCGCCGATGACGATGATCTTGCCCGGATCGGCCAGGCAGGGCAGGGTGCGCACCAGGGTGATCGTCCCCACCAGCGGGCCGGCGTCATCGGGCTCAGCGCTCACGGACATCGGATGATCCCCTGCGCCCACAGGCAACCGCCGCAGGTCGGGAACACGTTGCCGAAGCAGTCCTCTTCGTTGGCCAGGCTGTAGTCGCAGCCGCCGCAGAAGGTGCAGGGCGAAAAGTCGAAGGCGCGCACCCGGCGGCGAAACGCGATGTGGTCGGCCGCGCGCCACAGGTCGGGCAGCGATCTCTCGGCCAGGGTCCCGACGATGTAGGCCCGGCTGCGGCGCTCCCGGTCGTCCAGATAGCTCGTGTGATCGTGCAGCAGCGGCAGGCACGGGCTGAACGCGCCGTCCCAGCGGATCGCCCCCGCGCCGGCATCTATGAACGGGCAGCGGTTGTTGGCCGCGCCCAGGTTGTTGCCCACCAGGCTGATGTTGCGATGGCTGCGCATCACCCGGAAGAGGGCCGGCCCGGTCTCCTCGTCCACGTCCATCTTGGGCAGTTCCACGCGCGGGGTCCACACCGACGGCAGGTAGGTAATGTCGTTGAGCGCGCGCTGGTAGAGGATCTCGCGGCGCATCTCGGCGGTGTGGGGCAACACGTTGGTGACCAGGTAGCGCGTGGCGCCCAGATGCGCGCCCAGGTTGAGCAGGCGGGGGAGGTCGGCGATGTTGCGGCGCATGGCCACGAACGCGATGCCGATCTCGGGCCGCGGCCGGTGCGCGGGCGGCCGGAGGCGGCCGAAGCGCCCCAGGTTGGCCAGCACGTCCGGCAACGCCGCGCCCAGGCGCACGTCGGCGTAGCTCTCGGGCCGGGCGCCGTCCAACGAGACCCACAGCCGGTCCAGCCCCGCGGCGATCAATCCGCGCGCAGTCTCTTCGGTGAGCAGCACGCCGTTGGTGATCAGCTCGACCGGGCAGCCGAGCGCCCTGGCCGCGGCCACCATCTCCACGATACGGGGGTGGGCCAGCGGCTCGCCGAACCCGCCGAAGAAGACGGTTGGCGGCGGGGTGAAGGCGCGCAGGCCCTCCAGCACGGCTGCGAACGTGGCGTCGGCCATGTCGCCCAGCGGCTCGTCCCACACGTTGCGGATGCAGGTGCGACAGGCCAGGTTGCAGCGGGCGGTCGGCTCGACGTAGAGCTTCGCCAGATGCGTGACCGGCCGGCGCAGGCGCAGGGTGCCGGCTTCTTCTTCGATCTCGACCGGCGCGCCCGGTTCCAGGCCGAAGCGCGCGGCGAGTTCGGCCGCGAAGGCCAGGCGGCCGCTTTCGTCAATCTCGGCGTTCAATCTGCCCTCCGGTACGTCCTTTTTTCTCGCAGTCCATGCACAGGTCGGTCGGCCGGTTCGTCCAGTATGAGAGCCCACAGCCGGGGCAGATCACCTTGCGCAGACTGCTTTTGCGCGGCGTGCGCTGGGGCTTCACCTCCAGGGGCAGGTCGGCAAACGCGTCGGTCATACAGGTACATTGCGGAGCGAACGGGTTCTTTGCCGATTGATCCATGGCGCGTAATGCTCCTTTCCCGGCGCAGGCGACATCGCCCGCAGCACTCAGTCGGCTTTTCCCGTTTCGTTCAGCCCGAAGATGGCCCGCGCTTTGGCCTCATCCACCCGGCAAGCGGGTTGGATCAGCAGGTCGAACGGGTTGATGCTGACGCCGTCCACCAGGATGCCGGGCGAGGCGCGCAGGTCGTGCTGCGCGGCCAGCGCCTGGCCCTCCGGCGATTCCAGGTCAATGCGCGTGAACGGGATGTCGTGCGCCTGCAAGTATTCTAACAGACGGCGACTGCGCCGGCAACCGCGGGCCGGCAGGATGACGATCTGGCGTGCCGCGACCATGAGATGCCCCTCGACTCTCAACGCTGGCTCCACAGGCCGCTCAGCCACGCTTGCCAGTCCTGGGCTGCGCCGGGCGGCTGCCACGGCTCGTCCAGGAACTCCACCTGCACCCCCGCCACGCCGGGCAACGCGGCAACCGCGCGCTGCGCCTGCCAGGCGATCAGGCCGGCCAGCGGACAGCCGGGCGCGGTGAGCACGAGCTGGACGGTCACCTGACCGTCGGCGATCTCGATCCGTTTCACCATGCCCAGGTCCACCACGCTGGCGCCCAACTCCGGGTCAACCACGGCCCGCAACGCCTCGCGCACAGTCTCCTCGGTCAATTCATTCACCCTCGCCTCCCCGGGTTGGATGGCTCACACAAAGACACAAAGACACCAAGGAAAATCCCTATCTTTGTGTCTCTGTGTCTCCGTGTGAGACGCTTTGATCTCGCTAATCAGATACCAGCATCCCGCGGATGATGACGTCCACGGCCGCATCTTCGTCCAGGCCGCGCGCCATCAGCGTCTCCAGCTCCTTGTGGTTGACCGCGCCGATGGACGCCTCGTGGGTCACCTGGGCGCGGTCGTTGCGCACCAGCACGATGGGCGTGTTGCGCGCGATGGCCGCATCGCGCACGATCTCGGTGCAGTCCATGTGGCCGCGCGCGGCCGGCGCGTTGCCCTCGGCCGTGGTGTACACCTCGCTCACGGCCGCGTCGCGCACCGCGATGCGCGTCTTGGTCAGCCCACGGGCGCCTTCGCCGTCCAGGTGCAACGTCTCATTTACTCGCAGATGGTCGTCGCCCTGGCCGTAGGCTTTGGTGGACATCTCGGCCACGCCGTACTCGGCCACCCTCACGTCGTAGTCGAACTCCAGCCGGCCCACCCGGCCCTGCACCAGGTTGAAGCTGGTGAAGAAGCGGCCGCCCGCGTCCACCGTCACCTGCGCTTTCGGCAGCACCTCGATGCCGCCGTGCGGGCCGTGATAGTGCGACTCGCGGTATTGCATCGTGGCACCCGGTCCCACGTGGATGCGGGCGTCCATGATGTGCTTGAGCCGGAGCGCGTTGGGGAAGGTGCAATGGGCGATGAACTCGACCCGCGCGCCGGCGCCGATCTCGTAGTCGGCCTCGATGCGTTGCACTCCCTCGGCGGGCAACATGCCGAAGCACAGGTGCACCGGCCGCTCGATCTGTGCGCCCGGCTCTACGGCGATGCGCGCCCGCACGCCGTCGGGCAACGTCTCGGCGTCGAAGTTCACCCCCGGCACCTCGTTGGCGGCCAACACGCGGTTGGCGCTGACGACCAGGGTGGCGGCCTTCGGCGCGCGCAGGACGGACGGGTCCCCGCCGGCCTGGCTGTAGGCTTCCAGCAGCGCCTCGTATTCCGCGGCCCAGCCCGGCGCGGGCGCGATAGGGCGATGAGGTGTCTTATCGGTTGTCATAGCTTGCCTCCTTCACCTTCACCGTGACCGTTGTCGGGGCGCACGGCGTGCGTTGCGGGCGGACGCCGTCCGCCCCTACCGTCCGATGTCATCCACCCCTACGGCCAGGGCGACGCGCTCGGCCAGCGGCCACGGCTGGGCGCCGAACGCCTCGCCGTGCGGCCGGCAGCGCCGGCCGTAGAAGGCGCGCGTTTCATCAGGACTGCCCGAAAAGACGACGGTGCCCTGACACATCAGCGAGGCCGTGTCGGCCACGGCCAGCATCTCGTCGCGATGGGTGATGAGCAGCACGGCCGTGCCCTGGTCGGCCATGCGTCGCACCAGCGCAGCGATGTCGCCCAGGGTCAGGGTGTCCACGCCCGAATCCGGCTCGTCGAGGATGGCCAGCTTCGGCCGCATGGCGAACACCGAGGCCAGCTCGATCCGCTTGCGCTCGCCGCCCGAAAGGGCGTGGTTGACCGGCCGCTTGAGGTAGACGGCCGGCGGCAACGCCACCGCCTCCAACGCGGCCGCGATGCGGGACGGATCGGCGTCGCGCGCGCCCAGGGCCAGGTACGCGCCGACCGGCAGCCCCTCGAAGCGCGCCGGCTCCTGCCAGGCCAACGTCAGGCCCAGCCGGGCGCGCTCGGTGATGCTCAGGCGCGTGATGTCCTGGCCGGCAAACCAGATGCGGCCTTCGTCGGGCGCATAGCCGGCGCAGCCCATCAGCGTGTAGGCCAGGGAGGACTTGCCGGAGCCGTTGAGGCCCAACAAGCCGTGCACTTCACCTGGCTGCACGGTCAGGTTGACGCGGCGCAAGATCTCGTAGCCCTCGCGCCGCAGGCTGAGATTCTCGATCCGTAACAAAGGTTCGGCCATTTCGCCCCTCACGCCAGCCACACCAGATACAACCCCACGGCGATGATGATGATGCCGCTGACCTTTTCCAGGATGGCCGACCAACGGCCGAACGCCAGGAGGCCCTTCAGCGCGCCGGTGAAGGTGCCGGCCGCTACGATCGGTACCCCGCGGCCCAGCGCGTAGACGAACAGCAGCAGCGCGCCGTAGGCCACTGCGCCCTCGGCCATCACGTAGGTCAGAATGGCGGCCAGCACCGGCGTGGCGCACTGCGAGGCCACCAGCCCGGACACCAATCCCAACGCCAGCGCACCGGGCGCGCCGCGCCAGGCGATCTTCTGTCGCTGCTCGGCCAGGAAGTCGGGCATGGGCAACTGGATCAGCCCCAACAATTGCAGGCCGATCACGATGCAGACGGCCGCCACGATGTAATAGAACCACGCATGGCCCGCGCCCACCAGCCCGCCCACGAACGAGACGACCACGCCCAGCAGCATGAAGGTGATCGCCAGGCCGGTGGCGAAGGTGGCCGAGAGCACAAAGCTGCGCCCGCGCGACAGATCGCGGCTGCCGCCCACGTAGCCGATGATCAGCGGGATCATCGCCATGTTGCACGGCCCGATGCTGGTCACCACGCCGCCGGCGAACACCAGGATCAGCGCCAGGGGCGAAAGATGTTGGATGACCGAGAAGTCCCAATCCATGTCAGCCCCCCAGCGCCTTCTGGCGCAGGAAGGCCCGGAACGCGTCCGGCTTCATCGCGCCGACGTTCTGCGCGGCCTTGCCGTTCTTGTCGAATACGACGACCGTCGGGATGTAGCGCAGGCCCAGCTTCTGCATCAGCGGGACATTGGCGTTGTCGTAGACATCCACGTCCACCAGCGCGATCTGGCCCGCGAACTCCGGATAGACCTGGTTCACCACGTTCATCATATCAATGCACGACTGGCAGTTGGTGGAGTGCATGAAGACCAGCACCGGTTTCCCCGCCGCCAGCGCCAGGTTGAGCTGTTCGGCCGGCGAGGTGGGCTTGAAGGGCCCGGCCACGGCCGCCGGGTTGCTCGTTGCAACCGGAACGCTGCCTTGCACGGACGAAAGCGCCACCGCATCTCGCGGCTGCTGTTTCAACAGGATGATGCCCAGGACCACCACGGCGATGCTGGCGATCACCAACACGGCCAGGAACCGATCCGGCTTTTTGGCGGCCGGCTGCGGCCCGGCGCCCTGGCGCACAGGCCCCCCGGCCCGCGCTGTCTGGCGCGGCAGGGTAGTGGTCTTGTGTTTCGGCGACATGCCCTACCCCTCTGGCGGCTGCTGCGCGGCCGTCAGAAGCTGCTCGATGGCATCCAGCGCGTGGCCGGCGTACATGGCGGCTGGGCCGCCGCCCATCATGAGCGCGACACCGATGGTCTCCAGCAGCTCCTGGCGCGTGGCGCCGGCCGCGATGGCGTCGTGCGCGTGGTAGGCGATGCAGCCCTCGCAGCGTACCGCGATGCTGATCGCCAGCGCCATCAACTCCTTGGTCTTGCGGCTCAGCGCGCCGTCTTCGATGGCTTTCTTGTGCAACCGCGCGAAGCCGGTCAGCGGGCCCGGCAGTTCCCGGCCCAACTGCGTCAGGCGTTCCTCCAGGTGTCGGCGATAGGCGACGTAGTCGGTGTTCATGCTGGCCGGGCCTCCGTTTGTGTCGCCTGCGCGCCGGCCGCCAACTGTCGCTCGATGGCGTCCATGATCTCCAGCACGCTCGGCAGCCGGCCGGCCGCGATGAGCTTTTCATTGATCACCAGGCCGGGCGTGAACAGGATGCGATACTTGCGAAAGTCGCCCGGCTCAGTCAGGTGTTCCAGGGTTGCCTCCACACCGTCGAACAGATGCGGCTTCTGGTCGCTCAGGACCTGCACCGCGGCGATGACCAATCCTTCCAGGATGTAGCAATTGGAGCAACCCGGCCCCAGGACTTTGATGTCCAACATGTTATTTTTTCTCCAATACGGTGATTTTCGGTTCAACGATGATCTCGCTCTTGACCGAGTTGGCCACCAGGCTGTATTTCTGCGCCGAGGCCAGAGCCTTGCGCACGCGCTTTTCGGTGCTGGCCGCATCCCCGTCGGGGTCGGCCCGCACGACGATCTCGGGCCAGAAGCGCAGGTGGGTGAAGATCTCGGTGCGATCGAGCTCGATCTTCTTCGTGCCCTCGACCCGGCACCGATAGTCCACCAGGTCGAGCTTGAACCGCTCGCAGGCCCAGAGGAACATCATCATCACGCAGGTGTTGGCCGCGGCCACGAACGCGTCCTCCGGGGTGAGCACGCCGGGCTGGCCGTACGCGTCGGGCGGCGCGGAGAAGATCATTTGGGGGCCATTGCCCATCACGATGTGCCCCCAATGGTCCCCGCGCCAGGTCACTTCGGTGGTGTAGGTTGCCGTCTTAGCCATGGCGTTGTCCCTCGCGCTGCGCGCAGTATGCCTGCCAGGCCTGCCATACTGCCTCTGCGTACAAGTCTTCCTCGCCGGCCGGCACGGTGTTATACACCTGGACGGTCTGAAGGATTTCGGGGGGCAAGGCCCCGTTGACGCGCAGGCCCTGGTTGTAGGCCAGCTCCAGGATCGGCTCCAGCGCCATGATCTGCACTGTCCGGCCGTTCACCTGCACGGTCGTCACCGGGATGCCCGAGCCGCAGGCGCAGGCCGACGTGCTGACGGTCGGCGTTGCCGCGGGCTCGGCCTCCAGGATCGTGCCCTCGGTCCGGCTCCAGCGCACGGCCATCAGATGGTCCACTTCGGCGGCGATGGCGTCGGCCAGGGCGTCCACCGCCGGCTGGCTTTCCGGCGAGAGCCGGCGCAGGCCCTGCGGTGCGGGCAGGTTGTGTTGCGCCAGGATGTCGTCCACGACGATGCTGGCCGCCGGCTTGTTGCTGTACAGCTCGGTGGCGCGCGCCGCGCAGCGCTTCTCGCAGCCGTCCACGGCGATGGTGGGGTAGAATTTGGCAAAGGCGCGATCCCCTTCGCCGCCGGCCAGGAAGAGTGGCAGGCAGATGGTGACCGTCTCGCCGGGCCGTAGCTCCTCCAGCACCTTAAGCGCGGCCAACCGGGTGACGGTACCCGCCGGCAGCTCCTCGCCCGAGCACGCCACGATGCCCACTTTGCGTTTCGGCAGATCAGGCATGATTATTTCCTCCGTCCATCAGTTCATCGGCCGTCCGAGCGACTTCGTCCGCCAGCACGCGGGCGAGCGCCTGGCCGCCCTCGTTCAGCTCGCTGATGCCCTTTGGCTTCAGGGCCTTGTTGCGCCGGAAAGCGTCCAGCACGGTGAAGTCCTTAGCCACC
>Ga0272448_1008047_pt1 | contig 11048 bp, 10 predicted proteins | sample YNPCB0191_FD_202220 | JGI IMG/M metagenome (GOLD analysis project Ga0272448, IMG submission 202220) | Hot spring sediment microbial communities from Yellowstone National Park, WY, United States - YNP-CB-019-1 | ecosystem: Environmental > Aquatic > Thermal springs > Hot (42-90C) > Sediment... | reverse complement strand
ATCCTAAATCAAATTTTGCTGTTCCTGGTATTTATTTTTATGATGAAAAAGTGGTTGAATATGCCCATATGCTTGAGCCTTCTGCAAGGGGTGAACTTGAAATTACCGACTTGAATAAAATTTATCTGGAAAAAGAAAAACTCAAGGTGATTCTGTTAGGAAGAGGTGTGGCTTGGCTGGACGCAGGAACACATGAATCTCTATTGCAAGCTGCAAGCTTCGTCCAGACAGTAGAAGAAAGACAGGGGTTGATGATATGCTGTCCTGAAGAAATTGCGTATCGCCTGGGATATATTGATGAGAGACAATTAGAAAATCTTGCGATTTCAATGGCTACAAACGGATATGGCCAATATTTACTAAACCTGATACGTAAATAATTTATGAAAATACTGCTTTTTGGAAAGAATGGTCAGGTTGGATGGGAACTTAATAGAACATTATTATGCCTTGGGGAATTAATCGCCTTTGATTATCCTGAAGTTGATTTTGAAAATCCGAAAGAAGTTATAAGAATTATAGATGAAATTACACCTGATTTAATTGTAAACGCTGCAGCCTATACAAATGTTGATAAAGCTGAGGAAGAGCCCAAAAAGGCTCAGCTGATTAATGCTATTACACCTGGCGAAATTGCGAAATGGTGTAAAAATCATGATGCTGTTCTAATTCATTATTCAACCGATTATGTCTTTGATGGAACAAAGGGCACGCCTTATACAGAAGAAGATGAGCCAAAGCCTATTAACATCTATGGTAAGACAAAGCTTGAAGGAGAAAGGGCTATTCAAGAAAGCGGTGCGATTCATTTAATTCTAAGAACTGCCTGGGTTTATAGTATGAGAGGAAATAACTTTGTTACTAAAGTATTAGAATGGGCTAAAAAAAGTAATGAAATTAGGGTGGTGGATGATCAAATTAGCAACCCGACCTGGGCCAGAGCTTTAGCTGAAGTTACAGCAAATATAATAGCTATGGGTATAAAGGATATTAGGTCCTTTTTAAAAGATAAAGGCGATTTATATCATTGCGCAGGGTCAGGCTATTGTAGCCGCTATGAGTGGGCAAATGTTATTTTCGAATATAGCGGCATAAGAAACGTAAATGTGCTGCCTGTAACATCAGAAGATTTCAACACTGCGGCGAGGAGGCCCCATTTCTCTGCGTTGGATATAGAAAAATTAAGGAATTCAATTGGATTGGATTTCGCTGATTGGAAGGATAATTTAAAACATTGTCTATTGTAAATATTATTCAGCAAGACCAGGAATGTGCATTATTATGTTTTGCAATTATTTGCATAATATAAAATAGGCTTAATATTTAATTGTGGATAAGAGCTTCGAGCGATGTTTTTTTCGGAAAATGTGGACAATCCGTTCACTCTATGCAATTTGCGTTTAATAAAGCCAGAAAAGGGAGCGGCTGTTTTGCACCTTCAGAGTTCCTCGTTTCTGTCCAAGGAAGTGGGAGAAGTTCAGCAAACCGAAAGGGGAAGGAGAGGATGTTCTGATCAGCTAGTTTGGGCGGATGCTAGGTATATACCGGGTGAGTATTGAGTTTAGCCAGAAACGTCGAATCACCGAAATTAAAAATATTAATGCTTAAATTCCCACTCTTGATTAAAATTAAGTAATATTAAAAACTAGTTATATTATTTAACAATGATTTTTGAGCCAAAAGTAGGAATTATAATAGCTAACTGGAATAGACCATTTGATACGATAGAGTGTATCAAGTCGTTATTTGATATGGATTATAAGAACTTTCATATAATTTTATTGGATAACGGCTCATCTGACAATTCATTAGATCTAATTCTTGATAACTTTAATGGCTATGTGTTTGAATTGGATATAGCGAATAGAGAAATAAATAATTTAATATTATCTTTAAATAATTCCGAATATTTTAATGTTATTTTAAATAACCTGAAAAGAGATGATGTAAGTATTGTGAGGGGATTAATTACAATCATAAAACTGAACAAAAATGTTGGATATGCTAAGGCTAATAATATTGCAATTAAAATATGTTTGAATATTATGAATCCAGATTATTTATGGCTACTTAATAATGATACGGTTGTTGATAAAAAGAGTCTTACTAATTTAGTAAGCGAAGCAGAAAATGATAAAAGCGCTTTATTATTAGGATCGAAAATATTAAATTATTACAAAAAAAATATAATTGATAGTGCTGGAGGGAGGATAAACACATTAATTGGGAGAGTAAGGCATATAGGTTTTAACGAGCCAGATGATGGTCGTTATAATGTGTCCAAATATGTAGATTATGTTACAGGATGTTCTGTTCTTGTAAGAAAGCTTGCAATTGGAAAAATAGGTTATATTCCAGAAGATTATTTTTTATATTTTGAAGATACAGAATGGTGTATTAAAGCAAGAAAGTTAGGTTATCGAGTAAAATATATTCCTAGTTCGATAGTCTACCATAAGATATCAAAAAGTACAAATAGAATGACTAGGAATTATTATTTTGCACTTAATAACCTAAAGTTTGAGAAGAAGAATTACCCCTATTTTTTCCCTGTTGCATTGTTTTATTGGGTAATTCGTTTTTTATGTATTCCCTTTTTTAAGAATGAATATAAAGATATCGCAGTACATTTTAAGGCTTTTATAAAATTCTTAAATTTAAAGATCCCATGATTTCATTTGAAGATTATTAATTATTTAGAGAATCGATAAGGGAAATAATATAAACTAAAATATTAATGCAATATTCTTCTCGATTGTTTTAAAAATAATTGCATCAATAATTATGAGATATGATTAATAAATAAAATTTAATTAATAAATTATTAGGTTTTAAATGAAACAGGGAAGTATTACTGTAGCTTATATAGAACCAATAGGTTCTCATGGGGGAATGGATTATTATAATTCTGGTCTAATAAACGGACTGATCAGCAAAGGATGTAAAGTTCTATATTTTACTTCAAATGATATAAAAATTGAAGATTCATATAATCTAATCATATATAAAGAATTCGGCCAAATATGGCATGTTTCTTCATTATTAACGAAGGGCTTTTTATATATTAAAGGTTTTTTTAAAAGTTTATTAATTGCAAAGAAAATGGGCGCAAAGATAGCTCATATTCATTTATTTCATATTGATTATTTATTTGCAATTTCTGTAATAATTACCAAGTTATTTGCATTTAAGTTGGTAGTAACCTGGCATGATATAGAGAGCTTAATAGGAAAGAAATATAATATAGGCTTAAAGTTTATTTTTCGTTTTGTGGACAAAATTATAGTTCATAATAAATACAGCTTAGATCAGGCGAAAAATATTGTAACGTCTTTAAAAATATGTGTTATTAAGCATGGAAATTATATCCCTTTTATTCAAAAAAGTAAAAATAATTCAAAAAGTAAAGATGGTAGTAAACTTAAAATCCTTTTCTTTGGCCAAATAAAAAAGGTTAAGGGACTTGATCTAATCTTAACTGCATTAGGTTTATTAAAACAGAGGGGAATAACCAAATTTGAATTAACAATTGCAGGGAAATTATGGAAAGATAATTTTACCACGTATAAATCTATAATCAATAAATATAATTTATTGGACCATATAATTCTTCATATTGGTTATGTCCCAAATGAAAAAGTTGATTATTATTTTGAGGATTGCGATATTGTTATATTGCCCTATCTAAAAGTATATCAGAGTGGTGTTTTATTAAAGGCCATGAGTTATAAAAAGGCTGTATTGGTATCCGATCTTTGTCCATTTACAGAAATAATTAAGGATGGACAGAATGGATATGTATTTAAAGCTGGCGATATACATTCTCTATGTGAAAAACTTATTTATATAATGAACAATATTAATGAATTAAATAAAATTGGCAATGAAGCATACGAGTATGTAAAAACAAATCATGATTGGATGACTATTGCTGAAGAAGTATTTAATTTATACAAAAAAATGTTGCTGATAAATTCGTGATGCTGGTAAAAATGAATCATAAATATGGATAAATAAAAGTATGATTATAGAAAGGTTGCCATATATATATAGATTAGTAAGATACTTTTATGATCATAAATATGGGTATTGTAATATCTGCGGCAGGCAAACTATTTTTTTGAATATATCCCCATGGGGCAAAAGGAACAGTTATTATTGTTTATATTGTAAGTCCATTTCAAGGGAAAGGCATATTGCAAAAATAGTAATTGATTCTTATTTTAAAACCAAATCTTTAAAAGACGCAGTTAAGAGTAATAATAGAATACGCATTTATAGCGCTGCAGTAAATGATGCTTTCTATAAAATATTATTTTATAATTATAAAGATTTTTATTGCAGCTTTTATTTAGATAGAAATTATAAACAAAATCCTCCAAGGATGCTTTTTCAAGACATACAGAAGCTGACCTATCCTGATAATTTCTTTGATATTGTTATAACACAAGATGTCTTAGAACATGTTAAAAATTATAAGCAAGCCTTTTTCGAAATAAAACGAGTTCTTAAAAAAGGAGGTGTCCATATATTTTCTATTCCTTTTCATTTCTTTAATAAAACAAAACATTATTATGAAGAAAGAGAACAATTCGATAATAAACATATCGAGGGGAAAGTATTTCATGGTAAATATTTGGTTTATACAGAATTTGGAAATGATTTGTTGCCATATTTGGAGAATTTAGGGTATGTAACAAAAATACATGTATCAGATAATAAAATGAAAAAATATGGAATATTTGAATCCTACGTTTTTGAGTCAAAAAAGATATAGAAATTATAAACTTTAAATAAATAATATGAAATCGAGTAAAATCTCTAGAATAGCTAAAATTAAAATAAAAAATAAGGAAGCGATATTATTAATAATTAATATAATTTTTGTAATGAGATATTTTATAGCCACTCCAATTGAAAGGATATATTATATAATCGAAGCTATATTTGATTTATTCATGATATTATATTTAATAAAAGAAATATTAAAAAATAGGATTATAAATAATAATTATTTTTTATATGTTCTGTTGCTTATTTTATTTTTTTCGTTTTATGGACCCATAAGGGCAAAAATTGTTTTCGGACAGCCAATTTATTTGGGTTTGCTAGCTTCTAGAGGTGCTTTATTATTGATCCCATCTATTTTCGTTTATAATAAAATTAAAAATAATTTTATAAATTTATATCAATTGAAAAAAATATTTGTAATTCTTTGCTGGGTATCACTGATCGTATATACTTTAATTTACTTTGTGTTAGGACCGATATTATTATCAGGTTCAAAATATATGTTATACGATTTATATTGGGGATATCGATATAAATTTAATTTAGAGCTAATTGTTCTTATTAGCTTTTATTATTATTTAAATTATATTAAAAAAGGAAATTTCCCTTTTTTATTAAAATTTATTTTAATACTCGGATTTTTAATATTCTTAGCAAAGGGACGGGGATTTTTAATTAGTTATATAATAACTTTTCTCCTTGTATCTATTTTTGCACATTCAAATATTTCGAAGGTGATTAGACTTTATTTTTTAGTTATAGTCATTTCTCTATTATTTCTAATCAGTTATGTTACATCAACAGAATTTAAAGGAAATTTAAAGTATTATTATATAAAATATTCAGCTGTAATTGATATTTTAAAAGGAGAAAATACTATTGATCCCTCTGCAAATGCGAGACTCATAGAAGCAACAACTATGAATGAATATTTAAAAGAAGATAAATCCAAATTATTATGGGGAGTGGGTAGCCTAAGCAATTATTTTAATAGGGGTGAAACGGAAGGAGGCTTTAGTTCAATATTTGGTTACTTGCATCCAAGTGATGTGGGGATCTTAGGAATTAGATTTGTATGGGGTATTTTCGGATTGATGCTAATTTACCTTTTACCATTTTTTGTAATGTTAAAAAAGTCTATTAAATATATAAATGAAGCTGACGTATTTATAGGTTCTATATCTGGTTTTGTAATATATTCATTGATAGGCTCAATATATACAGGCGGAATAGCTTTTAATCCTTATTTTACCTACTTTTGTTTTGGAATCATTTTAGCTTTTGAAGCTCATAAGTAACAAAATAAGAAAAAACGCGATTTATAAAATTAATAATCTGCACAGAATAATACAATATTTTTCAAAATTTAGATTTTTGCTGCAGCAAAATTAATTATTTATAATTTATTTCGGCAGTAGTTTTATTAATAAATGTCAGAAGAATGATTAATATTAAATAAATATTAAAATGAACGATAAAGCTATATTGGAAGACAATTAAATTCATATTTAGCAATCTAATGATGTATAAAAACAAAAAACAAATATCTATATTAGGAACACGGGGTATTCCCAATAGATACGGCGGTTTCGAGCAATTAGCTGAGAACCTTGTAAATTATTTGTCTAGTTATTATGATATAAGAGTTTTTTGCAGCTCAATAGATAATAAAAATGGTCCTAAAATTTATAATGGAGCTAGGCTGAAATATCTGCCTCTAAAAGCTAATGGAATTGAAAGCATCTTCTATGACTTTTTATCATTATTGTTAAGCGTTTTTGATGATAAGATTTTATTACTTGGATGTTCTGGAGGCATATTAATGCCATTTTTGTTTTTTTTAAGAAAAAAGATTATATTGAATATAGGGGGATTAGATTGGGAGAGAAAAAAATGGCCGAAAATGGTTCGAAAGTTTTTAAAAATTTCAGAAAGATTGGCCATTTCCTTTTCAAAAGTAATAGTATCTGATAATAAAGCTATAGAAGAATATATAAAGAATGAATATAGCCGAGACAGTTATTTAATCGAATATGGTGGTGACACGGCATTTTCAGTACAATGCTCAAATGAAGACTATAAATTATATCCATTTTTAAAAAAGGATTATGCTCTTGGGATTGCCAGGATTCAAGAAGATAATAATATTGAAATTATATTAAAAGCTTTTCTTTCTTATGATAAATTTCCGATCGTTTTTATTGGTAATTGGAATAATTCGCGATACGGAAGGAAATTATTTAATAAATATAAATCAGAGAAAAATATAATTTTATTAGAATCTATTTATGATAAAAGAATATTAAACTTAATAAGAAGTAATTGTTTTGTTTATATACATGGACATTCTGCTGGAGGAACAAACCCATCTTTAGTTGAAATTATGTATTTAGGAAAACCTATAATAGCATATGCTTCTAAATTTAATTTATATACTACTGAAAATAAAGCTCTATATTTTAATGATTTGAATAGTTTGATTGATATCTTGAATAGCCTGGAATCTATTAATTTAGATAGCATAAAAATAGAAATGAAAAAAATTGCGGAAGAAAAATATAAGTGGGAAATAATATCAAATAAGTATAAGATTCTTTTTGATGATAATAAAAGATGATAAACCAAGAGCAAAAAATTAAAATAGGTTTTGTCGGGTTTGGGAGAATGGGTATTACGCATTATTCTATCTTGAATACACATCCAAAAGTTGAAATTATTGCTATATCTGATACATTGCCACTTGTAATAAAATTAGTAGAAAAATACCTTAAACCTAAAGCTTTTATTTCTTATAAAGAAATGATAGATAAAATGATGCCTAATGCAATTATTATATCCACTCCGCCAAATGTTCACTATGAAATTATAAAATATGCTTCTGAAAGAAATATACATATATTTGTCGAAAAGCCTTTTACAGTTGATATAAATCAAGCTAAAGAACTTAGAGACATTTATGAGAAAATAGGGTTAGTAAATCAGGTTGGATATGTATATAGATTTAATGATATATTTATAAAATTAAAAGAATTTATGCATTCCGGCGTCATTGGGAAACTTTACGACTTCAAATTTGAATTCATGAGCCCGACGATAATTAGAAAGACAAATAAGTCAAGTTGGCGAGCGAATAAAGAAATTGGCGGGGGCGTTTTGTATGAAATGGCTTCCCATATGATTGATTTAATTAATTATTTAATTGGCAAGCCCGACAATATAACTGGCGCTATAAAAAATAAAATCAATTCTATCGATGTTGATGATTTATTAGCTTGTATTTTTCTATTTAATAGTGGGATAACTGGGGTTCTTCGTGTGAATTGGAGTGATAAAAGCTATAGAAAACCAGCTATATTCATTGAATTATTCGGTGAATTAGGCAAGATAATAGCAGATCAATATACTATGAAAATATTTTTAGATAGGCCATTTGATAAATATAATTTGAAAAAAGGATGGAATGTTATTTATATTACCGATGTCTTTGAACCCGTCCCGTTCTATGTAAGGGGTTATGAGTTTACAAGACAGTTATGGCACTTTATTCAGTGCATTGAGAATCGTGAGGCGAAATCTCTTTGTTCTTTTTCGGACGGTTACAATGTGCATGAAATAATTTATAAAATTACAAATAAATTTACGGAGCTTTAACAAATAACAATGGAAAGATTAGATAAAATAGTTTTTGGCGACAATCAGTTTTTCGGAATAAATCATATGTCGCAAGAAAAGTCACAAGAATTGGCGCAAAAGTTTTCAGATATTAATAAGATAATTAAAATTTATGACTTGGCCATAAAATCTGGGATTCGGGCAATAATGCTCAATAGTAATGATAGAGCGGCAGAAATATGTGATTATTTTAGGAAGTACAGCGATAAATATAAAGACATATCTTGGTATCCTTCCATTCCGTATCCACATAAATACGCAAATTTGGTTGCAGAAAAAGGCATAACCGGCTCAATAATTGAGGTGTTAGTAAAAGGTAATCCCAAATCAGCAATTTTGGGGATATTAGTAAAAGGAGGAACAGGCCTTATTTCTTTTGACGCCTATAAAATGATGGAAATTCTTATTGATGCTGAAATGAAGATATTTAAAGGTCTCAATATAAAGGTCATTTTTCTTCAGAATGTCATTACAGATTTATTATTGGGATTTAATTTAGGAGAATTATTTGAAAGGTATTGCATATATATAAGAGAAAAATACAAGGCGACCCCCGGATTCATAACCCAAAATATGCCTTTTTTAGTAAAATCTTTAAAAGAGTGGGGAATTAAGGAAGTTGCGATATGTACATCTATTAATAAAATCGGATATTTGATGTTCCCAGATATAGAATCTTATATAAAGACTTGTGAAAACAATAATCCTGATGAGTATCAAATAATGGCCATGTCTACATTAGCTTCAGGTGCTATCTCTCCTAAGGAAGCATATGAATTTTTGAATAATATAAACATTCAATCAGTTGTTTTTGGTGCTTCGTCTAAAGAACATATTGAGGAAACTTTGAATCTAATAAATATTTAGAAAAGAGAAATTTATTAGTAAATCAAGCTAAAGATGAAACTAATTATCTATCTTTTAATGAAAATAAGTCTTGGCCTCGTCAGCTTTCAATAATTTATTAATATCAAAAATAAGGCACGGGAACTGGTTATTTGTCATAATTGTCATAATCCTTAGCTAATTTAAGAATATTTTTTAAGATTTAGATTAATGAAGCACCCAACTTAATTATATAAATTTAGCTTGAAATTCTCGCTAATAATAATTTTTGGAATTTTATAATTTAGATTTCGTGAAGAAAATGCATTTTGATAAAAGGGAATAAGATGGGAACATTTTTGGTTTCATTTATTGTGTCTTTTTTAGTGTGTATGCTAATAATTAAATTTGCTAGATGTAATGGAGCAGTTCTGGACGAAACCAGAGGGCCACAAAAGGTTCATATCGGGAATGTGCCGCGGATAGGCGGACTGGCGATTTGGGTAGCTCTTATTGCTACTGGATTTTATTTCTTTTTTAAAACAGGTAATTTTGCTGAGCTGATGTGGAAATTAATTTTATCTTCTTTGCCCTTTTTTATGGTTGGATTTTTAGAGGACGTTACAAAAGCCATTCAAGCCCAATATAGATTTTTTATTATGCTTTGTGCAGCAGTTTTACCTTTTTACTTAATGGATGCCAGATTAATAAGATCATCTATATCAGTTTTGGATCAACTCTTATCTTTCTGGCCAGCTTCTTTTATCATAACAATAATTGCAATAGCTGGATTTGCCAATGCAATAAATATAATTGACGGTTTGAACGGGCTTTCTGGCGTTATATCTATTTTGATTATAGGGGGAATAGCTTATGTTGCTTTTAAAGTCGGCGATTTGAATATTTTGATAATTTCGTTTGCCGTTGCAGGCGCTATTTTAGGATTTTTAGTTTTTAATTACCCAGGAGGAATTATATTTTTAGGAGATGGTGGAGCCTATTTAATTGGTTCTATTATTGCCATTTTGTCAATTCTTATAGTTCTGAGGAACAAAGATATTTCCCCATGGTTTCCTGCAATGCTTTTAATATATCCAATTTGGGAAACTATTTTTTCTATATACAGGAGGCGATTTAAAAAGAAGAAATCAGCTTTAAAGGCCGATAATTTACATCTACATACCCTTATATTGAAGAGAGTAGTAAGAGGAGCCACAAATTCTAATAATTCAAGGGTGGTTATAAAACAAAACTCGCTTGCATCAATATATATATGGGCTTTTGCTTCATGGCCTATAATATGGGCGGTTATCTTTTGGAACAAAACGTTTATTTTAGCATTAGGCGTAGTATTGTTTGTTGTAATTTATCTAATGCTTTATAGGTGCCTGGTAAAGTTCAGGGCGCCAAAGTGGGTCTTTATTAAGAGAATATTTTAATAAGAACATAGGGAACAAGGACAGGGGATACGAGCTGTTTTCTGCCTGAATAAAAGATCAGATGACTGGGCAGAAAATAGTTCATGTCCCCTTTTTTATTTTCGGGTGAATTTTTTAAGGGAACTGATGGCATAGGATTTAAGAAAGGCGAAGGAATCAAGCTTAAGGAGATGGCTCAAGGCGAAGAAGGGGATGACGGAAGCGAGGCCCACGGCGGCGACTTTGATGGTCAGGGAAATAAAAGCGTGAAGCGAGGCGGCTGAGGTATTCTGGAAAAGAGGCAGAGCAAAATAGCAGACCAGAGCAATGGGAACGGAGCTT
>Ga0272448_1008045_pt1 | contig 11052 bp, 4 predicted proteins | sample YNPCB0191_FD_202220 | JGI IMG/M metagenome (GOLD analysis project Ga0272448, IMG submission 202220) | Hot spring sediment microbial communities from Yellowstone National Park, WY, United States - YNP-CB-019-1 | ecosystem: Environmental > Aquatic > Thermal springs > Hot (42-90C) > Sediment... | reverse complement strand
GCGTGCGCGCAACACCTGCTGGGCGGTCCACAGGCGTAGCCCATAGCGCGTCTCCAACAGGCGGTACAGGGACTGGGTCAGATCGTTTTCCTCAAGCCTGGGACACAACTGGAGGGGCAAATAGGTAGTCTGCAGGCTGAGCGGTTCGTCATTCACCACCCGCAACCGGCACAGCGCATACACCTGGGCATCGGCCGCCAGCTCCAGGGCGCGCGCCACGTGTGGCAGAGGCACCACCTTGTCCAGTGCCAGGACCCGGGTAACCAACGTCCAGCCCCGCCGCCGCATATCTTCGGTGGTAGACACCAGTTGGGTGAGCTCCTGTTCCACCCGCCGCACACCGGCGAACGACCCCTTGCCTTTCTCGCGGTAGATCCAACCGTCGCGTTCCAACACGTCCAGGGCGTGACGCACGGTGGCCCGACTGATGCCGTGTTGCTCGGCCAATTCGTTCTCGGAGGGCAGTTGGTAGACCTCGCCGCTTGCTTCGCGCGCGCGGATCTCGTGGGTCAACAGATTGGCCAACTGTTGATAGTAGGGGAGGGGATTGGACTTGTCAATGACTTGCACTGGCCACCTGCTCCGCTGGGCTCCAGGGCGAAACTTGTCTACTTGTCTATACAGGATAGTAACACAGGTTGCCCAGCTTGTCAAGCGTAGCGCACCGGTCTGAAGAGCCGGTGCTGGGTGCGTCGTTCCGCACCGGCCTGAAGAGCCGGTGCTGGGTGATCGGATCCCAGCACCGCCTGTTTACGGCCCCCAGCACCGCCTGTTCACGGCGGTGCGCTTCCCCCGCGTCGCCCGTTCACGGCGGTGCGCTTCCCCCAAATCCGCCATCACCAGTTGACACACCTATCCTATCTGACTACAATCACGCTACACTACGGGAGCATCCATGGATTTCCTGAACGAACTCAATCCCAAACAGCGTGAAGCGGTCGAGGCGCCCCTGGGGCCGGTGTTGGTGCTGGCTGGACCGGGCAGCGGCAAGACGCGCGTGCTCACCTACCGGTTGGCCTATCTGGTGCGCGCAGCCGGGGTCGCCCCCTGGCAACTGATGGCGGTCACCTTCACCAACAAGGCCGCCCGCGAGATGAAAGAGCGTCTGGCACCCGAAGAGCCTGACCCGGCACGGCCCGGCCTGTTGACCGCCCGACAGGTAGAGGCGGTCAGCCTGGGCACCTTTCACGCGGTGTGCGCACGCATCCTGCGCCGCGAGGGCGAGCTCTTGCCCGGCCGAGACGCCAACTTCGTCATCTACGACACAGACGACCAGCTGGCTCTGGTGCGTCAGGCGCTGCGCGACCTGAACCTGGACGAAAAGAAGTTCACCCCTTCGGGCATCCATAGCATCATCTCAAGCGCCAAGAATGAGCTGATCGGCCCCGAGGATTTCCAGGCGCAAAGCTATCGCCAGGAGGTAGCCGCCCGCGTCTACCGGCGTTACCAGGAGCTGCTGCGCGACAACAATGCTTTCGACTTCGACGACTTGCTGATGCAGACGGTCGAGCTGTTTCGCGACCACGCCCAGCTCCTGGCTGCCTATCAGGAGCGCTACCAGTACGTCCTGGTGGACGAGTTTCAGGATACCAACACCGCCCAATATGAGTTGCTCAAGTTATTGGCTGCTCGCCACCACCGCTTGTTCGTGGTGGCCGACGAGGACCAGAGCATCTACCGCTGGCGCGGCGCCGACTACCGCAACGTGTTGCGCTTTCGGGACGACTTCCCCGAGCATCGCCTGATCCTGCTGGAGCAGAATTACCGTTCGACCATGCATATCCTGGAGGCTGCCAAGCAGGTCATCCGCCAAAACGTGCAGCGCGTGGACAAAGATCTGTATACCCGGCGTGGCGCTGGCGCCAAGGTGCACCTGATCGAGACCTACGACGAGCAGGAAGAAGCCCAGTTCGTAGCAGGGGAAATCGCCCGCCTGGAGGCAGAAGGGTTGGCTACGCCCAGCCAATGTGCCATCATGTATCGCACCAATGCCCAGAGCCGCGCCCTGGAAGAGGAGTTCATCCGACGCGGGCAGCCCTACCGGCTGGTGCGGGGCACTCGTTTCTACGAGCGCAAGGAGGTCAGGGACGCCATCGCTTACCTGCGCGTCATCCACAACCCGCACGACTGGGTCAGCATGGCGCGCATCATCAACACTCCGCCGCGCGGCATCGGCGACAAGACGTTTCAGTCGCTGCAAGCCTGGGCTTTCAGGCTGGGGGTGTCTGGCTTCGAGGCGCTGCGGCGCCTGGCCGGCCAGGCGCCGGGCGGGCCTTCTGCCCAACCCGGCCCGATCGCAGGGCGAGCGCATCATGCCCTGGCCGCCTTCGTCGCCATGCTGGAAGAGCTGATCGCAGCGCGCCAGCGCCTGACCCTGACCGAGTTGTTCGATCTGACCCTGGCTCGTTCCGGCTACCGCGAGTATGTGCAGGACGGCACCCGCGAAGGCGAGGAACGTTGGGAGAACCTGATGGAATTGCGGCGTGTCACCCAGGAGTACATCACGCTGGATCCCGCCGAGGCACTGCCGCTTTTCCTGGAACAGGTGGCGCTGGTCTCCGACGTGGACGGCTTGACGCAGGCCAATGCCGGGCCGGCGCTGTTGACGTTGCACGCCGCCAAAGGGCTTGAGTTCCCGGTGGTCTTTATGGTCGGCATGGACGAAGGGCTGTTGCCACACAGCCGTTCGTTGGATGACCTTGAGGCCATGGAGGAAGAGCGCCGGCTTTGCTACGTGGGCATGACCCGGGCCAAGGATCAGCTGTACCTGATCCATACCTTCAGGCGGGTGATGGCCGGCCAGAACAACATCAGCACACCCTCGCGCTTCCTGGCCGACATCCCCGACCATGTGGTCGAGTGTTGGTCTTCGCGTGCGGCGCAAGTCAAGCGTACAGAAAGCACGGGCTCGCCGGCCTGGTCGAGCGGCAGACGCCAGCACGGCCAGACGAGCTGGCGAACCTGGCGGGCGGCCGGCGGCCGTGAGAGCCGTTACCAACCCGAGTCGGCCGAGGATGGCGGCCTGACGGCCCGGCAGCCGGCCTCGCTGCCGACGCCTGGCTACGCAGTCGGCGATGTGATCATCCATGCCCGTTTCGGCGAGGGCGTGGTCGTCAATAGCCAGGTGACCAGCGATGATCAGGAGATTGACGTCGTCTTTCCCAATCTGGGCGTCAAGAAGCTCTCGGTCAACTATGCCCCTATTCAAAAGAAAGCCGACGTCCAGTAGCCCGGTGCAAGGACCTTACAGCAGAGCGCAAGACGGATAACCCCTTCTATGACTTATCGCGACAGCCTGGCATATTTGTACAGTTACACCAATTACGAGCGCAAGGGCATGCCCAAGTATACCCTGGCGCACTATGATCTGGCCCGCATCGAGGCGTTACTGGCGCGTTTGGGCAATCCGCACCATAGCTTCAAGTCGCTGCTCATCGCCGGCACCAAGGGCAAAGGCTCGACGGCGGCTTTTTCGGAGAGCATGTTGCGCGCCGCCGGTTACCGCACCGGTCTGTACACCTCGCCCCATCTGCACACCTTCCGTGAGCGCATCCAGGTGCAGGGCGAGTTGATCTCCGAAGCGGAGGTGGTGCGCCTGACCGAGCTGCTGAAGCCCCATCTGGAAGCGATCGCCGGACTGACCGCTTTCGAGGCCATCACCGCCATGGCCTTTTATGCCTTTGCCGAGGCGAACGTCGAGGTGGCGGTGCTGGAAGTGGGCCTGGGCGGACGCCTGGACGCCACCAACATCACCCACCCCGAGGTGGCGGTCCTTACCTCGATCAGCTATGATCACACCCAGTTGCTGGGGGACACCCTGACCTTGATCGCTCGCGAGAAGGCCGGCATCATCCGACCGGGTGCCCTGGTGGTCAGCGCTCCCCAGGTGCCCGAGGCGATGACCATGATCGAGGAGGTGTGTGCCGGGCGACACGCCCAGCTGGTGGTGGTGGGCGAGGCAGACTATCGCTGGCTGCCCGGTCGCGCCACGCTGCATGGGCAATCCTTTGAATTGCAGAACGAACGCTACTGGATTCCGCTGCTGGGCCGCCACCAGCTGGCCAATGCCGTCACCGCCATGGCGGCTATGGATGGCATGCAGCAACGAGCGGGGCTGGAGATACCTCTTGCTGCTCGACGCGCCGGGTTGCAGACCACCCGCTGGCCGGGGCGCCTGGAGATACTGGGGCACGATCCCTACGTGGTGGTAGATAGCGCCCACAATGGGGACTCGGCCAGCAAACTGCAGGCCGCCCTGCACGACTTCTTCCCCGGGCGGCGGGTGATTCTGGTGTTCGGTGCCTCCAGCGACCATCCCTTCGCCGATGCCCTGGCTGAACTCTTGCCGGCGGCCGGCCGGATATTCGTCACCCGCTCGCGCCATCCGCGTGCGGCGGCGCCCGAGGCGCTGGCAGAAACGGTAGCACAGTTGGGACGTAACGCGGAGCTCACCCACAGCGTGCCCGAAGCCATCCAGGCCGCGTTGCAGGACGCCCGCCCCAACGACCTGGTGTGTATTACCGGCTCGATCTTCACGGTGGCGGACGGGCGTGAGTTCTGGTGCCGGTATAAAGGCTTGCCACTGCCCCCCACCGATCCCGAGCCTTAATTGGGGAAAGCATCTTGTCTGCATCGGATGTGATGCCGTACCCGGCTAAATCAGGAGTTTGATGCATGTCGTTTTCTGAAGAGGGGTTCCCTATGGCCCACTCAGACGATCGCGAGCTGCGCGAGGCGGATGAATATCCGGTACTGCCCGTGCGCGACGTGGTCGTTTTCCCTCGTCTGCTGACGCCGCTCTTCGTGGGGCGCGATCAGTCCATCCGCGCCATCGAGGCCGCCCAGGCGGTTGACAGCCGCCTGGTGGTCGCCGTACAGTGCGACATCAACCAGGATAATCCCGCGCCGGAAGACCTCTACCCGGTGGGCACCGAGGTGATCGTCGGGCGCATTCTGCGCATGCCCGACGGCACCACCAGCATCCTGGCCCAGGGTCAACGTCGGGTCGAGCTGGCCGAGTTCGTCCAGACCACGCCCTACATGCGGGCGCGGGTGCGCCCGATTGTCGAGGTCGTGGAGCGCAGCCTGGCTACCGAGGCGCTCATGCGGGCGGTGTTGGCTCTGTTTGAGAAGGCCGTGCAGCTCGACCGCAACTTGCCGGATGACGCCTATGTGGCGGCGATGAACATTGATGAGCCGAGCTGGCTGGCCGATATGGTGGCTTCGGTGCTCGACCTGAGCGTCGAAGAGCGCCAGGAGCTGCTGAGCACGATTGACCCGTTGACGCGCCTGCAAAGCGTAAGCGTGTTGCTGGCGCGCCGCCTGGAAGTGCTTGAGCTGGAGAACAAGATCCACTCCCAGGTGCAACAGGAGGTGGACAAAAGCCAGCGCGAGTACTACCTGCGCGAGCAGATGCGCATCATCCAGAGCGAACTGGGCGAAATTGATACCCAGCTATCCGAGATCAGCGAGCTGCGCCAGAAGCTGGCACAAACCGAGATGCCCGAGGAAGCGCGCGCCAAGGCCGAGCGTGAGCTGGATCGGCTGGCGGCGATGCCCTCAGCCGCACCCGAGGTGGGCATCATCCGCACCTATTTCGACTGGCTGCTGGAACTGCCCTGGGTGACCCAGACCCAGGACACCTCGGACATTCAGCACGTCTCGCGCGTGCTGGATGCCAACCACTATGGCCTGCCCGAGGCCAAAGAGCGCATCCTGGAACATATCGCCGTGCTGCAGCGCGCCGGTGACAAGATGCGCACGCCCATCCTGTGCTTTGTCGGGCCACCTGGCACCGGCAAGACCTCGCTGGGTCAGTCCATTGCCGAGGCGCTGGGACGCCGTTTCGTGCGGGTGAGCCTGGGGGGCATCCGGGACGAAGCCGAGATTCGCGGCCACCGGCGCACCTACATCGGGGCGATGCCCGGGCGCATCATCCAGACTATGCGTCGGGCAGGCACCATCAATCCATTGTTCATGTTGGACGAGATTGATAAGGTAGGGATTGATTTCCGGGGCGATCCCAGCGCCGCTTTGCTGGAAGTCCTGGACCCGGAGCAGAACCATGCCTTTTCGGATCACTATCTGGATCTGCCCTACGATCTCTCCAAGGTCATGTTCATCACCACGGCCAACCTGCTGGATCCCATTCCGCACGCCTTGCGCGACCGTATGGAGGTGGTGCGCTTCCCGGGCTACATTGAGGAGGAGAAGCTGGGCATTGCCCGCCAGTTCCTCATCCCGCGCCAGCTGGAAGAGCATGGCCTGGCGCCCGACCAGCTGAGTTTCTCGGACCGGGCGATACGGGGCATCATCCGTGAGTACACCTACGAGGCCGGCGTGCGCAATCTGGAGCGCGAGATCGGGCGCATCTGCCGCAAGGTGACGCGCCGCCTGGCCGAGGGCAAGCCGACCCCCAAACGCATCACCCCCGGCGTGTTACATCGCTATCTGGGCCCTCCGCAATACATTGATAGCCTGGATCAGCAGGAGGATGAGGTAGGGGTGGCCCTGGGCATTGCCTGGACGGAGGCGGGCGGCGATTTGATGCCGGTCGAAGTCTCGATCATGGCCGGCAAGGGCAATTTGATCCTGACCGGCCAGCTGGGCGAGGTCATGCAGGAGTCCGCTCAGGCAGCGCTCAGCTACGCCCGCTCGCACGCCAAGGAGCTCCGGATCGACGACATCGAGTTCGAGCAGATTGACATTCATATCCATGTGCCGGAGGGTGCCATCCCCAAGGACGGCCCCTCGGCCGGGGTGACCATCGCCGCGGCGCTGGTCTCGGCGCTCACCCGGCGCCCGGTGTGGCACAAGGCAGCCATGACGGGCGAGATCACCTTGCGAGGTCGGGTGTTGCCCATCGGTGGCCTCAAGGAAAAGGTGATGGCTGCCCATCGCGCCAAGATCGAGACGGTCATCCTGCCCCGGCGCAACCAGAAGGATATGGTCGAGGTGCCCAAGAAGGTGCAGCGCGATCTCAAATTCATCTTCGTTGACCGCATTGACGAGGTGATCCGGGCCACCCTGCTGGAACGGCCGCGCACCACCCGACGTGTCCGCTCCTCGGCTCGCAAAGTTCAGGCCACACCCCCGGGCGAAGCGGCACCCGCCGCCTCCTGACTTGTCGCGCCGCCGTGAACAGGCTGGGGAAACGCACCGCCGTAAACAGGCGGTGCTGAACCTGGTAGACCCAAAAGGTCTCCAAAGACCTTTTGGGTCTCAGCCCGAATCTTCGAATGCCCACGAGGGTATTGAAGTTTCACCAGCGCCGGCTCTTCAGGCCGGTGCGGAATACCCGAAAGACGCAGGCGAAAAAACAGCGGGACAGGGCAACCCCCTGTCCCGCTGTGGATCACTGCCCCCCAGACGGCGCGTGGCACGGCGCGGGGGGCGTAACACAGACCTTACTTGCTGTCGTGCTTCAATGCCGCGTGCGCTGCTGCCAGGCGGGCAACCGGCACCCGGAACGGCGAGCAGCTGACATAATTCTGCTTGATCAGGTGGCAGAACTCGATCGAGTCGGGATCGCCACCGTGCTCGCCACAGATGCCCACTTCCAGGTCGGGGCGGGTGGCGCGGCCCTTCTCAACGGCCATCTTCATCAGGACGCCCACGCCCTCGCGGTCAATGGTCTGGAACGGATTGGTGGGCAGAATGCCCTTCTCGACGTAGTCCAGCAGGAAGCGGGCTTCGGCGTCATCGCGCGAGTAGCCGAAGGTCATCTGGGTCAGGTCGTTGGTGCCGAAGGAGAAGAACTGGGCAACGCTGGCGATCTCGTCGGCCGTGATCGCAGCCCGCGGGATTTCGATCATGGTGCCGAACTTGTACTCGACGCTCACCCCTTTTTCCTGCATGACCTGTTTGGCGATCTCTTCCAACTGAGGCTGGATGTACTTCATCTCGTTGACGTGGCCGGTGAGCGGGATCATCACCTCGGGCTTGACCACCACACCCTGCTTGGCCATATTGCAGGCTGCCTCGAAGATGGCGCGCACCTGCATCTTGACGATGCCGGGCATCACGATGCTCAGGCGGATGCCGCGCAGGCCCATCATGGGGTTGCTTTCGTGCATGCTCTCGATGGCGGCCAGCAACTCCTCCAGCTCCTTGAGGCCTTCGGTCTCGTTCTTGACGCGCTTCTCGATGACCTGCTCGAGGATCTGGCGCTCATTGGGCATGAACTCGTGCAGGGGCGGGTCAATCAGGCGGATGATGACCGGCAGCCCGTCCATCGCTTTGAAGATGCCTTCAAAGTCGCTGCGCTGGAAGGGCAGCAGCTCGTCGAGCGCCTGTTGACGCTCGGCCTCGCTCTTGGCCAGGATCATGCGCTGCACGATGGGCAGGCGCTCCTGCTCGAAGAACATATGCTCGGTGCGGCACAGGCCGATGCCCTTGGCACCAAAGGCGCGTGCCCGCAGTGCGTCCTTGGGGTAATCGGCGTTGGCCCATACCTGCAATTTGGCGATCTCGTCGGCCCAGGACAGCAAGGTATGCAGGTCTTTCTCTTCCTCGAACCTGGGCTCGACGGTGGGGATCTTGCCCACGAAGGCTTCGCCCGTGGCGCCGTCAATGGACACCCACTCGCCTTCTTTGACCAACACGCCATGGGCGCTCATCTGGCGCTTTTCGAGGTCAATGGCGATGTCGCTGGCGCCCACCACACACGGCTTGCCGAACTGGCGGGCGACCACCGCCGCGTGGCTGGTGGCACCGCCCTCGCTGGTCAGGATGCCCTTGGCGGCCAGCATGCCGTGTACGTCGTCGGGCTTGGTGAAGGGGCGCACCATAACCACCGCTTTGCCGGCCTTGCCCCACTCCTCGGCCAGATCGGCATCGAAGGCGACCATACCCACCGCCGCGCCCGGCGAAGCGTTGACGCCCTTGGCCAGCAGCTTGCCCTCGGCTGTGGCCTGCTTCTTGGCCTTGGGATCGAACTGGGGGTGCAGCAAGGTGTCCACGTCCGAAGCCTTGACCCGCTGAATCGCTTCGGCCCGGGTGATCAGCCCTTCGTTGGCCATGTCCACCGCGATCTTGATGGCAGCCCGGGCGGTGCGCTTGCCATCGCGCGTCTGCAACATCCACAGCTTGCCGCGTTCGATGGTGAACTCGACATCCTGCATCTCGCGGTAGTGGCTTTCAAGTTTCTTGCAGATGTCCAGGAACTGCTTGTAAGCTTCGGGCAGGTCCTTCTCGAGTTCGGTGATCTTCTTGGTGTTGCGAATGCCGGCCACCACGTCTTCGCCCTGGGCGTTGAGCAGGTAGTCGCCGTACAACACCTTCTCGCCGGTGGCCGGGTCGCGGGTGAAGGCCACGCCGGTGCCCGAATCCCAGCCCATGTTGCCAAATACCATGGTCACGATGTTGACCGCGGTGCCCAGATCATGGGGGATCTTGGCCGCGTTGCGGTAATCCACGGCGCGCTTGCCGTTCCAGCTCTTGAATACCGCCTCGGTCGCCAGGCGCAGCTGCTCCAGGGGATCCTGTGGGAAATCAAAGCCCGCGTGCTTGCGCACGATCTGCTTGAAGGTTTTGACCAGGGCTTTCCAGTCCTCGGCGGTCAGGTCGGTGTCCGAGGTGACACCTTTGCGTTTCTTGTATTCGTCGAGCGCCTCTTCGAACGGCTCGTCGGGGATGCCCAGCACCACACTGCCGAACATCTGGATCAGACGACGGTAGGCATCGTACACAAAGCGTTCGTTGCCGGTCAGTTTGGCCAGGCCGGCGGCCGTCTCGTCGTTCAGACCGATGTTGAGTACCGTGTCCATCATGCCAGGCATAGAGAACTTGGCACCCGAGCGGCAAGAGACCAGCAAGGGGTTGTTGGGATCGCCGAACTTCTTGCCCGTCTTCTCTTCGATGGCTTTGAGCGCGGCCAGCTCTTGCTCCCACATACCGGGCGGAAACTTCTCGCCCGCGGCCAGATAGGCATTGCATGCCTCAGTACTGACGGTGAAACCGGGCGGTACCGGCAGGCCCACGCGCGCCATTTCGGCCAGGTTGGCGCCCTTGCCGCCCAATATAGCCTTGACCTTGCCCCAATCGCCGCCTACTTGTTTCTCCACCTCGTCTACGTCTTCGTACAAGTAGACCCATTTGGTTGACATCGTACAGCTGTCCTCCTTCTCGGAACAGTAATAATTGCCGATTCACAAGTTGCCCCCTGGCAATTTCCACTGCGCAGCAAGGGCACAAAGGCGTATTATACCGATAGCTGGGGTAATGCGCAAAGTTTCGCTGCGCGCATGGGAAGGAGAACGCCCCAACGAAAGGCGCACCGGCGCTTTAGGCGGAGGGGCGCGCCGCCGTAAACAGGCGGTGCTGGGGGCTCGTCCAGCACCGGCGCTTCAGGCCGGTGCGTCGTAGGCTGGCTCTTCAGGCCGGTGCGCAATAAGCCTGCCGAAAATTTGGGATGGGCCTCTATTCAGGAGGCTGGAACCTGTAGCCCTGACCGCGCACGGTCACGATCAGGCGCGGATGGCGCGGATCGTCTTCCAGCTTGGCACGTAGCCAACTGACGTGCACCTCGAGGGTACGCGTGTCCCCGAGATAGTCGGTGTCCCACGCTTCACGCATGATCTGGCTGCGCTCCACCAGCTGACCGGGGTGCGACATCAACAAGCCGAGGAGACGGCATTCCTTCGGCGTGAGCGCCATTACCCGCGCCCCCATGCGCACCCGACGTTTTACCGTGTCCAGGCAGAGGCTACCACACCGGATGAAGCGGTCAGCTCGGGCGGAAGCTGCCTTGCGGATGCGCTGATTGAGCTGGCGGATCGAATAGGGCGCCTCCAGATAGGCATCGGCGCGCAGCTGGCGGTGAGCGCTGTTGTCGGAGATCAGCAGGCGGGGGAAATCAATCTGGCCGTTGTCCAGCCCGTCACACACAGCCGGGGCATCGGCCAAACCCCCGCATGCGTTGATGATAATCACGTCGGGCCAGTCCTTTTCGGCTGCCTGAACGACCTGAGAAGCATCCTGAATGAGGGTCACGCCGTACCCCTGGCTGACCAGGTTGCGGTGAACTGAAACCTCCTCGCCTCCGGTCGAGCT
>Ga0272448_1008042_pt1 | contig 11056 bp, 10 predicted proteins | sample YNPCB0191_FD_202220 | JGI IMG/M metagenome (GOLD analysis project Ga0272448, IMG submission 202220) | Hot spring sediment microbial communities from Yellowstone National Park, WY, United States - YNP-CB-019-1 | ecosystem: Environmental > Aquatic > Thermal springs > Hot (42-90C) > Sediment... | reverse complement strand
CCGCTGGTACCAGAGGGGGATGAACTCGTGGGTGTGCTGGATCCCGAAATAGGCGTATAAAGCGGAGAGCATTTCGGTGGGAAGGTCTCTCCCTTCCGAGGAACGGATGCTTCGGATCACTGCCTGGGAACCGATCCAGAAGGCAGAGCCCTCATCTCCCAGAAAGTGCCCATACCCCCCTGCTCTGATTGTCGTACCGTCTCGCAGGCGAGCAAGGGCTATCGAACCTGTACCCGCTACGAGGATCATTCCCTCCAGGCTCTTGAGCCCCCCTACCAGGGCCGCCTCCGCATCGGAGACGAACAAAAGGGGACAGCGGAATTCTAGGACTTTCCGCAACTCCCCTTCCAGTTTTCGAGCTTCCTCCGGGACTCCCCCACCGGCAATGGCAAAACACCCTGCGACAAAATCGGCAGTCCCCCCTGTCCACCCGTAGGTTTCCTCAAGAGCATGAAGAGCGTTGTGGAAGAGGCTCGCTATCCGCTCCACCGCTACCGGGTAGCCCACTGCCTGGGGGTTCACCCCTTCCCCCGCTCGAGTCACCAGCAATCGATTCTTCTCGTCCGCGATACGGAGCCTGCTTCCCGTACCCCCTCCATCCAGGCCGAAGATGAGCCTTTTCATCCTACCCTGCCTTTCCTGCCTTCCGTTTTCGTGCCTGCGGTGGATGCACAGCCTCCATCGTGCGTTCGATGGAAGACCGTGCCCCATCCAGGTCCCTCACGATCAGGAGGGAGTAGATCATGTCCACCACTGCCAGCTGGGTAATGCGGGACAGAATCGCCCCTGTCCGGTAGACTCCTTCGGTAACCGGCACCACAAGACTTACATCCGCCATCCTGCGGAGGGAGTTATCCGTGTCCCGGGTGAGGGTCAGGACTTTTGCCCCCTGCTTCTTCACATTGGCTGCCACGGAAAGCATCGTGGGGGTTTCCCCCGAATAGGAAACGATGAAGGCCACATCGGTCGGCTTCAGGGTACAGGATGCCGTTACCTGGAGATCCGAGTCGGCGGAAAACACACAGAGGAATCCCAACCGGAGAAGCTTGAGGTGGAGGTCCATCGCCACCAGGGCAGAGGCCCCAATTCCAAAGGCATAAACGGCCCGTGCCCCCTTCAGGAGCTGTACGGTCTGTTCCAGCTTCGGTAAATCGATGAGGGATTCCAGGTGGGCAAGGCTTCGCTGGAAACTACGGAGAATCCCTTTCACCAGTTCCGCGGGATCCGCACCGGGTTTCAGTTCCACATCGGGAAGAAAGGGAACTTCAGAGGTACGAAACACATCGTGGGAAAGCCGAAGCTTGAAATCTCCGTAGCTTCGGGCCCCGATTCGCCGACAGAACCGAACGACCGCCGCCTGGCTCACCTCCACCTGTTCCGCCAGTTGGGCTACCGTCAGGGAAAGCACCTCCCTGGGATGCTGGAGCACGTAGGAAGCGATCTTCCCCTCGGTAGCGGAGAATCGGGGGGTCTGTTCTCGAATGACAAAGAGGACACTTTCCATCGACCTTCCCTTCTCCCCCTATAAACCCCTATGCCCCGGGCCCTTACCCAGGGCGATGGCCTTACGAACGTTTCCCTCCGAGCGTTGCAATAGGAGTTCTGCCTCACCCCTATCCACTCCTATGGATACCATGACAATGGCTGTCTTGGGTCTTTTCCCCGCAGCCTCGAACGCTGCCTGCGCGGTTTCCCGACTGCAGCCTGTAACCCGCTGGATCAGCCGGTAGGAACGTTCCACCAACTTTCGGTTCACGGGAGTCAAATCGATCATGAGGTTCTTGTATACCTTTCCCAGGAGAATCATGCTGGCGGTGGTGAGCATGTTCAGTACCATCTTCTGGGCAGTGCCGGCTTTCAGACGGGTAGAACCGGCGATGATCTCGGGTCCCACATCCAGATAGATCCTGTGCTTGGCCACCTGAAAGGTTTTGGAGTTCCGGTTGCAACTGATGGCACCCGTTACCGAACCTAGATCCCGGGCATAGGAGAGGGCCGCCAGCACATAGGGGGCCTGCCCAGAGGCGGTGATCCCTACCAGCACATCCTTCTCACAGAACCCGATTCCCTGTAAATCCCGCACTCCGTCTTCCTCCCGGTCCTCCGCGTTCTCGATGGAACGGGTAAGGGCTTCTTTCCCTCCCGCGATCAACCCCTGCACCATCTCGGGCGGTGTTCCGAACGTGGGGGGACACTCGGAGGCATCCAGTACCCCTAACCTCCCTGAAGTGCCTGCTCCGATGTAGATGAGTCGCCCCCCCCTCTTGAAGGAGGCCACGATGTCCTCGATGAGGGAAGCGATTTCGGGAAGCACATTTCCCACTGCCAGAGCCACCTTTCGGTCCTCCTGGTTCATCACCCGCACGATACCAAGGGCATCCATCGAGTCTATGTTTTCAGAAAGCAGGTTCGGCTGCTCCGTCGTGTAAGTATCGATGGATTCGTCCGGTATACTCACTGCCCACCCTCCAGCGCCCGAAGAGTCTCGATACAAACCAGTAGTGCCCGGGGAATATGGAAAAACCCCTTCCATTTCCCACCCTTCAGGGTGTTGGCGGGATCCCCACCCCGATGGAGATACCCAAACCACTCCCCGTAGGTAGGATCGGGGAAATGGGAAAAGGTATACGTGTCCGTCCGCTCGAACCATTCCCAGAACCGGGGATCCTTCGTGCAGTGATACGCGAGCAGGAAAGCACAGAGGGCCTCCGCATGGACCCACCAGAGTTTCATATCCGCTTCGAGCTTTTCCGGAGGAAAGCCCTTCCAATCCTGGTAGTAGAAAAATCCCCCATAGGGGGTATCCCACCCTCCTTCGGCGCTCCAGAGCATCGCCTCGGCAGCCTGTTCCGCGCTAACCCGATCCCCCTGTTCCTCCGCATAGGTGAGTAGGAAGGCGAGGGTTTCCAGGGCATGCCCTGGATTCAACAGCCGACCTTCCATGCAATCCGGATGAGTCCCGTCGGGGGCTACCCGTTCGAATACTACCCTCTCTTTCGGATCGATGTGGAGGTGAAGGATCTGACGTTTCGCCGACTCTCCCAGGGCGGACAGGGTCTCCGAAGGGAAAATCCCCTTCAGCACCTGGTACAACCATAGGTCCATCATGGGGAAACTCATCGCCAGGAGGGACCGGGTTTCCGGTATCTGTTTGGTCCATCTTCCTTTGGGGCAAGCCTTGCGTTTCTGGATCAGACCGAAGAGGGAAACCGCTTCTTTTTTGGCCCACTCCTCTCCCGTAACCCGATAGTAGGAAGCGTAGGCAGCCAGAACGAAGTAATCGGAGAACAAGTTGTAGGGCACCACGAGGGGGCGACCCCTTCGATCCAGGGCGAAGTAGTACCCTTCTTCCGTTTTCCCATGGGTACGGAGAAACTCCGCACCCAGACGAGCCAGCTCGACCCACCTAGGTTTCTTCTCGGGGAACCGATCCCCGTACCGGAGGGCCAATTCGGAAAAAGTCCAGACCTCCCTAGCCTGCATCCAGGTGAACTTATCCGTGTCGAACACTTTTCCATCCCGATCGAGGCAGGTAAAGTACCCCCCCTCCTCTTCATCGGGGGAGAACCGTTCCCAGAAGGGGACGATGTTCTGGAAGAGTTCCCGTTCGTACCGTTCCCGGATTTCCCTATACTTACTCATCGAACCGCCCCTTTCTCTTTCCATGCGCTTCCAATCGCATCCCTCCTATTATTTCCCCCACTACGTGATCGCTCCGTTACTTGATCGCTCCCGCCGTCATCCCCCGGATGAAGTAGTTGGACATACAAAGGTAGAGGATCAACATCGGCAGGATCGCGATGGACAGCCCGCTGAACAGGAGACTCCAGTTGGTACTGTACTGTCCGAAGAACGAGGATAGTCCCACGGGAAGGGTTTTCAGCCGGTCACTCTGGATGAACACGAGGGGAAAGAAGAAATCGTTCCAGATGGGAACCGCATTGTAGATCGTCACCAACGCGAGTGCGGGAGCCGAAACGGGCATCACGATTCTGCCATAGATGGAAAGGTCGTTACACCCGTCGATCCGTGCGGCGTACTCCAGTTCTTTCGGCACCGTTTTCATGAAACCGGAAAGGATGAAAACCGTGGAGGGCAGCCCCATGGCGATAAAGATCAGGATGATGGACAGGTGCCGGTCCATGAGTCCCAGACTCTTGATAAGGATGAATAGGGGAATGATGGCCGCCTTCAAGGGGAGCATGATCCCGCTGAGGAACAGGAGATACAGCCCGAGGGACAACCGAAAGGAGTAGCGGGAAAGCCCATAGGAGGCCATCGAACCTAAGAGCAGTACGAACACCATCGATACCGAGGTCACCCAGAGACTGTTTCCGAAGTACCGGTAGAACCCCTTTTCCACCCATACGATCCACAAGTTCTTCCACTGAGGTATGTGGGGAAACCCGAAGGGATTCTGAAAAATTTCCCGCGTAGTCTTTAAGGAAGAGACCACCATGTTGAAGAGAGGGTAGAAGATCAGCCCCACATATACCCCCATTAAAAGATGAAAGGTGAAAAGCAGGAGATTCTTCCCCCAGTGGGTGGAACTGTACCGCAGATCCGTAGTCATAGTTCCACCTCCCGACCCCGACTTAAGGCGATGAACCCCGCAGAGGCGAAAAAGGTGAGGAGATAGATCACCACTCCAATGGCACTGCCGATCCCGATCTCGGGGTTTCCCGAATCTACCGAACCGAAAGCGGTTCGGTAGAACAGGGTCCCGATGGTATCGGTGGAATAGTTAGGGGATCCGTCCAATCCGGTCATGGTGTAGATCTGTTCGAACACGTTGAGACTCCCGATGAGGGTGAGTACGGTGATTACCGTCAAAGCCGGTATGATGAGTGGTATCACGATCCGGCCGAACACCTGGGTTTCCCGTGCCCCATCGAGGTAGGCCGCTTCTAGACAATCCAGGGGGATGGAGTCGATAGCTGCAAGGAACACGAGGCTGGGAAAACCTACCCACCTCCAGATGTTCACCCCAATGATGGAAAAAGTGGCGATCGATTCTTCCCCTAGCCAGGCCCGGCAACTGGATTCCATCCCGATGAGTTTCAGGAAGGCATTCAAAAGCCCGTTGGGCTTCAGGTACAGGCCCCAGAGGAATCCCACTGCCACGATGGAGAAGAGCACGGGAATGAAGAAGGTCCGACGAAAGAATCTATGGCCAGGGATCCTGCGGCTCAGGAGGTAACCGAATAGGAGGCCTAGAGTGTTCTGTACCAGCATAGTAACCAGGAACCACTTCCCGTTGTTCTGCAGGGCATTGAAGAACCGTTCCCGGTAGGGGGAGGTGAAGAACACCCGGCGGAAGTTTTCCAACCCTACCCAGTCCCCCCGGATCAACTGATTCCAGCTGAACAAACTATTGAAGAGGGAAAGGAATAGGGGAAGAAGGATAAACACGGCCACGATAACGAGGCCAGGCAGTACGAAAAAGGTGATCCAGAATCCCTTTCGTAACTCCTTGTTTAGAAGCATCCCCTCCTCCTTCCCCCTGATGTTGCCGCAGAGGAAGCCTATTGCGCGGCCTTTCCTCCGGGGCGGTCTTTTAAATCCTAGGCTCGCTATTGCGTCGCATTTCCTGCAGGGCGGCCTTTATGCCCCTTCGGGCTCCCTACTTCTGGAAAGGCTTGTAGTAGGTAGCTATCCCTTCCTGGATCTGCTTACACACCTCCTGGGCGGTGAGTTTGCCTGCAAACATCCCCTGCAGGGCTGCCTGGGCCAGGGAAGACCCCGTAGGCTGCTGGTAGCGGAACCCCACCAGGAAGATGTAAGGGGTGCTGTACTTCTGCACCGCCAGCACCTTGGCGATGAAGGGGTTGGCCGTAGGATCGATCCCCGGAACGGCGGAAACCTGCTTCAGCTCCTTGATGAAAGCTTCGCCGGTGGTCTTGCTGGCAAAGAACCGTAGGAGTTTGGCCGCTTCGTTCTTCTTGGTGGAGGCGGCGTTCATGCTGAAGTTCCCATCCGCATAGGTGGAAACGTAGTTGGGCTCTCCCTCTTTGGCCGCAGGCCCCGGGAAGAAGTCGTACTGCAAGGCAGGATTCTGCTTGGAAAAGTATCCTGCCTCGAAGGACCCCCCGATGAAATGGCCTGCCTGTTCGTTAATGAAGGCGGCCTGCATGTCCGTGTAGCTCACTCCCATATACATGTTCGGCATGTAGGGAATTAGGTCCCGGAGCCTGTCGATGGCCTGCACGAACTTGGGATCCAGGAAGTTGGTTTCCCCCTTGATCACCTTGTTGAAGAATTCGTTGGCTCCATAGAAGTTGGGAGCCAGGGCGCCCATCATCACTTCCAGGGTCCATCCGTCCTTCGCTCCATTGGCAAGGGGTTGGATCCCCGCTTTCTTCATCGCTTCCAGGTTGGCCAGGAACTTGTCCCAGGTGGCAGGAACGCTCAGGCCCAGTTTCTGGTACATGCTCTTGTTGTAGTACACGAACAGGGTCTGACTGGCAAAGGGAACCCCGTAGATCTTTCCGTCCTTGATCGAGGTGGCTCCCCTGCGGGCTGCCTCGGAGAAATCCTTCAGCTCGGGAACCCAGTTCTCCAGGGGTTCCATGTACCCCGACTGGGCAAAGGTTTCCAACCCACCGTAGGCCCGGCTCTGGAACACATCGGGCCCCGACTTGCCGCTTAGGGCTGCCGAAAGAATCGTGTTGTACTCGGTATTCTTGTGAGCCGTCTGCACCACCTGGATACCCGGGTTCTGCTGCTGGAAGATACCGATCAGCTTGTTGTACACATCCACATCCTCAGGCCGCCAGGTCCAGAAGTGAATCACCGTAGGGGCGGCAGTTGCTGGTGCGGAGGAAGCCCCTGGCGCTACTGCGCCGGATTTCTCTTCCTTCGTGCCCCCGGCAAACAGAGGTAAACCGACGAGGACGACAACCAGCAGGATGCCAAGAACAAAGAATCTTTTACTCGAAACCATACTAGCCTCCTATTGGTAAAGTATGTCTGTACCCGTGAAATAAAATTTCACTTGATTGAGTTTATATATCTTTTTTTTGCCATGTCAAGAAGAAATATTTCACTTATCGCTTTACGATAAGGATCTATCTCACAGGGAGTAGGAACATGCAACCGATTTGTTAATATAGTCAACACAAGGTGATGTCTTCTACTCAAATAGAGATAGGTCCCCGTAAAACCAGTATGCCCACATCCCAGTGGGTATCGCTGGTCAACCTGAAAACCGAGCCCTCTGCCATTCCCATGATCTTGCACCGCTTCGATAAGTAAATCCTCATCCATACTGTCTATCGAACAGTTACCCGCATATAGGTTACCTAGTTTACCAAGGTCCTCAGCTGTTGCAAATAATCCTGCATGGCCTGCAACATTGGCAAAAAAATAATGGCAATTCCCATCGTTCGGTTCACCAATAATAGGGTTGTTCACAGAGCGCCAACCAGTAAAACGGAGTCCCAGATCCTCTACCATTTTCATTTCCAGCCGGTTTCCAAACTCCGTTGCCGCGTACCGGTACGTCTTGTCAACACCTTTCGTATACCCACACGTTAGACCCAGTGGGATACAGACGAGTTGAGCAACTGCATCATGTAGGGGCAGTCTACTGACTGCTTCTAGGACAAACCCGGCCAGCATAAAATTAATATCCGAATAAATCGTTTTATTCTGTCGAGGAAACCGTTCAAGTATGGTACTTAAAATGGTTGCAAAAAGTGCATAATTTTGCATCCACGGGCCCGAACCATCCCTAGCCGCATAAAATGGATACCAATAATGTAGACCACTGCTGTGCGTTAGCAACATCCGAGTTGTCACCTGCTCCAGGAACTCTGTTACCTTCTGGTCTACGCCAAGATCCCCAGTATGGAACCATTCTCCAACTCTTCCTCCCGCAACTACTGAGAGAGGGCTATCCAAATCGAGATTCCCCACACTAGCGAGCCGTAAAATCGCAGTGGTAGTGAAGAGCTTAGTAAGGGAGGCGATGTCAAACACTGTATTGATATCCATCGGTACACACAATCCCTCGGTCTTGAGGGCATGTCCAAAGGCGCCTTCATACACCAGTACTCCATCTTTTTCACACCGAATCACGGCTCCGGCAAACCATTGTCGTTCGATTGCTTCCAGCGTGAGCCTCTGAACTTTTTTCTTAAGGGAAGAAAATCTTCTAGGCATAGTTATTGGGGGCTTTGTACATGATTAGTTCGGTAATCCCTGCTTTTACAAAATCGGGCAGTGCGCCGACTTGGGCATACCCGTGTCTTTCATAGAAACGAATGGCCTTGGTGTTAAAGTGTGAAACTAGAAGAAACCATCCACGTCCCATGTCTCTCGTATGGTCTTCAAAGGCCTTGAGCAAGAGGGATCCAACCCCCACGTTCTGTTTAGAAGGATCAATAGCAATTAACTTAAGATATGGAGCTTGACCAAACCCTCCTTTCGCATCTACCCAGGCAAAACCAATCACCTTTCGCAGTAGAGGATCGATCCTATGCTCTTTAGGAGTATCCTCCAACATGGACTCCAATTCGAGAGCTACTAAAATGAGGCCTCCTGCCTCTAGATGTGTTACCATCTTTTCTGCCATAATTCTGCCTTCGAACCCATAACGCTGGCCAATTTCACTGTCACAGGCAATCCGTGTACAGGTTTCAATGTCTTGCGCTATAGCCCTTTCAATCCGAATAGTCATGGTATTCGCCCCCTCCCCTATATAAATGACAGGCAACTCGTTGGCCTTCCCGAATTCTCACAAGGGAAGGACGCTGGTCTGCACAAATCGCAATTGCAACTGGACATCGATCCACAAAGGGGCATCCACGACGGTCCTGGATCGGTGAAGGCACATCCCCTTTCAGAAGAATCCTTGTTCTAGTCCGCTCTTGGGACGGATCTGGGATGGGGACTGCCGAAAGAAGGGCTTTAGTGTAGGGATGGAGCGGTTCTCGACACAGCATGTCTGGCAATGCATCTTCAACAATCGTTCCCAGGTACATTACCAGAATACGGTTACAAAAATACATCACCACAGCCAAGTTATGTGCGATAAATAGGTATGTAAGGCCCAGGTCTTGTTGTAAATCTTTCATTAGATTGAGCACTTGTGACTGTATGGATACGTCCAATGCACTTACAGGCTCATCTGCAATAACTAGCTTTGGGGAAAGGGCAAGAGCTCTTGCAATTCCGATTCGCTGTCGCTGTCCTCCAGAAAACTCATGCGGATACCTATGAGCAAAGTCCCGTGATAAACCTACTCTATCCAATAGCTCAAAGACCTTCTGGCGAATTTCGGCTTCATTCAATTTTAAGGACCCCCGCCGTACTTGAACTCTGAGAGGTTCAGCGATAGATTCAAAAGCTGTCATCCGTGGATCCAGGGAAGAGTAGGGATCCTGGAACACCATTTGGAAGTTTCGCCTTTCCGCACTCAATGCAGAGGGAGGTAAGGTAGTAAGGTCTTTCCCCTCAAAAATTATTTGTCCCTCGGTTATCCGTTGTAACTGCGCTATCGCTAAGGCTGTGGTTGTTTTTCCACAACCAGATTCACCCACAAGACCTATCGAATCTCCTTTTCTTATGGAAAAACTCACACCATCCACAGCCTTAATCCAACCAATTCGCTTTCGCAACAGAATACCCTTTTCAATAGGAAAGTAGACCTTCAGTTTTTTCACTTCTACCAATGGTTTTTCAGTCTTCATCCTCGGTCTTCCCCATTCTGGGCAGCATACAACCAACAACAGACCATGCATTTCCCCTTCGATCCTTCCGCTATCTCGGTTTGTGGGGGATACAATCGTGTGCATATCGGTAAGGATTGTTCACAGCGCGGATGAAAAGCACACCCTTTGGGTAAATCTAACAGATTAGGGGGGCTTCCAGGTATAGAGTACAGTCTTTCTATCCCAATTCTATCAATCCGAGGTACAGAGGCCAATAATCCACGGGTATATGGGTGTTTAGGGTCTTGGAAGAGAGAATCTGCCGGCGCCATTTCCACTATTCTACCCGCATACATCACTGCTAGGGTGTCACACATGCCTGCCGCCACTCCTAGATCATGAGTAATAAGAATTACCGACATAGTTCGTACTTCCGACAGATGTTTGACCAGGTCGAGAATTTGGGCTTGAATAGTCACATCTAAGGCTGTGGTAGGTTCATCGGCGATTAGAAGATCCGGATTACATCCTATGGCCATAGCAATCATAACTCGTTGCCTCATTCCACCAGAGAACTGATGGGGATATTGCCTTGCCCTGGTTTCCGCATCCGGGATTCCTACAACTTTTAAAAGTTCTACTGCTTTCCTCTCCGCTTCGTTCCGCGAAAAACCATAGTGCAATTCGAGAGCTTCTGCAATTTGGAGGGATACTCTTAACAGAGGGTTTAAAGACGTCATGGGGTCTTGGAATATCATGGAAATACTCCCTCCCCGAACCATCTGCAATTCGGTTTCTTTCGCTGATAATAAGTTCTTCCCCTTAAACAGGATCTCTCCCTCCATTATTTGTCCTGGTGGACATGCTACGAGGCGAAGTATCGAGAGGTTCGTAACACTTTTCCCGGACCCTGATTCACCAACGATCCCAAAAACTTCCCCCCTTTGTATATCAAAGGAAACGCCATCCACAGCCTTCAAAATACCGGTGGACGTGTTAAAGTATACGCGAAGGTTCCGTACACTGAGTACTGGTTGCTCCTTTTCCATTCTTCACTTACCCTACTTTAAGTTTCGAAGTCGGGGATCTAAAATGTCCCGTAACCCGTCACCCAATAAATTGAATCCTAGGACTATTCCCATGATTGCGAGACCAGGATAAATTGCAGTCCAGGGGGCCAGTAACATTACTTTCCGTGCGCTGCTCAACATGTTCCCCCAAGAGGGTTGAGGAGGTTGCACTCCTAGCCCCAGGAAGCTCAGTGCCGATTCAAGTAAAATAGCTACGCTAAGCGAAAGTGAACACTGAACAATTATAGGCATCATGATGTTAGGCATTACATGACTGGATAACACGTACCTCCGGTCTGCTCCACTAGAAAATGCAGCCCGGATGAACTCGCT
>Ga0272448_1008041_pt1 | contig 11056 bp, 8 predicted proteins | sample YNPCB0191_FD_202220 | JGI IMG/M metagenome (GOLD analysis project Ga0272448, IMG submission 202220) | Hot spring sediment microbial communities from Yellowstone National Park, WY, United States - YNP-CB-019-1 | ecosystem: Environmental > Aquatic > Thermal springs > Hot (42-90C) > Sediment... | reverse complement strand
AAGAAGTTCTTGTTTTTCTTTTTCAAGGCTCTCAACTCTTTTTCTTAAAACATCAATCTCTTCCCTGAAAAGCCCATCATTATGCGGTTGACTTTTAAGTTGCGCTATTTGATATCTCAATTTTTCATTTTCTTTAAGAACTTCCTGCAAGAATTCTTTCTGCTGGTTTATCAGTTCATTAAATTCTTGGCTTTTTTTGAAAATATCGTTCTCGTCAACCATAAAAACTCCAAGTTATATTTTTAGCACAGAAAAGAAATTATTGCAACTTTTCCGCGCCGAAAATTCCAAATTTGACAACAAGATCGGGTATCTCCTCAAGCGGAAGAACGAAATCTGCCGCACCCGACTTGGCTACTTCCCTCGGCATTCCGTAAATAACCGCTGATTTTTCAGATTCCGCAACAACTTTCCCGCCAGCGCTGTGAATAGCCATAGCGCCTTCTTTTCCGTCATCACCCATTCCAGTCAAGATTACCGCAAGGATATTTTTGCCGTAGTGGTCCGCGAGACTGTGAAAAAGGTGGTTTGCAGAAGGGGCAAATTTGTCCTCAGGCGACTTGTCATAAAGTTTGATGTAGTTCTTATTTTTTTCAGTAATGACAGAAACCTGTTTTCCTCCCGGCGCCACAAAAACCATTTGCGGAACTATTTCCTCTCCGTCAGACGCCTCTTTTACTCTCTTCTTTGTAACCGCTGCGAGCCGCTCTGCAAAAAGCGCAGTAAAAATAGGCGGCATATGCTGACAGACAATTATAGGGGTAAGAAGATTCTTTGGCAGTTTTGTCAAAAGATACTGAACAGCAGGAGGTCCCCCTGTTGAGGCGGCAACGGCAATTATTTCTGCCGAATGCTCCCCTTTGGGAAGAGGCATAAGAGGAGGAAAATCTATTTTGGGAGCATTTATTACCCTCTCTCTTATTTTATCAAAATGAAGGGATGGAATTGACAGAACTTTTGAAAGTAGTTCCTGCTCAAGTTCTTTAAGTTTAGGCGAAGCGGACCTGCTTGGCTTTACAACAAAATCGTACGCCCCCAAATCAAGGGCTTTAAATACTGAACGGTTGCTTTCTCTTGAAGAAACAACAAGCACAGGAACAGGATGGTTAGCCATAAGCCATCTTAAAACTGCAAAGCCATCCATTCCCGGCATTTCAAGGTCAAGGGTTATAAGGTCGGGCTCCCAAGCCACTATTTTTCTTATGGCGTCCTCTCCGTCAAACGCTTTCGCCACAACCTCTATTTTGTCTGATGATTCCAAGATTTCAGAAATAACCTTCCTGTTGTATGGCGAATCGTCAACAACCAAGACTCTTATCTTTTCTTTCATCTCTATTCCTTTCTGTAAACAAGATCGGAAGGAAGGTGAATAAGTTTGAATTTTTCCGTAACTGAAATGAGGCTCTCCGAATGCCCTAAAAGCAGGTAACCGCCTTCGTGCAGTTTATCAAAAAACCTTTCCACAACTTTAACTTTTGCATCCATATCAAAATATATGATTACATTGCGGCAGAAGATTACATCAAAATTTCCAAGAAGCGCGTATCTGTCAAGTTCAAAAAGATTGAATTTTTGAAAAGTGACTCTTGCTTTGACTTCGTCTTTGATTCTCCACCTCTGACCGCCTTCAGGAATGAACCAGCGCGCCTTGAACGCTTCACTGACACATCTAAAAGAAGATTCTCCATATATCCCCTCTTTTGCTTTGTTGATGACTCTACTGTTAATGTCCGTTGCAAGAATTTCAATATGATTCTCAGGAAAGCACTTGCTTTCTTTTATCAATATTGCAATTGTGTACGGCTCTTCTCCGGAAGAACAACCGGCGCTCCAGATTCTAATTTTGCTTCCCGCTCTTTTTTTGGCTATTTCCGGGAGAATATCTTCTTTAAAGCATTTCAGTTGTCGTTCTTCTCTCATAAAGTATGTTTCATTTGTTGTTATTGTAGTAATCAAAGAATCCCATTCTTTTTCTGAGTCGGAATCAAACATAAGGTATCTTACATATTCATCAAGATTTCTTAAATTAAGAGCAGTGATTCTCAACTCAACTCTTTTTTCTAAAAAGAACCTTGAATTTTCACCAAAAAAGAGCCCTGTTCTGTCATAAATAAGAGAGGTAAGTTTCCTGTAAAGCTCGTCAGAAAAATGGTTTTTATCAAAATCGTTAAAAAGCATTTTCCTCTCTCATTTATTCTCAAGATGCTTCAAAATTTCTATCAAAATAAGTTTAGTTTGAAAATCAACAGATTGCGCCTCCTGCTCAATAAGGGGGATATGCTCTTTTTCAAGGGAAAGGAAAAACTTTGTTACGCTGTCTTTTAAGTCTTTGTGCGTAAGATAGTGCAAAAGTCTTGGAACTGCTTGGATTGCTTTCAATTTTGTAAGGGCTTCTATCACTGTCTGCTTTACAAATAAATCGGGGTCTCTTTCAAGTTCTCTTAAGAGAGGAGCAACAAAAGAAACATCTCCAGAGTTCGCCATCCATTCTATCGCAGCAGACCGTATCTCCCAATTGGGGTCATTAAGTGATTCAATAAGGATGCTTTTACCTTCCATCCTTCCAGATTTTGCAATTGCATTTAAAGCGGCTCTCCTGACTTCAAGACTTGGATCGTTTTTAGAGAGTTTTTTGACTTCATCAAAAATGAGACCACAACCTACCTCAGACAAACCTCTCAAAGCCGCAATTTTAACAGGTATCTCATCTGTTTCAAGCAATCTCAAAAGAGCACGAACAACAGGCGGGTCTGTGCTTTGGGCAAGAAAGAATGCAGATTCAGCCCTGACACCTGCATCGGTATCCTGCAATGCGACTATTAAAGCGTCCGTTTGGTTTGTTAAAAGCTCCCTTCCAAGCGCATTAATTACGGCTCTTCTAACCTTTACATTTTCATCAGAAAAAAGAGGAAGTATTTTTGAAATTCCGTCTGCGCCAAGAACCTGAAATGCAATATGCACAACATTTTGTTTCACATCAGGAGAATCATCTTTCAACCCCTGAAGGAGAATTTGCTCGCTTTCTTTTTCTCTGGTCTCTCCCAAGATGAAATATCCTATTTTCCTCTTACTTGGGTCTTCTGAGGCAACAAACAACTTTGCTTTTTCAAAGGCAATCTGTCTAAATTCCTCTCTTTTCCTAACAAGTTTTTTTATTGAATTTAACGCGACATCGTAAAAAGTCTCATCCTCTCTTTCAAAAACAGAAAATACTTCCAAACACGCCCTTTTATCGTCAATCTTGGAAAGGACTGAAATCGCTTCCCTTTTTACTATGTCATTATCATCTCTGCAGTAAGCAAGCAATGGAGCAACCGCCTCTGAAGATTGTGTGTCTGAAAGAAGGTCTATCAAAAGCACCTTTTCCTCTTCAGACTGTGTATCAGAAAGTTTTTTCAGTATGCTTTTCAGCGCGTGGTGGCCATATTCTCCGATTGCCCAAAGAACATCCCTTTGAATATAAGGATTTTGAATATCCTGAAAAAGATTTGGAAGCAGCGTCAAATCTGTAACAAAACCTGCGACAATGGCGATGCCCCTTTTTTCTGGAATTTTTGCTGAGTCCCATAGTTCAGCAAGTTTTTCAGAAAGTTGGATTGGGAAAGATTTCCGTATCAATCTTCCCATCTCAGATCTGTGGTTTTCAAGAAATATTTTCGGCAGGGGGGAATAATAAAGCCTTCCTAAGGTAGCCATAAATTCAAGAATGGGAGTTTCTTCCGCCTCGGCTTTTTCAAACAAAAATGGTATGACAGACAAATCCCCCATTTTGCCAAACGCTTTAAGAATTGCTTTTTGAAGCCTCTGGTTTGAGTAAAGTTCTGTCAGTTTGTCAATGGCAAGAGGTCCGCCAATCTCGGCAAGAGCATCAATTAGGTGAAATAACACCCATTCATCCGCTCTTTGAGTCATATCAAGAAGAATTCTCAGATTTGCTGGGTCTTTTAGTCTTCCTATGCTTTCCACCGCTGCAGAAACAAAATTCTTGTTCGGATGACTCAAAAAATATATAAGGTGCGGCGTTGAAGATCTGTTGGGAATTTCTCCTAAAAGGTGAATTATTGCAAGTTTAACATCAGGGTCTTCGTCAACAATTGTTTCGTAAAGATAGGGAAGCGCTGGCTCTCCGATTTTTAAAAGAGCCTCAAAAGACGAATTTCTCAATCCCGCATTTGCAGGATCAAACAACCCGGAAATAAGGGCGGGAATTACTTTTGAAGGCGGAAATGAAATAGCCGATTCTACAGCCGCTTTCCTTACACGCCAGTTGCTGTCGCCAATAAGGTTCTGCAAAATAGGAAGGGCTTTGTCGGGGTCTTCATTTGTCAGAAGCAATGCCGCCCTTCTTCTAAGTTCGACTTCGCCGCTTTTTGCAAGATTGCCTATTTCTTCAATAACCATTTTACCCCCCTATTTGTGGGCTTTCCTCTTAAGGTATTCCGCGACAACAAAATTCAAGAGATTCTTGCTGCCGGGGAAGTTTTCTTCAAGGTATCTCTGCCCTTCGCCCGCTTCCTGAGAGAAAAGATTAAAGAAGTCTTCAACTTTTTTAACTTTCTCCATTTTTTCCGTCTCATAAACAAGAAGGTCTGCAAAAATGCTTCTTGCAAGTCTTATCGCGTCATTGTCAACGCTTTCCTGCTCTAAATCATTTTTTATTCCAAGATGATAGGAAACTTTATGGATTATTTTTTTCTCACTGAACGATTCGTCTATGTAATCGTCCGCTCCATAAAGAGTTTCAGGCCGTCTTCTGTATCTCTTTGAATTGTGAATCGCCCCTAAGAGAAAAATCTTGGGAGGTTCAGACATCGCTTCTCTTATTTTTGGAATAAGGTCTATTCCCATAAGTTTTGGAAGGTAAGGGCTGACAAAAAGAAGGTCCGGTTTTTTTTCTTTGACAAGATGAAAAGCAGTTTCTCCTTCGTCCGCAATGAAAAGGTTAAAGTTTTTAGAGGCAAGAAGTCCAACAATAAAACTTCTAAAATCCCTTTGAATATCAGCCACTACCGCAGTTTTTCCGTTTTTCTCCTGTATAATCTCGTGAGAACTTTTATCAGAAGGACTTACAAGAAACTGATTTCCACAACTTCTGCATTTGACCCGCAAGAGTTTTGCGTTTGTATCCTGAAGTCTGTAGCGTCTTAAGCATTTTGGGCATTGAACTATCATTTTTTCTCCGATCAGACTAAAATTTTAAAAATGCATCAAGATTTAAGAGGGCGACAGTCTTTTTTCTATAATGAAAAACTCCCACCACAAATTCTTGCAGCGCAACATCAAAGCCTTCAGGTGGAGGCTCAAGGGAAAGAATATCAACTTCTACAACATGGTCAATCCCGTCAACTCTCAACCCGAAAAGATCCCCATCTTTTTCGAGAACAACTATTTTTCTTGCCAGAGAATCTTCTCTTTTTTGAAGTTTCATTCTTTCAAGGACATCAATAACTCCAACAATTCTTCCTCTTAAAGAAAAAATGCCTTTTAAAAATGGGGGAACAAAAGGAATTGGAGTAAGCCCCCTGTCCTCAATTATCTGAGAGAGTTCTCCAATCGGAATTGCGTACCTGTTTCTTCCAACCTTGAAAATCAAAAGTTTTTCAATTTTTTTCTCTTTTTGCTTTTTTGCCGCTGTCTCTTCTGTGGAAGGAATAGAAACCTCTAAATCCTGAGTCTCTATTGGAACTACTGCTTGCTTCAGCGCTTCCTTGACAACTTCATTCAGTTTTTCATCAGCGCTCTTTGATTTCTTTTTCTCTGTTGGTTCTTTAAGAGTTTGTTTTTGTTCTAAAACGACAGGCTCAGTTTTCGTGTCAGACTTGGAATTCAACTCTTCTATCTCTTGAATCTTTTGATTAGAAACAGATTTACGAGCATCCTTTTTTGCTTTCTTCCTAATTTTCGCTAAATCCACGACATTCCTCCAAAGTGTTTTATTATAATCTATCTTAATAATATAGGCAAAAATCAAAACTTGAATTTTTTCTTCATTTCTTCTTTTGCTATCTGTGAATGTCTTCTAATTGTGGTTTCTGATATTTTAAGTTCTTTGGAAATTTCTGCGTCATCAAAACCCAAAATTTCTCTTAAAATGAAAACCAACCTTCTTTTTGGGGGAAGAGAGTTGGCAAATTGGTAAATTTCCTTTATTTCCAATGTGTTGCCCTCAATTGAAATTTCAGTTGATTCTTCTTTTATCTCTTCTAAGGAAATCTCTGTTTTTCTTTTTTTAAGAAAAGTGTAAGACCTTCTTATTGCAATTTGCCTTAAAAAAGGAAAGGGGTCTCCTTCTTTAACTCTCTTTATGGCAAGGAAAAATCGGTAGAATGTCTCTTGAAGAATCTCCTCTGTGTCAGCATAGTTAAGTGTTATCTGATAAATTAATCTGAAAAGAGGAGGCGTGAAAATTCCCACCAATTCCTCAAAGGATTTTTCATCTCCCTCTCGTGAACTCTTCAAAAGGTCGTTTATTCTTTGGGCTTCTCCGTCCATAACGGAGTTAGTATAAACTTGTATTGCCCCTGTTGTCCACTGCGACAACAGTATAAAAGAGAGGCGGGGTTGTGGAAGAATCGCAATAAACCGCTCCTTCGCAGGAAGGAAGAGGAACAGAGAGCAAGGCTGGATTCATAGGAGATACCGTGTTTGAGGGATTAATGTGATCTTTTGAGGAAGTTATTGGATAAAATGCGTAAAGTTTATAACTGGTTATAAGGTTCGTCTGTTTACCATCTATGGTTGTAGTAACAGGGTCAAAGAAAATTAAAGTATTGTTTGTTGTTTCAGATTTTTGAAGTTTTAAAGACATTACAGGAGAAGGAGGTTGATTAGAAGCAGAAGACCTGTTTCCATTGCTGTCTTTTGCAACTACTAAGTAAGTAACAGTATTAGCAAGAGTGACAGCCCCAGAATCTGTGTAAGTATTTTCACCGTCAACAGCAGTAACGCTTATTTTTGCGTTGGGATAAGTGAGACTAACAGTATCAAGGTTGTAATTAAGTTGATTTACAACCCTGTAAATGTCAAAAGAAACTACAGAAATTGGGTCGCCTTTGGTGTCAACGGTTGGTTTTGTCCATTTTAAAATCAAATCGTTTGTGAAATTACCGCTTTGATCTACCCCTCTTTCCACCCTTAAGTCTGTTATCATTGCCGGTATTCTGACTGCAACAGGAAAGTTTGTTGGTTTTCCAGAAGCCTCGCTTGAATAAGAACTCTCTTTTTGAGAAGTATTTGTTGCGGTTAGCGCAAAATAATATGTGACATCTGTTGTAAGACCGCTTATTGTCGTTGAAGTAACGGATTTTGAAAAATTCTGACTTTGCGTGTAACTGTGAGAAGTTGACCCCCAGTAAAGCGTGTAGTAACTTAAATCACTTTCACTGTTTGGATTCCAACTTATCTTTAAAGAGTCTCCCAAACCAAGGTCAGACACTGTTAGCCCAGTCGGAGCAGCGGGCGGATTGAGGTTTGTCGGCGTAACTTGAACTATGTTTGAAGCGGCGCTTTCAAATCCATCTGAGTTTACAGAAACAACATAGTAGTAGTAGTTTGACCCGTTTGTTAATCCCGAATCTGTGTATGATGAATTTGGATAAAGAACCGCTGAAGAATTTACTTTTGAATAGGATGAGCCTCCATCTGCTGACCTGTAAATGTTGTATCCGTAAGGTGGGGATGAAGGATGCTGCCAAGATAGTAAGGCGCTTTGATTATTTGGTGTCGCAGTCAATTGTGAAGGTGGCGGAACATCTGGTAGAAGAATCTTTGTTGTAGGGTCGCCAATCAACACAAGACTCAATATCGGTCTTGAATTTGTTGATGGTAGATTAAACCTTCCTATTTCAACCGCATCACCGACTGTTCTGATTTTTGAAATTCCAAAAAGAGAATTAAAAAACGGCGTAGTAAATGTTTCGTCTTCATCTGTATAACTTATTGTTGTGTAGCCCGTTGAGCCTATAACTCCCCTGTCTGAAGCATTGAAAAAAGCTTCAAAAAGACAAGGGCTATTGTTTCCCTGATAGGCAAATCCTGTGATATAACAAGTTGAATTTACAACAAAAGGCAGAAGCGCATACGGCGATGATATCGTTGGAAGATTGTTTAAGTCTGACCCTCTTGCGGCTGTTAACGACAAAATGCCGTCGTTATAGCCCCAATATCTCGAACCGCTGTGACCCATATAATGTATTAAAACAGCATCATCCCAGTATCCCCTGATATCCTGAGCGCAAAGATTTTGGTCGGTTCCATTGTAAGGAGGGTCGTGGTAATAGACTTTCAAACTTTGATATGGAGAAACTGCAAATCTGTTTTTCAAATAAGTGTTATAATTTTCAAATTCCTCCTCCCAAGTTTCATCATAAGTATCTGCCACAAAAAATTGAGTTTTCTGCCAAGAAGGATTTATTGTCTGGTCTTCATAAGCCATAATTTTGGTTAAGACACCCGAGAATTCTGAATATGTCCTTACGGGAATTCTCCCTGTTGATAAATCGGGATAGCCATCTCCATCAACATCTCCAAAGTAACTGTCGGAAGCCATCCAACCTTGGTGAGAATAGTCGTTTAAATCTTCTATCATCATTGTGGGAACCCAGTTTTTAAATGTAGAATCATTATAGTAATTTTTGTAGTCGTAAGAAGCATCACCAATTAGAAGAAGGTATGATGGAAATTCTCTCCAATTGGTTTTTGCATAACTTAAAAAAGTTTTTATCGCTGTCGGGTCAAAAATTCCATAGGAAAAATTGTCGTAAACTTCCTGAATATCAATCCACAAAACATCATTGTTAAATTGAGAATTTTTTCTTGTAAGATAATCCTGCCAAACTTGATCGCTTCCAAAAGGATGAAAATCGGGGTGAGTCAAAATTAAAAATTTACAGCCCAAATTTGAGTCTTTAAGATTTCTGCTTTGAATTTCTTCAACAGGGGGCAAAAGAAAACTGGAAGAAAGAAAACACTTCCTTGCCCCGCCGAGGTCCAAATAATCAAAAGTCACCTGTCCGCTTGAAAAAGCGGCATTTTTGCAAATTTGAGGAAAATATAGCCCCGTTTGAGAATCTTTGTTTGAAAGGTCAAGTATTATTGGTTGAGTAGAAAAACCATTTGCTTTATATTTTTTATTGCCACCGTTGTCCTCAATAAAAAGCGAATCGCTGTCAGCATCGGTGGTTCTTAAATAGCTTACCGAAACAGTATCTACAATCTGGTTGTCGTTAACTGTCTGTGATGAAGGAATTCTAATTGTAAGAGTGTTTGAACCATTTGAATCTAAAAAACTTTGTGAAAATGAGTAGTTTAAATTTGCTATTGTTTTTCCCGAAAAAGTTACTCTTTGATACGATGAGGAATTTATTTTGGCGTCAAGAATATGGCTTACATCATTAAAGCCAGCCTCAACAATTTGTAAAGAAAAAGAATCACTGTTTGAAACTGGGTGAGGAAGATTGAGAGAAATGGTTCTATTTTTTTCACCACCACCAACGACATAGAAAAGTCCAGGTCCCCAAAACCACAACTCTCCATTGGGTCTTAAGTGGTCAGCCCAACTCATAAAATTGTTTGTCTCAAATGTTACATTTGAAACAAAAGTCGTTGTTTCTGGAAATGATGGATTGGTTGGGGAAACATCCAATTCATTCATTCTTAAGCCATTATTATCATCGGCAAAAAGAAGATAGACATTCGTGTCGGTGAAATCGCCGCCATTCCAAACATTTCTATCTCTGATAAAAAGTTTCTGCCCATAAAATATTATTGAATCACCGCTGTCAAAAACCCCGTCTTCTTCACCTTCAACATAAATAGGTATTTCCACACCTCTTGAATAAATATGTATTTTTCTTGGGTCAACAGATGAAAAATTAACCCCAATGCTGTCAAGATAACTTTTTGTCAATTTGACTATGCCGTCTTGGTTTATAGAGATTCTGTAAACTGGAGTTGTTGCGAAGGGCAAAGAAGAATTTTCAAAATTTTTCTGACGCTCGCTTGAAGATTTTGTGTATGAGCAGGTTTCCCAATAATTTACGAAACTGCCTTGATAGTTAAGCGCATCGCAGTTTCTTAAGTCAACTTTTGCGCCATCAAATGATTTCACTCCATCAACTTCAATTGAAAATGAGGAAAGCAAAAGATAAACATTTTCCTGCTGTTTAATTAAAGGAAATACAAGCAGTTCCCTGTATGGAATATCTTTGTAATAACCCTTTTGTCCCCAAACAAAAATTTCTTTTGACGGTTCTAATCCCTTGGGACATTCTTCCAACTTTATAAAATCAGTAAATTTTTCAATAATTTTAGGTGAGGGAGCATCAATTGGCATAACAAATTTGAAAGATAAAACTGGACCTTCCGGACCAGTTGAATCTATTCCATTTGACCATTGAATTTTCTCTGATTCTGATATTGACCAATAAAGGTTTAAGTTCTGAGAATAAATACAAAGAGAAAAGACACTCAGAAGGCATACAGATAAAAACTTTAATTTAACCATAATAGCCTTCTAAGTGTCTTTTCTTAAATCTAACTGCTTTAAATCTTCCTCCCAAAAGAGGAAAACATAAAGCAAAAAGCAAAAAGACGCTTAAACTAAGGTTCAGCTTGCAGCGCCCGGTCCGCCTCCACAACCAGGTGTAATTTTAGAACATGAGCCTGCGAGAACTTCAATCTTCTCTCTCTGAACGATCTGTGGCTTTGAATACTGCTTCTTCATCGCTCCTCCTTTCGTTACCCTCACTATTATATCTCAAAAATTCTAAATGTCAAGACTTTGTTGCGTTAAACTTTCTTCTACTCCAGATGATAATTTAACACCAAAAAATACTTTTGTCAAGTGCCTAATTTTGTCAACCCAAAGATGTCTATATCTCAAGGCATTTAATTTAATAAAAAAAAAACCTTTTGTCAAGTGGGGGGGGTAAAAAGTGTCATAACTCTATGATAATGTCCCCTACTTGACTTAATAGAAATGTCCCCTTACATTGGCAGTGGAGGTGACTGCCAATGGAAAGGATAATAGCGATGAGTAAAAAGGAAAGAGATAGAA
>Ga0272448_1008040_pt1 | contig 11056 bp, 10 predicted proteins | sample YNPCB0191_FD_202220 | JGI IMG/M metagenome (GOLD analysis project Ga0272448, IMG submission 202220) | Hot spring sediment microbial communities from Yellowstone National Park, WY, United States - YNP-CB-019-1 | ecosystem: Environmental > Aquatic > Thermal springs > Hot (42-90C) > Sediment... | reverse complement strand
CCTTCTTTTTCTATCCTATCAATATAGTCACTGACTGCTATCGACAGAGTGCTTAAGGTAAAAGGTACTTCCAGGCACTTGACATTTTCTGAATTAGTACATACATTAAACTGCTGAGAATAACAGTCAACGTAATAAACAGAATCTTTCTCACTGCAGAGCCAGTTGTTTTCCTTTGCCATAGAAATCCAGTTGTTTACCCCTAAATCTGTAAGGACAACTATGAATCCTATCTTCTTATTGCAGTTTTGTTTTAATAAATTCATGAGAATAGGCTTCTTTCCTGAATGAGGATTTCCCAATAAGAGCACGCTTGTGCCAGGGATTATGCCTTTGCCTAGCAATCTGTCGAGAGATTTGCTTCCTGTCTTAATGTAGCTGAGCTTTGGCTTTGCTTTTTTAATTTTAATTCTAGATTTTGATTTCTTTATCTTTGGCTTGATTATTTTCTTTTTCGTCTTCTTTGCAAGACTGGAAACCTTTTTCCTTGTGATCAATCCTGATTTCTTACTTGATTTCTTACGATTTTTCATTACCAATCACTCTGAATGAATGCAATTTTGTATATGTTGCAATGCAGTTTACAGTAGTACAGTTTACAATAAAAATATTAGAGCGAAATGATTATAAATATGTTTTAAGATGGGTTCAGGACAAAATACAAACAAACTAAAAAATAAGTAAAACTCCAATAATATATTACAAAGATTTATAAACTATCAGCAAAGAAAACCAACCTTTTCAAAGGTTGGATGAATTTGCTGCCAAATTTGCATATATATGATATATAATATATAACAAAATAATCTAAATCGTTCTAAAAAGCATTATAAAAATCACTGGAAATGAACTTCAGAAAAGTTTAAAAAGCACATATCGCAATACAGTATTATGCACATGTCAAAAACAGCTGAAACAAAAAGATACATAATTAAGGCATACAAATTCAGAATATATCCTTCAAAGAAGCAAGAAATGAAAATGAAAGATCACTTAAGGATAGAGAAGGATTTGTGGAACGAACTTCTTGAAGCAAATAAGAAGAAATATGAAACAGAAAAGAAATTCCTGACAAGAAATGAAATGCATAATATTGTCAAGAATAAGGGGTTATATTCACAAAGAGCACAGGCACTTTCTCAAAGACTTGAAAATGCCTTATGGAAAATGATAAAGATGAAGAAGCAGGGAAAGAAATGCGGTTTCCCACGCTTCAAGTCAATTAATAGAATGAAAAGTTTGTATTATCCTCAATTCGGATTCAAGCTTGACAAGAAATTAAGTGTCACTCCATTCGGAGAAATTAGCATAAAGCAGCATAGAGAAATAAAAGGCAAAATAAAAACATTAACATTGAAAAAAGAATCATCAGGAAAATGGTTTGCAGTCTTATGCGTTGTACAAGAAAGACAAGATAAAGAATTTAAAGAACAGAAATCAGAAGCAAGCAATCAAAATCATGAAAATCAAATCGGAATAGATTTAGGACTTATCAGATTTGCAACTCTCTCAAATGGAGAAATTATAGAGAATCCAAAACACTATAAAACGTATGAAGAGAGACTTGCTTTCTTACAAAGAAAGTTATCAAAGAAGGAAAAAGGAAGCAAGAACAGAGAAAAAGCAAAGCATAAAGTTGCAGTGCTGCATGAGAAGATAGCAAATGCAAGATTAGATTTTCTTCATAAAACATCAAATAAATTAGTTAATTCACACTTATTAATTGCTTTAGAAAAACTAAATTCAAAGGAAATGTCAAAGAGAATAAAAGGACAAATTCATCTAGGAAAGCATATAATAGATGCAGGATGGAACAAATTTACGAATATGCTTTGCTACAAAGCGGAGGAAGCTGGTTGCAGAGTTGTATTCGTAGAAGCAAAAAACACAACACAAGAGTGCAGCAATTGTCATAGAATCGTAGAAAAGCAACTTTCAGACAGAATTCATCATTGTCCTTTCTGCGGTCTCCATATCGACAGAGACATGAATGCTGCACTTAATATACTCATAAGAGCTACGCAGGGGCACTGCGGAAGTAACGCCTGTAGAGATCAAGCCTCTACCCTATCGCAAGATAGGGCAAGCATGGTCAAGGAAGCAGGAACTATATGCAGTGTATAGCTAGTGTATAACTTCATGGCTAAACACTGCTGGAAGCCCCGACCTTCAGGTCGGGGAGGATGTCACATCTATTTCTAGATTATTTTAATAGCAATATCTGCATTATTTAATAGCAGGAGTGAAAGAACATGAAAATTGGAATACTTTCTGACACACATATCGGTTACCCTAGATTTTATGAAGACTCAATAAAACAGGCGAGAGAGGCATTTATCCAAGCTTGCAACAACTCTGACCTTGTTCTGATAGCAGGTGACATCTTCGACACTAAAACTCCTAAATTCGAGGTGCTTGCCAAAGCGATGGAAATACTCAATTACGGCAAAAGCATCAATTGGTCTGAAAAAGGAATAAAGGGAAAGAACAATGAATTTCCAGTGGTAGCAATACATGGAACTCATGACAGAAGATCGAAGGAGATGATAAATCCTGTTCAACTGCTAGAAGGCGCAGGACTGATTACCAATGTGAGTGACAGGGTTGTAGTTTTTGAAAAAGAGGAAAATGGAAAGAAGGAAACAGTTGCAATACATGGAATTGGCGGAACAAGCGAAGATACAATAAGAGAGACAATAAAGAACTTGAATCCAAAACCAATCGAAGGTGCATACAACATACTGATGCTCCACCAAACCATAACCGATGTTATACCTGTAGCTGAAGGAATATCACTTGATGAATTGCCACCTGGATTTGACTTGTATCTGTGCGGACATATTCATAAGAGAGTGATAATGGAAAAGAATGGAAGAAAACTTCTTATTCCTGGAAGTACAGTTATAACTCAACTTAAAAAAGAAGAGGAAGAGCCGCGTGCATATGTGATTCTTGACACCTCTAATGGAGAGATAAAATTCGTTGACATAAAAAGCAGGCCTTTCAGATACGGAGAAATAGAAGTGATTAACCGTGATCCTTCTGAAATTATGAAAGAGACAAGAAAGAAAATTGAGGATATACTGACTGAATTCGAAGCTAAATCAAAAAGCATAATGACAGAGATTAAAGGAACACAGGAACAAGAACAACAGATTCCAATAATCAGGATTGTGGTCAAGGGCACTTTAAAAGAAGGAATGAAAAGAGAAGGACTAAGTTTCCAGGATTTATACAGGGAATACGAAGAGAGATGCATTCTTCAGATAGACAACGAGCTTAACGAACAAGGTTTAAAGGAAAAGCTTGAAAACTTAAGAAAGATGTACGAACAAAAGCTCTCAGTAAGGGAAATCGGAGTCAAAACGATAAAAGAAAAATTGAAGGACACTCCTGCAAGTGGAATTGATGTCGAATTCATAATGTCAATGCTGCAGGACGACGAAAATATTGAACAAGTAGTGGAAGAATTGCTGAAAGAAAAAACAGTAAATAATGAAAACTGTTGAATTGAGACATCATTTAAGAAATTGCATTTAATAAACTCTTTATTTTCATTGCATTCTATCTACTGGATAACTTATTTTAGAAAAAATAAAGAAATCAAGAGTGCTATTTTTAAATTTTTACTGTGAATTAGATTCGTGATCAAGTGGCAAAGGAATTGACAGAAATAGAAAAGGAGATCGAAAGTGGCGAATTGGAAAATGCAAGTGAGGATGTTAGGGCTGCAATAAAAGAGAATCCATCAAACAGCGAAGCATATTATATTTATGGCCAGATATTATATAAAAAGGCAATGTTTTCAGAGGCCGCGCTTCTCTTTGAAATTGCTAATATAATTGAAGAGAATCCGAAATACCTATTTAACTGTTTTCTTTCTTATTTAATGCTTGATCAGATAGATATGGCACGTTCTGTAATAAATCAAGCAATGTTACTTAACAAAAATGAAACACTTAGGCTTATCAATGATTTTCTAGATCGTGCCTATGATCAGAGCGATTCGATTAGTGAAGAAGAAAAGAAAATGCTCAGAATAAAGGTAAAAATTTTTGCAGACAACTTCGATTAAGTCGTTAGGTGTTCACTAATATACTATGTTGCTAATAAACATTTCACCAAAGTCCCTTGCGCTTTAATTCTTCTATAGATCTTTCAGTTAGCTCTTTTTCAAATTTTTCTTCCAAACTAGGAAATTCTTGTTTTAGCTCATTAACAATTCTAATTGCTTCACTTAGTTTTGTTCCATCTTCTATTTGTGGATTGTCAAGCAGTTTTCTTATTTCTCTTTCAAGCCTTTTTTCTTCCTGTTTCTTACTATTTTTTTCGAAATTTTTATTTTTTTCATCCATATTATCAACCATTTGATATTTCCAACATTCATTTTTCAATGAAAGTGTCTTTCAACTTCGCTTTTTACTTCACTCTTCAAAGCTTGAGTGTACAGATCTAGATTTTGAAGGTCTTTCAATCCTTCAATCATATTCTTCAATGCTCTGTTTCCTTTGGCTTGCATTGCCTTATTTCCGATGATGCCCCTTAAACACGATCCTCTTCTTTGAATTTGATCCGCAACGAATTCCAAATCTTTAAGCGTTCCGCCACTCTCTACAAATTCCTTTGCAAACTGTTTCATTGCAGTAGAGAAATTCTTTCCAGCTGCATATGTACTTTCGAGATGCATAAGAACTCGTTCCTGATGTGCAGTAAGATTAGAACGACTAGCATCATCAATCAGAGTCTTCAGCATTGCAACACCTCTTTCATGAGGTGTTTTTAGTCTCGATATTTCCAATATATTAAGATTAGAATATATGTTTTTTATTTCTTTAGATGATCTAAAAGCCAGAACCTTTTCAAATTCGGTACCAATTTGTCTTGCTCGAATAGCTATTCTAGAAAGCACATCTATTTCCTTCTGAAGTTCTGCTTTTAATGTAGCCTCTGTTTTTTCTACTATCTTAATTATATTAGTGATTGCTTTTTCTGCTTCTGGCGAATACTTTGCTATCTTTACCACCTTAAGCTCTGTCTGAATTGCCTTTGCACCTACCTTAACTGAAGCACTACCGATACTTGAATAAAGAAGTACTGCACCCCAAATTCTAGAAGATGCATTCTTTGCAGAGTCGCTGTTTACCCCTGTAATCCATTCAGCTGCAGTCATGACCTTTTCGATTCCAGCATGAAAATCATTAACTGCACTAACAAGATCATTTGTTAATCTTGCTATTTGCCAATATTTTATAAAAAAGTTTTTTTCATCCTCTTTGGTCTTAACTTTCTTATATTCTTCCCGAAGAGTTAAGAACATTTCATTTAAATCCTTCTCTGGAATAAAATCTACTAATCCATACTTTTTCTTTATCCCTTGTAGTTCTCTATTTGCTTTTTTAGCCTCATCTTCCATTTTTTTGATTTGATTCTCTACAAAACTCCGATCTTTTATTGATGTTGTTGTAAGCGCATTTTTAAAATTTGGTGGAGAAGGATATATACCAATTGGAGATTTTGGAATTTCTGCCTTTTTCTCTCCTTTCTTAAATTCTTGAACCATAAATAAAATAAACAGCAAGGATTTAAATCCCTTTCGATTCAACTCAATCAAAATCAGAGACAAATTGAAATAGTCACCGTGCCTGATTATGAAAACAGAACTTGATGATGAAAATAGAACCTGATAATTAAAACAGGATTTAGCATATCCTATGAAAAAGAATCATCTTTCGTAATACTTCGCATACCAGACTAGTTTTGCTAATGCGCCTGTTGCAACATAGGGTGATGCATAAGTAGGTACGCCTCCATTCTCAAGCAGAGTCCTTGCCTGTTCTGTATACGAACCACCTATTGTCACAACCACCATTGGCTTTATCATCTGCTGCGACTTCTTGACAATCAAATCCACAATGCTTGCATCTAGGCTTATGGTCTGCATCAATGGAGTGAGTATTATTATATCCACATTTTCTTCTGTGAGAAGATAGTCGATTGCAAGTTCGAACCTCTTGACATCTGCGTCACCTGCAAGATCAAGCGGATTGGCTATGTTAACATGCATAGGCATCTTTTCTCTTAAAATCTGCTTAGTATCAATATTGAAATCAGCAAGCTCCAGGCCCTGCTTAATCACCAGATCAGAAGTCAAGACTCCAATCCCTCCTCCATTGGTTATTATTCCCACTCTTTTTCCTGCAGGGAATGGCTGAAGGAATATCTTTGAATAATCAAACAAATCTGTGAGTGATTCGACTTCAATTATTCCTGCCTGCTTGAACGCTGCTGAATAAACAGCGTAATCGCCTGCAAGGTTTCCAGTATGAGATTTTACTGCCTTTGTTCCTGCCTCTGTTTTTCCAGCCTTGATAATAATTATCGGCTTCTTCTTTGTGATTCTTCTTGCTGTTTCCAAAAACTTTCTTCCGTTTCTTACTCCTTCGAGATACATGGCTATAACCTTGGTCTTCGGGTCATGCTCAAGATATTCAAGGATGTCAATCTCGTTTACAACTGCTGCATTGCCATACGAAACGAACATAGAGATTCCGACACCCATCTTTGCTGCAAGGTCTATAACTGCAGCCCCCACTGCACCGCTTTGGCTTATGAATGCTATCTCGCCTGTCCTGGGCCTTCCTAACTTGTACACTGGATTGAAAACAGAGTCCACCCTGGCGGACGGATTGATGTAGCCCATGCAGTTCGGCCCGACCAGATTGATTCCGTACTTCTCTGCAATCTCTTTTATCGCTTCTTCGTCCTTGGTGTTTCCTACCTCTGCGAAGCCGCTGGTTATTATGATCACGTTCTTTATTCCCTTCTCTCCACACTCCTCCAAAACCTTCAATACGACCGGCTCTGGAGTGACAATTATCGCAAGATCTACGGGTGAAGGGATGTCCTTGACCGACGCAAATGAATGCTGATAAAGAATGACATCAGCAGAAGGATTCACAGGATAGACCTGGCCTGAGAATCCGCCCTCAACCAGGTTCTTCAGGATCACATGGCCGATTTTAGTTGGATCCATAGATGCGCCGATAACAGCAATAGACCCTGGATTGAATAACGATGACAAGTCCCTTGTTTCAGTCATTTTACCACTTTCAATTATTATTTTTATTCATCAATTTTATTCTATAACTCTTACATCCACCACGGAGCAGCCTTGGTCTTTCTCATGCACTATCACAGGATTCAAGTCCAGTTCCTTTATACCTTCAGCTAAGGCTATAGAATTGACCTTGAGAATCACATCTGCCAATGCATCGATATCATATTCCTTTCCCCTTGCAGAAAATATAGGATAGGATTTCAATTCCTGTATCATTTCGTATGCATCATGCTTTTCTATCGGGCATACTCGGATAGAAACATCGTGCAGTATTTCTGCATAAATCCCTCCGGCACCCACAAGCACCACTGGTCCAAAGGTAGGATCTTGTTTCAATCCTACAATTGTTTCGATGCCTGGCCTTGCCATCTGCTGGACAAGCACGCCTTCGAACTCCATGCCTGCATTGACTGCAGAACGCAGAAGATCAGTGAACGTCTGCTGCACTGTATCTGGAGGAATGTTCAACCTCACTCCTCCGATCTCTGTCTTATGCACTGGCTTGGATGAGAAAATCTTCATTGCAATTGGATAGCCGATACTGTCCGCGATCCTCTGCGCCTCTTCCTGGCTCTTTGCAACATCGTATTCCACAATTGGGATTTTATACTTTGCAAGAAGACTAAATCCATCCATCAAACCACTCAATTATTCAAAAAGTTAGAATTGAATATATCCTGCCAGATAGAGAATTATCACTACCAGGATTAAGACGCCTACGATAACAACTGGTGCATAGTGTGTAAGGTAATAAGATATCTTTCCAAGAAGCTTGTCTATTCCTGTCAGCTCCTTTGCCCCCTGCTCTGCCGGTGTTGCATCTGTCTGCGAAAGCACTGTCTGGAGATCCAACTGCTTCAGCTGCTTCTGCTCAGGGATGCTGACCTTTTGATTTGAAGACTTTGGATTTGCCTGAACCTGGGCAGAGAGAGCAGGCTGTTCCTGCGCTGTTTTTTTAGGAACGTATCCTATCAGCTTGAATCCCTTTTCTGTTATATTAAGTGTTAATTTTCCTGACCTTATTTCATAATCTGCGTAACCCTGATTTATCACCTTGTAGAGATGGATCGCAAGGTCGTCGCTTCTAAGGTTCAAATCCTCTTTTATCCTTTCGAATACCTTGTTTCCTGACGCTATTGATTTCAATATCACATGGTCCAATCCATCCAATGGTTCATTCGCTCTTTCATCTGCATACATCAGCACCTTCTCTCCGAGTTCGCTTCTATTGACTACACTCCTGCCTATAGAAGATGAGATTGAAACAAGCTGCTTTACCTGTAGTGTGCCAAGTATGGATGCGGTTTCAAAAAACGAGGAGTAAAGTTTTCCGCTGAAACTCTCCATGAGGGAATCTTTCTCTATCTTTTCAAGCACTATCAAATCCAATATTGACAAATCCTTTGGCATTTCCATAAGATCATCCTTCCAAACATCTTTAATTTTTATGGGCAGATAATGCCCGATGTATCATAAATAAAGTTAGTAGAGTATGCTTTAAAAAATCTACTATTTAATTTATTTTAAAAGATAAGGAAGTGATTTTGTGAAAATACATATATTAGGCGCCGCAAGAGAGGTAGGAAGATCTTTGATGCTTGTGGAAACTGAAGGCAAGAAAATAACACTGGATGCTGGAATTAAAGTAAAGGATCAGGAAATGGAGATGACTGGACTGCCAAAACTGAATGCAAACGTCAACGTCGACGCTGCATTGATTGGACATGCCCATCTAGACCATTCTGGTTTTGCTCCTGAATTGTATAGAAGACATGGCACTCCGTTTTTCATGACGCTTCCGACGCATGGCCTTGCTGATCTGCTGATAAAGGATGCAAAGAAAGTGGATCCGCAGCTTCCTTATGAAAGAAGCGACATAGAAGGAATGTTTAACAGAACAGTGGTGGTTCCTTATGAGATGGAGCACAGCATAGGAAACGTCAAATTCACATACCATGATGCAGGCCACATCCCTGGAAGCGCGATGATGGAAATAAAGACTGAAAAGAAAAAATTATTCTATACCAGCGATTTCAAGATGGAGAATACAAGACTGCTGAACGGAGCAAAAGTGCCAGAGGGAAAATATGATGCATTGATAATCGAAAGCACATATGCAAAAAGATACCATCCTCCAAGAAGAGAAACTGAAAAGAAGATAATCAACATAATAAAGAAGACGCTAAAGGAAGGGGGACATGTGCTGTTTCCAACTTTCGCTGTCGGAAGGACGCAGGAGCTTGCAATGGTGCTGGCAGATTATCAGATCAACGCGCCTATTTTCATAGATGGGATGGGAAAAACTGCAAGCGAGATTACGCTGAGCTACCCGAGATACATAAGCAATCCAGGAAAGCTTGCGAACGCATTCGAAAAAATAACTCAGGTCGGAAAGAACAAAAAGGAGCCATTGAAAGAACCTTCAATAATAATTGCGACATCAGGCATGCTGGAGGGAGGACCTGCAATAAGCTATCTTCTTGCATTGGACCAGCTGAAAAAAGATGAGAATATTGATTCATCTGTAGTTTTTACTGGATACTGCGTAGAAGGAACCGGAGGATGGCTGCTGCAGAACAAGCAAATGATAAAATTAAAGCCTAGAAAACCAGGACAGAAAATAAAACAGATACCGATAAACCTAAATGTATTCTACGAGCCGCTCAGTGCGCACGCAGGAAGGAATGAACTGTTCGATTTCATAGAAAAAATGAATCCAAGCAAAGTCGTATGTGTGCATGGTGACGATTGTCCTGGATTTGCAGAAGAGCTGAAAGAGAATGGTTTTGATGCAGTTGCACCTGCACTTGGAGACACGATCTCTATCTGATTTTTTTAATTCTTTTTACATTTTTGCATTTCTTGGAATATATTATGAGTTCTTTTTTTGTTCTTAAGTAGCATTAAACCACGAAGACGAAGGAAAGGTTTATAAATTACAGATGCGTGTTTATTGCACTGTTTTTAAGGAACAGTAATTTGCGGTGAGATTATGGAGAATGAAAAAAGATATTTGAAAAGAATGAATGAATTCAAAAAAGAAATGAATAAAATAAAACAAGAAAGAATGAATGAACTTGGATTTAAAGAGACAAAACATGAAGACATAATTAAGATGACGCCTTTGGAAGAAAAACTTGAGCAGATCAGATACAACAGAAAAAAGCTGTCATTCACACAGAAAATCAATAAATACTATGATGTAATGCAAAAGATACAGACAGAGGAAGATATAGAAAAAGTTGTTGAATGTTTACTTGAAGAAAAGACACCTAGAAAGATAGCTATAAAGCTCGTAGATAAATTCGAAAATAACCAGAACAAACTTGTGGATATCGCATTAGGGGAGATGTTGTACAAATCAACAGAGAAAACAATAAGAGACAGAGAGTACAAAAAAGGAAGAATGCAAGAAGAATTCAATAAAGCAATGGGAATTAGATTCGGATTTGAAAAAGGATTAGATTATTCTGATGGAGACCCTAAGGAATTAAGAGAAAGAGCATTTTTATACGGAGTTTACAAACAAGATAGATACAGTGATGAGAATAAGAATACAAAATAAGTAAACGAGATGAATGAAGTAAAAAAAAACAAAATAAGACTAATTTATTTTAAATTCTTTAAACTCTTAGAGGTGAAAAAGTATGAGAATACCTAAGATGAATAGAAAAAAAGAAACTGAAAGATTCATAGAGATGCACAATGAATTCGACCATCTAGTACAGATAGAAGAGTCGATGAAAAAATGTACTTATATGTTGCCAAATGAAAAAGAAACAATAATGGACATTCTGGATGAAACAAAAATAAGGACGCTGAGAAACATAGAATGGCAAAGGAAGATTCTGGGATTATCTAAAGAATTCGTAGGCGATATACCTGAATTGATTGCAAAAGTAGAAGCATCAAAAAAGGAAAGAAAGGAAAAACAAGAAA
>Ga0272448_1008039_pt1 | contig 11061 bp, 11 predicted proteins | sample YNPCB0191_FD_202220 | JGI IMG/M metagenome (GOLD analysis project Ga0272448, IMG submission 202220) | Hot spring sediment microbial communities from Yellowstone National Park, WY, United States - YNP-CB-019-1 | ecosystem: Environmental > Aquatic > Thermal springs > Hot (42-90C) > Sediment... | reverse complement strand
CGGCTGGAAGCCATGGAACAAGAGTTAGAGAGGGAGCTGCGTAACGGCCTGGGCATTTCGACCCGAGTCAAATTGGTGGAACCCAAGACTATCCCCCGTACTGAGGGCAAGGTGAAACGAATCATTGATCGGAGAGACCTGTATCAGGCGAAGGAGTGATCGTATGAAAGTCACCCAGATTTCTGTGTTTCTTGAGAACCGACCGGGGCGGTTGTTACACTTGCTGGAGGTATTGGCTGGTGTCCAGGTGAACCTGCGTGCTCTGTCCGTCGCCGACACCGCCGATTTTGGGATCGCGCGTCTGATCGTAAGCGATGCCACAGCAGCGGTGGACGCCATTCGTCAGGCGGGCATGACAGCTGCCACGACCGAGGTGCTGCGGGTTGAGGTGCCCGACACCCCTGGCGGTCTGGCCCAGGCCGTGATCGGCCCCTTGGCCAAGGCGGGGGTGAATGTCGAGTATGTCTATGCCTTCAGCGAGCGCCCGGCCGAGAAGGCGGTCGTGGTGTTGAAGGTGGACAATCCGGAGCTGGCGCAACAGGTCCTGGGCGAAAATGTATTTTGAGCGTATCCTGGTAGTTGACTTGACCGAACGACGCAGCTGGGTGGAGCCTATGGAAGCTCGCCGCATCCAGCCCTACCTGGGCGGTGTGGGTCTGGGGGCTCGCCTACTGACCGATCACATGCCAGCCGGCGCCGATCCGTTGGGACCACAAAATGTCCTGGTGTTCGCGCCGGGGGTCTTCGCCGGTACTCCCATCGCCACCAGCAGCAAGCACGCGGTGGTGGCCAAATCCCCTCTGACCGGTCTGATAGGGGATAGCCTGTCGGGTAGCTTCTGGTCGCATACTTTGCGCCGGGCCGGTTACGATGCCCTGGTCATCACCGGACGAGCCGACAGCCTGAGCTACCTGTTCATCAATGATGATCAGGTGGAGATCCGATCCGCCGCTCATCTGGCCGGCCGGGACACATTTGATACCGAAGCAGCTTTGCAGGTGGAGTTGGGTTCCGACCAGGTGCGCGTGGCCTGCATCGGCCCGGCCGGCGAGCGTCTGGTGCGCTTCGCTTGCATCGCCAACGATCAGGGACGCATGGCCGGGCGTACTGGCCTGGGTGCGGTGATGGGTGCCAAGAACCTCAAGGCCGTGGCAGTGCGCGGTTCGCACACCATCCGGGTGGCAAATATGGAAGCGCTTGAGCCGTTGGTGTTGGAGCTGGCGCGTGCATCTCAGGAGCCGATGACCCACAAGTACCGCACGCTGGGCACGCCCAGTAATGTGTTGGCCCTCAACCGCCTGGGTGCGTTGCCTACCCGAAACTATCAGCAGGCAACCTTCGAAGGAGCAGAGAAGATCAGCGGCGAACGGCTCAATCGTGACTACGTAGTCCGTATCGTGGCTTGCTCCGGCTGCCCGGTGGCCTGTGAACATCTGGCCGTGGTGCGGGAAGGGCCATACGCGGGCACAAGCACGCGCGTGGACTACGAAGCGTTGTATGCCTTCAGCTCCTTATGGGGTGTGGACGATCTGAGCGCGGCCTTACATGCGGTAGAATTCGCCGGTCGAGCTGGCCTGGATGCCATCAGCGCGGGTGTGACGGTCGCCTGGGCTATGGAATGCTTCGAGCGCGGGCTGTTGACCCGTTCTGACTGCGACGGCCTGGAACCCCGTTTCGGCAACGCAGCGGCCGGCCTCGCCTTGTTGCAGAAGATTGTGCGTCGTGAGGGGTTGGGTAACCTGCTGGCTGAAGGTACCAAACGCGCGGCGGAGCAGCTAAACCAGGGTTCCCTGGATTTCGCTATGCAGGTCAAGGGTCTGGAGATGGCCGGCTATGACCCGCGCAGTCTGAAGACGATGGGACTGAGCTATGCGGTGGGTACGCGCGGTGCGTGTCACAACCGTTCTCCCGGCTACATTCCCGACTCGCAATCCGCGGTGGATCGTTTCAAAGGCGGGCCAGAGCGTGGCGCACTGTTGGTGGACCTGGAGAACCGCAGCGCGGTTTTCGATTCCTTGATCCTCTGCAAGTTCATTCGCGGTTTGTTTGAGGACTTCTATCATCAGGCAGCTCAGCTGTATCACCTGGTCACCGGGCTGGAGACCTCCTTACAGGAGATGGCAGTCGCCGGCGAACGTATCTGTAATCTGAAGAAGCTCTTCAACATTCGTGAGGGTTGGACGGCAGCCGATGACTGGTTGCCGGCGCGTGCCTTGCGCGATCCTATCCCGGCCGGCCCGGGTCAGGGCGTGCGCATGGAGGAGAGCGAACTGCGCGAGATGATCGCCAGCTACTACGCGGCGCGTGGCTGGACGGCAGACGGGTTGATCCCCAAGGAAAAGCTGGTAAAATTGGGTCTGGAAACTGGTTAAGCTGGATAGGAGAATGTGATGCAACGGCCCTTCATCGTGTGTCGTCCGGAGAAATGCACCGGATGTCAGCTGTGTGAGTTTGTGTGCTCTTCTCGCAACGGCGGTTATAACCCATTGCTCTCCCACATCCACCTGGTACGTGTGCAGCCGGCCTCGATTATTTCTATCGCCTGCCGGCTGTGCGATCAACCCAGCTGCGTGGCTGCTTGCCCGCGCCATTGTATCAGCGTCAGCCCGACCAGTGGCATCATGGTGGTAGACGAAGATAGTTGCACTGGCTGTGGTTGGTGTGTTGAGGCCTGCGAGTTCGGTGCGGTGACCATTAATTCAACCGAACGGGCCGTTTCGATGTGTAACTTGTGTGAGGATCGCGGTGGTCGCCCGCGTTGTGTTGAGATATGTGTACATGGCGCGCTCTCTCTGTCCACCCTGGCCGACCTGGCCGAGCAACGACGCCGCGAGCTGGTGCTGGGGTCTTTGTTGCCCGAGCTGCGCCAGCAGCGGGACGAGGGTAAGGAATGAAGCGGCTGTTGCTGGGCAACGAAGCCCTGGCCTTAGGCGCCTATGCCGCCGGTGTCAGCGTGGGCACCGGTTACCCGGGTACGCCCAGCACTGAGATCCTGGAGCGCTTTGCCCGTTTCCCGGATGTCTACGCTGAATGGTCACCCAACGAGAAAGTGGCCTTGGAAGTGGGTATGGGGGCTGCGCTGGCAGGAGCGCGCACCATAGTCACCATGAAACACGTCGGCTTGAACGTGGCGGCCGACCCTTTCTTTGCCGCCTCTTATATGGGCGTGGTCGGAGGGTTGGTGGTCATCTCGGCTGATGACCCAGGTATGCACTCCTCGCAAGGGGAACAGGACAACCGCAACTATGCCAAGTTCGCCAAGGTACCATTGCTGGAACCTTCGGATAGCCAGGAGTGCTTTGACATGGTGCGCATTGGCCTCGAGATGAGCGAGGCCTTCGATACCCCGGTCCTGCTGCGTACGACCGGACGTATCTCGCACGCCCAGTCTTTGGTGGAGGTAGATGCCCAATTGCTCGAGGGCGGGCGGCGGATGCGGCAGTCGCCGCTTGCCTTCCGGCGCAATCCCGAGAAGTACGTGATGTTGCCAGCGAATGCACGCCGACGCAGGTTGGTGGTGGAAGAGCGATTGGGTAAATTGCAGGAGTACAGCGAGAGCACTCCTCTCAACTACATTCGCTGGGGAGAGCGTCGTCTGGGCGTTGTCAGTGGAAGCATGGCGTACCAATATGCCCGTGAGGTATTCCCGCGCGCCTCGTTCCTGAAGCTGGGCATGGCCTACCCGTTGCCTCGCCGCCTGATCGTCGAGTTTGCCCGCCAGGTAGACACCTTGCTCATCGTAGAGGAGTTGGACCCCTTTATCGAAGAACAGATCCGGGCGCTACCCGACTTGCCACCGGTGCGAGTGTTGGGTAAGGATGTCTTTCCGGCTTATGGTGAGTTCAGTTCGGAACTGGTGGCTCAGTGTGCGCTGCAAGGCGGGTTGCTCTCTGAGGCAGACTTGCGCGAGCTGGGGTTCGGACTGTCGCGCGAGAGCGTGAGCTCGCCGGTGCCGACCGAAATCCGTCTGCCGCCCCGCGCGCCTGTGCTGTGCCCGGGCTGCGGTCACCGCGCCACCTTTGATGCCTTACGCCGTATGTTGTTTCAATGTCAGGATGATCTGGCCGTGCCCCACCAATCTGGGAACAGCCCATATGGCCGCGCCCTGTTGGAACGGCAGCGGCAGTATCGTGTCGTGGTCAACGGCGACATCGGCTGTTACACCCTGGGCGCACTGCAGCCGTTGTACGCTATGGACACCTGCAGCTGCATGGGGGCCAGCATCGGTCATGCCCTGGGCATGGAGAAGGCCGGCATCAAGAACAAAGTCGTGGCTGTGATCGGCGACGGCACCTTCTTTCACTCGGGCATCACCGGGTTGGTAGATGTGCTTACTTCGGGAGCCGCTACGACCGTGATCATCCTGGACAATGGCACAACGGCTATGACGGGCGGCAATGCCAACCCCGGCAGCGGCCTCGCCATAGGTGGCCGACCCGCCCGGCGCCTCGATCTGGAAAGCCTGTGTCGGGGGCTGGGTGTTGAGGATGTAGTGGTTGTAGATGCCTACGATTACGAGCGGATCGAGCGCGAGCTGCGGCGAGCGGTCTACAGCGACGCGCCGACGGTGATCATCGTGAAGTTCAAATGCCGGGTGCAAGAACGCAGCATATCACCGCTGGTCTCCTGGGTAGAGGAGGACAAATGTGTCGGGTGTTGGGCCTGCCTGGCACTGGGTTGCCCGGCCCTGACGCGCCGTAATGGGCACGCCGAGATCGTACCCGGTCTGTGCGCAGATTGCCAGGTATGCAACCATGTCTGCCCTCACAACGCTATTGTGCGCGTGGAGCGCGAAAAGGAGCAAGTGAAGGTCGGGGCGTGAGAGCGTTAAACTTCGTACTGGTTGGGGTGGGTGGCCAGGGTATCCTGTTAGCGAGCGATGTTTTGTGCCACGTGGCGATGGCAGCCGGTTACGACGTGAAGAAGACCGACGTGCACGGTATGGCACAGCGGGGCGGCAGTGTGATCAGTCATATGCGGATGGCAAGCCAAGTGGCGGCACCGGTCGTGCCTATGGGCGCGGCCGATTTTTTGTTGGGCTTCGAGAAACTGGAGGCCTGTCGTTGGGCAGGTTATCTGAAACAGTTGGGAATTGCCGTGGTCAACGACGAGGCCATCCCCACCCTCGAGTTTGGTTCAAGTGGCCCGGCCATTCCTTATCCCGACGATACAGCTATCTCCACCATCTTGCATAGCCGGGCGCGTCAGGTTGTGATGGTGCCCGCCAGTCGCCTGGCCACTGCCCTGGGCAATGTGCGGGTGGCTAATCTGGTGCTGCTGGGTGCTCTGTCGCATTTTATGGAGTTCTCGCCGGAGACCTGGCACGCGGCCATCGAGGAACGCGTCCCCCCGAAGTTCCGCCAGTTGAACCAGCGCGCCTTTGACGTGGGGCGCGCTGAAGGCGGCGTCGTTTAGGCGCTTGGGGCCTCCGCTGGTCAATCATATCCCTTCTTCGGGTGGAATGAGGCGCCACATAGCCCAGCGCAGCCGTGCGCGCACCTCAGGCGGACCATATTTGAGCAACAGCCAGATGCGGATTGCCCAGTAAGTGTGATGAAGCCAGTTGATGAATCCTGCCATGATATGCCCCCGCCTCCAAGTTTTGCCACTCACCGTCCGAAGGCAGCCGGAGCGCCAAGCGGTCCCGGTGAAGCGTGGCTACGTCCCCTCTATAGTACACTGGTTTCGGGCTGAATTCAATGAGCACTAACACGTATTCTGAGGGGGCTGTCCAGAATTTTAGGAGGAGAGAAGCGACGGGGTTTCTCGCGCCGCCGTAAACAGGCAGTGCTGGGCTTTCGGCTTGCCCAGCACCGGCTCTTCAGGCCGGTGCGGAGTAAACCTGCCAAAAATCTGGGACAGACCCTATACCGAGCGTCACTTGCTTCACTATCATTGTGGCAAAGCGGAAACGCGGAAGTTGCCGACAGGTTGTCTTTGTTCGCCAAATATGGTATAATTGCAAGCGTAGATAAGCCGCCGTTGTCGAGCGTGGCTTAGGCTATGTGGAGGTAGTGATGGTCGAGGTCACCATTGACAGCATCCGGGTCAGCCTGATGTCGCAGGACCGTATGGTGGTCCTCAAGGAAATAGACAGCGATCGCTATTTGCCGATCTGGATTGGCCCATTCGAAGCCGACGCAATCACCATTCAGCTGCAGGGTGTCCAGGTGGCCCGTCCTCTGACGCATGACTTGTTGAAAAGCCTGATCCACACCTTGAACGTGAAGGTATCGCACATCACAGTGAATGACCTGCGCAACAACACCTTCTTCGCCGAGATCGTGTTGGACGTGAAAGGTGAGGAATTGCAGATCGATTCTCGCCCCAGCGACGCTATCGCGCTAGCTGTGCGGGTGGGTGCACCCATTTTCGTGGCAGAACACGTCATGGAACAGGCAGCCATCACCCCCGAAGAGGATCTAACGGAGGCGGTCAGCACCGAGGAGGAATCTGGCCTGGACGCCTTCCGTGATTTTGTGGATACCCTCGACCTGGATGATCTGGGAGAGTAAGTCTCTCACGCTCTTTGTATCGCGCCCTCTATAAGGCGGGACCAGCGTAACGACCTGCCCACACAAATAGCCGAATTGCCCGGCGGGCAGGTCGCCGCCTGGTACGCTCTTTTCACAGTTGATCAACAGCCTGGATAGCGTCGGTTTGTGACGGGGTAGCCAATGGACGAAGTGCCACCTGAACCCGGCTTGAATAAGGCTTTGCCACATAACATTGAGGCGGAAGAGGCAGTCTTGGGATCCCTGCTGATCGATCCAGACGCGATCCTGCACATATCGCCTTTTCTGCAAGCCAATGATTTCTACATCCAACGTCATAAGCTCATCTATCAGGCCGTGCTCGATTTACACGAACGGGGCGAACCGGCTGACTTGGTGACGTTGACCGATGAGCTGGAACGTCGCCAGCAGCTGGCAGCGGTGGGTGGTGCAGCTTTCCTGACCGGCTTGATCAACGCCACCCCAACCAGTGTGCACGTCGAGTATTATGCGCACATCGTTGAACGCACTGCCATCTTGCGACGCCTGATCGAAGCAGCCGGCGAGATCACCAAGATGGCCTTCCAGGATGTCGATGATGTAGATGAAGTGGTTGATCGGGCCGAGTCGCTCATCTTCAGTGTCTCAGAGCGCCGCACGACGCGAGACCTGGTGCCCATTCAGAAGCTGCTGAATGAGTACTATGCGCGCATTGAGTATCTTAGCCAGCATCCCCAGGAGCTGATCGGGGTGCCCACCGGCCTGGTTGACCTGGACAAGATGTTGGGTGGTCTGCAACGCTCCGATCTGATTATCATTGCCGGCCGGCCGGGTATGGGCAAAACCAGTCTGGCCCTCTCCATCGCCTTGCAGGCGGCGCTGAAGTGGGGCACGCGAGTGGGCATCTTCAGCCTGGAAATGAGCGGCGAACAGGTAGCTCAACGCCTGTTGAGCGCCCTGAGCGGGATTGACAGTCAGCGTTTGCGCCTGGCGGACATTCACGATGACGAATGGCCGAAGCTGAACGAAGAGGCCAGCCGCTTGTCTCGCACCCAGATCTTCATAGATGACACGCCTGGCATTTCGGCTATGGAGATGCGCACCAAGGCGCGGCGCCTGCACGCTGAATATGGCCTGGACATGCTGGTGGTGGACTACTTGCAGCTGATGCGCGGTGGCGACTTCCGTATGGAGAGTAATCGGGTACAGGAGATCAGTTATATCTCGCGCGCCCTCAAATCGCTGGCGCGCGAGCTGAACATTCCGGTAGTTGCCCTGAGTCAGCTGTCGCGCGCGGTGGAAGCTCGCCACGACAAGCGCCCCATGTTGTCGGACCTGCGCGAGAGCGGCAGCATCGAGCAGGATGCCGACGTGGTGCTCTTGATCTACCGAGACGACGTGTACAACCCCGACACCGAGATGCCCAACATCGCCGAAATCCGCATCGCCAAGCACCGCAGCGGCCCGACGGGTGTGCTGTCGGCCTATTTTCGTAAGGAGCTGGCGCAGTTCGTGGATCTGGAAGTGCGGCGCGAGCCGTTGGTATACTGAGCGTGGGCTCCTCCGCCATGTGACTTCCAGCGCAGTATGTGTCAGGGGCAAGTCGAGCGAATAGTATGAGCAAGTCGTTTGAGGGATTTCCGGCTGGATCGCTGTCCTTCATCTCTGTGCCCGACCTGTTCTTCACCGGGCTGGTGCCCCTGATTGACGATCTGGCCGAACTGAAGGTGGTACTGCACATGATCTGGCTGCGCCAACGGCACAGGCGCCAGGTCGTCTGTCGGGACGAACTGGAGGCAGACGAGACGTTGCTGCGTGGCTTGGCAGGATTAGATGACAACCCTACCCGCTGCCTGGCGCAGGCGCTGGCGCGTGCCGTGCAACGCGGGGCACTGTTGCACGCCATCGTACCGGCCGGTCAGACGGGTGACGATGAAACCTCGGCACCATTCCGCGAGGTGTACGCATTGAACAGCGAAGGGGGACGCCAGGCTATGACGGCTGTCCAGAACGGGCAGCTGGCGCTTCCAGACAGAGCAGTCGGCGAGCCTTCGCCTAGCCAACCGCGCGCCAACATCTACAAATTGTACGAGGATACCATCGGCCTGTTGTCGCCCATCCTGGCCGAGGAGCTCCAAGAAGTGGCCGCCAGCTATCCGGCCGAATGGATCGAAGAGGCCTTCCGCCTGGCAGCCGCGGATAACGTGCGCAAATGGCGTTATGTGCGAGCCATTCTCGAACGCTGGGCAACCCGAGGGAGAGGCGATGCGATCGATCAGCGACATCCTGAAGCAGGGCAGCGTTGGTACACCGATGAAGAATTCGAGACCTACTTCGAGCACTGACTCGGGCGCCCGTGAGCAGCGGGCGGAATGCCCTATCTGCCATGGGACCGGCTACGTGCGCGAAGATGTGCCGGTGGGGCATCCGCATTTCGGCAAGGTGTTCCTGTGTTCTTGCCGTCAGTCGGAGCGCGAGGCCCGCCGGATGGCCAGCCTGCGGGCGCTCAGCAACCTCGAAGCCATGGCACGTTACACCTTCGAGACGTTTCGGCCAGAAGGTATAGCACTCAATGAAGAGAAACGGCGTAATCTGAGTAACGCGTATGAGATGGCCCGGCGTTATGCGGAGGATCCCCAGGGCTGGCTGGTGCTGTTGGGAGGCTATGGGTGTGGCAAGACACACCTGGCGGTGGCGATCGCCAATGAGCAGCTGGCACGTGGCCGGCCGGTGCTATTCGTGGTCGTGCCCGACTTGCTCGATCATTTGCGTGCGGCGTTCAATCCCAATAGCCCGGTCAGCTATGATCAACGTTTTGAGACCGTCCGCAACGCCCCGTTGCTTATTCTGGATGATCTGGGCACGCAACACGCTACCGAATGGGCCCGCGAGAAACTGTTCCAGATCTTCAACCATCGTTACAACGCCCGCCTGCCGACCGTGATCACTTCCAACCAGGAGCTGGAGGCCATAGACGCGCGCATCCGCTCGCGGTTGGCCGACACTGACCTGGTGCAGATTTGCCCGATCACGGCGCCTGATTTCCGGGGCAGTGGGTTTGAACACCCGGCCTACGAAGTATCTACCCTGTCGCTGCACGCGGATCAAACCTTCGATACCTTCGACTTGCGTCGCAAGGAGCTGAGCGGAGCGCAGGCGGCCAGCCTGGAACAGGCTTTCGTTTTCGCCCGCAGTTATGCCGAACAGCCGGAGGATTGGCTGGTGCTGACGGGCGGCTACGGTTGCGGCAAGACTCATCTGGCAGCCGCCATTGCCCACGTCTGCGTCGCGCGTGGCCAGCCGGCGCTGTTTGTGGTGGTGCCAGACCTGCTTGATCACCTGCGCGCTACCTATGCGCCAGGCAGCCAGGTTTCCTACGACCGGCGTCTGGATCAGGTGCGTAACGCACCACTGCTGGTGCTGGACGATCTGGGTACCCAGAGTGCCACTCCCTGGGCCCAGGAGAAGCTGTACCAGATCTTCGACTATCGCTATAATGCCCGACTGCCGACCGTGATCACCTTGCACGACAGCGCCAGCGTGGACGAACGTCTCAAGTCGCGGTTGTTCGACCGGGGGCGTTGTACCATTCTGAAAATCGAAGCGCCCAGCTACCGGGGGTCGGAGGCACGCGCCTGGCGACGCGCCGGCAAAGCCTAGAGCTGCTCAAACATCCAAACGCACGCGTTCGATCTGAGCCGGTGCGTCGGCCAGCCCCAGCGCCGCCAGCACTACTTCCGGGCGCAGATGCCCTTGCGGTCCGGCGCTCAGGCGCATCCATAGCACTGTCTGGTGGCTATCGCTTGCCTCCAGACGCAGATCGTGGATGAGCGGTCGCACATCTGTCGGCTTGGCATTCGCCCGGCGTGGGTCGGGTTGTTCAACATGTTCAGCGCTCAGCAGGTTGGCTATGCGCGCGGCCAGTTCATTAGCCGGCACAGCTGTTTCCAGTGTCACCCGATATTCAGCCTGACGCAGCATTGACTCTAGTGAGGGCGCGTTGATCTCGACCGGTTCGACTGCCAGCAACGTCAAGCCGGTCGGCAACACAGGTAACACCATGGCCGTGAATTCCTCTGGCGACAGCGGCGCATCCAACAACACGTCCATACGCTCGGCTGAGCTGGTATAACCCACCGGCAGGGCAGTGGCGACCTGCAGTCGGGCTCGAGGATTATACCCCTGTGAATAGGCCAATGGCACGCCGGCACGTCGCAAGGCGCGCTCCCAGGCCTGGCATAGGTCGAGATGCGAGATATACTTGATGGCCTGCCCTTTGCCAAAGGTCACCCGTAGTCGCTGTACAGGCATAGCGCCAGTATAGGTCATTCAGCTGCCGCTGGCAAGCCGCGCAGCCCATGCGAAGCCGTTGACTCGCGTCAAAGCAAGTGGAAATGTCACCGAGCCGTTCTATCCTTTGGTTAGGATAAACGGGATTTGAACCTAACTTTTGTGCAACTGGCGACCGAATCGTGAAAAACGGCCTCGAATCGCAAGATTTTGCACCTTACCAACCGAACCCAGAAACGGCTATGCTTATTGCCACTCCAAACATCAAGGAAAGTGG
>Ga0272448_1008038_pt1 | contig 11062 bp, 10 predicted proteins | sample YNPCB0191_FD_202220 | JGI IMG/M metagenome (GOLD analysis project Ga0272448, IMG submission 202220) | Hot spring sediment microbial communities from Yellowstone National Park, WY, United States - YNP-CB-019-1 | ecosystem: Environmental > Aquatic > Thermal springs > Hot (42-90C) > Sediment... | reverse complement strand
GACCGGGTTCTGACCCTAACGCCCGCCGCAAAAGCCCGGCGGGCGGACAGTGCCTGGTGGGCAGTTTGACTGGTGTAGTCGCCTCCTAAAAGGCAATGGAGGCGCCCAAAGGTCCCCTCAGGGTGAATGGAAACCACCCGTTGAGGGCAAAGACATAAGGGGGCTTGACTGCGAGGCAGGCATGCCGAGCAGAGACGAAAGTCGTGGCTTAGTGATCCCACGGTACCGTGTGGAAGGGCCGTGGCTTATCGGACAAAAGCTTCCCCGGGGATAACAGCGTGGTCTCGCCCGAGAGTCCACATGGACGGCGAGGCTCACGACCTCGATGTCGGCTCGCCTCATCCTGGGGCCGGAGCAGGTCCCAAGGGTTCGGCCAGCCGCCGATTAATGAGGCACGCGAGCTGGGATAAGAACGTCGTGAGACAGTTCGATCCTTATCTGCTGCGGGCGCTGGTGACTTGAGGGGGGCCGCCCCCAGTACGAGAGGACCGGGGCGGACGGACCTCCGGCGTGCCGGTTGCGCCGCCAGGCGCAGCGCCGGGTAGCCAACGTCCGGTACGGATAACCGCTGAAGGCATCTAAGTGGGAAGCCGGCCCCAAGATGAGGTCACCCTCCCGGGAAACCGGGTGAAGGCCCCTGGGAGACGACCAGGTAGATAGGCGGCGGGTGTAAGGGCAGCAATGCCTTGAGCCGAGCCGCACTAATGGCCGAGGGCTTGACCGCCCCTGATGTGTCTGGGGCTGCGGCGTTCTGTTCAGTGATTAGGGTGCTACCAAGTACTGCGTACTGCGTATTGCGTACCGCCTAACATCGCCAGGCACGAGTCGCGGCTTGGCGGCGTTACGCAGTACGCAATAGTCAGAAACAGGTTCCTCTGGTGGTTGGAGCGGAGGGGACACACCCGGTCCCATCCCGAACCCGGCAGTTAAGCCCTCCAGCGCCGATGGTACTTGGGGCGCAGGCCCCCGGGAGAGTAGGTCACCGCCAGAGGAACCTGTTTTGCTGCCTGAGAACGGTCTAGTGGTGCTTAATATTTGCAGAAACCTCCTGCCCATGTTAGAATACCCCCCGTCTGGCCGGGCTACGGCCGGGTTTTTGCCCGGCGTTGCCGCCGGCGACCGGCGGGTCTAGCGGTGCTGATCCTGTGCCCGCCAGGAGCCGGTGGAACCTTGCGTGCGGCCTGTCCGAGACCGCCTAGGGCCAAAACAGTCCGAAACTCGAACGGGATTGAGGCTAGCCGCGGGCTGCGACGGGCGGCTCCATAGTACTCTGCCCTATTCTTACCTGCCGGAGTTGCTATCTCGCGGCGTTTCTCTTATGGCCTATCAGGCACACGATCTGAATAGGCTCGCAGGAGGCCCAGGGTAGCATGAACGTTGCGACCGTGATCCTGGCGGCCGGCGAGGGTACACGGATGCGCTCCAAGCTCCCCAAGGTGTTGCATCCGCTGGGCGGCCAGCCCATGGTGATGTACTCGATCAACCTGGCCATGCAACTCTCTTCGCAGCCGCCTGTGCTCGTAGTTGGCCACGGGGCCAAGCTCGTGCGCGACCGGGTGGGCGAGTGCGTCCGCTACGTGTTGCAGGAACAACGCCTGGGCACCGGCCACGCGGTGCTGCAGGCGCGCGACGAGCTCCGTGGCCGCTCCGATGCGGTGTTGGTGATCTATGCGGATATGCCCCTCCTTACGCCGCCCACCATCAGCGGATTGCTTGACGCGTTTGCCGAGAACCTGCCTGCCATTGCCCTGCTCACGCTGACCATCCCTGCAGGGGGCGACAGTATGGGGTTCGGCCGCGTGACGCGGGATGGTGAGGGCAGGGTGACCGGCATCGTGGAAGAGGCGGCGGCCACGCAGGAGCAACTGGCCAACCGCGAGCTGAACGCCGGTATCTCTTGCTACCGGGCAGACTGGTTGTGGGAGCATCTGGATCGGCTGCGCGTCAGCAAGAAGGGCGAATACTACCTCACCGATCTGGTGGCTATGGCCGTACAGGAGGGCGAACAGGTCCTCACGGTGAGCACGCAGGACTCCGAAGAGGTCCTGGGCATCAATGACCGCATTCTCCTGGCGCGGGCCGAAGCGGTCCTCCGCAAGCGCATCAATACCGAGCTGATGCGCGGGGGCGTGACTCTGATCGACCCGGCGACGACTTACGTGGAGGTGGGGGTGCGGGTGGCGCCCGACACGGTCATCTACCCCAACTCGTACCTCCTTGGGGACACCTCCATCGGCGATGACTGTATCATTGGCCCCAACGCCGTTCTGCGCGACACAACCGTGGGCCCGCGCTGCCAGATTGTGGCGTCGATGCTCGATGCGGCGGTGCTGGGCTCGGATGTGAGCGTGGGGCCTTTCGCCCGCCTGCGCAACGGTGCCCGCCTCGACGATGGGGTGCACATGGGCAACTTTGGCGAGGTCAAGAACTCGTACCTGGGCCCAGGCACCAAGATGGGCCATTTCAGCTACGTGGGCGATGCCACCATCGGCGCGAAGGTCAACATTGGCGCCGGCACGGTGACCTGCAACTATGATGGTGAGCGCAAACATGCCACGCTGATCGGCGAGGGGACCTTCATTGGTTCCGGCTCGATGTTGGTGGCGCCGTTGCGGGTAGGGCCCGGCGCTGTGATCGGTGCCGGCTCGGTGGTGACGCGCGATGTGCCGCCCGATACGGTGGTCTATGGCGTCCCGGCGCGGCCGCGGCGCAAGGCCCGCGAGGAGCAGGTGGAGGAGCAGCCCGAAGAGGCGGTGAGCGAGGAGCGGCGCGTGGCTGAGGAGGGCGCTGAATGAGCCCCGAGGAGCTGATCGCTGTGGCCAGGGCCGCCCGCGAGCACGCCTACTGTCCCTACTCGAACTATGCCGTCGGCGCTGCCCTGGAGGCGGCGGAAGGCCGTGTGTACAGCGGCTGCAACGTGGAGAATGTGTCGTCGGGGTTGACGGTCTGCGCCGAGCGCACGGCGGTCTGTACGGCTGTGGCCGCCGGCGATCGCAGGTGGCGGGCCATGGCCGTGGTGACCAGCGATGGCGCTATGCCCTGCGGTGCCTGCCGCCAGGTGCTCGCCGAGTTTGGCGACCCCGAGATGCCGGTCTATGCCGCCACCCCCGACGGGGCCTACCAGACCCTCACTCTGGGGGAGCTGTTCCCCTGGCCGTTCCGATCACCGTTGGTTCAGTAAGAAGCAAAACGTAGTGGCTCCCGCGCCCCGTTTCACGTTTTACGTTCCACTCGCGAGAGGTTCCCATGCCCGACAGCGGCAGTCTCAACCCCTTGGTGCGCGAGGTCCGTGCCCTTGCGGATAGCAAGGGTTTTGGTTCCTCCGAGGCGCGGATTTGGGAGATGTTGGCCCTGATCCACAGCGAGGTCTCGGAGGCCACCGACGCCTACAAGAAGGGGGAGAGCATGGAGCGTGTAGGCGAAGAGCTAACGGATGCGCTGATCCGCATCTTGCACCTCATGTCGGCGCTGGGCCTGGATGCGGATGCCCTCTACCGGCGCGTAATGGACCGCAACTGGCAGCGGCCGTTCCGGGCCAACACCGTCCGCGGTGGGTGATGTGTGATGCCGGATGAGAAGCATGCCGTGCAGCGCCCGGAGGCCTGGACGGTGGCGGCCGGCCAGGCAGCACGCTGGGTGGGGCTTGCGGTGGACCTGCGTGCCCCCCGCACCTGGTTTGGCCCCACCTGGGCGCTCCTGGCGGGCATCCTCTCCAGCGGTGCGCTGGGCCTCGACGCGCGCAGCCTGCTGTTGGTGGCCGTGGCCTGGCTGGCAGGCGATCCACTCTTGGGGTCGCTCGTGGCCATCTCGCTGGATGCGGCCAAGGCGCGCCACGAGTGTACCCGGCCGCCTCTGGCCGCGCCGCGCTGGAGCCTGCCCTACGTACAGCCCGGCTCGCCGGGCCAGCGCCTGCTCGATGCGCTGGCGCGGCGGGCGGCGCGGCTACAGTGGAATTGGCAGGCCACCGAGGGCGGGGCCGTGCGTTGGTCGCTCCTGGCGTTCATGACCCTGGTGCTGGGTGCGGTGGCCGGCGCATGGCCCCTGTTGGTGCTGCTTGTGGTTGTGGTGGGCCTGCTGGGCGTTGCCGGCAGCCGGCCCCTGCGCAGCCGGGAACGCGAGGGGCTGGCAGCAGCGCACCTCCTGGTGGCCTGGTTGGTGGGCCGCGGCACGTTCGCACCTGTCGACACGCCGGCGTTCCTCATCGGCGTGGGCTTTGCCGCCATCTGGTATGCCTGGACGAGCCGGCCTCCGCTCTTGCGGGTGCTGGCGGTGGCGCACGTGCTGGTGGCCGGGCTCCTGGCCGCCCTGCATGCGCCGCTGGCTGCCGGCGGCGTTCTGCTTCTGGCGGTGCCGCTGCTGGTGCTCCTGCCCGAGAATGCGAGCAATCAGCGCAGCTATCTGCGACACACGCAGGCCTTCCTGATGGCGAGCATGTTGCTGGCGGCGTGGGGCCTGGTGTGGCCGCTCTGATCGGGGCCGGCCTGGGCCTGGCCGCTGTGGGGTTGGTCGCCTACTGGGCGCTGGTGCTCTCAGAGGGGGTCTACCTGGGGCCGCGGGTGGTCATCTGGCTGTACGACCGGGTAGCGCCGCGCTATGACCGCATCAAGAACTCGGACCCTGCCGACGACTCGCGGTGGCTGGCGCGGCCGCTGCTGGTGGCCCTGGACCGATGCGGGGCGCCCCGCGTGTTGGATGTCGCCACAGGCACCGGCCGCCTGCCGGGCGCCCTTGTGGCCGAGGCCGATTTTCAGGGGCGCGTGGCGGGCGTCGACCGGTCGCGAGGCATGCTGGCCCAGGCGGAGCGCAGGCTGGCGGGCCATGGCGCGGCAGGGCTGGTTCGAGCCGACGCCGGGCGACTGCCCTTCGCCGACGAGACCTTTGATGCTGTGGCCTGCGTGGAGGCACTCGAGTTCACACAGCAGCCGCGCGAGACCCTGCGCGAGATGGTGCGCGTTCTCAGGCCCGGCGGGGTGTTGCTCGTCTCCAACCGGGTGGGGTGGGATGCCCTGGCGTACCCCGGGCGTCTCTGTGGCCGAGGCCGGTTGGAGCGCGCGCTGGCCGGCATGGGCCTGGAGGTGGTGGAGAGCGAACGCTGGCAGGTGTATTACGATCTGGTGTGGGGGAGGAAGCGAAATGCGTGATGCGTACTGCGTATTGCGTAACTGGAGTTCATTGCGGCTGTGGGTGCACTGACAGAGTACGCGTTGCGCAGTACGAAGTACGCCCCCCCGGCACAAGAGTTGCAGCGGATATTTGAAGAGTCTGGCTTTCTGTGGTAATCTAGCGACGAACCAAAGAATGGAGACAATCCGCATGGACAAGGATCTGATCAGTCTGGCTGACCTGGAACCGGCCGAGATTCAGGGGCTGCTCGATCAGGCGGCCGATCTCAAGGCCGAGTGGCAACGGGGTGGCAATGAGCCGGTGCTGGCCGGCAAGGTTCTGGGCATGATCTTCCAGAAGCCGAGCCTGCGCACGCGGGTCTCGTTCGAGATGGCGATGCACCACCTGGGCGGCGATGCCATGTACCTTTCGCCCGACGAGATCGGCCTGGGGAAGCGGGAGAGCGTGGCCGATGTGGCGCGGGTGCTCAGCCGCTATGTGGATGGCATCATGGCCCGTGTCTTCTCCCACAGCCATGTGGTCGAGCTGGCGCGCTACTCGCGCGTGCCGGTGATCAATGGGCTGTCGGACTACAGTCACCCCTGCCAGGGCCTGGCCGATCTCTTCACGATCTATGAAAAGAAGGGGCGGCTGAAGGGGCTGACGTTGGCCTATGTGGGCGATGCCAACAACGTTCTGACCTCGCTCTTGTTCGGAGGGTGCAAGCTGGGCATGCGCGTGGTGTCGGCCAACCCGCCCGGCTACACCCCCAGGCCCGAAGTGTTGGAGATAGCGCGGCGCTTCGCGGCTGAGAGCGGCGGCTCGGCGGAGGTGATGACCGACCCCCACGCCGCCGTGCGCGGGGCCGACGTGATCTACACCGACGTGTGGACGAGCATGGGCCAGGAGGCCGAGCGCGAGCGGCGGCTCCAGGTCTTCCCGCCCTACCAGGTGAATACCAGGCTGGTGAGCGAGGCCAAGCCTGATGTCATCGTCATGCACTGCCTGCCCGCGCACCGCGGCGAAGAGATCACCGATGAGGTGGCCGATGGCCCGCACTCGGTGGTCTTTGACCAGGCGGAGAACCGGATGCACGCGCAGAAGGCGGTGCTGGCGAGTCTGATGCGCTAGCGGTCGGTGGCGAGACGTATTGCGTACCGCGTATTGCGTAGTGCGTACTGCGTGCCGCGTATTGCGTGATGTGTGAGGTCTCGTACGCAACACGCAATACGCAACACGTGACACGTCCCCAGGAAGGTAGCCGTGGCCGACATACTGTGGATCTTTTCGCGGGTCACGCCGCTCGATGTGGTCGACATCCTCTTGGTGGCGCTGGTCTTTTACGGCGTGCTGCTCCTCATGCGGGGCACGCAGGCCGTGGCGCTGCTGCGGGGAGTTGTCGTGCTGCTCCTGTCGGCCTTCCTGGTGAGCAACATCTTCCGCCTGACGGCGTTCAACTGGCTGATCCGTGGCATCCTGCCGGCGCTGGTCGTCGCCATTCCGGTGGTGCTACAGCCCGAGCTGCGGCGGGTGTTGGAGCGGCTGGGGCGGCCGGCAGGGCTGGTGTCGTGGGGCGGCCGCGAGGTGGCCACGGAGCGCACGCTGGAGGCGGTGGCCGTGGCGGCCCGCTGGCTGGCTGAGCGCAAGTATGGGGCGCTGATCGTCCTCGAGCGCGACACCGGGCTGCAGGAGTATGTGGACCGCGGCGTAGTCGTGGATGCGGCGGTGAGCCCAGAGCTGCTTCTGACCATCTTCTTTCCCAAGACGGCTCTGCACGATGGTGCGGCCATCATCCGGGGCGACCGGCTGGTGGCCGCCGGCTGTGTGCTGCCGCTCTCGGAGAGCATGGTGATCGACAGCCACCTGGGCACGCGCCACCGGGCAGCCTTGGGCGTGACCGAGCAGACCGACGCCATCACCGTGGTCGTCTCTGAGGAGTCGGGCATCATCTCCATTGCCTACAACGGGCGCATGGTGCGTCGGCTTGACGACCGGCGGCTGAAGAAGATCCTGCAGGCGCTGTGCCAGCCGCAGGCAGCGACCAACGGCCTGGGCAAATGGTTCAGCCGGCACGGGTCGCGGGCTGAGGAGGCAAGCGGGAGGGAATCGGCGACGGTATGAGAGACTCGCTCAAGCCTTCGCGGCGCGCGCGGCGCAACCCTCCCTGGTGGATCGACGGCAGGTCAGCAGTGCTGGCCCTGCTCCTGGCCGCTGTGGTGTGGGTGGTGGCGGTCTATGAGCAGGACCCGCCGCAGGCCAAGGACTTTGAGGGCGTCAGCATCAAGTACGCCAATATCCAGCAGGACCTGGAGTTGGTGGGCACCCCTGTGCAGTGGGTGAACGTCACAGCGCGCGCACCCAAGAGCCACTGGGCAGCGCAGGCAGCATCGGCCGCAACCCTGGAGGCGACGGTGGACCTGAGCGGCCTGGGTGAGGGGACGTACAGTGTGGACGTCAAGGTGCGCTCGCTCGACAAGGCCGCCACGGTCGTGAGCTGCTCGCCCCGCCGCGTGGTGGTGCGCCTCGAGCAGCGGGTGCGCCGCGAGGTGGCCGTCCGTGTGCAGATTGCCGACCCTGAGACTACGCCCTTGGGTTATGCCACGGCCGAGCCGAAGGCCACGCCGGAGAAGGTGACCGTGGCCGGCCCGCGCACGGCCGTGGAGCAGGTGAGCGAGGTCGTGGCCAAGGTGTGGCTGCGCGGCAGCAAGACGGCCATCGAGGCGCCGGTGGCCCTCACGGCGCTCAATGCGGACGGCCAGGGGGTCAACGGGGTGGAGATCTCGCCGGCCATGGCCACCGTGCAACTGGGGGTGGCGCCGCTCGCCGAATTCCGCGACGTGACGGTGCGCGCCGACGTGCCGGGCAGCCCGGCGCCCGGGTACTGGGTCAGCAGCGTGACGGTGGAACCTGCGGCGGTGACGGTCCAGGGCCGGCCTGAGATCATCCGCCAGATGGCCTCGGTCGTCTCGACGGCGCCGGTCGATGTGACGGGGGTGAAGGAGAGCTTTACGCGGCGCGTGTCGCTCAAGCTGCCGGAGGGAGTGACGGTGTACAGCGCCGACACCAGCGGGCATACGGTCCTGGTGCGGGTGGAGGTGAGCCCGGTCATCGGCGGCAAGACGATCCAGCCCAAGATCCAGTGGTTGGGGCTGCGCAGCGGCAACGTGGTGAATATCTCCCCCGATACGGTGGACGTGATCCTTTCCGGCCCTCTGCCCGAGCTGCAGACCTTGCAGGTAGAGGACGTGCGGGTGGTGGTGAACCTGTTCGGGCTTGGGCCGGGGCGCTACCAACTGACCCCGACGGTGCAACTGCCGGATGGTTCGAACCTCAAAGTCGAGAGGTTCGCGCCCGAGGCGGTGGAAGTGACCATTACTGCGGCGAGTCCGACCGCACGAGGTACGCCGTGAGTATGCCGATTGTGGCACTGGTGGGCCGGCCCAATGTGGGCAAGTCGGCCCTGTTCAACCGCCTGGTGGGAGAGCGGTTGGCCATTGTGGAGGATGTGCCGGGGACGACGCGCGATCGCCTCTACGCCCAGGCCGATTGGGCCGGGCATGCGTTCACTGTCGTGGATACCGGAGGCATCCGCGCGGCCCCGAGCGACGACCTCGCGGCGCAGGTGCAGGGCCAGGCTGAGCTTGCCATCCGCGAGGCCGATGTGGTCGTCCTGGTCGTCGACGTGCTGGCCGGCATCACGGCCGACGACTGGGCGCTGGCCGATATCCTGCGGCGCTCGGAGAAGCCGGTGATCCTGGCCGTGAACAAGGCGGATAATGCCCAACGGCGCCTGGAGGCCAACGAGTTCTACTCCCTGGGCATTGAGCAGCTCTACGCCATCTCGGCGCTCCATGGCACCGGCACAGGCGATCTGCTCGATGCGGTGGTGGCGTCGTTCCCGCCGGCGCCTGAAGAGGCGCCGGGCGCGCGCATTGGCATCGCCATCGTAGGCCGGCCGAACGTGGGCAAGAGCTCGCTGCTCAATGCCATTCTGGGCGAGGACCGCACCATCGTCAGCCCCATCCCCGGCACCACGCGCGATGCCATCGACACCGAACTGGCCTGGCGCGGGCAGGATATCACCCTCATCGACACGGCGGGCATCCGCCGGCGTGGTGCCATCGAGCCGGGGATCGAGAAGTATAGCGTGTTGCGCGCTCTGCGGGCGATCAACCGCGCCGATGTGGTGCTGCTGGTGATCGATGCCTCCGAGGGGGTCACCGCGCAGGATGCCCATGTGGCAGGGTACATCCTCGAAGAGAACAAGAGCGTGGTGGTGGTGGTCAACAAGTGGGACCTGGCCGCCAAGGAGCCGGGCGCCGAAGCCGAGTTCCGGCAAGTGGTGCAGGCGACGCTCAAGTTCCTGCCCTACGTGCCCATCCTCTTCGTCTCGGCGCTGCGGCGCAAGGGCGTCACTCAGGTGGTGGATACGGCGCTGCGGGTGCGCGAGGCCCGTTTCCGGCGCCTGAGCACCGGCGAGCTGAACGAGCTGGTGCGCGACGCCGTCGCCGCCCACGCACCGCCCTCCAAGTGGGGCCAGCGCCTGCGCATCTACTATGCGACTCAGGCGCGCGTGGACCCGCCCACCTTTGTCTTCTTTGTCAACGACACGCGGCTGGTCCACTTTTCGTACGAGCGCTACCTGGAGAACCAGATCCGTGAGCGCTATGCCTTCGAGGGCACGCCGATACGGCTCGAGTTCCGGGGGCACGGGGAAAAGTGAAACGTGAAACGTGAGGACAGGGTGTTGCGTGCTGCGTGTTCCGTTAGCATGCCGTGTGGTGGCAGCCGCCCCAAAACGGAACACGCAACACGGCCCCTTCTTACGTTTCACCTCTTACGCCTTCCTCGACTGCCTCGCCCTGCAGCGACCACGGCCCGGTCTTGGTGATGCGCACACGGGCCAGGCGGCCGCGCCATTCGCGGGCGTCTTGGAAGAAGACGAGCTTGTTGGTGGCCGTGCGGCCCTTCCACTTGCCTCTGTGTAGTTCCTCCACCAGCACCTCCACCTCCTGGCCCAGCAGGCGGGCGTTGATCTCGCCCACGACCCCTTCCTGGAGGGCCTCCACGGCCTGCCGGCGCCGCTCCTTCTCGGCCGGCGGCACGTCGTCGGGCAGGCGGGCGGCGGGGGTGCCAGGTCGCACCGAGTAGCAGGCCACGTGCACCGCGTCGAGGCGCGCGGCGCGCAGGAGCTCCAGGGTGCGCTCGAACTGCTCGGCCGTCTCGCCCGGGAAGCCGACGATGACATCGGTGGCGATGGACGAGCCAGGCAGCCGGGCGCGGATGCGTTCGACGAGGGCCAGGAACTCGGCGGCAGTGTAGCCGCGGCCCATGCGGCGCAACACCTCGTCGTCGCCGGCCTGCACCGGCAGCTCCCAGTGGGGGCAGACCTTGGGCAGCTCGGCCACGGCCTGGATGACCTCGTCGCTCAGGTCGGCCGGGTGCGAGGTGAGGAAGCGCAGGCGCAGTAGCCCTGGGATGTCATGAACCTGGCGCAGGAGGCTGGCCAGGGTCGGCCGGACAGGCGGGAGAGCCTGTCCCACTTCTGGCAGGTCGCGGCCGTAGGCGTCGATGTTCTGGCCCAAGAGCGCGATCTCGCGCACGCCGCTCTGCACCAGGGCCTGGGCCTCGGCCACAATCTCCTCGGGCGTGCGGCTGCGGCCGGGGCCGCGGCGCAGGCGCACCAGGCAGTAGGTGCAGTGCCGATCGCAGCCCATCATCGCCGTCACCTCGGCGGAGACGGGCACCAATTCCCTCCCCCCCGCTGGGGAAAGGGGTAGAGCCAGCCCTGAGCAGCGCGAAGGGGTGAGGGGGGTATCTGCGTCGTGGCGAGCGTTCCGGTCCACGGGAAGCGCCTCGCCGGCATGGGCAATTGGCCGCTCCTGGGGCCGATCTCCCTCACTCCCCCCCTCTCCCCAAAGGGGAGAGGGGGATGGCTGCGGGGAGGGGTGTTCACCCC
>Ga0272448_1008036_pt1 | contig 11063 bp, 12 predicted proteins | sample YNPCB0191_FD_202220 | JGI IMG/M metagenome (GOLD analysis project Ga0272448, IMG submission 202220) | Hot spring sediment microbial communities from Yellowstone National Park, WY, United States - YNP-CB-019-1 | ecosystem: Environmental > Aquatic > Thermal springs > Hot (42-90C) > Sediment... | reverse complement strand
CTTTGTAATTCCATCTTCTCCACATCATCCTAGCAAAAAAGCGAGCGGTGCCATGCACCGTGTAATATCTTAATTTTTTCCCAGTTCTTTCTTCAAGGAGCTTCAACTCCTCAGAAGGGTTGTTTGCAACGTGCAGTGCAACTTCGTGCCTTTCATTGTCAAGTAAACTCAAAAGTTCCAAATCTGGAATTGTCTTAGGCGTGAAAAACCAGTATGCCCTAACATTTTTTGGTGATTCATTAATCATTCGTGCAATTATTTTTGAATTTTTGAGATAGTCTCTTCCAAACTTTATGCCAAAGGCTGTGTAAATGAAACTTCTTATCCTCGAAGGGTAAGGATAGTCAACGTCAATTCTGAGGGTTATCAACGTCGGTTCCTTCGCCAATTTTGTGAAGTGTGTTTTATAAGAATGTATTTAAAGTGTGAGGTTTGTTCTTTACTCAAGATTTTCGGTTGCCATGAGATATGTTTGATAAATTGCCTTCGCGGCTTCAGCTATTGCCATTTTCTCAGCTTTAGGAAGTTTCACGTACAATGATGAGCCAATAGATCTTCCAATTTTGACTGGCGTCCCAACAACCACTAACTAGGATATTCCTTCAAACTTCATTGGTGTATGCGCGCGCATTTTGTTTTTAGTTGTTTTTTTGTTTTCTCTGTGTTTAGGGATGAGTCTCGTGGTCTTCTGGCTATCCACGTTGTAAGCTGGTTCATCTTCGCCGGCTTGATTAGGCTTGCGTCAAAGTTGAAGCGCGTGCATACTTGCAGCCTTGTTCAAAGCTCATGATCGACTGTTGGCAAAAGGACGAGCATGCAGGCTTCTGCTCTTTCCATAACCTTTTCAATTTATAGAGCCCTCATTTTTAATTTCTTCATTGCTTTGCCTTCAGCATATCTTAAATACTCTTTACCAGTAAAGTTGTTTAGAGGTATAGAGTTGACCAAAGTCAGCATATACGTAAACAACAAAGTATGGTCGGATTTCAAGAAAGAGGTATTTCAAAAATATGGAAGCCTACGGAAAATCAGTAGCGAAGTTGAGATGCTTCTACGATCCTTAATTGTTCAAGATGCTGTGGTTTTAGGTTTCAGAAGAATAGGCGTAAAAGCAGATGGGGTAATATCATCTTCCGAAATTAAAGCCGGAAGACCCATACTAAGAGGGCCTTCTTCAGAGGAGATAATTAGAGAAATGAGGCGGAAAAGGGTTGCTGAAACTTTACCTCGACACTAGCACGATAGTAAAACGATAGGGCCTTTTTCACGTTGCGTTGCGCGCTAGGCACATCATGAAGTTGTCTTTATCGAGGAAGTTTTGTGCTGTTTTCACTGCGTGCGCTAGCCCCAATGGTTCTTGAGGTATGTATGTTACGTTAACGTTCCATTCTGCGCCGTCTTTAACATAGTTTTTTACGTCTTGTCCTGTTTCTGGAGCTATTACTGTTCCAACTTCTTTTATGTTTGTTTGGGCTACATGGTATAAGACGTAGCCTAAAAATTGGTTTGTTTGCGACTGGAATTAAATGTTTTAGCTGTTGTGAAGGTTAAGGTTCTAAGCCTACTGCCTCTGCCACCGCTTAAAACCAAAGCTTTCATAAGACAATCTAATGCCGAAGTCGTTTATTATAACTTTCTTTATATTCGGTTTCCACTTACCATAATTTGGCTAAAACTTTTGCCAAAAAAGTTTCTGTCCAGAGAATATTTTATTTTCAACCTTTTATTTTCAACCGTTTTTCTTGTGTTTGGGCGTAATCGAAAATTTCCAAAAGTCGTTTTTCTATGGTATGCTCTCTCCTAACTTTTTCATATCCCTTCCTAGCAATTCTTTCCCTTTCATCTTCATTCTCTAAAAAATATTTAATTTTCTCCGAGGCGTCATTTATGTCTCGGTACGTTACAATTTCTTCATTTGGAACAAAATATTTTGCTATTTCTTTTGTGTCCTGAGTGAGCAGTAAACTGCCACAAGCTGTTGCTTCAAAATCTCTTCCCTTAATCTGAATTTTGTCTCCTTCTGAGGCAAAGGAGATATTAAGTATTATCTTACTCTCATTATAAATTCTTATTAAATCTGCTTGCGAAACCCTGCCACCATTTCCCCATCCGAGTCCAAAAGTTGCTATGTTTATCCCACGCTTTTTAAGTACATCAATAAAGCTTTTCCTTTTTCCATAACATCTTCCCACAAAGCTCACATCGTATATTCTAGGAATATGGAGGTTTCTGCATAGAAAATGGTTGCACCCCCACTGAGTTAAGAACACGTTGTTAAAACCTTCTCTTCGTCTCCGTTCAAAACCTTCCGAATCTGTGGTAACTACAATATTAAATAGTTTCCACACAGGTCTTGTTTCTTCATATCGCCAATGATCATCAGCCAGCATAATAATTGTTTTTGTTGACAATTCATTTGATATTTCTTTCCAAACATAATGGTCAATCCAATCATGAAAATGGAAATAGAATAAGACGTCAGGATGATAAAGATAGACTGCTTCTCGCAGCATCTGCGACATTTTTCTAATGCCGAATCTTTGTTTTATCCTATCATAATCAAAGTATATCAATGAATAATCCATGTTCAAAAGTGTGTTATAAAATTGGTAATGCTCATAACTTAATCCCCAATTTCTTTTGCCATAATCATATCTAATCCCCACATACAGAACAGTTTTCTCCTTGTTTTTGAAATGCTTCTCAAGTTCTTCATCTATCAAAACTTCAATTGAGCGGTTATCAATCATACCGTGGATTCGATCTAAAATTCTGAAACCTTTATGCACCGCTCTATTCACGATTCCGTCCAATTATTTCACCTTTAAAAATTGGCTTTTGTACCACTCAATCGTTCTTTTCAACCCCTCTTTTAAATTAACTTTCGCTTTGAAACCAAACTCCTTCTCTGCCTTGCTCACATCCAAACTCCTTCTTGGCTGCCCATCTGGCTTGCTAGTATCCCATCTTATTTCACCGTCGAACTCTGCAAGTTCAGAAATTAATTCAGCTAGATCCTTTATGGATATCTCTAACCCTGAACCAAGGTTTACTGGGTCACTTTTATTATACTTCTCCGTAGCTAGTATGATGCCTTCGGCTGCATCTTCGACGTATAAAAACTCTCTTGTAGCCTTTCCTGTTCCCCACAGCGTGATGGACTTCTCGCCCGACTCCTTTGCTTCAAATATTTTTCTTATTAATGCTGGAATTACATGCGAATGTTCTGGGTGAAAATTATCTCTCGGCCCGTACAAATTAACTGGTAGCAAGTAGATGGCATTGAAACCATATTGTTGTCTGTAAGCTTGAGCTTGAACTAAGAGCATCTTTTTGGCAATACCATAAGGCGCGTTTGTCTCTTCAGGATAGCCGTTCCATAAGTCTTCTTCTTTGAAAGGAGTTGGAGTGTACTTGGGATACGCACATACTGTTCCAATCGCAACAAATTTTTGCACTCCTTCTTGTCTTGCCGCTTCCATCAGTTGAATTCCCATTACGGCGTTATCATAAAACAAAGTTGCTGGGTATTTCATGTTAAATCCTATTCCGCCTACTTTGGCGGCTAAATGAATGACGATATCCACACCTTTGACAGCTTTCGCACAATTTTCCCACTTTCTTAAATCTATATCTTTACTTCTTGGGACGAGAATATTTCTAGGGTTCACCTTTTTTTCGTTTATCAACTTCTCAACTATGAAGGAACCTAAGAACCCGGCCCCTCCCGTCACTAGCATCTTCTTTCCTTCCCAGAATCCCATTTTAATCCCTTTTCCACCATCTGTTAGGAAATTTTCTTTTCAAAAGCTCATCCCCTTCGCCTATAGGAGTCAATCCTGCGGCGCGCATATCTGCATCCACCATGATTTTGACTAAATCCTCAAATTTTATCTTTGGATTCCAATTTAATTCCTTTCTCGCTTTTGACGGGTCAGCAACTAATTCTTCAGCTTCTGTTGGTCTAAAGTATCTTTTGTCGATTCTAACGTGGTCTTCAACGCTTAATCCCACGTAGTTGAAGGCTGCTTCTAAAAACTCCCTAACAGAGTGGTCTTCTCCGGTTCCTATGACAAAATCCAGGGGGCTAGTATGTTGTAAAATCTGCCACATACATTCCACATATTCTGGAGCGTAGCCCCAATCCCTTTTCGGGTTCAAATTTCCCAAGTAGAGATATTTCTGTTGTTTGGCAAGAATTCTTGCGATGGCCATGGTTATTTTTCTTGTTACAAAGGTTTCGCCTCTCCTAGGCGACTCATGATTGAATAGGATGCCGTTGCAAGCGAAGATGTTGTATCCGTCCCTATAGTTTTTTGTCATCCAATAGGCGTAAACTTTTGCGCACGCATATGGGCTTCTCGGTTTAAAAGGTGTTTCTTCATTTTGTGGTGGTGGCGCTTCGCCAAACATCTCGCTGCTGGATGCTTGATAGAATCGTGTGTTGTTTCCACTTCTTCTTATGGCTTCTAGTATTCGGGTTGTTCCTAGCGCGGTGATGTTGCTTGTATATTCTGGCATGTCAAAGCTTACTCTTACGTGGCTTTGTGCTCCTAGATGGTATACCTCGTCAGGTTTTATGTTGTAGATTATGTTAGAAATCTGTTCAGAATCGGAAAGATCACCGTAATGCAAGAATAGTCTCGCTTCTGGTTCATGGGGATCAACGTAAATGTGTTCTATTCTTTGCGTGTTGAAGGATGAGGCTCTTCTGATAATTCCATGAACTTCATATCCTTTACTCAACAAAAACTCTGCTAGGTAAGATCCGTCCTGTCCAGTTATACCTGTTATTAATGCCTTTTTCATTGTATGAAACTCCATTTAATCAATTCAATCAAGGTTATTTTTTGAAATGAAAGAGTCCGCACGCATAATTAGAATCTTCCAAGATAGGAATATCAATGTTTCGCCTAAATCTTCCCTCGTCGTCTATACCTGAGAATTCGACAAGTTCAAGTTCGCTAAAATACTCGATTATTTGTTGGGGTGAATGGATGCGATGAGCATTAAAACATAGCCTTGACTTACCCACTGGCAAAGAAAAGTACAGATTCCCATCTACAGCAAGGACCCTGGAAAGTTCTTGGCAAGCTTTTTTGGTGCCAAGTGAGTCAAGTGGGTCGCCGTACCGTCCTAAACCTATATGCTCAGCAACATGTAAGCATGACAAAGATGGTAGAGTCTTGTCTTTAAATGGCATACAGAGTATGCTTCCCTTTATTGAATCAAAGTTTTCTAAAGTAACCATGAACGGTCGGATATCAATAAAGATCACTCTGGTAATGGCTGTTAAGAACCCAATAAAGTCAACACGTGAACCGACATCGACATGATAATCAGGCTTGGTTTGATAAATTTTCTTGAAAGCCCAAATATCTTGATAAAAATAATGAGCATCGAAACCAGTAGTTGGCGTTTTATCATGAACGCATGGGTACGTATCTCGGATTCTGATCGGCTCTGCACCTGGTAACTTGGAATACTTGGTCCAATCTCTGAAAAACCGATAATAGTGCGGAACTGCTCTTATTAGTTTAAAGGGGTCAAATAAAGGCTCTATCCATCGATACAGCGTAGACGTGCGTATGCGGGAATATATCAGGCGACCACGATCCTTAAACCTTTTAGAGATTTCTGGCATAGATGTCGCCCCAAAGAAGTGGGTCATCCGAATGGGCGATTTTTCTGTATAATTCATCTGGTGATACCCAGTTCTTAAATAAAAATTTCTTTGATTCACAAAGTGTGCAGTTAAACTTTACATAACCCAGAGATAAAAGGTGGTTTATGCACTTCTTCGCATCATCAAAAAACTCCCTAGTAAATTCAAAAGATATAAACGGGATTGGTTTAGTCAATCCTTTTAACACTGATTCTTCAAAACCTTCAACGTCAATTTTGCAAAATTTTGGTAGCCCGTATGATAGAATCAAGTTGTCCAGCGTAGTGACAGGCACTCTTTTTTGTGTTGTCCATTCGTAGTCTTTAGAGAATCTACCTTCATTTTTCCATTTGGCAGACATTGTAGAAATTGTTGGCGCCTCCTTGCATATCATAAGTTCTCCTTCTCCCTGAAATTCTCCGCATGCCTTACCAACTATAATCACGTTTTCATTACTCCCAAACTTCGCGCGCGCTAGAAAAATACGAGTAAATCTTCCTATGTTTGCCCCAACATCAAAGCATAAATCACCCTTCCTAATGAACTGAGAATAGAATTTTAATGTTTCTCTCCTCGCTATTTTCTCTGATAGGAAGGAAATCACTTTCTCATATGTAAATTTGAGTTTCAAAACTACTTTCTTCATGGCCATAGACTTGGGTCTCCTGCTTACTTCTTTTTTGCTTCAACGAAATAACCTACTGTAAAGTGTTTATCTTTATCCATCCTATCAAGGGCGTGGCATAAAATTGGGATGAAAATTCTAAAAAAGCCACTAGCCATGATTTTCAATGGTAGAAACAATAATTTACCTCGTCCATCTGAGCTACTTGGAAAAATGTAAGAAATGAATCTTTGAGATTCTTGTCCATAATGCTTGAAGAATCCTCCATTTGGAGTAATTTTAATGTCTTTAAACCCGTATTCGGTAAGAAACTTCATGTACCAATATGGGGTAAAGCCCCCATAATATATGAAAGGTTGTTGATGTATACCGCATCCAAGCGGTGCGGTTAACAATAAAGTTCCTCCTTTCTTTAGTATGCGTGAGAACTCTTTAATAACCTTTATTGGTTCAGGTACATGTTCTAAAACTTCAGTGCAAAGTATAACATCAATTGACTCATCGGAAATAGGTATCGAAGTTATATCACAAACAAAATCCATTTTTGTGTAATAACCAATAGTGCTTGGTTCTTTGCAAAAGTCCAGCGCTTTATAATCGCAATGTGAGAACAAATGCCTATACCTCCCGGTTCCAGCACCAGCGTCTAATACCCTGCTGCCTCCGGGTATTTGCGTAGCCTTCTCCTTCACCCACATGTCTCGATTAAATTGATTAAAATCAAAAATTTTCCTTAACAGCATTTCGTAAAGCACTCCGTTTACGTCCTTGACCAGTCGAATTCAATAATTTTTCTGAAAACCATATTTTAATCCTTTACCCTTCAGCTTGACTTTTATGCCTATACTCTGCCAATAATATAGGAGCAAACCTTTCAGGCCGAACAATTTTACCAAAACATATTTCCTATGCTTATTCTTAAGCCTCTCCAACTCTTTCCCTTCAACACGTCCCGTCTCGCTACTTTTATGAACGCACTTAGCATACGGAGTTATATAGAGCCCTTTAGAATATTTCTTGAAAACTGAATGCGAAAACAAAACATCCTCCATGTAACAATATTTTTCGAGACTCTCGTCAAATTTGAACTCACTAAAAACTTCGCGTTTATAAGTCATATTTGCTCCGCTTAATCGTTCACAGTTGATTATTTTTGTTAAAACAGCTGGATACTCAAAAAATTTGCAACCATCCTTGACGGAATGACCCAAGAAAAATATTCTATTCAAAATCTGGGAAAAACGGCTCCACTTTTTCTTTTTCGCGCTTATAATCCACCCTTGCACTCCCAGAGCATTCGGATATTTCTTAAACACATCCAATATTTTTTCAATGTAATCTGGATAAAGAACTACATCACTGTCAAGGAACATAATAAACTCTCCCTTAGCAGACTTCACACCAAGATTTCTTGATATGGTTAGCGAACGCTCTCTAGGGTTCCTAATGTAAATGAGTTTACCACTTACACTTTCAAACACAGCTTTATATTCTTCACACAAAGCACTAATTACATTGCTAGGAGTATCATCCACGATGATAACTTCAAAAGGCTTAACTGTCTGCCATAAAAGACTGTCAAGAAGCTGAGATAAGTCATCTGCACGATAATAGGTTGGGACAACAACTGAAACCTTCATGAAACTCCTAAAAAGATATTAACCTTCAAGTTTATAATTCTTCACTTGCGCATAAAAATTAATCTTGCAGGTTTTTGTGGTTACGCTTAAAGTCATAGCTCCTAATAAGCTTGCAGATGTTGAAAACATAAATGTCCGCAACGCTAAAATAGCTTGGCTTAAAATTTGGGATAAAAATTCTACTGTTACCCGTATCATATATTTTGGCTAATCCATATAAGGTCAAAGTCTATATTAACGAAGTCGATATGAGCATGTTAGAATCATCATGCTTAAGGAGCAGTTGGAGGAGGTTAAGCTGGCTAGTAAAGTTCTGATAACTGGCGGTGCAGGCTTTATTGGGCATCACTTAACACGTAAACTGTTAGGAATGAGCTATGAAGTAGTTGTCCTAGACAACTTTAAGACAGGTAAAATGCAGAATATAAGCCAACATCTGAAAAACGCTCCTTTTAAGCTAGTTGTAGGAGACGTGCGAAATAAGAAAGTTATCAGAAATGCGATGAATGGGGTTGATGCTGTTGTGCATTTGGCGGCATTGATAAGTGTTGAAGAATCTTTTAAGAATCCCATAGAAACTCACAATGTTAACGTAACTGGAACATTGAATGTTTTAGAAGAAGCTGCAAGAATGAATATTGAAAAGTTTATATACGCTTCGTCAACTGCGGTTTACGGCGATGGGAATCCGCTGCCACTTAGAGAGGGTTACCCACCTAAGCCTTTATCACCATACGCTACATCCAAAATCTCAGCAGAGTATTATTGTGAAATGTTCCACAGAAGTTACAGACTAAAAACCGTTATATTAAGATACTTTAACGTTTATGGACCCGGACAAGAAAACAACCCGTACAGCGGTGTAATAGCTAAATTTTTAAGCAACGCCTTGAGCGGTGCACCAATAGCAATACATGGTGATGGAAAACAAACCAGAGACTTCATATATATCGACGACGTAGTTGAAGCAACCATACTAGCGTTAGAAAGCAGCGATGCGGTGGGACAGACTTTTAACATATGCACGGGAACCCCAGTTTCCATAAACGAGTTAGCCAACATCGTAAAGGAGCTTATGAGAAAGGATTTAAAAATCACATATGATAAGCCGAGAAAAGGTGACATTAGAGACAATTATGGAGATCCCTCAAAAGCTTTTGAAATTTTAAAGTTTAAAGCTAAAAATAACCTAAAACAGGGTATTAAAAAATATATTAGTTTTTTATGTACCAACTAGTTCCTCGTAAATCGCCATTAATTTTTTAACTAATATAAAGGCTGAGTGCACAGCGTTTACGTATTCCAGCTGATCTTCAACTCTTCGCTTTCTTTCTTTTTCATCCAAAAGCAATCTGGATATAACTTCACGAGCCTCGTGTATTGTTTCAAGCTTCTCAAGTGGACAGTTCGGAAAGTACCTCTCATCGATGGAATGCACCACAGGTCGTCCACATGCCATAGCTTCTATCGCGACGGTGTCAAGTTGTCCCACTCCAAAACTACCTAATACCAGATCGCTTTCCCAATATAACTCACTCATTTTCTCGTGAGCCACTTTTTCAATGAAATTCACTTTCAAGTTCAATTTCCTTGCTAGTTTTTGCGCCTTTACCCAATCTCTCCCATATCGAATTGTCTTAACAACTAAATGGCTTCTAACACGCGCTAGCGCATATAAAAATTTGTCTGTACCTTTTACTTCAAAATTGTGCGGAGAGGCTATAAACACCTGCCGCGTCCTTCGTCCGGTGGAAACCGGCTTTGGAAAAAATATTAGAGGATCAAATGGGATAGGGAAATATTCAGCCGACTCGTTAAATTGCTTAGCAACATCCAAAATTGTTGGTTGAGCCACTAATATTTTATCACATCGCTTTAAATTATGTTTGACAATCCATCCCCATTTCACACTCCTTATATTTTCGCGTAGGTCACTTCCGTGTGCGTGCCCAATTAATGGTTTTTTCCCCAACCGTGTCGCAATGTAACAGTCTTGAAGAAGATAATGTACATGATAAACGTCAGCCTTAGCCATTAAAATATCGTAGGCTAAACCAAAAGTTTTACTCCACAACCCCCTTGTACGTTTAATATGCTGTCTTTCAATACTGTTAGGCATATATTTAAGCAGGGTTTCCCCAACAAAAGCGCAGTCATTTATCATAGCAAGCTTCATTTTCGCACCTATTTCGACCTCTTTTTAAGCAGGGACTTTAACGTCGCAATGTCCCTCTCGAGAGCCTCAACCCTCAATCTAACCTTTTCAATCTCCTCCCTTGTCTGCTTATCCTCAACTTCCAGCTTACGTTTTTCATTAGACTTCAAAATCAACCTCAGAAACTCAGAATCATAACTTTTCAATAGCAACTCCGCATTCTGAATCAAGCAGTGCCCACCAATAACCCCTGGAAACATAACCGGTCTGTCAAATCTGACGCGATGCGTATCCTCGATGAACCCCGCAATCTCATCGAAATCTGCCCCAAAGCGCTTCGAAATGCGATGCATCTCCTGAAAACATGTAATCATCCAAGCCCTATAAGTGGTTTCAAAAAGCTTAGCTAACTCTGTTTCCAAGCAACTCTTTGAAACTTTAACCTTGAAACCCAATTTTTCAAAATGTTCAACTGCAGCTTTAGATGACTTGTCATCTACACCGCCGACAAATTTCGTCCAGCGTCTCAACTCCCACTTCATATGTTCCAAGCTTTTATGAACCCCACGTACTGGAGAATGTGCCAATAGACAGCTGCTATGATGCGCATGTATTTTCATGGTTGTCCCAGGTGGAACAGTACTCTCGATAATCGCAAGTTTGGGGTTAAACCGCCTAAGGTAACCAACGACGTCGCCGACAAATTTGCTTTGATCAGCACATGGAATGCATACATGCATCACGTCAAATGACTCAGGAAATTCAGCTTGTCCAATTTCCTCCATCTTTTTCCTATCTAAGTCAAAACCATAAACCTCAAACTGTCCACTCTCTTTAAGCAACTCAAATAATGGGCGTCCCACCTCACCTAAACCAACAACTATCACCTTATCTCTCACCAAAGTTTAAGCCCCCCAAGAAAAAATCAAATAAATAATCAAACTATTTAAACTTCGCATACACCAGACATGGTAAACA
>Ga0272448_1008034_pt1 | contig 11065 bp, 8 predicted proteins | sample YNPCB0191_FD_202220 | JGI IMG/M metagenome (GOLD analysis project Ga0272448, IMG submission 202220) | Hot spring sediment microbial communities from Yellowstone National Park, WY, United States - YNP-CB-019-1 | ecosystem: Environmental > Aquatic > Thermal springs > Hot (42-90C) > Sediment... | reverse complement strand
CGGTTTTTCGGCGAGATCACCCCTGACGTTATAGAGAAGATATCGGCTGCGGTCCGCACGGCGGCGCAGCAGGTAAACCCGTTCCGGGTGACGATACGCGGCGCAGGCGCCTTCCCTTCCCTCCAGCGCCCCAGGGTGGTGTGGGCCGGGCTCGAGGACCCTTCGGCCGCGCTCGAGCTCGAAAAGCGCATCTCAGGCAGCTTGCGCACGATAGGACTGCCGCCTGAGGACAAGGAGTTCCACCCTCATTTCACCCTCGCCAGGACACGGGGCGGCCACCGAACCGCTGCGCTCGAGCAGTTTCTCCGAGGCGACTCCTCGCGCCCCGTCGCCGATCTCTGTGTAGACCACGTCGCCCTGATAAGGAGCGATCTCAAGCCCACCGGGCCGATCTACACCACGCTTGAGCGTTTCTTCTTCGGCCCCGACACACCCGCAAGAGAAGGGGGATGACCCATGGCAAAGGATCTCGAGAAGGACAAAGAAAAGGCCATCTCTATGGCGATAAGCACCATAGAGAAACAGTTCGGCAAGGGCTCGCTCATGCGCCTCAGCGAGGAGGACCAGAAGGTGAGAAAGGTGCCGTGTATCTCCACCGGCTCCCTCGGCCTGGACATCGCTCTCGGGATAGGCGGTGTCCCGCGGGGCCGCATCATAGAGATATTCGGGCCGGAATCCTCGGGCAAGACCACGCTCGCCCTTCATGTGGTGGCGGAATCGCAGGCGCAAGGCGGGATCGCGGCCTTTATCGACGCCGAGCACGCCTTGGATCTTCTCTACGCCCGCAGGCTCGGGGTCAAGACCGAGGATCTGCTCATCTCCCAGCCGGATACCGGGGAACAGGCGCTCGAGATAGCCGACGTCCTTATCCGCAGCGGCGCCCTGGACGTCATCGTGGTCGACTCGGTCGCAGCACTCGTGCCCAAGGCCGAGATCGAGGGGGAGATGGGCGACCCCCAGATGGGCCTCCAGGCCCGTCTGATGAGCCAGGCGATGAGGAAGCTGACGGGGAGCATCCACCGGTCGAAGACGAGCATGATCTTCATCAATCAGATACGGATGAAGATCGGGGTGACGTTCGGCAATCCCGAGACCACGCCCGGCGGCAATGCCCTCAAGTTCTACTCCTCTGTGCGGCTCGACATACGGAGGCTGACACCGATCAAATCGGGCGACGAGATTCTGGGGAACCGGACCAGGGTCAGGGTGGTCAAGAACAAGCTCGCCCCGCCCTTCCGCGAGGTCGAGTTCGATCTCCTCTACGGTATGGGAATCTCCAGGGAGGGCGAGATCCTTGATCTGGGCACGCAATACGGGATAATAGAAAAAAGCGGCCCGTGGTATACCTACGGCAAGGAGCGACTGGGCCAGGGCCGGGAGAACGCCAAGATCTTTCTCAAGGACAATGCCGATCTCATGAACGAAATCCGGGACCGGATCCTCGAGAAGGTCGGGCTTGTGGAGACATCCGCCAATGCCTGAGCGTAGCGACGACGCCATCGAATTCACAGAGATCCTCAAGGTAGGCATAAGCCGCGGCGCCTCGGACATCCACCTTCGGGTCGGCCTGCAGCCGATCTTCAGGATACTGGGCTTGCTCTACCCCTACAAAGAGCACCGGCCGCTGACCGCCCGGCACATCTACCAGATAATGGAGAGCATCCTGAACGACTGGCAGAAGAAGAAATTCGAACAGCACAAGCACATCGACCTCTCCCTGGGGATCGAGGACCAGGGGCGCTTTCGGATCAATGTCTTCCAGCAGCGGGGCCTGCCCAGCATGGTGCTGCGGTTCGTCCCGTACAAGATCCAGACGATCGATGAACTCCTGCTGCCGGCCGTGATCAAGAAGATCGCCCTCGAGCCCCGGGGCCTCATCCTCGTTACAGGGACCACGGGGAGCGGCAAGTCCACCACCCTGGCGGCCATGATCCACCACATCAACACCCACAGGAGCTGCCACATCGTCACCATCGAGGACCCCATCGAGTTCCTCCACCGAGACATCAAGTGTCTGGTGAATCAGCGCGAGGTCGGCGTCGATACCGAATCCTTCGCTGCGGCGCTCCGCGCAGCGTTGCGCCAGGACCCGGATGTGATCCTCGTGGGGGAGATGAGGGACTTCGAGACCATCCAGACGGCGATCCTCGCCGCCGAGACGGGCCATCTGGTCATGAGCACCATGCACACACTCGACGCGCAGGAGAGCGTCAGTCGAATCGTCATGGTCTTCCCGCCTCACCAGCAGCAGGACGTCAGGCGGCAGCTGGCCGGGATCCTAAGGGGGGTGATCTCTCAGAGGCTCCTGCCGCGCGCCGACGGCCGGGGCAGGGTGCCGGCCGTAGAGGTCATGGTCAGTACTGCACGAATAAGGGAGTGCATAGAGGACAGCGCAAAGACCAAGGAAATCAGGGACGCCATCTCCAAAGGGTACACCACGTACGGGATGCAGACCTTCGACCAGTCTTTGCTCGACCTCCTGGGCAAGAAGCTCATCACCTACGAGCAGGCACTCAAGCAGAGCAGCAACCCCGACGATTTCGCGCTCAAGGTGGCAGGGGTCTACTCCACGAGCGATACCCGCTGGGAAGGCTTCGAGATCCCTGCCGAGGCCGAAGGGGCGCAGGCCGGTGCAAGGGGCGAAGAGGAGATCGAGAGGTTCGGGAAATGAAGACGCTCTCAGGCGCCGAGATACGGAAAGAATTCCTCTCCTTTTTTCAGGAAAAAGGACACACCGTCGTTCGATCCTCCTCCCTCATACCGGCCGACGATCCCTCGGTCTTGCTGACCACGGCGGGGATGCAGCAATTCAAGCCGTACTTTCTCGGCGAGCGCACGCCCCCGCACGTCCGGCTGACCAGCGTCCAGAAGTGCTTTCGCACCTCGGACATCGACGAGGTGGGAGACCCCACCCATACCACTTTCTTCGAAATGCTCGGCAATTTTTCCGTGGGGGATTACTTCAAGGCCGAGGCCATTGCCTTCGCCTGGGAGCTGCTCACACGGCGCTGGGGCATCCCCGAGGAGAGGCTCTGGATATCGGTCTTCAGCGGCGAAGGGCCGATCCCCGCGGACGAGGAGGCTCACGATCTGTGGGTCGCGATGGGGGTGGAGCCCCGGAAGATACGGCGCTTCGGGGCCAAGGACAACTTCTGGGGCCCGCCCGGGCCGACCGGGCCCTGCGGCCCGTGCTCCGAGATCCACTGCGATCTGACCGGCACCCCGTGCAGTCTGGGGGAAAGGTGCGGGCCCAACTGCTCGTGCAACAGGTTCTTCGAGATATGGAACCTGGTCTTCATGCAGTACAACAAGACCGCCGAGGGGACGTACGTACCCTTGCCTGCCCGGAACATAGACACCGGCATGGGCCTCGAGCGCATCGCCATGATCCTCCAGGACAAGAAGGATATCTTCTCCACCGACCTCTTCTCCCCTATTCTCCGCGATCTCCAGGAGATCGTCGGTGCCGCGGGCCGCATCCGCGATGAAGACCCGGAGTCAGTGCGGTCCCTCAGGATCATCGCAGACCACGTGCGCGGGGCGACCTTCCTGGTCTCCGACGGCGTGCTGCCGTCGAACGAGGGCCGCGGGTATGTGCTGAGGAGGATCCTGAGAAGGGCCTTGGTCCACGCGCAAAAGCTCGGGTACACAGACCCGTTCCTCCAGAGGCTCGTGCCCACCGTGATCTCCACGTTCGAGACCGCGTACCCGGGCCTCCAGGAGCATCGCTCCTACATCCTCAAGGTGATCGCCAGCGAGGAGGAGCGGTTTCTCGCCACGCTCGAAAAGGGCCTGCACATCGTCCAGGAAGAGATCGAACACCTTCGCGCCACGGGCGCCCAGGTCCTCCCCGGCAGCGCCGTCTTCAAGCTTTACGACACCTTCGGTTTCCCTGTGGAACTGACCGCAGATCTGGCCCGCGAGAAGGGTTTCGCCGTGGATACAGAGGGATTCGAGGCCTGCATGGCCGCCCAGAGAGAAAAGGCACGGGCCTCGTGGAAGGGCGCCCAGGAGATGCTGTGGGCAGCCGGCAAGGAAGTGGCGCGGGAAGCGACCGAGTTTCTCGGGTACGACGCCTTGGAACTTACCTCCACGGCGACCGCGCTTTTCGTCAAGGGCGTCAGAACCGCTGTCGCGCACAAGGGGGAAGAGGCCGACCTCGTCACCCCGCAGACTCCTTTCTACCCTGAGAGCGGCGGTCAGGTCGGCGACCAGGGGATCGTCCAGGCACCGCGCGGCCTCTTCCAGGTCCGCGAGACCAGGTATACCGCCGGCGAGACGATCCTCCACAGGGGTACGGTCCTCGAAGGCGAGCTTGCCGAGGGCGACGAGGTGATACTGCGCGTGGACGCCGAGAAGAGGGCCGCCACGGCGCGCAACCACAGCTGCACGCACCTGCTCCACTACGCACTCCGACGCTCTCTCGGCGACCACGTCAAACAATCCGGGTCGCTCGTCACCCCCGAGCGCTTCAGGTTCGATTTCACCCACTTCCAGGCCCTCGAGGACGAGGAACTCTACGAGATCGAGCGCATCGTCAACGAGAAGATCAGGGAAAACCACCCTGTGCACACCGAGCGCATGCCCTACAGGCAGGCACGGGAGTCGAAGGCCATCGCGCTGTTCGGGGAAAAGTACGGCGAGGTGGTCAGGGTCGTGGGGATGGGGGACTTCAGTCGCGAACTCTGCGGCGGCACCCACGTGCGCAGGACCGGGGACATCGGCTTCTTCAAGATCCTGCACGAGTCGAGCGTCGGCGCCGGCCTGCGCAGGGTCGAGGCAGTCACCGGCGAGGCCGCGGTGCGCTACGCCCAGGGCCTTGAAAAGGAGATGAAACGGGCCTCTGCCCTGCTCCAGGTGCGACCCGACGCAATGGTGTCTGCCATCGAGCGCCTCATAGAAAGACACAAGAACCTGGAAAAGCAGTTCGAGGGCCGCCAGAAGGAGGACGTCAGCCAGGTGGTCTCTCGCATCATCGCAGATGCCAAGAAGGTGGGCAGCCTCACCATGCTCGCCGCCGAAGTGGACGCAGAGGTATCTGTCCTGAGGAAGATTTCCGATCTCGTTCGCGACCGCCTGCGCTCCTGCATCGTGCTCTTGGGCGCCAGGCGAGACGGCAAGGCACTGCTCCTTCTCTCTCTCACCAAGGACCTCAGCAGATCCATGAAGGCAGGCGACCTCATCAAGGAGCTGGCAAAGGAGATCGGCGGATCGGGCGGCGGAAGGGCCGATATGGCGCAGGCAGGCGGCCCTCTGGCTGACAGGCTCCCTCAGGCCTTTGCACGGCTGGAGGAGATCGTCAAGAAGAGCCACCACCCGCCGGCCGCTTCCCCTCCCCTGCAGAACAACCCGTGACAGACGCCCCGAGCCGTTTTCCGCTCGTCATTCGTACCCGAACCAGCCGAAGACCCTTTCCTTGAGGCGGAAGTACCTCGAGACGATCGTGAACCTTCCTTTTTCCAGGTCCTCCAGAAACTCCCTGGCCTTGGATGAATAGCGACTCTGCGGATACTCGGCCAGGAGCGACTCGAAGGCCTCCTTGGCGCGCTCGTTCTCCTTGAGAAAGAAATAGCTCTTCCCCAGACAGTACAGGACCCGATCCTTGAACTCGACATCCGGGTAGTCGGTCATGATCTTCTCGAGCCGGGCGATCGCCGGGCGGTACTGGGCAGCCCTGTAGTAGAATTTGGCAACGTAGTAATCGTGCCTGGCAAGCCGTGCCCTGACCTCCCGCAGGACGGGGTCGCCTTTTTGCCGGTAGGGATTGTCAGGAAACCGGCTCTGGAGTTTGAGGAATTCCCTTTCCGCATTCTCCAGCGAGCTTATGTCCCGGTCGATGGTGGAGGATTGCTCGAAGTACGAAACCCCCTTCATCCAGATGACATACGGCAGGTTCTCGTTCGTGGGGTGGAGTTCCTCGAACCCCTGGAGATGCACCAGTGCCTCCATGTACTTTTTGTCGAGGAAATAGCTCTCCGCGATCTTGAGCTCCGCATCCAGGGCGTACTTGCTGAACGGGTAATTCTCGATGATCTTCTGGAAATACGGTATGGCATCCTGGTACTTCCGCGCCTCGAATTTCTCCATGCCCTTGCGATAGTTCTCCTCGGCCGTTGGTTCGGGCTTGGGCTTGAACAAGGAGCATGCCTGGAGGGCCGCCAGCGCGGCGATCGCCGCAGCGAGGAGCGGCCCGGCTACCCAGCGGTTTCGCTTCATGAAGGCCTCCCTGTGAAGTAGTCGAGCGGCAAATCCCTCTCGATCCGGCGCCGGGGGTGGATCGACTCGGGCCTGAGGTCGGTCACCGACTGGACGAACTGAAAGACGATCCTGAAGGTCGCACCCCAGAGGATTTCCTCTCTCCCGTCTTCCTCGATGACCAGGCAGGGGAGCTCCCAGCGATCCATCGCGAGCTTCTCCCTGAGAGACGAAGGGATCCTTTGGCTGTAGACGGCATAGTTGCTCGGGTCCAAAAACGAGCGTATCGGGACCCGGACGATGCGCTCCACCTCTCGATTGAGCCTCGGCCTCCAGGCGTTCCTTATTCTGCCGACCATGGGGAAGATGAATGTCGGGAAATTCTGCAACTGCTGGACCGGTAGGCCGCCCAAGAACTCGACGTTCCATGGCCTAAGCCTCATCTCCTCCCAGCACTCTCGGAGCACCGCTGCCCAGAGCAGGGCAAAAACTCTTCTCTGGCGGCGCTCCAGGCTTCTGAGATGGTCGAGCGGCCCGAGCAGGGGCACAGGGAGGTGGCGCCTCGCGATGAGGCGGCCGAGAAGCGCGTCCCTGGCACGGTCCATCCCTCCCCCCGGGCAGCACAGGTCCCCTGGCTGCGGCACGTACGCCGAGCGCTTGGTGAGTACGATCACGTGCTCGGCCGCCCGCGCGTCGAACTCCACAGGGACGAGGACGACCGAGGCGGACCACGGTCTCTGCTCGTGCCGCGAGGCCCGGATGGAGGCCATCCTCCCGGCAAAGTCGACGTCCAGTGCGCTAAGGCTCCGGACAACCCTCTCCCTGAACTCAGCATACACCCCGGGGCGGCCGGCAGCTGCGCTCATCGCCATTGTCGAGAATCCATCCCGCCTCCCCTGTCGCTCACCGAAGGCCCTCCTGGGGGGCCCTGCACCACGCCATTGTACCTGCAAACCCCGGGGTTGTGAATGCACCCGGGCCCGAGGCTGCAGTGCAAGAAGATGGCGAGACATCCAACTTTCTGGCGTGCACACGACCGGGGAAAGACGATACATCGGCCGGAAGGCACATGCCGGGCGGAGACCGCACGCAGTGCACCATCCCGTCCGTCGCCATCCCGAGGAGGTAGTTCAACGGGGCAACGGGCGGCAGCCGGGGCAAGGGCCCCGGCTCGGCTGGGGCGAGGATGCATCACGGGGATGTCAATATCCTTCCTCAGAGGCACTGCCCGAATCGTTTCTCCAGGGCCTCCCGGTGCGTGGGGCCGCTATTGTACGTGCAGAAAGGATAGATGCGGCCGTCCGGTGCCGCGTAGTGGACATTGCAGCGCCGCACGCGGTCCAGATTGAAGTTGTAAGCGTCCTGAAAGTGCATGGCGAGCACGATCAAGAGGCGCCACCTGCGGCTCTTTCCCATATCCGCATCGCGCCTGGAGAGCGTGGGGGTGAGCGCACCCATGAAGTCCTGAAATGAGACACCCGCCCCGGCCGCCTTCCCCCGGTAGTGGCGGCGAAAGATGCGATAGAGCCGGGCAAATGCCAGGGGTCTCCACAGGAACGGCATCTGAGTCATCGCTGCCTTGTGTATCTCGATCATGGCGGCCTCGACGTCGATGAACCTCGTCACAGGCACCACAGCCCCGCGACCGTCCGAGAGGAGGTAGGTCCCAACGCCGCAGTCGCTGTGGCAGGTTATCGTCATGGTCGGCCGGCCGTTCATCTTCTCGAGGAACCTCGACAGCGGCGAGGTGAACGAAAGAGGGTACCAATCTCGATAGGGATCGAGGTAGCCTGTCTGTTCACCGGCCGCCCGGGCCAGATCGGCCAGTGTGAATCGCCGAGCCATCCTTTCCCCGTGGGAGACACGGCCGGTAAAGGCGACCGGCTGAAAGCTTATGCCGTTGACGATATCGAGATTCTCCAGACCGAACGCTATGATCCTGCCGATCTCGTGGTCGTTTATCCCGCGGATGATGGTCGGGACCAGGACCAGCCGCAGGCCTGCGTCGCGGGCATGCTCGACCGCCTTGAGCTTTGTCTCCAGAAGGGGCCTCCCCCTGGTCTTGAGATAGATCTCGTCGCTCAGCCCGTCGAACTGCAAGTAGAGGGCGTCCAGGCCGGCCTCCTTGCACTGCACCGCGAACCCTCTGTCCCTGGCTATCGTCAACCCGTTGGTGGCTGCCATGACGTAGCCGAACCCTTCCTCTTTCGCCTTGGCGCAGGCCCAGAGAAAATCCGTATGTAGGGTGGGCTCTCCCCCGGCGAACTGAACGACGCTGTTGCGCCGGGGTTCCACGGCGCGGCCGGCCCTGAGCATCGCCTCGATCTGCTCGCGGCCGACCTCGTAGAGTCTTCGGCTCGCATCGGCATTGGCAAAGCAGAACGGGCAGTGAAGATTGCAGCGGTTCGTAAGATCGATGTTGAGCTGGCATGCGGTCGCCAGATGGCGGTCGCACAGGCCGCACCCGTCAGGGCACGGGACCTGGCTCGAGCCGTACGGGGTGCGAATGCCCTCCTCGTCCTCGAAGGTCCAGCGCTCCATCTTGAGATAGAAGCGCTCGTCCGAAGAGATCAGGTCGAGGAACTCGCCGTGCTCGGGGCACCTCTTCTTCATGTAGACCATGCCCTGGTCGGCGTACACGACGGCCTCTAGGTGCCTGCGGCACTCCGGGCATATCGAGCCGACACTCTTGGGGAGGCCCAAAGGGGTCCGGTGCCTGGGAATTGAATGGGGCTCGTGGGGAGAAGACGAAGACACGTGCGGAGCTCTTGCAAGAGAGTCCGGGCGAGCCGCACGTGCGCCGATAGCAACACTCCGTGGTGCGGCCGCCACGCTGCCAGGGGAGAATCTCGCTTCCATGATCTTCCCTCCTGCCTGAGTCGGCTTCCAATGGTCTGTTGCTATTTCGGGTTCCCACACTCGGTTCTCCCGAACATATTTTTGCACCGCTCGGCGCCCTGTTTCAAGAAAAAATTCTGGCACGCCACGCCGCCGCGCGTGCCAGCGCTGCGGGGGGACATCCGGGCACGGGTGGGTGGTGGCCTGCGTTTTTTTTGGATGGGGAAGTCAGACGGCGTCGCTCAGTCCCAATTCCCTATTGCCACATACGTGAGCGACAATGAGTGGCACCTTGGGCAGAGAATGCGGACCTTAGGCCCCGGGAAGAGGTCCAGCCAGGGCTCGGTACCTTCCAGGACAAACTCCTCACGGCCGGGTATCCCGCAGACGCCCCGGTCGGTGATCCTCAGGAGCGGTTTTCCGCACCTACGGCACACAGGCCTTTGCTCCGGGTCGTCACTCCTCCTCCTCGTTCTCCTCGTTCTCTGAAAAAGAGAAAAGATCCGGTGGCACTCGAGGCACAAAACGACAACATACTCTCCGGTCTGCGTCGCCCCGACAAACACATCGTCCTGGCTGAACCCGCACGGACGCCTAAAGACCAGGATCTCACCCGGCATGCGAAGCCCTCCTCCTTACAGCGATCAGCGCTCCGGCCACTGGAGCCAGTCTGGTACCCTACCCTGCGGCCTACCGTACCCTCCAAGAACAGGCGACCCTGTTCGGCCGCACCCCCTATCATCACACGACATCGAGGTCCCCCTCGATATCGTGAAGATTCAAAAACCGATGGCAGGCCATTACGAAATCAGGAGAGGTCTGGCCGGCGAGCGCAATCCACTGCCCGTTCATACCCCCTCCTCGAGACGTATGTGCTCTGCAAGCGCCAGGTCAGCGAGGATCTGGCGAAGCTCCGAGATCAGGCTTTCTGCCACGTCGCAGCCGACCGTCACGGAGAACTCGACGCAGACCCTGAGGTCGGAGCCCGGCCTGCCGCCAGACACCGCCGACCGGAGCTTCGGCAGGAGCTTGGTCCCGAGCCGGTTCCAGACCTCGGGGGGAACGGCACCGACCAGGCGGATGGTCTTCGTCTGGAGCCCTGGCGCAGGACCGGGGCCGGGTTCGGGTTCGGGACCGCGTCCGGGACCCGGCACCGGAGGACCTATCGGTTCCGGCCCCGGACCTGCCTGCGCCGCGCCCGGCGCGGCAGGCGGGGCGAGCTCGGGAACACCTGCCTTGAGCGCCTCTGCCTTGGCCTTCGTCAGCAGGAACACACCCGATTCGAAGGCGACCTCGTCCGTCGTGACGGGCTCCTGGAACCAGACCCGCTCGTAGGTTCCGTCCGACCTTTGGCCCGAGGCCAGGCCGAAGTCACCCCTTGCGACGAACTCGACGATCTTGGCGCGAAGGGTCGTGTCAGGGTCGAGCAGACGGGTGAGCGAGCCGTTCAAGAAGCTCTGCCGCAGGCTGGCCAGGGGCCAGGCCCCTGATTCCCTCAACGCCGGCGGCCAGTTCCGTTCGATGTACCCGGCACCGACCGACTCATTGAGGAGACCCTCCGATTTCAGCGCCGCGATGACCCTGCCGCAGAGCGTCTCGCCGCTGCTTGAGTGTCCGGCCCCAAGGTCGATCACTCTCAGACCGTCGCCTGCACTCCCCCCATCCTCTGCAAGAGGACGTCGAGGCGAGGGTTCGTACACCACCGCGAACCGGTACCCACCCCAGACCTCGTCCTTGGCAGCCTCTTCCGACTCTTTGACCTTCGCCTTGATGTCGGCTCGTTCCCTCGGGTCGAAGTCCCCTCCGAGCGTCCCATCGTCCATTTCGCAGGCCACCCGCTTCCAGGCGAGCATAAGCTCTACCTTCTCCCGAAGCCCCCGGCCCGGCTTCTTGATGCACCAAACGAGCGATGCCGGATACAGGCGCGGGGACCTTCCCCGTTGCCTGGTCCATTCGGCGATCTGTTCGCGCAGAAAGCCGCTCGCCGTCCACTCAGCCTCCGGCTCGACCAGAACGAGCGTGAGCTTGGGCG
>Ga0272448_1008031_pt1 | contig 11068 bp, 5 predicted proteins | sample YNPCB0191_FD_202220 | JGI IMG/M metagenome (GOLD analysis project Ga0272448, IMG submission 202220) | Hot spring sediment microbial communities from Yellowstone National Park, WY, United States - YNP-CB-019-1 | ecosystem: Environmental > Aquatic > Thermal springs > Hot (42-90C) > Sediment... | reverse complement strand
TCGTTGCCCACCACCGCGAAACGATCCCCCTCCTCGAACGGACGCAAATACTCCCGCGCGACGAGGTCTCGCGAGCGAAACAGGAAATCCGCGGCCACCGGCGTCGAGAAGAAGGTTTGCAACAGTTGCGGTCGCTACCTCTGGATTCGACGGGCAATTGCGGGCGTGTCTTGTTGACGGGACGGTCCGGCATCTTGAACGAGGGCAGGCGGGCAATGCGTGGGAACCCACGCCGCACTCCCACACCCGTACCGGCGTTGAGCGTAACCAGCAGGACCGCGCCCGAAGAGATGTTCACGCACAAAAACCGCGTCGCCAGTGTTTGCCAAACCGTCCAAACTATAGGAACATTGGCGCCCAATCATGAACCAAACCACTGCGTTGATCACTGTCCTGCTGTCGGCAGCCGCACTCCAAGCTGACGAATGGCCCCACTGGCGCGGGCCGTTTGCCAACGGCTGCGCGTTCACTGGCAATTACCCCACGCGCTGGTCGCCGGAAACCGCCGCTTGGAAAGTCGCGCTGCCGGGCAAGGGCGCTTCGACGCCGATTGTCTGGCAGAATCGCATTTACCTGACCACGCCCGCCGAAGGCCAAGATGCTGTGCTGGCGCTGGACATCAACGGGAAACAACTCTGGCTCACCAAGCTTGGGCCGGAGAGCCTGCCCCGACACAAAACGCTCGGAACCAGTTGCAACGCTTCTCCTGTGACCGATGGCAAGGCGGTGTTTGTCCGTTTTCGCAGCGGGGTGCTGGCGGCGCTGGAGTTTGACGGCAGGGTGCGCTGGCAAATCAACCTCACCGAGCAGTTCGGGCCCGAGGTGTATGTCTGGGATCAGGGCAGTTCGCCCGTGGTTACCGACCAACACGTCATCTATGCCCGGATGCATCACGGCGATTCGTGGGTCGCCGGATTTGACAAGACTACCGGCCCGATGCGCTGGCAGGTGAAACGCAACTACGAAGTGCCCAACGAAAACGACAACAGTTACACCACACCTGTGTTCTTCCAACACCAGGGGCGACTCGCGTTTCTGCTCTGGGGCGCCGACCACCTCACTGCCCACGAAGCCGCCAACGGCAAACTGATCTGGTCGTGCGGTGGTTTCAACCCGCGCGGAACCGGCAACTGGCCAGCCATCGCCACGCCCGTGATCGCCAACGGCATTGCTGTCGTCCCCGTGGGCCGCGATGACCGCAAGCAAGGCCGCATGGAAGGTGTCCGTGTGGATGGCCGCGGCGATGTCACCGCCACGCATCGCGTCTGGAAACGGGACGATTTCGGTATCTTCTGCTGCACACCGGTTCTCTGGCAGAACCGGGTGTACCTGCTGCGACCTCTTGGTCAGGTTGTCTGCCTGGATCCCGCCAACGGCAAGACGATTTGGGAAGAAGCGTTGCCGCGTGGCAGCCGATATTTCTCGTCGCCGGTGATCGCCAACGGCATCCTGTACGCCGCGCGCGAGGACGGCGTGGTGTTTGCCGCGCGCGTGGGAACCAAGATGGAACTGCTCGGCGAGAATCCGATGAGCGAGCGCATCATCGCCTCCCCGGTCCCCGTCAACAACCGCCTCCTCCTCCGTGGCGACAACCACCTGTTTTGCATCGCCGGAAAATAATCTTGCACGCTGTGGGAAACCACTCCTCCCCCGTCACGAGCGACAAACTCACGGAGGCTCTCCGTGCCGCCGGCGTCTTCCGCCGCGCCCGCCAACGATCGCGGTTGCGTCCCACTCTACCTTACCTCCACTTTCCCAATCCGTGTAACAGGTGTTACACGCAAATGGCGAGTGACATGGCCATGAGTACTCGGTAAAGGACAGGCGCATTCGGAGAGGACCAACCACTGCATTCTCTCGCACGGTTCACACTTGTCGCCGACACGGCGGGTAGGCGCCGCGCTTCTGCGGTGACCCAACGCTCACAACCCACTTGCCAAATGCATGTAACAGGTGTTACATCCAAATGGCAAGTGCAATCGCGACCGGTGGCGACTCTGTGCACTGCACCGATGGCTGTCCCGGTGCCCCAGACCCGCGCGAAACGACAATGCCGGCTTGAGGTTGTCGTGGAGAATCACAGCGCCATTTCATTTTGATCAGGTTCAGCGACGCCCGCCTCTACCGGACCCGCCGGGTCGAGGCAACTTCTGGAGTTGTTTGTTGCACGCCGGAAGGAAGTCGGTAAACTCCTTCGCCAGTCATGAAACGTCGAGTTGCCATTCTGTTTTCCGTGGCACTGGGAATCGTGGCGCTGAATTGGGCGGCGGCCAATCGGATTCTGTGGTCAAGTTGCGACCGGCTTGGGAATCTCTTTTCGTCGGCGTTCCACCTGACCGTCAATTACGACAAACAGCTTTTCGCGTTAGCCTCTGGCGCCGAAACGCACCTCACCGCGTCGAAGTCGAAGGCGCATTTTGCCTGTGGCGCTTGCGATTTCTCGGAAACCCGGCAGGCGCTGGCCAGCATGGCCAACGCAGTCCCTGCGTCGAAGCGATTTCTGGCCGGGCTGTGGTTGCATCCATTCGTGACGGGCGTGACGACCGTGCAGGGCGAACGATGCTGGAACATCCGTTTCGCCGGCGGGCGCGTCGCCGTGGCGTGGAGCGACGGATTGCCGCGCGAGATTCGTTACCAAAAATGTTTGGCGACGCTCCGTCGTGAACCGCTTGCCTCTGTCCCAACGGGAACGCCGGTTCGGGTCGAGGCGCGCGACTTGGACAAAAGTCTCGCCGCCGTGTTGCGCATCCTGACGTTGCAACTGGTTGAGGTGCCGCGCGAACCGGACACGGTGCGCCGCGAAGGCAACGGTTCGCTGGAGATCAAGGACGGCCGGCGGGTGCTGCGATTGCGCGGCAAGCCGTACGACGTCGGCCTGCAACACGGCCGGTTGCTGGCGCCGAACGTCAAGCGGCTGTGCGAGCGGGTCATCTACGGCGTCGGGTTCTACTACTCCATCGAGAAAGGCCAGTGGTTTCTCGACGAGGCAAAGAAACTGGTCGAACGGCAACGACCGTTCATCGCGCCGGAGTATTTCGAGGAAATGCGCGGACTGGCTGACGGCGCAGGGTTGCCGGTGGCGATGATTCAGGCGGCGAATATTTTCCCGGAATTCTTTCATTGCAGCGGCGTGGCTGTGTTTGGCAAGGCGACGCGCGGCGGCACGCTGTTTCACGCGCGCGTGCTCGATTACATGACCGAGGTCGGCCTTCAGGACGAGGCGGTGACGATGGCCGTTGAGCGCGAAGGCGCGAGGCGGTTTGTGAACGTCGGTTACGCCGGATTCATCGGCAGCGTTACCGGCATGAACGAGAAACAGGTGGCCATCGGCGAGATGGGCGGTCGCGGCGAAGGCAACTGGGACGGCACGCCGATGGCGCAACTGTTGCGCGGCGCGCTGGAAAACTGCGACACGTTGGAGGAAACGCTCGACTACATGCGCCGGCGGCCGCGGACTTGCGAATACTACTACGTGGTCAGCGACGGCAAATCTCGCACCGCCCGCGGCGTGGCGGCCACGCCGGAGAAGTTCGAGGTCGTCGAACCCGGTCAAGCCGGGCCGTTGTTGCCGGAGCCGGTCGAGGATGCGGTGCTGCTGAGTTCCGGCGATCGTTATCAATTGCTCGTCAAACGGGTGCGCGAACTCTACGGTCGGATTGGCGCAGACGAGATGCAGCGCATCATTTCACGAAAGGTGGCGATGAAATCAAATCTTCACAACGCGATTTTCGAGCCGCCGGCCTTGACGCTGTGGGTCGCCCACGCCTCACGTCACGGCCCGGCCTGCGACCAACCGTATGTGAAATACACGTGGGCGGAATTGTTTCCGCAATGAAAACCTTACTACTTATCATGATGACAACACTCGCTAGTGTGACTGCGCCAGCCCACAACGTGTTGGTCGAAGCCGAAAGCTTCATCCAACTCGGCGGCTGGGTTATTGACCAACAAGCCATGGACCAGATGGGGTCGCCGTTTCTGCTCGCGCACGGACTCGGCGTGCCCGTGGCCGACGCGACAACGACCGTCAACATCCCCGCGACTGGTAAATATCGCGTGTTCGTTCGCACGCGCGATTGGGTGGCGCCGTGGAAAGCGCCGGGCGCGCCGGGCAAGTTTCAGTTGAAGATCAACGGCCGCGCGCTCAAGACGGTGTTCGGCACCGAGGGCGCGGCGTGGCACTGGCAGGTGGGCGACACGGTTGAGTTGTCCGCCGGCAAGGCCACGCTTGCGTTGCACGACCTGACGGGCTTTGACGGGCGTTGTGATGCGATTCTGTTGACGACCGATCTGAAGTTCACGCCGGCGGATGACTTTCGCCGGTACGCGGCGGAGCCGGAGGATGCCGGTGAATTTGATCTCGTGGTGGTGGGCGGCGGCATGGCGGGCTGTTGCGCGGCAGTCAGCGCGGCGCGTCTCGGCTGCAAAGTCGCGCTGATTCACGACCGGCCCGTGCTCGGCGGCAACAACAGCTCGGAGGTGCGTGTCGGTCTTTCCGGGTTGATTCATCAGCCGCCGTATCCGCGGCTGGGTGATTTGGTGGACGAGATCGGGCCGATTGGTCATTGGAATCTCTTCGAGGCGCGACGCGACCCGGATTCGCCGCGCAGCAAACGCATCATGGCCCTCATCGAGAAACATCCCGAAAAGAAACAACACAACGCCGGTCCGGCCAGCAACTACGAGGACGAGCAGAAACTCCGCGTCGTGCAGGCCGAACCGAATCTGCGGTTGTTTCTCTCGACGCGCGCGGTTCGCACGGAAAAGAGCGGGAACGGCATCACGGCGGTCATCGGGCGGCACATCGTCACCGGACGCGACCGGCGGTTTCGCGGGCGATTGTTTGCCGATTGCACCGGCGACGGCTGTGTCGGGTTTCTGGCTGGCGCGGATTTCCGTGAGGGGCGCGAATCGCAGAGCGAGACCGGCGAATCGCTCGCCCCGGAGAAAGCCGACCGGCTGATGATGGGAGTCTCTGTCCAGTGGTACGCGGAGAAAGAAGACAATCCGTCGAAGTTTCCGCTCTGCCCGTGGGCGGTGCCGTTCAACGACAACATCGTCAAACCGATGATGCGCGGCGATTGGGATTGGGAGACCGGGATGAATCTGGATTCCGTGGCCGACATCGAACGGATTCGCGACCACGGTTTGCGCGCGGCCTACGGTTACTGGTCGTTCATGAAGAACCGCAGCGCGTGGAAAGACCAGTTCGCCAACTGCCGTCTTGCATGGGTGGCATACATCGGCGGCAAACGCGAAAGCCGGCGATTGCTCGGCGATGTGATCTTGTGTCAGCAGGACATCGAGGAACAACGGCCTTACCCCGACGCCTGCGTGACGACGACTTGGCCATTGGACCTGCATTATCCGCACCCGGAGAACAGCAAGCTGTTTCCGGGCGAAGAGTTTCGTTCCATCGCCAAGCGCAAGAAGATCAAACCGTATCCGATCCCGTTCCGGTGCCTTTACAGCCGCAACGTCGAGAACCTGATGATGGCCGGGCGCAACATCAGCGTCACGCATGTTGCCTTGGGAACAATTCGCGTGCAGCGCACGACCGGCATGATGGGCGAAGTGCTCGGCATGGCCGCGTCGCTTTGTACGAAGCACAACACCACGCCGCGCGGCGTCTATCAGAATCACCTCGACGAACTCAAACAACTCATGCAACGCGGCGTCGGAAAGGAGTCACCACAACCATGAAACGTCTCTTCCTTCTGGTCATCGTCGCCCACGTTTCCACCATTGGTTTTTCTGCTGAGGCACGATTCCGCCGCTTGCCGATCAGCGAGTTCCGCGACAAAATGCAGGGCGCATGGCTCGGCCAGATGATCGGCGTCGGCTGGGGAATGCCCACCGAATTCAAGGTCAAGGGTGAGATCATTCCCGAAGACAAGTTCCCCGCATGGAAACCCGAAATGGTCAACCAGCACAACAACGACGATTGCTACGTCGAGATGACCTTCCTGCGAACGCTGGAGCTTTACAGCTTCGATGTGTCCATCCGGCAGGCCGGCATTGATTTCGCCAACAGCGGCTACCGGCTCTGGCACGCCAACAAAGCCGGCCGCGACAACCTCCGCGCCGGCATTGCGCCGCCCGACAGCGGCCACCCGCAATTCAACTCGCACGCCGACGACATTGACTACCAGATCGAAGCCGATTTCTCCGGCATCATCGCGCCGGGCCTGCCGAACCTCGTCATCGCGCTCGGCGAAACATTCGGGCGTCTCATGAACTACGGCGACGGCGTGTACGCCGGACAATTCGTCGGCGGCATGTATGCGGAGGCGTATTTCGAGCGCGACCCGCGCAAACTGGTCGAAGCGGGTCTGCGCTGCATTCCGCCCGACAGCCAATACGCCGAGATGGTGCGCGACCTGTTGACGTGGTGCCGGGAAAATTCCGACTGGAAAAAAACTTGGCAGCTCGTTGAGCAGAAGTATCACAACGACCCGCGCTACACGCACGGCCTGTGCAGCAAACCGGGCGGCAAAGACCAGTTCAGCATAGACGCCAAACTCAACGGCGCCTACATCATCATGGGCCTGCTCTACGGCGGCGGCGATCCCGACAAGACGATTGCCATTTCCTGCCGATGCGGTCAGGACAGCGATTGCAATCCGTCCAACGCCGCCGGTGTGCTTTTTGCCGCGCTCGGCGCCTCGAAAATCCCGGCGCGGTTCACCGAGAAACTCGACCTCGCGCGCAAGTTCAGTTTCACCGAGTATGCGCTGCCGCAGGTGTATGAAGTCAGCGAAAAACTCGCCCGACAAGCCGTCGTGCGCGCCGGCGGACGCATCGAAAAAGACGCTCGCGGTGAAGAAGTCTTCCTCATTCCCGTCCAGAAACCGAAACCTAGTCCGCTGGAGCAAAGCCACCGCCCCGGCCCGATTGCGAACGCCAGGTTCACCGCCGACGAAATGGCCAGGATCAAAGTCACAACAAACATTCTCTCGCGGTCGTTCGAGTTTCGCGCGGTCAGCGGCAACCCGAAGGCTAACGGCGAAACCGATTTCAAGGGCAAGACCACAACGATGACCACAGAGGAGCGCGTCGCGTTCCTGAAAGCGTATGCGGATTTTGCGGCTGCGTGGTTCGGCGACACGAAACTCGACACAGTCGCGGTTCCGCCCGAAGAAGTCGCCTCGGTGCTGGCGCGAATCAAACCGCAGCCGTCGCCGTCGGTCCGTCACTCGATCCGCCTGAACGATGGCTGGAAACAAACCGGCCATCCCAGCGCTGCTGCCAAACTTCCGACCCCGTGGCGCAAGCTGCCCGGCGCAAAGCTCGTTGGCGGCGCTCTGCAACTTCCTGCTGGCAAGTTCGATGTCCTGGACCTGAAACAGACCGCCGGTTGGCGATGGGAGCTTCGATGGCGCGCGCGAATGACCAAGCCCGGAACAAAAGCGGTTTGGACGTTCGGCGCGGTTTCCGATTCCGACCGGTGGCAGACGTTCCGCGTGCAAGCCGACCTCGTGGAGAAACGCGGTTATCTTTCCAAAGACGGCCAACGGGTCGCCGAGTTCCCGCTGACGGCAGAAATGCCGTCGTTTGCCGTTGAGACGACAGGGGAAGTCCACTTGGATGATTTGGTGTGGATTGATTACCAGCCGCTGAAGGACGTGGAAATGCCTTACACCGCCGTGGTGTTGGCCGACGACAACTTCGATGCCGCGCCCGATCTGAAAGGCTGGAACAATCCCGGCTACCGCGATGACGCTTGGACGCCGGCCACCCTGCCAGCGGTGCGCGGCGGTTTCCGCGAGGCCGGAGAAGACCTCTATCTGCGGCGTACAGTGGAACTGCCGACGGCGCGTCGCGCGTGGCTGGAGATTGAAGCGCTTGATCCGTCGGGCGAGATTTACGTCAACGGCAAACTGGCCGCGACGATACCCAACCGGCGACCGGTGTTTCTGGAGGTGACGCCGCTGGTGCGGCGCGGCGCGAATCTGTTGGCGATCAAGGTGAATCATTTTGTGCTCAGCAATCCGATGCATCACGCGCCTGCCGACCGCAACATCGGCTGGTTCGCCGGTCGCGCCACATTGCATTTGCTCCGAGCCGACGTCGGCGTGCGCCAGTTGCGTGTGCACACGGCATCGCTGGAGGCCAACGGCACGGCGCGTCAGGTTCACAGCGTTCTGCTCGACAACGCCGGAAATCGTCCTTTCACCGGCGAGCTGACGGTCAGTTATCGCCGCTGGTTCCCGATCGAAGGCGAGGTCGTGGCAACGAAACGTTCCCCTGTCAGCGTGCCGTCGAAATCGTCAAAGGAGTTCGTTTTGCCGTTGGACGTGCCGGCGGCCGAGTTGTGGAGTCCGGAGCGGCCGGTGTTGTACGCCGTGACTGCGACATTGAGCGACGCGACCGGCAAGCCGGTGGACGATGTCGTGACGACGACGGGCGTCCGCACGGTCGCGCAACGGAAAGGATTGCTCCTGCTCAACAACAAGCCGGCGATGCTCAACGGCGCGCAGATCATGGGATTTCGGCCCGCGCCGTTTGTGGAGAACAGCGCGAAGTTCAACCGTTGCGCTCCGCCCGAGATGCTTTTGCGGGAGATGTTGGCGGTGAAACGAATGCGCGGCAACCTGCTGCGCGTCCACGTCCACGCGGCAAAGGACACGCCCGACGGCATCAGCGATCCGCGCATCGCGGAGATGGCCGATCAGATCGGCTTGTGGCTGATTGCCTGTCCGCCGTTCTGGATCCGCGAGGGCGACGAGCGAGCGATTGATTACGACGCCGTCAGCGTGTATGTGCGCCAACTGTACAATCATCCGAGCATTGTCATCTGGGAAATGAGCAATCACCCCAACAAGTTCAAGACCGACGACGGCCCCGAACGCACGCACGAGTTTGTGCGGCGCACCGTCACCGCCGTCTTGTCCAACGACACCTCGCGGTTGATTTCGCCGACGACCTTCTGGCAGTGGACGCATTACAGCAATGACCTCGGCACGGTGGACTGGAAAGGACGCCCTATCACGCCGGTTCCCGAATACACGCACCCGCTCGTCACGCGCGGCGGACAGGATTCGATCACCGGTTACGGAAAAGAGTGGTCGAAATTACGAGAATGGCCGACGGGTCTGGCGGCGGATTGTTTGAAGAACGGCATCCGGGCATGGTTCAACTTCGAGCACGAAGAATCCGCTGCCCAACCGAACTGGAACCTCTCCGCCGGCTGGCCGTGGCATCGGATTCGTTCCTACGAATCGCCGTATGAGAAGGGCAGCATCGGTCGTGTGCTTGACTTCGACGAATGGCGCGCCAGTCAGGCGTGGCAGGCGTTCAGCGCCTACGAGTCCATGCGCAAACAAATCTTTCACGGCGTTGCCGGATTCTCGTGGTGCACCATCGAGGGCGGCGCCAACAGCGGCACGTACGAAAAACCGCTTCTCGATCCGTTTGGTCACGCCAAGCTCGCGTGGCACATCCATAAAATGGTGTTCCAACCCGTGCTGGCCGGCAGCGATAATGTGGACGTGGTCTATGGTCCGCAAGACAAGATTGTCCCGTGTGTGTTCAACCTCGGCCCTGCGCGCACTGCCGATCTCACAGTGACGATCAAGACCACCGCCGGCAAAGTCCTGGACGAACACAAGTTCCCCGGCCTCCGTCTGGCCAGTGGACGTTCCCTGCAGAAACTTCCCGCGTTCCGTCCCAAACTGCCGCCGTCTGGATACTGCGTCATCGAATACGCCGTTACCAGCCACGAGTGACAATTATGAGTGACGGTTCACGACCGATTGTCCTGACGAGAAGATGCCCATGCGAACACGGCCACCACTGCGAAGAAGATGACCAAACCCTCCCAAAAACCGACGTATCGTGCAGGTGGTTTCGTTGATACAGCGCGTCGCTGTGGCGCAGACGGAGGCGACGGGCGCGGTGGCACTGGCCTGTTTTGCGGTTGTGGCGTGCGGGAAGCCCGCTGGCGCGGGTTTTTTCGGCTGCGACTGCAATGTTTCATACGCCCAATTGATCCGCTTCATCATTTCTGATGCCCGTTCCTGCAATCGCGGGTCGGCAGTGAATCGGTCGGGATGCCAGACTTTTGCGAGATCGCGATAGGCAGTTTTTGACTTCACTAGCGGAAGCCCCATACTTCAGCCCGAGGGTTTGATAGCACTCATCTCGATCCATGGCAGTCATTTCCTTTTCAAATCCCTCGTTTGAGGTTTGTTTCCCGACCCGTAACCGATCGTCAAGCAGACAATCAGTAGGATGAGTATTGCCAATGTCAGCCCTACGATGATCAGCAATGACACGGAGGCCAAGGCGGTCGGAATGTTTGTCTTTGCTGCAATCCACCAGAACACACCGAGGGTCAGCAGCAGGGCAAAGCCAATGGCCACGCTGAAGTTGTGATTATTCCTGGTGGAGTCCAGAAGACACCCTACTCCCAGCACGAAATAAGGCACAACCATCAAGAAAGCCTGAGGTGGACCCCTTCGGGTGGACAGTTTTTTAGTCGTTGTTAGATGGTTTTGTAAGTCTGGTTGGTTGGTTGTTGGGAGTTGGGGGTTGGGTTTCTCGTATTGATTGGTGTGTCGTTGTCGTTCCGCCACCGGGGTGCGATTGCCCACTGCCTGATGCGGGCGCTCTCCGTTGTAGAACCGCCAGTACTCACTCAAGCCTTTCGTCCGTTGCCTCACGTCTGAATGTTCCACAACATACAGGTATTCGTACTTCACACTGCCCCAGAGCCGTTCCACGAAGATGTTGTCGTAAACCCGACCGCGCCCGTCCCAACGGATCTGGATGCCGCAGACCTACAGCCGTTGCACATATTCCCGACTCGTGAATGGTGCGCCTTGATCGTTGTTGTGCATTTGCGGCACGCCGTGCCTCGCCACCGCCTCCTCCAACGCCGCCAGACAAAACGCCGTCTCCAACGTGGATGATAACCGCCACGCCAACACGTAGCGGCTGTACCAGTCCAGCAACGCCACCAAGTACATCCAGCCCCACGCCAGCGGCACATACGTGAGGACCACTGCCCACACTTGGTTGGGCCGCTCCATCGTCAATCCACGCAACAAATACGGGTATTTCGGCG
>Ga0272448_1008030_pt1 | contig 11069 bp, 10 predicted proteins | sample YNPCB0191_FD_202220 | JGI IMG/M metagenome (GOLD analysis project Ga0272448, IMG submission 202220) | Hot spring sediment microbial communities from Yellowstone National Park, WY, United States - YNP-CB-019-1 | ecosystem: Environmental > Aquatic > Thermal springs > Hot (42-90C) > Sediment... | reverse complement strand
TCTGTCAACCATACCTTTTAGCCAATTGGCAATAATAATTAATTGGTGTTGTGAGACGACCTGTCTCAACAAGAGCCTGACCCGGACACCAGAAACACTTTTCTCTAAAACGGCAATGGTTACATTTTGAATCTAAATCTTCCAGCTTATTTCTTATCAAACTAATTAATCTATTTTTGGCAAAATTAATATCGGTATTTAAAAGATTATATTTTGGCTCTCGAATCAAACTACAGGCAAAGGTATTACCATATGGATCAATATATATACCATCTCCGCCACTAATCGCACAGCGGAATAAACTCTTATTCTTTCTCTGAATGGCTAAATTTTGATTTGACTTGCAGTCTTCACATTGTGATTTCCTTCCGTCTGACTTCTGCAAATCTTCTGGAGAAATCCTTAAATTACAAGGTGTTCTATCTCCGTTTAGTCGCGCATTTATCCTAATACTCGGATAAAACTTCAATCCCAACGTCCTCAGATACTTTTTAATCCGTGGAACCTCGCTTACATTTTCTCTAGTAATTAGTGTTTTTATTTTAAGAGGTAAATTCGCCTGCAGCATAAGTAGGATATTATTTTGAACCTTTTTAAACGAACCTTTAACTAGAGAGATATCCTCGTACAGCCGCTCATTAACCGCATTAAGGGTCAGTTCGATAACAAACGGTGGTTTTTTCTTCAATAGATTTATAATTTTTTTATTCATTGAATAACCATTTGTAAAGATGGTAATAAGAAATCCTTTATCTTTAGCATAATTATAGATCTCTAAAAAGTCTTTACGCGTCAAAGGGTCTCCACCGGTAAAACAAACCCAAATAACCCCTGCCTTAAAAACCTTATCAAGAATAAGCTTTATTTGTGGTGTAGTTAACTCTCTTTTCAAATATTTCTCCTGATTATAGCAATCCGTATAACAATGTCTACAATGTAAACCACACCCAAAGGTAAGCTCAAATTGGCAGACATTTGTATTGTTTAAAAACCAATTTTTCTGGTGGGTTCTGAGACTAAAACTTTTATATTGAATCTCCTGCATTTTACTAAAAACAATATTAAATCAATCACCTTTTGTTTAATACCTGTTCCTTACTCGTTAGAAAATTAATTTCTTTTCTATTTTATCTGTCTAATGAAATCAATTACACTTTTATCCTTTCTAAAACCTAAGCTATAACACTCAACACTATTGAGTAAATCAAAACAAAAAGTCGTAATATTTCCAAGTAATCTCTGGTCCCAAAATGTGGGAAATAGCGAAGGGTAAAGCAAAATAAAAGCTTGCTTTTGGTTAATTTTTCTCAGGCAATTTTCTTTTGCATGGTGAATAAAGAAAATCTTCTTAAGTGGAGCGGATTCTATTTTTGACTTTAGATAATCAGAAAATGTCCCATGCCAAGGCGAACCAAAGATAAAAAATCGGTCTTTGCATCTACGCACTATAATGCGATCGTCGTTTAAAATCATTGCCTTGGAGTAATTATACCAAAATCTAGCAATGGTACTTTTACCCGCACCTGATTTTCCGATAAAAGCTATACCCTCTCCATTTAAATCTTTAATACCCACTGAATGAGTAAAAATTCCCTCATTTCTTTGGGCAAGATAATTAATCAAAAGGACTTGCGAAAAATCGTAAATAATATCTGTAAAATTCCAGACAAAACCTTTTGACTTATGAGGTAATAAATAAGCTGTGACTGTATCAAAGTCTTTATTTATCAACATCAATTGTTTCTTGTCCTCGAGAGGACTTTTAAATATGTATGAACTATTTACTTTAAGGAAACGCCAATTTTCACTTTTATCCTGAAAATGATAGGTAATGAATTGTAACTTAGCATTCTTAATCAAAGGAAGCTTTTTTACAATTTCTATGCGAATAGAAATATCCGGATTTAGATTACCGGCATATAAAAAGTTTTTGAAGCGCTCCTCGACCTGCGCTATCCTCTCAGACTCAGAAAGCTCCTCAAGTGGAAAACGCGAAATCATCTCAATATTGATATCAGCAATTCTTAGATTAACTTTGGTAATCATTTTTTCTACTTAAAAATATTCCTATGCTAACAAATTTTACCTAAATTGATTACTTTATGGCTTTTATTTCCTTTAATTCTTTCAAAAATATTGACATCTTTTTGTCTATCTCTTCTTCTGTAGCATCAAATTCTTCTAAAAGTTTCTTTTTAATCTTAGCCAGTGAACTTCTGCCGTCAATTAATTCCCAAACCCTACTTGCAACCTTATCCAAAGTGTAAATGCAGTTTATTTCATCGGAGCTCTTATATATTGGTAAGAGAATAGTCTCATCATCGATTTTCCTTGTAACCATATTTGAATTCTTACGCAAAACTTTCTTATCATCCATATCTACCCCTTTTTTACATCTTCATTTTTGAAGATAAAAATTTTTTAGAAATTTTTGTTTATAACAAATCATACCCTCTCTATTTCTTCGATTTGATTATTGAAGAAATCCCGATAAAAAACACTCTTTGAAAAAAGCTCTTGGTGGTTTCCCTCTTCAAATCTTCCTTCTGGATTAAGAAAAAATATTCTATCCGCATTTCTTATAGAAAAAAGCCTATGTGAAATAATAATAGTAGACAAACCAGACCTTTTCTGGCGCAACATTGATAAAATATTTTCTTCGGTAAGAGAATCTACCGAAGATGTGGCCTCGTCAAGAATTAACAGTTGTGGTTTACGTGCTATTGCCCTAGCTAAGGCAATCCTCTGTTTCAAACCATGTGAAAGCCGACAGGCATCTTCACCAATCATTGTATCATAACCATCGGGTAGCTGCATAATAAAATCATGGACGCAGGCAATCTTTGCTGCCTCTTCAATCTCATATTGCGAAATATTTTTAAGGCCAAAACTTATATTTTCTTGAATGGAAACATCAAATAAAAGTGGCTGTTGAGTAGCAATAGCTATCTTTTCTCTCAATGATTTTAAAGCAATTAGTCTTAAATCTTTATCATCAATTAATATCTGGCCTCTGCAAGGCTGATAGAGACGAAGGATTAAATTAATCAACGTGGTCTTTCCGGAACCAGAGGCACCAACAATAGCCACCCACAAAGACAACGGTATAACTAAATTTAAATCTTGAAAAAGCATTTTTTCTTTTTCATACCCAAAATAGACATTTTTAAAATAAATTGCCCCTCTTAAATCAGTCAATGGCTTATTCTCAGTTACATCTTTTAGTTTGGGGACATGTTCTATAACCTCAAGGAACTTTTCAAGAGAAACAATTTCACGACTAATAAATTCAACCCTCATGCTAAATGAACTAAGCAAAGCGCCAATCTGGGTCAGATAAATCATCGCCGCAGTATAGCTACCTAGCGACAATCTGCCTTTAATTATTAACCATCCCCCATAAAGGGTAATCAGGCCATAGACTGCCTTTGACAAAAAAGCAGATGTCACAGAGCTAATTATGGACCAGCGAAAACTCTTTATTCGCCAGCGAAGATTTTCTATCAAAGATTTTAGGTATTTTCTCTTCTGAAAAGACTCAAGCCCTAGAGCCTTAATGATTAAAATTTTTGAAAAAGCCTCGTAAATCTGTTTTGATAATTTCGAATTAAATTTCCACATCTTTTCATAAATCGGGTTTAGTTTTCTCTGAAGGTAGACACTCTGTAATAAAAATAAGGGGCTTAACATGAGTAAAAAAATAGTCATTTGAAAATTGAGCCAGAAAGAAATTACCAAAATTATGCCAAACTTAAATATATCAACTAATATCTGTGGGCAATGCTCAAGCAAAAAATCTATGACCGATTCAATATCAGTAAGTCTATAGACATTTTCTCCAATTGAGTGTGATTGGAAAAATTCAAAATCGATTAGATAAAATTTAGTAATAAATTGTTTTGTTAAATTGAGCCTTAATTTTATTGCAATCTTATTTTTGATAATATCACTATAAATTCTAATTAAAGTGGTAGAGATAAATACTAAAGCACTTATTATAGAGAGTTTAAAAAAATTAATCAGATTTTTACTAATAAAGGCCTTATCGATAAATAACTTTGAAAAATAAGGCGCGGCTAAAAAAAATATTGAAGAAAAAAGAGTTAAAAAAACAATTATAAAAATATCTCTTTTATATCGAAAAATAAACTTGTAAACAACTCTCTTATTCATCATTTGCAAAATGAAAAATTACTTGTTATCTACCTGTAGCAAAAAATTAAAAAGGGATTAGAAAGGTTTTTTATTTTAGCAGTTGTTCTACCCTAGCATGGGCAACTTTACAAAAATAATCTACCACAATATCTAACTGCCCTGTTTCTAAATAGCAGTGTGCCGGACACCACATGCAAAAATTAATTATAGGACAGGCTCGGCAATTTTGGAGAAATTCCTTATTATTTGACCGTAAGTCTCTTACTTTTGGAATAAAATTTTGTATGATTTTAGAAATTGAATACCTTTTCACATCGAAAATGCAATTCGGATGCCAAAGACTAGAACATAATCGAAAAAATCCATCGTAACTAATAGTAAAACTATCTTTACCTGTACCACAAGTAAAAAGATGATTACAATTGGTGCGTTCAAAATTTCCTACAGGGATTTGTTGACATTGTTTTCGTAATGCCTGAAAACGTCGGGTATCTTGCTTCTCAATAGTAACAATCTCCGAAGGTGATAGACGCTCTGATTTAATCTCTTCATTTCTTTGGCTATCACCATCGAACCGCAAATGTAAAAATGGATCAAAACGAAAATAATCCTTTGTTCTGGATAAACAAAATTGAGAAATAGCACTAAACTCTTGAATATTTGAACGGAGTGCCATAGTCTTCAAACGAACATTTATGCCGTTTTTTAGTAGTATATCTAATCCCCGCATAAAAGCATCAAAGGAAGAGGGCATTCGAGTAACTCGCTCATATGTCTCTCTTGTAATTCCGTAGACAGTAATCTCAATATCTCGCGGTGGATACTTCTTAAAAAATTCTGCGTGTCTTTCTGTTATCAAAGTAGCATTGGTAAAGACTGAAACTAAAAGTCCCTTTTTTTTAAGATATAAATAAATATCAAAAAAATCAGTTCTTAATAATGGTTCACCGCCAGTGATAAGACACCAGAGCGCGCCTAATGAAGCTGCTTCATCAATAATCTTTTTTATAAAATCAAAGGTAAGTTCCTTCTCCTTGGCAGCATTATCATTGGCTGGCAAATTAATATAACAATGTCGACAATTAAGATTACAGCGGGCGGTGATTTCTAAATCAAAGGAAACGAGTTGATTTTTAAGTCTAATTTTCTGCAAATCAAAAAAATCTGGTAAAGGAAGAGAGGTTAAAAAATGTTTAGGCATTTTTGAATTTTCTTACAATAAAACGAATGATTTTTAAAAAAAAAGACAAAACCACAAAAAAATGAGTATAAAAACTAATAAAAGCAATTACATATTTTTCCGAACCTAAACCAAAGCAGACATCTTTACCGGAACGTTTTTGTTTTACCACATATCCTAAAATATCTTCTTTTGGAATTAAACCATCCGAACACAAACTATTATCACCTTTAACCATATAAAAATCATCAGTTACTTTTACGATCCGATGAACAATTAACTGCTTTGGCCTCTCAGAAATAAAGGCAACTACATCCCCAATCGCTAACCTTTTATTCCCCACTGGTGAAATTGTAAGCACGTCTTTTGATTTTATGAAAGGGTGCATACTAAAACCTTTAACTACAAAACGACAACAACTCCCCTTATCCAAGGTTGCCTTAAGCAAGCTAATTAAATCATCACTCGACAGAAAAATTTCTTTACTTTCCTTAGAGACAAAAGACGGACCTCTTTGTTCAAACACTTGGGCATTCAACTAACATTCTCCTTTTTAATAATTCGTTGGCAATACCTACTACATCACTCTTAATCTCTTCTATGGAGCCTTCGTATTCAGAATAGAGACTTTGGGCAACTTCTTCTAAAGTTTTACGACCATCTAACCTTTCCCAAATAGCCCTACCACTTTCATTTAGCGAGAAAATTTCATCATCTAAATCTCCGATACCTGCAGTTATAGGAATAATCACAAATTCCCCTCCCACCTCCCTAGCTACAACATCATCAGAAATTTTATAAATTTTATTAAGATTAACCTCTTTTTTCATTATTTACAATCCTCCCTTTTTCTATTAATTAAAATAGAAAGTAAAAAAATAGACTTCTTTGGATTTGGGGATATTAACTCGATCCTCTGCTTTTACAAGTTTCCAAACAACTTCCTTCCTTATAACAACTATTTTTTAAGTGTAAGCTGGTAATTGGTGTGCCAAATGCTTTACAAGTATGAGCAGTAAAAATTGGATCTTCAGGACTTGTCTTCTGCAGTAAAAACAGTTTGGGAGTTAACCACTTTTTCTTTTTTTGTTTCATTATTTGACCTCCTTTCATTACCAAGAATTTCTGCTACTCTTTTTTGCCAATCTTTAATTTTCCAACCTACCTCATCATTTTTAATCAATCCTAAAAACCGAGCTTCTGTATGGGCTATTTGACAATAATACTCAACCGGTGTATCTAAGGAACCATCTTCCGACCAGGATTTTGCTGGACACTGCTGGCACATACCCTTTAAAAAACACCGGGCACACCTACTTAAATAATCAGAATTTTTAGCTACAAATTGGCGAATTTTTGGAAAGAATTTTTTAAGTGCATCTTCCAGACAGCCATTTTTTAAATCATAAGCAAGCTGGGGATGTTTACAACTTAAACAGGGATAAAAATAGCCATAGGCATCAACACAACCTCCTTTCACGCCAGCGCCACAAGAAAATAGCTCTTTAGTTGGAGGGCTCAAGAATTTCGAACAGAATTCTTTCATACTTTTTAAATACTTTTCCTTTTCACGAAGTAAAATACTTAAGCCATCTTCGGGTTTAAGACGCAATTTTCTTATAATAATATTTTTCTCTTCTTCTCTTCTTAATCGCAAATCAAAAAACATTGAATAGGACGGCAAATTATCCATCCACGGAATAGTAAGAGCCCATTTTTCAAAATCATCTATTTCATTCTTATTTGGAGGAAGAATAGCTGATTTCACAATAAAGGCGATATTGTTTTCTAATAATAGCTTGATTCCTCGGAAAGCTAACTCAAAAGAACCTGGATTTCGAGTTACTTGCTCATAAGAACTTTTTTTCATTCCGTATACAGAAACCTCTATTTTCTCCAAAGGTGGTATTGAAGAAAAAAGCTCAGCGTGTTCTGGGCTTATCAAAGTAGCATTAGTAAAAATTATAACCCTTAAACCTATCTTTCTCGCAAATACATAAATCTCCTTAAAATCATCTCTCAGAAGAGGCTCTCCACCAGTAAATCTTACCGTCATACAACCTAAGGATACTGCCTCTTTAAGTATTTCCATAACTTCTTGCGTGGATAATTCTTTCTCCTGGGCTGCGACATCATCGGCTGGAAGATTAATACAACAATGAATACAATTATTATTGCATCTTTCAGTCAACTCTATGTCCAAATGCGATAAAAGAATATTTTTATTTTTAAAAAATATTCCGTTATAAAGATTTACTTTCTGCGTATAAAAATCACTCTTCATAATTGCCTGATATCAAAAAGATTCAAAAAAATCTATGTGTTAGATTTACTAAAACAATCTCTACAAGTTATAACACCCTCATCACAACCACTGGTGAATATATGAGGTTGATTCGTAACTGCCGGCCAACTGCCTTTACACGTCAATAACACCGTCTCTTCGGACCTTACTCGTAACAAGATGATAAGTTTTGGTTTAAACCATTTTTTCTTATTCATAACACTTTACTCCATTTATAAGTTGGTGTCGAAGATATCTTTTTTCTTATAATTTTTTTAAAATATCAATTATCTTACCATCATTATTAAACCTCTGAATATAAAAAGGAACCTCTTCAATAATCTGGTTAATTAACAAAAAAATCTTTTGCCACCAATCAGCAGTAACAAATGGTCTAACCACACAAGATAAAAATCTTTTGATAATTTCTCTTTTTTCTTCTAAAGGGATAAGTTTATTTGTTTGAGCTTTTTCTAGAAAGATAATCGCCTGTAATATGGCGAAATTAGAAGAGACATCGGGAACCTCCCCATTGCTCCAAGTTCCGTAGATTTTAATTCCTTCTTTTTGCCTCCGAATAATAATTCGGTCATCGCAAAGTATCTCGGCTTTGCCTCGAAATAGTTTAGCCATTGTAGATTTGCCCGCTCCAGATTCACCAAGGAAAAGTAAACCCTTGCCATTAAAATTTACCCCGCAAGAATGAATATAACAACCTCCTCTATCGGCTAAAACTTGAGACAAAATAAGTTGGTCAGTAGGAAAAAAAGTAAGGGAGGTTAAGTTACCCTTAGAAAAAATATGCTCATTTTGGTTATATATCCGAGCTCGGGTATAATCATTGCTAAAGACTGCTACCTTATGCACATCCATTTTATGAGACTCTGGAGAAATTTCTAAATAAATCCATGAATCATTTTTTTTATAGATTGCCCAGGGAGAATTTTTATTTTTATAGTGTAATCTACCTAAATCCTTACCATTTAGATCTGGTAAAGAAAAATGGTGTCGAATAAAAATTTTATCCCCATCAGTTGAAGAGGTCTGAAATTTTTTAAACTTCGGGTGGAATGTTTTATCACTAAAAGGTAAATCAGAATCTACCTGCACAATGATATCAGCAATCTTAAAAAATCTACGATGGTTCGCCTTCCAATTTTCTTCAAACTCTTTTTTCTGAGCAGCTAAATCGCATAAATACTCTACCCTTGCGTTAAAGTCTCCCTTTTCTAGATATCCATATGCCGGGCACCAGAAACAATTTGTTCGTAATCGACAAGAACCGCAATTATTTTTATACTCCTCTGTAGCCTTAATTTTAGTTGCTAAAGAAGGAATAAATTCTTCCCATCCATATTTAAAACTCCCTCTTCTTAAATCAAACATTAATGATGGTTCATTAACATAACTACAAAAGGTCATCTTTCCATAAGGGTTGATATAAAACATGTAGCTATTACTAATACACCTATAAAACAAATATCTATCTTTATTTATGCTTAAGCAGGGATGGTTATTCTGTTCAAAGTATTCTTTATAATACCATTCAGAGTAAGAAATATCTGGTTTATCAATCTCTATTAATTGTTTAGCTGGCAATCGTTGTCGTTTTATTTCTTCGTTTTTTTTCTTATCATGGTAAGCTGATAAATAAAGCCAAGATGCTCCGATGCGAACAGACTTACTTAGAGATTTTGCAAGATTTATCATCTCCTTAAATTGAAAATAATTATCTTTCATTGGAATTATCTGTACTGTAAAACCCGCGCCTGCCTCTTTCAAATAAGAAAAGCCTCGTATGGCCTCCTCAAAAGAACCTGCCCTGCGAGTAATCTTATCATGAACCTCTGAAGTGGCACCATATAAGGCGACCATTTTATTTCCTTTTCTTTTCATTAGTTGAGCTATCTTTGGAGTGATAAAGGTACCGTTTGTATTGATTGAATAAGAAGGAAAAATCTTGGTGATATAATCAAATATTTCAACAAAATCAGCTCGAAGCATTGGTTCACCACCGGAGATTGACCAGTGTCGACAACCTAGCTCCTTTGCCTGTTTGATGATACCTATTATTTCATTAAATGAGAGCTCTTCTTTTTGCTGGGATGAATCTGGGGGAATTCTGACCCAACAATGTCGACAATTATTATTACATCGATAAGTTAAATCAATCATACCCTCTAAAGGTAGACGGGGCAATCTATTTAGTTTTTTTGTTACTAAATAATCTGTTTTGGGCATAAACATTAAAATTAAGAGTGCTAATACTATTATATTTTTTAAAAATTTATAATCAAGAAAAATCTCATCATTCCGACTAATATCTGCACATCTTATTTACCTCGGATAGACATTACCTCTCTCAATCCGCTGCCCCTTTGTATCGGAATCGCTCAAACACAATATAGCCTTTTGTCTAAATAGCCGAATTTAATCTGAAGAAAAACACTTATTTCTTATTAAGATACATTGGCTTTAATTGAATCGTCCACTAAATAAATTGCCTCGTTGATGCACATACAAAAGGTTTCCTCGCAAGGAGTTGCATCTTCAAACAACTGCAAATCCTTTTCTTCTATTTTGCCCATTACAACATGAGAGCTAGCACATCTTAAAATAATTCCATCGGGGTGGACTTTAAAATATCTATTTCCGGTTTTACATAATCTTCCTTTGGGGCTAATACTAAACAACTGATATTTTGTTAAATCTTCGTTAATATAAGATTTAAGCAATTCTCGCTCTGCTATTGAATACCCCGTTGGATAATCCTTATCTTTATATTTACCAATAAAAGGTTGAACGAATATGCCTATCCCATTCTGCGAAAACTTATTCTTTAAATCTTCTAATTTGGCTAATAAAGGTGGGTAGGCAACTATAACGGGCCCTAAATCCCAACCTGCTTTTTGCAGAAGTTTAATTTTTTTGATAAATTTATCTAAGTCAGCATAATAAGGATGAAAACTGGGATGAATTTTCAATCTTTCCGGCGAAAACCCTTGAATAATTTCATTGACGTCCGTAGAAAGATTTGTGCATATTTCGATACGATGCATAATAATTAACTTTTTTATAAGTTTCAAAAAGCCAGGATAAGTAAATGGTTCTCCACCGGATATAATAATAGAAATCTCGCCATATTTCAGGTACATCCGATGCCAAAAATCCAGCCAATCTTGGTGACTATAGGGCTTGTTATAGCGTTCAAGCTCTTCCCAGCGACCGTCATTAAAACAATAAGGGCAACGATAATTACAACGCAGATGGATATCCCACCCAGCCACTATATTACTCGCGCAAGAAATTTCAGTTTGGTCGTCAGATAAACTGGATAAAGGAATAATGTCTTGTCTTTCTGAATTCGAATAAATCAGATTATCACAGAGTAATCTTTCTTTCAAACCATTCACTGAAGAATCGTAATGTTTCTCAATTAAGGCCCTCGCC
>Ga0272448_1008028_pt1 | contig 11069 bp, 9 predicted proteins | sample YNPCB0191_FD_202220 | JGI IMG/M metagenome (GOLD analysis project Ga0272448, IMG submission 202220) | Hot spring sediment microbial communities from Yellowstone National Park, WY, United States - YNP-CB-019-1 | ecosystem: Environmental > Aquatic > Thermal springs > Hot (42-90C) > Sediment... | reverse complement strand
GGTAGTCGACCAGCTCGAGGGCGCGGCCGAGCTCTTCTCTCGAGGGCGGCATCGCCTCGGGGTCGGAAAAATCCCACAGTCTCCCCACTGCAGCGAAGGTGACGTCAAAGGCCCCGGCGGAGCGTTCCGAGACCTCGCGGGCCATATCCAGTATCTCATAGATTTCCCGGGGGACCTCGACCGGTTCCCTCCCTGCCGCCTCGTTTATCCTGCGAACGGCCGAATGCGCACCTCGGGGGTGAGCGATGGCCTCTATCCTCTCGAGCTCGGCAAAGGCCTCCTCGATGGCGCGCTCGGCGGCCTCCTCTGGCCCGCCCGCAACCTGTACGGTCACCAGGGTCCCCATGAGACGACGGGTCTGTTTGAAGACTCCGGGTGGACCGCAGCCCCCGCTCCGAGCGGCTTCGGCAATCGAGGTGTCTCGAGCCCCCGCCGCCGGGGGTTCCTTCCCTGAACCCCTGCAGCCCGGGACGGCCACCACGACCACGAGGGCGATCGCCCACGCAGCGAGCCCCCGCACGGGTCGCCTCGAGAAAAAGGCTTGGGCACAGGTGACTTTCATGGTGGGGAAAGAGCGGCAGTGTTCTGTTCGCTTCCCTCGCGCCTGCATCGATCCCATGCAGGAGAACTCAAAGATCTCTCCGGCGTCCCTCCCCGAGACCGAGCACCTGCGCTGCTACTGCGGGATCGATGCGATAGCGACTGCCCTTGCCCTGGAAGAACCCGTACTTCTCGATGAGCGCGATGCCGAGAGACGTCAGGACGAGTTCCTGTCCGGAGGCCAGATCCCTGACCACGACCTCGCCTTTTTCAAAGCTCGTCCCGTCGCGGAAGGGCGACGGTATCCGGCCCCTGGCCTCGTAGAACACCGCGATGACACCCGGCCGTATCTCCTCCTCCGCCCCGAGGGAATTCCGGGCGGCTTCGTAGACAGCCCTCAACGCACGGCCTATCTGCTCGAGCGACAGGCCCATCTTGTCCAGGGTCCTCATGTCGTCGGCAATTATCTCATCCAGAGGCCGCTGGTCGTTCCCCAGGAACCCTTCTGCAGAGAATTTGGAGGGACCGAGGTTCTTTGCCAGATCCTTGTCGATAGGGCTTTGCTTCATGATCCTCTCGTACCGGCGAGATCACGTAAACTTGTCGTAGTATATTTTTTCTTCAGGCATGCCGCCCTCCTTCAAGACCGCGATACACGCGTTGATCATCCCGGGAGAGCCGCACAAATACCCCTCGTGAGCAGAGGTGTCGGGCATATGGCGTCTGAGAACGTCGGTGATAAGGCCCCTCTCCCCCTTCCAGTCCGACTCCTCGGGCTCTTTCGAGAGAGCGGGCACAAAGGTGAACCAATCGTTTCGCCTGGCCATCTCGCTAAGTTCTTCGACGAGAAAAAGATCTCTCTGTGTCAGGGCCCCGAAGAAGTAGGTCGCCTGCCTCCGGATACCCCGCTCCTCCATGTCCCGGAGCATGCTCCAGATGGGGGCCATGCCGCTTCCGCCCGCAATGAAGAGGATTGGCGCCTCGGTATCGGTGAGTCTGAACTCGCCGTACGGGCCGGAAAGATGAACGCTCTGGCCTTCCTTGAGGTGTTCGAAGACCCATGTCGTGCAGATCCCGTTGGGTACGAGCCGTATCATGAGTTGGATCCTGCGCTTGTCCGAGGGGGGAGAGGCCATGGAATAGGCACGCATGACCGGCTCCCTGCCCTTGTATTCCTCGGACTCGAGCTGGACATACTGGCCTGCGACAAAGTCGATCGTCTCGGGCTCGATCAACTCGATGGTCAGTTCGAGGATGTCATACGTGAGCGGCCGCTTGCGGACGAGCCGGCCAGTGTATCTCTTGACGGAGAAGAGGTGCCTGGGCACCTCGATGCGAAGATCGCCCCTGACCTTGACCTGGCACGAAAGCCGCACCCCCGCCTCTCGCTCAGCGGGCTTGAGGTGAGGCGCCTCCACAGGACCGATCGCCCCTGCACCCTCCAGCACCCTGACCTTGCAGTAGGCACAGCTGCCCCTGCCTCCGCACGCCGAGGGTATGAAGATCTGCTGCTGCGCCAAGCTGGAAAGGAGCGAATCCCCGCCCTGAACGACGAGCCTTTTCTCCCCCTGGTTGATATCGATGGTGCATTGGCCGTAATCGAGGATCCTTCGCTCTGCAAACACCACGAGAAAGGCGAGCACGAGCCCTGAGCCGGTCAGGAACGCAACTGAGAGAAGCACCGAGGCGAGCATCGTCTGACCTACTGTCTGGATCCTGTCATATCTTGATCATGCCCGAGAAACCCACAAAGGCGAGCGCCATGATCCCGATGATGATGAGTGTGATGCCAGGGCCTTCGAGCCCCTTGGGGACCGCTGCCTCGTTTATCCTCTCCCGTATACCGCCGATCAGGGTGATGGCCAGAAACCACCCAAAGCCGCACCCCAGCCCGAACCCGAAGGCCTGGAGAAGGGTGTAGGGCTTGTTCAGCATGAAGAGCGACGCGCCGAGGATCGCGCAGTTTACGGTGATAAGCGGCAGGAATATCCCCAGGGCATTGTAGAGCTTCTCGGACACCCGCTCTATGATCATCTCGACGATCTGCACAAAGGCGGCTATGACGACGATGAAAATGATGAGTTTGAGGTACTCGATCCCCAAGGGGACAAGGAGGTAATTGTACACGAGGTAGTTCAACACGGCCGTGCTGGCTGTCACGAAAACGACGGCGACCCCGAGCCCGAGACTCGTGTCGACCTTCTTGGAGACCCCGAGGCAGGAGCACATGCCGAGGAATCGGGCAAGTAGGATATTGTCCGTAAAGGCCGCGGAAACGAATATGAGCACAAAGGACGAGAACAGTCCCATGTCGGATGAGGCCATGCGATCTCCTTACGTTTTCTTTTCAGTCCCTTCGGTCTTCTCCTGCGCCGAGAACCTCGCCCTGGCGATCCAGGTCGCGACGGCGAGCATGAAGAAGGCCCCAGGCGGCATCACCATGATGGTCCACTGATGCCACCACAGCCCGCGGGCCGGCAGCGGATACCCGAGGACGGTGCCGAAGCCGAGCGGCTCCCTGACGAGGGCGATGGCGATCAGCACCAGTGCGTATCCGGCGCCGCAGGCAAGGCCGTCGAGGGCAGAAGCCAGGGGCTTGTTCTGAGAGGCGAACGCCTCGGCCCGGCCCATGATGATGCAGTTCGTGATGATGAGGCCCACGTAGGGCCCTATGAAGCGGTGGATGTCGGGCGCCACAGCCTTGATGAGGATATCGACCATCATCACGTAGCTGGCGATGATGAGAACCTGGGCCATCATACGAACCCTGACCGGGATAAGATTCCTCAGGAGGGATACGGTCAGATTCGAGAGCGCGGTGGTGAAGATCACCCCGAAGCACATAAACAGGGTGTTGGCGACAAGATTGGTGACCGCCAATGTCGAACAGATGCCCAGGACCTGCCTGAAGATGGGGTTTTGCTTCCAGAGCCCGTCTGCCAGTATCGTCGCGGGACGTGCTGCCATCTCAGTCGATCTCCAATGTGCGGATTCGCTCAAGTTCGCTGTTGAGGAACCGCATCAGCGCCATCGAGGTCTGGGTCGCGCCCGTTATCGCATCGACCCTGTGTGCGGCGTTCGGATCGGCAGAGGGGCCGATGATGACCCGCTCCTTCGGTGCTGCATCCCAGGCCACAGGCAGCCCCTTGAATTGGTCCAAGAACCATCTCTCTTCGATGCGGGCGCCCAACCCGGGGGTCTCTTTCTGATCGAAGAACTCGATGCTCAGTATCCTGCGAAGATCCGGCGTCAAGACCACGATGCCGTCGATGCGGTCCCAAAAGCCCATGCCGCCGAAATCGAACCCTATGGCCTCATTACCCCGGTCCCTAAGCCGGTAAACCGTTCTCGTCCCCTCCCTATCCTTTACCTTCGAGATCTCCAGGTGTCGCCGGATGGCGTCTTCGTAAGCCTGAGGGGTCTCTTCGGGCACATCGATCATGAAGGCCCTCAAGATCACGCGATTCCGGTGGAGCGCCTCGTTCCTCTGGAGCATCTCCAGGGTGCTGTAGTGGACGACGGAAATACCCAGTCCGAAGACCACGCAGAGGGCCCCTGTAAATCCGAGCACATACCCCATGGACCTCTTGTTCATCGGGCAGTCCCCTTTGCGGCCCGATACTCGCGCGAGCGCTTGACCCAAAGATCCAGAGAAGGGGCGACCATGTTGCCCATGAGAATGGAGAAGGCAACCCCGCCGGCAAAGACAGCCTTGTAGCGAAAAAAGACGATCATCGCGCCTATAAAGATGCTGTAGATCCACTGGGAGGCGGGAATCTTCGGCGCAGAGACCGGGTCGGTGACCATGAAGACCGCTGCATAGAGGAGGGCGCCTGAAAACAGGGTGAACAACGGCGGGGGGACCGCCTCCAGGCCCAGCCCATACCTGAGTATCGCGTCGAGTGCCAGCGCGCCGGAGATGGTCCCCAGGGTGAGCCGGTAGTTTGCCGTCTTTGTGAAGAGAAGATAGACCCCTGAGAGGACGATAACGACGCCCGAGACCTCGCCGGCAGAGCCGGCCGCCAATGCCTTGAGGTGCCCTGCGTGCTCGAAGACCCCGCCGATCGTCCCCAACGCGAGATCGACAAGGTCTGTCGTGAACCCATAGGTGCGGCGCGACCACATCGGCGTGGCTGAGGTCAGGGCGTCAGCGACCTTTAAACCGGCGTCGGCAAGATATCCAGGGGCCTGGCCGAGCGAGTGGAAACTCCACTTTGCAAATCCGCCTGGGAAGCCTCCAAAGACCGGCACGAACCTCGAAGTAAGCTCCACGGGAAAACACACGTAGACAAAGGCCCTCCCCACGACGGCCGGGTTGAAGACATTCTTCCCGAAGCCCCCGAAGACCTCCTTGCCGAAAACAATGCCCACGACGACGCCTACGGCGACGATCCAGAAGGGGGTGGTGGGTGGCAGGGAAAGCCCATAGAGGGCCGCTGTCACAAAACAGGCTGCACTCACCTTGCCGTTTCTGCGGGAGGCCATGAGCGCCTCGGCCCCATAGGCGAACAGCGAAGAGACTGCCACGACGGCAAGAACCCGCCACCCGAAGAAGTAGATTGCCGCAAGCCCCACAGGAACGAGGGAGTAGAGGACCCGGAACATGATCTTTTGCGGCATAAAAGGGGGGAGCTTCATCTGTCCTGTCTCCGTCGTCTCTCCGGGCTGCCGGCTCGGCCTCGGCCCCTTCCCACGACGCCCACGCACAGTAGCGTGCCGGTCCGATGCAAGCGATATTTAAAAATACTATCACAAGAAACCGGGAAGAATGAACAACCCGGCGTTCTTCTTTTTTCCTGCCGCCTTCTTCCCGGCGTTCCCCCATGAGAGGCGGGCGAACCGTCTCGCCGCGGCAGAGCGCCGATCCGCCGGGCCGTGTCGAGCCGGTGTGCAGGGCTGATCAAAGGGTGAGTATCCGGATACTCTCGATCTCGTCGGCAGGGCCATGTATTCTTCGACCGGCAACGACGATCCTTGCCCCCTTCTCACAGGCAAAAACCCCTGAAATCAGCTCCCTCAGGGAATCAGGGCCCTTGTCGGCCCCGGTCGCAAGGATCGGGCACACCCCGTAGGACAACGAGAGAAAATTCCTCTCGGGTTCGGCCTGCGTCAGGGCGAGGATCCACCTGCACGGTTTGAACCTCGAGATGCGCCGGGCCATATCCCCACGGACCGTGGGCGTCACGATACAGCGGGCATCGAGTGCCTCGGCTGTCTCAACGGCGTTGAGCGAGACGATATCCTCCACGGCGGCGTGCCTGCGGTCCGGATCTTTCCTGAAAAGGTCGGCGAGATGCCAAAAGAAGGCGATGCCTTCCCTGTGCCGTTCGGCCGAGGCAAGTATCCTGGCGAGCACTTCCACCGCCTCTACAGGGTACTTGCCTATGGCGGTCTCCTCGGAGAGCATGACCGCATCGGTTCCGTCGAGCACGGCATTGGCGACATCCGAGACCTCGGCCCTGGTAGGCCTCGTATTCTCGGTCATGGAGGCGAGCATCTGGGTTGCCGTAATGACCGGTTTGGCCGCCAGGTTCGCCTTGCGGATCAGTCTCTTCTGGACCGCCGGCACGTCCTCCAGCGGGATCTGAACCCCCATGTCCCCCCGTGCGATCATGACCGCGTCGGCAGCCTCGAGGAGCTCGTCTATGTCTTCTATGGCCTCTGACCTTTCGATCTTGGCGACGACAAAGGCGGAGGCACCCTTCCTCTGGAAGAGGTCTCGCAGGGCATGGATATCCCGGGCCCTACGAACGAACGAGAGGCTGAACGCATCGATACCCTCGCTGAGCCCACACTCGATCGCAGCCTGGTCTTTTTCAGTGATCGGGTCGAGATCCAACTCTGCTTCAGGGATGTTCACCCCCTTCGAGGAGAGAAGCTCGCCCCCGATAACCACGAGACACCGGACCTCCTCACCGACGATCTCCTCGACCTCGAGTTGTACGAATCCGTCGTTCAAGTAAATGGTCTTGCCCGCAGAAACGCTTTGCGCGAGGCGGGCATAGCCGACCGGGATGCGATCCGGGGCTGCAGGGGAGGGGTGCGGGGTCAGAACGACCCGACTGCCTTTCTTCAGCACCAGGGGTTCTTTGGCAAGCCTGCCCAGGCGTATCTTGGGGCCGGGCAGATCCCCCAGGATCATGCACGGCACACCCAAGCGAGAGGCGATGCGCCGTATGCGCCCGATGAGCTCCCTGTGGTCCTTGAGTGCGCCGTGTGCAAAATTGAGTCTGGCCACCGCCATCCCTGCCCTCAACAATCGCTCGAGCGCCGGTTCAGAAGAACAGGCAGGCCCGATGGTACAGACGATCTTGGTCTTGTGGTCCGGCACCCCCATCATCGCTGATCCTCTCTCTTCGGAAAGACACTTGTCTTATATACGATCCCCGCTCTCGTATCCAGCCTGTTGGTACCCGCGGCACCGAGGAGAGTCCTTCCCCTGATCTCGCAGCCCACAGGGGCAACAGGGCACGCCGGCGCCTTGCGGCGCCCGCCGTCCCTGGTATATGATCTGCACACACGTGCAACTCGGGCCGGAGGCTTCTCATGGAGTTCCCCCTGCTCTTTTCGCCCATCCGCATCGGAACCCTTACCATCAAGAACCGGATCGCGATGCCTTCCATGGGTCTTATGTACACTCATGACGGCACGATGAACGACCGGATTCGGCACTTCTATTTCGAGAGGGCACGCGGCGGCGCAGGTCTGTTGATCACAGGACCCTACGCAGTGGACAAGGCGGGCGGCGGGCCGGTCCTCTTGGGACTGGACGAGGACCGTTTTGTCCCCGCACTGAGAGAATTCAACCGTGACATCCATGCCATCGCCGACGCGAAGATCGCCTGCCAGCTCTTCCATTCGGGTCGCTACAGTCTCTCCTTTATGACCGGCGAGCAATGCGTCTCGGCCTCTGCCATCCCCTCGAGGCTCACAGGCGAGACCCCGAAGGCCCTGAGCATCGAGGAAATCGAGCAGCTCGTGGCCGCCTTCGCCCGGGCGGCAGGCCGCGCCGTCGCAGCAGGCTTCGACGCAGTGGAGCTTCTCGCCTGCACCGGGTATCTTCTCTCCCAGTTCCTTTCGCCCATCACCAACGTACGCACCGATCGCTACGGCGGGAACCTGGAAAACCGCATGCGATTCCCCCTCGAGGTCGTTGCCGCTATCCGCAAGGAGGTCGGAAAGGACTTTCCCTTGCTCGTCAGGGTCGCAGGCAACGATTTCATGCCCGGCAGCCACACCAACAGGGAGGCCCGGATCTTCTGCAAGGCCCTGGAAGAGGCCGGCGTCGACGCGATCAACGTGACGGGCGGCTGGCACGAGACCCGTGTGCCTCAGCTCACCTACGCCGTCCCTCCCGGCGCCTTTGTCTACCTGGCCAGGGGGATAAAAGAGAGCGTGCGCATCCCGGTCCTCGCCTCCAACCGGCTCGGGTGGCCCCCACTGGCCGAGAAAACCCTGAGAGAGGGGTGCGCGGACATGATCTGCATGGGCAGGCCCCTTATCGCAGACCCCTACCTCCCGGCCAAGGCCAGAGAGGGCCGCCTCGAAGACATCGTGCCCTGCATGGGATGCAACGAGGTCTGCTTTGACAATGTCTTCATGGGGCAGCCGGTCGGCTGCATGCTCAACCCCATGGCAGGACGCGAGTTCGAGCTCACGATCGAGCCTGCCGCCACGAAGAAAAAGGTGCTCGTTGCCGGAGGGGGCCCTGCCGGGCTCGTGGCTGCGGCGACTGCGGCTCGGCGCGGGCACGACGTCACACTCGTCGAGGCTCGAGACAAGGCCGGCGGCCAGGTTCTCCTCGGCGCCGCTGCGCCTGACAAGGCCGATTTCAGCCGTATCGTCCAAAGCCTTTTGCGACAGGCGATCTCGGCCGGCGTCGCGGTGCGCACAGGCGTTGCTGTGGATGCGGCCCTTGTCGAGACAGAACACCCTGACGTCGTCATTGTCGCAACAGGGGCGAGACCGGCGCCCGCCCCGTTTCCCGGATCGGACCACCCCACCGTCAGGCTGGCCTGGGATGTGCTCAGCGGGCAAAGCACTGTGCCGGGCAGGCGCGTCGTGGTCGTGGGCGGGAGCGCCACAGGATGCGAGACCGCGCTCAAGATCGCAAAGGAAGGGACCATCGACCCCGAGACCCTGTTCTTTCTTTTCGTCCACCAGGCAGAAGACACAGAGACGCTCAGAGAGATGGCCACGCGCGGGACCAGAGAGGTCACTGTCGTCGATCTCCTCCCCAGGCTCGCGACCAACATGGCTCGGACGACCCGCTGGGTCCTGATGAAGGATCTGGCCACCTATCACGTCCGAACCATTACCGGCGCAAAGGTGACGGCCATCACGGACCAGGGTGTCGAGATCGAACGCGGCGGCTCCAGGGAGATTCTCGAGGCCGACACGGTCGTTCTGGCTGTCGGCGCCGTCTCCTCCAGGGATCTCTACGAAGCCCTCAAGGCCACAGGCAGGGACGTGCGGCTTGTGGGTGACGCCAAGGAACCCCGCAGGATCGTCGAGGCGATCCAGGAGGGCTTCGCGGCCGCCCTCGAGATCTAACGTGAGAACAGGTTCCTCCGAGGCATCTTTTCTACTCGTACTGCTGTCGTTGTGTCTCCTCGCGGCGTGTTCCCGCGAGGCAGACACCCCCTGCGCCCCTGCAGGTCCTTACGAGGCCATGACAGCCTCGGGGATCACAATGGACGAAATGCTGGGGATCGCAAGCCATATGAGCACCGGGGCGGAATACGACAGAAACCGCGCGTTCGAAATCGAGCGCTCTGTGGCAGCCGGGGTCAGCCTCCTGCGCCGTGGATTCTACTGGCCGAGCATCGAGCCCGAGGACGACGCGTTTGTGTTCGAGGGGTATGACACAATGGTCGCTCTGTTGCGGGCCGCAGGCCTTGCACCCTGCGCCTTGTTGACAAGGGCCGCCCGGTGGGCGGCACCGGGCGGGAGCCCCAATGAGATAGACCCTTCGGACTTCGCCGACTTCTGCTCTCGCATTGCCTCGCGCTATGCCGACGATATCGATCTTTACGAAATCTGGAACGAGGAGAACTCGGAGCTTTTCTGGAGCGGCGGGCCTGACCCGGATCGGTACGGCTCCCTCCTCCGGGCAGCCTTCGAGGCCATACACCGGAGCGATCCTGGGGCGCAGGTGATCTTCGGCGGTATGAGTCCGCTGGGCGCCAATCTTCTCGACCCGCGAGGGGTCTGGAATTTCCTGGCCCGCGTGGGGGAGGCACACCCGGACCTCTGCGAGTTCCTCGACGGTGTCGCGATCCACCCTTATAGCTTCCTTCAGCAGGCACCTCCCGAGTTCTCCTTGGACCTCGGCTTCTACAGGTACCCTGATCTTCGCGGCAGTATCTCAGAGGCGCGCCACATACTGGAGGGTCTCGGCTGCCCGGACACACCGATCCACCTGACCGAGATAGGCTGGCCGAGCCTCATTATCGGGCTGGAGCGCCAGGCTGCATATCTGGCCAGGGGCGCACTCCTGGCCAGGGCTGCGGGCGCTGCGAGCTATTTCTGGTACACCTTCTATGACGAAGCGCCTGTCTCGAGCATCCCTACAGAGGATTATTTCGGCCTCTACTCCTTACCGAACGCGACCAGGGATCCCGACCCAAAGCCTTCCTACGAGGCGCTCATGGGCCTGCACAAGGTCCTGGGGGACGCGCGCTACGGAGGCGATCTGGCGTCGGCGCTGGGCTGGGGAAAGGATGCATACGCGCTCGTCTTTTGTGCCGATCGTGCCAGGACCGTGGCACTATGGCGTGCCGGTTCGTCGTTTTCAGAAGAGGCCGAGGTCGAGGTCCCGCTCCTGTCGGAGGCACGCGGGGCATGGTCGCTTTTCGATCAAGACGGGGACCTCATCGCCTCTGGTGTCTCCGGCTCGGGTCGAGCGCCGGTCTTTGTCTCCGTCTCCGGCCGGGTGCGGTACCTGCAGTTTTGCGCACCGGGTGAGCGCATCGGTGTGCAATGAGGCGGCCGCATACAACTCGTGACAAAGGGAGGGTCGAACATGCAGGATCAAAGAGTGAGAGCAGCGTTGCTTTTCTTGCTCGTGTTGACCTTTGGCGTCCTTGTGGCGGGTGGCCAGATGATCGACAGGGCAAAGCCGCCCATCCCAAAGGAAGTACGTTCCTCCTCGGGCGAGCTCCTTTTTACGGGTGAAGACATCCTGAGGGGCCAGAACCTCTACTTCAGCCGCGGCGGCCAGCACATCGGCACCATATGGGGCCACGGCTCCTATCTTGCGCCTGACTGGTCGGCGGATTTTCTCCACAGGATGGGTCTCTTTGTCGCCGCCAGATACCACGGCCTCGCCCCCCAGGAAGCAGCAGGATTCAGCCAGAAGGATTTCGAGGCCCTCGACTCCCCGACCAGGGCTCGACTGAGCTCGCTCGTCCAAGAGGAAATAAAAACCAACCGCTACGAGCCCCAAAGCGGCGTTCTCACCCTGACGCCCTACCAGGCCGAGGCGCTGGAGGCCTCGAGCCGATACTACACCCGACTCTTTCGAGACT
>Ga0272448_1008027_pt1 | contig 11069 bp, 8 predicted proteins | sample YNPCB0191_FD_202220 | JGI IMG/M metagenome (GOLD analysis project Ga0272448, IMG submission 202220) | Hot spring sediment microbial communities from Yellowstone National Park, WY, United States - YNP-CB-019-1 | ecosystem: Environmental > Aquatic > Thermal springs > Hot (42-90C) > Sediment... | reverse complement strand
TGAAATTACATGTAATTATCATATGAGATGTGGAGGAACCAGAAGGAGATATGCCGAACAGGTAAGAAATACTACTTACCGGAGTTTGGCATGAAAGATTTCGCTGGATTTTCAGAGCATTTTTGCATTATCGACGATGACAGAACGGAACGTGGCAAGAAGCACATACTGATGGATATTCTCTTCATCGCCTTGTGCGCTATGCTTTCGGGTGCAGAGAATTTTCCAGATATGGAAAGATTCGGCAACCTGCGGATCGAATGGATTCACAAGTACCTGGAATTGCCCTATGGAATCCCCTCTCATGACACGTTCCGCAGAGTATTTTCGGCGATAGACAGCAACGCTTTCATCGACTGCTTCATCAAATGGGCAGCAAGCCTTAGGGAACTATCCGGTGGGAGCGTGATAGCCATTGATGGGAAGAGCGTTCGTAAGAGCTTCGACACATGGAGTGGAAAGAGTGCAATACATGTGGTAGGGGCATGGGCCACAGAAGCGGGACTTGCGCTTGGCCATGTGGTAGTAGACTCGAAGAGCAACGAGATAACAGCGATACCGGAGTTGATAGAAAAGCTGTGCATAAAGGGCCGGACAGTCACCATGGACGCGATGGGCTGTCAGAAAGATATCGTCAAGCAGATAATAGACAAGGGCGGAGACTACCTGCTATGCGCAAAAGCGAATCAGGCCGGGTTATATGAGAGCATATCGGAGTTCTTTGAGGACTGCGGAGACTTTAAAGATGTCGGGCATACTTACTTCGAGACATTAGAGAAAGAGCATGGTCGGATAGAAGAACGTAAATGCTGGGCAGTAGAAGGTGAAGCGAAATGGCTTGGGCTAGACAAGAGTTGGAAGAACATAAAGACCATAGCCAAGATAGAGCGCAAGCGTACAATCAGAGGCAAGACATCAGCGGAGACAAGTTACTATATTAGTAGCCTGCCGGGTGATGCGAAGCGTATTGCATTATCGGGGCGGTCACATTGGGGGATAGAAAACAGCCAGCATTGGGTGCTCGATGTGACAATGAATGAGGATATGAGCAGAGCGCGCAAGGACAACGCCGCAGTCAACCTAGCTACGTTAAGACGAGTAGCCATCAACATGATCAACCTCGTAAAAGGCAAATGGAGCATACGAGGTTCGATGAAAGCTGCCGGATGGGACACCTCGTTCCTAGAGAGAATTCTGGCGGGTGCTTAGATATCTATCTTCAACGCGCGTTGGCCCTGCCAATGAATTGACATGGCCAAAAATTAGCAGTAGACTGCATGCAGGGGAAGACAAGCTCGAGTAGTCGCGGTGGGAGTTCCACACCATATCACTCAAAGAGGCAACCGGAGGATGGATGTCTTCTTCTCGGATAAAGACCGAGAACGCTATCTTATGTGGCTCTTGCAGTACTCAGAGCAGTATGGGCTGGATATTCTTGCTTACTGCCTAATGACAAACCACGTCCATATCATCGGCAGGCCGGAGAACGAGACCGCGATGGCAAAGACTCTGCAACTGACGCAGAAGCGTCACAGCACCGATTTATAGATCAATAATACTGCGAATATCGATCTATGCCCATTTTTCAGAAGTCTAGCTTGCGTCTTGATAGTGAAAGAGAAATTCGCATGATCTATAAGGGGAACGTATTCGCATGCAAATACTTACGCTTGATAAGCATTTGCATAATAGTGTCTGGGGCGATGCTATTAATCGTTGGATGCAGAAACAATTATAGCATTTCTGACATCTCACATGAGACATCTCTCGCATTTCCACACTCTGGAACGGTGTTGCATTCTCATCTAGATGGGGGATTCCAGAATTCTGCTCTCTATGCCGTGATCGCATGCGACAGGTCGGATATTCATGAGTTTTTACGCCAGTTACCAAGATCGAGTATTGTAACTGCGAAATACCGGGGTGGAGTAAGTACTTCTTCCTTAGCTGTCGTTTGGTGGAAACCCGATAGTGTTCGGAAATATGTCGCTGTGGAGACCCGACCATCAAGTAATTCAGGATATATACGTATGCTAGTCGACTTAGATGACTCAAAGAAAGCAAAAATATATATGATCGATATATTTTAGGAGTATGGCCCAGAGATAGTGGAAGAACATGGCCACCGGCAAGTGAAAATCCGGTGACAGACACGTATTACTTGTAAAAGCGAGGGCTTGTAGGGCTTGAGGGAACACAAGATCAATTCGGCGCAGAGGCATCCCGTCTGCAGAGACCAAAGCGTGAGAACCCAAATCGCAGGACACATGCGCAGAATCTTGTGGTAGCTATTCGTTGTACCCGGTTCGAGTTCCGTCACTTCCACCATAATGATTAGAAAAAGTTTTCTCTCTGCGAAAGCGTCGGTGATGTATGTCCCGGCGCTTTTGGCGTTTTGAGTGAGGGTTCCTCATAAACGGCGATGTATTCACCATCCCCCCTCCAATTCACCCATCGAAAACCAATTTATGTGTGGTTGACAATATGGATGTGCTGGCGCATACTATGTTTACTTGCTTTGGGTAGACATGTGTGTTTATGAACAATAGAGTTTTATCTACAAGCAAAGCACCACTTGTATTGGGAGCAATCGTATGCGTAGACAAATATCGGTTCGTTTCTTACTTGGTTTATTTGCCATTGTTTTCTTAGTCGTCGGTCCTCCATCATTAGCGGATCGAGGTGGCCCTGCCGTCTCAACGCCCGAGTCAACAAACAGTCGGCCATCGAGGGCAGCAGGGCGGCGAAGAGTTCTTATGGAAAGATTCGGCGGTATGAAACTGGGTATGGCAACCATAGACACCCCCAAAGATTCGAAAGAAAAGGGTGTGGTCGTATTACTCGTCATTCCGTACTCCGCTGCGCAGAATGCCGGACTCAGCAAGGGAGATATCATCGTCGAATTTGACGGCGTTCAGGTAACCAGCGTGGAACAGTTGACGCAGATCATGGCCGGACTTACCGATGATACCGACCATACCATCACCTTCGTTCGGGAAGGCAGCAGGATGAAGGCAACTATAAGAGTGGCCGCAAACAACACGATTTCCGCTCAGGCTGCGGGGGTGAAGCGCACCTTCACGGACATCAATACGCTAAAGTACGCCTTAATCGACCCCAACACACACACCGTGACTTTTGTGGGCAGCTACGACCCCGCCTACGCCACCGGTACTATCCCATATGCGGATATTTTGAGAGATGTGCTCCCCAATCCTTATCCGTCACTTTCACTTGAGCCAAGCGCCAATCAACGCGCCGACTTCGCGAAAGTCGACCAAATGATATCCGCCGATGTTTCCCGCATGGCATCTGATCCCAACTACGTCAACCAGTGGGGGCAGAATTTGATGAACCTGGTGCTGCACGATGCATCGTTGACCATCGATAATAAGCGGTTCTTTAAGAAATTCGCGTCCGAGTGCGGCATGACCGGTGAAGAGTTAAAGAATTTGTATGACGCCGCCGAAGGCAAGACGCAAATGTCCGCCTCAGATTCGATGGCTTTGTTCGCCAAACTTATGCGCGGCGTCGGGCTTCCGGACGTGGCTAATGCGATGCAGGCTATGGCGGCGGGTGGAACTCCGGACAATGCTATCCGCGGAATGAACCTAGCGATGGGCCTTGGTTCACAACATGATGAATTGCAGAAACAGCTGGCTTCAGGCAGTATAACGTACGAGATGTGCAAGAACGAAGGAGAAATCCTCGGTTTGTCCGCCATTTGCCGCAAGTTCGGAGCGCCGGAAGCGGAACTTCAAAGCAAAATCGCGTTGGTACGATCGAGCGGTGATGCACGTGTGATGACAGCATACTATGGCGAGCAGATGGGAAGTTTCATAATTAACAAAAGCGGAGCCAGAATTGTAAACGGCCTTTCCCTGAGCCCGCAGCTCATGTCGAAGATGTATAATCTGCCGATTCCTCTGTCTGATGTAGTGTGCACAAACATTCCGGCTGATTCCACTCTGGGGGATGTCCTTTTCCGATCCGACTATCTGCTCAAAACTCTATGCACCAACCCAGACGTACGCGACAAAATCGCCAGTCACTTGACCGACCAGGAGTTCCTGCAGCAGGAAGCAGCAGCTCAGAATTACAGCCTTCCCTCAGGTTCGGGGGTCGGTCTGGGAAACAGGCTGGTTCCCGCCGAAGTGAAGCTTCGAGTTTCTCCCAAAGGAGATGTCGTCGAATTCCAAAACTCACAGGTCAAAGTAGTAAGCTGGGTACGGGAAGCCAGCGGAAAAGGCTACGATTTCATCAACTCAACAGCACCTAAGTACGGCGACTTCCTTACTAAGAATTACGGCGAATACGCCAAGGCCTATCCGGAATGGCATAAGATGTCTGAAGTCGCCAAATGCGTGGCGCTCGCTCGATGGGCCAAATCCAACAACTACACCATCAACGCTGTAAACGCTTCCAATGAGAAGATTGCGGTGCCGAGGCAAATACCGGGCTTCTGGACCGCCGTGTTCCACACCGACGGCCAAACGGCATCTCTCACCGTAGTCGAGCAGGGCGGCGCCAGCTTTTCCCCAGATGAGGGCGAGGCTTGGATCAAACCTCAGCAGGACGTCACGGTCACCTCCGATGTGTCGAAGCAGCTCATTGCAAGCACAGTGCTCGCCGAACAGTCCGTCAATGCGCTGAAGTCGGGCGACCTGGACGCCGCTAGAGATCTGGCGGACAAGAGTGCGCGTGCCATGAGCGGAGACATCGATCTCACGAAACTGCCGTCACTCGACGGAATTCCGGTTCCAGGCGACCCGGCGGCTTATGCGGCAGCGACCCATGAAGTGATCGACCAGGCGACCGAGTGTCTGAATAAGATGGACACAGCGCAGAAGGATCTGGCGCGCGCCGGCAAACTTGCCGCGACTTCGCCCGATGAAGCGGCGAATATCACGCAGCACGCCACTCAGTCTCAGGACGAGGCACAGGCGAAGTTGAAGCAGTTACTCGGTAGTGTTTCCACTTACAAGAATGACCCTTCCCTGGCCAATGATGCGGTGGTCGTGCTCCATAGCAACTCATCGTCGGTAGTGACGGCGGGCTGGAGCGCTCCGATCGGTGGGCAGTCGACACCGCAGTGTCCGTCCGTGACTACGCCGCAGAACCCCAAGCCGAAAGACTGGTCAACACAATGCTCTGATTGGATCGTCGAGCTGGATAAGGTCAACAAACAGATCGCCTCTACGCGCACTGTGCTCCTTCGGCTGAACGCCGATGTCCAGGCGGACGTGAAGCAGTTCAACGACTGGGAAAAAGAGGGTGACGAGGCCTTTGATCGGTGTGTCGGCATGGCCGCGGATGTCGCGATCGACTGGGGTGCAGGCGCTCTGTCTGACCGATACGATGAGATATATCAATTGGCCCAGAAGCTTCCGGACAAGCCGGATGACGTGATTGAGAAGTACCGCTTAATGGCTTCACTGGCAAAGAGACTGAAGGAAGCAAAGGCGGCAAACGATCTTGATGGACTAGCCAAGCGCGAAGGAAAGACCGATGCTGAAATCTATGAAGAATTGCGGGACGGGATCAACCAGGTCATTGGTCTCCTGCAACTCGACAAATTCCTTCCGGGCAAGATCTGGAAGTACGGCTGCTACGGGTTCGACATGGCATACAACCTCACGGAGCTGAGGATCGGGTGGAAGAATACGGAAGTCCTGAAAGCGAACAACGCCAGTCATGCAGAAGCCGTGAAAAAACTGGCGGATATGATGCGCCAGTACGAGGACAAGGCAAAGATCCTGCGTCAAAAGATCGAGGCAGGAGAGGATTCCTCGGGCATTTAGCGATCAGTGCCCGAAGGGCATGAATAGTGTGCCTGGAGGCGAAATCGACTTCGGTGACAGAGACGATGTAACAGATGCTTCGGTAGCAGAGCCCCCCGGGCGCCGCTGCCGAAGCCGCCGTCTGACGCAACCGGATTGAGCTTACAGAGGTGTAGAGAACTCGATACAAGCCGTGCATATGCACGAATGCTTGTGAGTCGGTTCTATGTACCCGGTTCGAGTTCCGTCACTTCCACCAATGGGACGGAACAACAATGCTCTCTGTTTGAAAGCTCCGGTGATGTATGTCCCGGCGCTTTCGGCGTTTTCCGCGAGGACTCAAGCCACAAAACCGACGAGATGCCAGTCTACACAGACCGGTCGGCCGTCCGAGACAGACATGAATCAGGATAATACGTGTCTGTCACCGATTTTTCAAAGCGGAAGAGTGGAAATTGGTGGGAACAACCAGGCCACCCATCGGGCAAAGGTGGGTTCTGCGAATGCGGTGGACCTTTGTATTGACGATTAGCACCATGGAATATCAATTGTTGCGAGACAGTAGGAGAATGATATAATGAAAACCTCCAGACTGATTATAGGAATGGGGGCCATATGCACTATAACCTTCGTGAGCTTGCTCTTCATCAGGCATAATGGGATCGTCCCGTCCAGCGCAAATGTCACTGTTAGTGGGTCTAAGACGGTGGCAGGGAACGGCGCAGCCAATCTTGATGATGCCGTGAGAAATTTGCAGGCAAGAATAGCGAGGTGTCCAAAGGATGCAAGCTTGCATTTTGAATTGTCTGCATTATATAGAAGCTCCAACATGCCAAAGGAAGCAATATACGAGATAAACAAAGCAATAGAACTAGGAAAACCAGAAGAGAGAGCTTTCTACTTTGGATTTCTGGCGGATATGCAGCTTGACATTGGGAACAAAGCGGAAGCTTTGAAGGCATACAGAGAAGCCTTAAGGGCGGCAAATCAACTGTATGTGGGTAAATGGTCGGATACCAATGGGCCAATGAACTGGCGTAATATGGGTATAAAGCTATACGCATCTAAGTATGCTTTTGAAGCTGGGAAGATATTGCAGGGCTCCTCAAGGTACAAAGAAGCTGAGCAATCGTACGAAAGAGCTCTAGTACTTATAGTTTCATATTGTGCACCAATTCAGGCCATTAGAAATCAGAATCAGAATGTTATGGTCAACGTATTGGATCCTCTGGAACTGCGGAATAAGACGTGGTTGTGTTTGCAGGATGTCCAAGATAAGTTGAAAACTTCTAGGCCGAGTCGCCAGTGGGTCAGTAGCCAGATACCAGCATTTCAGTGGAGCAGACAAAATGCAACCCCTGAAACAGAGAAAATGGTTGAAGATGTGGAGAGATGCCGTGTCAATGCTGGACCAGCATTGCATGGAATTGTCGCCGGTTATTATCTTCAAAGTGGGCAATTCGAGAATGCCGTAATTCAATATTTGGCCCAGATAGAGAAGGAACCAGATTCTTATGAACCTTTGCGGGGACTAGGCTATACATATGTTCTCCAAGGTCGATTGGACGAGGCTATCGAAGCGTACGACAAGGCGATTGTTCTCGGTGATGATGGCTCGAAAGCATTAGTGGATAAAGTAAAACGCGCTAGAACGGCGTACGCAAAACGTACTCGGAAATAAGCCACAATAGAAAGGGAAAATCCGGTGACAGACACCAATTACTTGGGGCGGGTGCTTACCATGGTCTGATCGTGATGGCAGCATGCGTCCTGCTGGCGGTGCTTGTGACGGCGATCACTTTGCGCAATACACGCCGCAAAACCGCTCGCTCTGGTAGGGAAGAGGAAATAGAACGCTAAACATTGGACACTTCGACTGCGCACAGGACAGGCATCGAACGTCCAACATCGAACCAATGGGTAGATCGACATGAAATTGCCAGGGGTCGGATTAGCAGGTAAACAGTGACGGGAAAAAATAGAACAGCGTCACAAAAGAAAGGGACGGATATGAACAACGACGTACAAACGACAGTCGGTTCGGATTTCAAAGACCGGACGACAGGTCTGATCTTGTTCGGTATCATTGAGATTCTCATAGGTATGTGCTTCGCGCTCCAGATACCCTTGATGATATTTGGTATGCGTGCTTCCACTTCGCATTTGGATGCTCGAACGATGATTCCAAATGTATTAACGTCTGTCATTTTGGCCGCTTGGTTTATCTGGTTGGGAGTGGGATCCATTCAGGCCAAGCGGTGGGCCAGGGCGCTCCTGCTTGTCACTTCGTGGATCTGGCTCATCAGCGGAATAGCGTCTTTGCCTGTCATAGTGGCTATTTTTCCTGGTATGTTTGAGCAGTTAGGTAAGAGCGGCCAGATGCCCCAGCAGATCCTCACCACCATGAAGTATACGATGATCGGGTTCATGGTCGTCTTCTATATCATAGTACCAGGCGTGTTCGTCCTCTTCTACGGAAGCAAACATACAAAGCTGACCTGCGAGAAAAGAGATCCCCATGTTCGGTGGACTGACAAATGCCCTCTTCCGGTTTTGGCATTCAGCCTCATATCCGCGTTTTCGGCCTTGTCTATGCTGTGCATGGGATTCTACGGGTGGACATTTCCGTTCTTCGGATCTATTCTGAGCGGAATCGCAGGCGCGGGGGTTGCGCTTATCGGAGCGTTGCTGCTTCTCTATGCGGCCTGGGGCATGTATCGGTTGAAGATCAACGCCTGGTGGTGCGCGATTTTATTGACCATTACGTGGGGAGTATCCGGCGGCATCACCTACTCCCATGGAATTCCAAAAGAATTCTTCGAGAAGATGAATATCTCGGCCCAGCAGTTGGAAATGACGAGACAGTTAATGCTCTCACATTCGTCCTTGATTGTCCTATACTTTGGGCTATTGATAGTTATCGCTCTTGCGTATTTGCTCTATATAAGAAAATACTTCGTTCAACCTACCGAACAACGGAGCGTTTCACAATGAGAGAATCTCCCTGACGATTGTTTGTAAGGGAACGTCTCCTCCACCACAATGTTGAAAAGAAGTTTTCTCTCTGCGAAAGCGCCGGTGATGTGACTCCCAAGGCTTTCGGCGTTTTCCGCGAGGACTCAAGCCACAAAACCGACGAGATGCCAGTCTACACAGACCGGTCGGCCGTCCGAGACAGACATGAATCAGGATAATACGTGTCTGTCACCGATTTTTGTTCTGGCAGTCTGTATCACGGTGCGCATACTACGATATGCGCACCGTGACGGCATATTTGTTAAGAAAGCTGCAATGAAAGATATATGAAACGGTTTTCTGGAGCACGACTAGTAATATTGTTGGTGATGCTGGTTGCATCTGCAGTAGTCTTTGAATGGTGGATAAAGCCGTTTTCTCCATTTCCATTTGCCACGAGTCGCCCTAGTCTTGCACAGATCGTGAGTCTGACGCACGTAGGCTTGCCAGCAGATACCATATTGATAGGCTCGTATATGGAGCAGTCGCAGGATACACTGCTTGTAGCAAAGCTCACCATGAGAAACGATGCGGTTACCGGTTTTGTAAACCAGCTCCGTAATTTAGGCAAGGTATCACATACTGACAGATTTGATATACCTAATGTATTCAACGGCCGTGATGATGTTCCCACTTGGTGGGACCCGCAAAGCATACGAACTTTCACTTCTGCACGCATACTTTATGGGAAAGCGAAGTTCGACACTACGAATATTCTGATCTCTGCTGGACATCAGAAATCTAGTGTCGTCTACATCTACTGGTTTAGGCCGTGATCGTTAACTGTCAGCGCGAGTCTATACTTGTATCACTCAGCGGTGACATATTGCCTTGGATTTCGTTGACAAGGGTAGTGACCTGCCCATAATATTGCCAACGAAGACTCCAATGTTTGAGCAGATTCCAACCTTTCGGAGCATTGCCGTGCAGCAAATATCGTTCCACTGCTCATATACACCGGCACGGCGAATGCCAACCGTATCAAGACGGCAACCTTCAATGTCGGTATGTTCGTTCTCTTTGCGCTATGGGCAATGCAATCCCTGCTGGAAAGCACCGCGGTACTAGCGAGATCACCATTAGTCACACACGATATTTCCCTCGGTTAAACCCAATATGAAGCCTCGTAATTACTGGAGTTAAGCAATCGTCGCATTTATGGTGAAAGATCGTTTCTTGTTGTGGCGGATCTTCCGTGTTGCTCGTATTGAACAACACGGAAGATCCGGATCTGACTTGTAAACCGAGGATTATCTTTTGTCGAAGATCTAATGTAGAATCTTGAGTAACATACCGCTACCAGGCTTGATCGGTGCTTCGGAAGATATCGAATATCCGGTCGCTACATCTTGGGTCTTGACTCCAGACAAATCGATACTCACAATCGTGTGGGTGTCGGTATTGACTACCATCAAGTATTTAGTTCCCGATTGGTCCGTGAATTCTTGTGATAGAATGGAACTAGGTAGTTTGATTTGCAAAGTGTTGCTACATTTTCGTAGATTGATCAGTGTTGGGCTAAGAGTATGAAGCAGGCTGTTGATCTCGGCAATTCTTGCCCATCTGCCATCTATCGGGGACAGGTCATTATTTACCACGCCTTTAAGGTTCTCGCCTTGAGTTTTTCCTGTTGATTGGTAGATGAAGCAAAATCCGGTGACAGACACCAATTACTTGTAAAAGCTAAGGCTTGTAGGGATTGAGGGAATACAAGATCGATCCGGCGCAGAGGCATCCCGTCTGCAGAGACCAAAGCGTGAGAAGCCAAATCGCAGGACACATGCGCAGAAGCCTGCGGTAGCCATTCGTTGTACCCGGTTCGAGTTTCGTCACTTCCACCATAATGACTAGAATAAGTTTTCTCTCTGCGAAAGCGTCGGTGATGTATGTCCCGGGGCTTTCGCCGTTTTACGCGAGGACTCAGGCCACAAGATCGATGTGTGTCCCATTTCCGAGGGCGTGAACATGTGGACACGGCAGACCCCTCAGACCCTACATTTCACCCCTTTTGTCTCTCTTTGAGCACTTTGCCTTCTTAACTCCGCAGCTTTGTCGCAATGGCATCAAGGCCGTGAATCGCTGGCTGTGATATCGGAACAGTGGTCTTGTGATCGAGGGCAACCATTTGACCGGCTGCATTCCGCGTGGACTTTTCTGGCGTTTTTTGGTATACTATGATCTGATTGTTACGTAGGTTTGATTTATTGTCCTGGTTGTTATCGGATATTCTCGGTGCCGCTGGTTCACTCTCCTCAATCCTCGGTGCAATCCGAA
>Ga0272448_1008026_pt1 | contig 11074 bp, 6 predicted proteins | sample YNPCB0191_FD_202220 | JGI IMG/M metagenome (GOLD analysis project Ga0272448, IMG submission 202220) | Hot spring sediment microbial communities from Yellowstone National Park, WY, United States - YNP-CB-019-1 | ecosystem: Environmental > Aquatic > Thermal springs > Hot (42-90C) > Sediment... | reverse complement strand
TGGGTCATCGATGCGTCTCCTCCTTGGAAACAGCATCGGCACATTTACCTTTCGGTACGATTCTTATATGAGGCAACGAATCGGTTTCGGTACGATTTTAGATGAGGCAACGCGTTCGATTGCAGCAAGCTCTGCCGGATGGTATCATGCTGATAACGGTTTCATTAAGCACGTCTGAACACGGAGATAATCATGCGTAATCTTTTTGGGGTAACTGCTATTCTGGTTTTTCTTCTGTCTGCCGGCATTGCGCACTGTATCCCTTGCTTTCCAGGGGCCGAAGGCTTTGGCACGCAGACACCCGGTGGAAGAGGCGGTCGAGTTATTGTCGTCACAAATCTGAACAATGACGGTCCGGGAAGCCTACGCGCAGCGATTTCTGCAAAAGGACCAAGAATAATAGTTTTCGGAATCGGCGGCGAAATCAGATTGAAGACGGCTTTGAGAATTACTGAGCCTTTCGTTACCATCGCCGGACAGAGCGCACCTGGTAAGGGAATCTGTCTTCGCGATGCGGTAGTAAAGGTAGAGACTCACGACGTAGTCATTAGGTTCATTCGCGTTCGCATAGGTGCCAGTCTAAACGAGGACTACGATGAACAGAATTGTATCGAAGTTACGGGAGAAAATGCATATAACGTTGTAATAGACCATTGCACGTTTTCATGGAGCATTGATGAGGGCGTGGGATTAGTAAGCGGTGCGCACGATTGTACTTTTAGTTGGAACATTGTTAGCGAGGCGCTGAGACAACCGTTTACACCAACCAAAATCGGCAAGGAACGTTCTCACAGTATGGGCATCATTCTTGGGAATTATCCTAACCGATGTAGCGTTCACCATAATTTGTTTGCGAACTGCAATTCGCGCATGCCGCGAATTCAGGGCGGTACGCACGACTTTGTTAACAACATCGTCTACGACTGGGGATTTCTCACGGGCACTTTTTCACGAGAACCCAACGTGAACTTCATAGGCAACTACTACAAACCGGGACCGTCAAGTCTGCCGATCAAGCCGATTGTAGACGAAGGCGAGGATCAAGGACTAATCTACGTAAAAGGCAACCGCTCTCCCGACCGACCAAGTGATGATATGCCCGAGTGGGAGCCTATTACGAATCTAAATCCGGCGAAGCATCGTGCCGAAAAGCCGTTCGATACGGTACCTCTAACTATAACCTCTGCAGATCAAGCTTACAAAGATGTGCTGGCCTATGCCGGATGTCGACTTCCAATGCCTGATGACGTCGATAAGCGCATTATCCGCCAAACCTATTTGGGATATGGAATTAAGATCGATCGCCCTGAAGATGTAGGCGGCTTTCCGAAGTTGCCCATCGTCTACGGCCCGCCGGATTCGGACTGTGATGGAATTCCGGACGAATGGGAACGCATCCACGGTCTCAATCCTACTGATCCGAGTGACAGCGCAAAACTAACTAGCGACGGCTATGCAAACTTGGAGCACTACTTGAATTCACTTGTGGAGAATTGGATGAACGAGCCTGCCAAAGTTGTCACTTATCCTGTTCCTGATACTGTTGCCGACAGCCCTTATGTCGTGTGCGTTAACAACAAGAACGTTCCTATCGAGCGCGGCGGAACTATTCAGGGAGCCTATTACGCGCGATTCCAGTTTACGAAAACAGTTAGGGTAACGGTTACAGTAAAGCGACCGAATAACGAGATCGGACTAACGAACGATAAGGTGGAGATTACCTTAAAGCCGGATCGCTACTGTGACGGTGTTACTGTATCTGATCGCGAGATCTCTTTTGACGTTTTTCAATCAGGACCGCGCGTCCTGACCGTCAGGGTTGGCGATAAGGACCTATGGCCGCTTATCGTAGTTGCAGAGGACTACGACCTTGAGCCTATACCTTCGGGTTCAGGGGTTTTCAATGTCAGAGACTACGGTGTTACTTCCGAAGGCGTGCAGACGGCGAACATTCAACGTGTGCTCGACGAATGCGCCAAACGTCCGGGCGGAGGCATAGTTTATTTCCCCGCGGGGGTCTATCACACTGGAACCATCCGAATTGGAAACAATACCACCGTATATCTGGCGCCAGGCTCTCTTATTGTCGGCAGCACCGATCCTGCCGACTATCCCGTCGATCCGGGTCGAAAGGAAGAAGGTTCGCACGGTCCGACGGCTTCAAATAGTCGTCTGATTATGTTCGATCACTGCTCAAACTCGTCAATCCGTGGTTACGGGGTAATCGAGGGCATGGGCCACATTGTCCGCAACCAATATGGCCGCCACGTACAGCTCATGGACGTTACAGCGTCGAAGAACATCCGAATTGAAAACATTGTGCTTCGCAACTCGTGCGGCTGGACGCTCCACATTCTCGCTAGCGACAAAGTGTATGTTGAAAACCTCAAGATAATCAACGACTACAAGGTCGGCAATACGGATGGAATCGACCCGGACGGCTCTAGGAACGTATATGTAAGACGATACTTTGGCTACTGCGGTGATGACGCGGTAGCCATTAAAACCACAGGCAATTCCGACCTACTTTATCCGGCAACCAACATTGAGTTCCGTGACTGTGTGGTGATGACTCGCAAGACTGCCTACAAGATCGGTACGGAGACTTATGCTGATATCTCCGACGTGCTTTTTGAGGCATGCGAGGCAGTCAACTCATCTCGAGGAATTGGTATTTGGGAGTGCGACGGGCATACGGTTTCGAACGTAATTTATCGTGATATGAAGCTGGAATTGCACGAAATTGAAGGCGAGAAATGGAGTGGTGAACCTATCCGTGCTGTGGTCGAAGGGAGGCACGGCTTCGGCAAGATCAAAGACATTCTTTTCGACCGCGTGGAGTCAATTTCACCATACAGAGCTATCCTGGCCGGTGTGGCCGACTCAGTTCTGGAGAACTTCAACTTCTGGGGTTGTCGATTTGTAGTAAAGCCGCGCGAGATAAAGATGGGTAAGCAGCCGGTGGTTTTGATAAGGGACGCAAGGGATTTTGCGTTCAAAGGCACGAAACTTCGCTGGCTTTCTCAAGATCCAGATAATTGGGATGGCTTCATCGGACAGGAAAATACCTATAACGTCATGGTTCGCGAGATTGAGGAAATCAAATAACAGCATAAGCATATCGCGGAGTTGGAAGCACTTGTAGAATGCCAGGTAGAGCGAATCACAGAGATTGAGCAAGAGGTCGCACGGCTGCTTGGCGATGCATTTTCGGCTCCGTTGTACATCAAGCCATATCGCGCGGTGGACAGATATTCTAGCTGAGTGGAGGGTTGTAGTTCAACCCTCCACTCGCCACTTATGAACCGATGATAACTATGGAGGCGTTCTGACGTAGGAATAGTTGATGACCTGAGCAAGCTCGGCATCCGCGTGATGTTCATGGTTTATTCCAAAGCGCAGGCAGTTCGTTGCTGCAGAACGGCAAGTCGTTCTCAGGGAACTGAAATCTCTCCAAAAAAACACTTGACACAAGCTGGGACGGCATGCTTTAATTACCAAAACTATAAAGCGCCTTTAACTCAAGTCCCGTGAGGCTGAGAAGGCGGCAAAAGATAGGGTTTCTCATAAGTAGTGGAAGCATATCCAAGCCTTCTTGCCTACCATCGGGCAAGAGGGCTTTTTTGGTAGGTGACCCAATTGACCGGAGCAGTCAACAAAGTAATGGACGAAAACGAGATTCGCAGGGCGCTGACGCGGATTGCTCATGAGATTATCGAGCGTAACAAGGGCGCAGAGGACTTGGTGATAATAGGCATACAGAGCCGCGGAGTCCCAATGGCGCAGCGGCTCGCTCGTATCATATCGGAGATCGAGGGTTTGGAGATTCCCGTAGGCAGCCTTAATGTAGCGCTATACCGTGATGACTACGCTACTCGTTCAGCGCGCACTATTAGCCCCAGCAAAATTCCTTTCGATGTCACGAATAAAAAGGTCATCTTGGTTGATGAAGTCTTGTTTACTGGCCGAACTACTCGCGCAGCTTTGGATGCCATTATGGACCTTGGGCGTCCTGCTGTTATACAGCTTGCAGTTTTGGTCGACCGAGGCCACAGGGAACTTCCCATTAGAGCGGATTATGTTGGAAAGAACTTGCCTACGGCTTTGAAGGAGAGCGTTGATGTCCACTGGGTTGAAACCAAAGGAGAAGACGCTGTTATGATCACGAAATAGGTGAATCTTGATGAGCTTATTCAAAGAAATTGCTGGCGTGAGAGCAAAATTGAAAGCCGATTTATAACTAACAGCCGAGGACACAGATATGCAACTTCAAAGAAAGGATATTCTGGGACTACAGGAGATGTCCCCAGACGAAATCAGATTAATCCTGAATACGGCAGAATCGCTAAAAGATATCCTCGGAAGGCCGGTCAAGAAAGTGCCGATATTGCGAGGAAAATCGATTTGCACTTTGTTTTACGAAAACTCGACGCGCACTCGGACCAGCTTTGAGCTTGCAGCAAAGATTATGAGTGCTGATACGACGAGCATTTCAACAGCAGGATCTAGCATTCAAAAAGGTGAGTCGTTCAAGGATACACTTTTGACGCTGGAAGCGATGGGAATGGACGTATTTGTCATCAGGCATGGCGCTTCGGGTGCCCCGCATTTTGCTGCTAGAGTGGTCGGTTCGCACGTAATCAACGCAGGAGACGGCATGCACGAGCATCCTACACAGGGCCTTTTGGACATGCTTACGATTCTCGAGAACAAAGGAACCTTCGATGGTCTTAAGGTGCTAATTGTCGGCGATATTATGCACAGTCGGGTTGCGAGGTCAAATATTTGGGGTTTGTCTAAAATGGGCGCAGAGGTAAGGTTGTGTGGGCCGCGTACGCTGCTACCTAATGAAATCGAAAAGCTTCCAGTGACCGTATACACCGATCTTGATGAGGCAATTTCAGATGTAGACGTGGTAAACGTTCTGCGTATTCAGCTTGAGCGTATGAACCGAGGATTCTTTCCTTCCATCCGGGAGTATTCTAGACTTTTTGGAATCAATAAGGCACGTCTTCGACGAGCAAAACGCGATGTGTTGGTGATGCATCCAGGTCCGATGAACCGCGGAATTGAGATCACCCCAGATGTGGCGGACGGAGAATTTGCAGTAATAACCGATCAGGTCACCAATGGAGTCGCGGTGAGAATGGCTCTACTTTATCTTTTACTTGGGGGTGGCGGCAATGTGGGCGCTGCTTAGAAACGGTCGCGTTATTGATCCTTCGAGAGGTTTTGATGAGATAACGGATGTGTTGATAGAAGACGGTTGCATATCCCGCGTCGGTCACATCAGTTCTGTTCAGGATATGAGAAGAGGAGAGGGGGATGTATACGACTGTTCCGGGCTTGTGGTTGTGCCTGGATTTGTAGATATGCACGTCCACTTGCGCGAACCGGGCTATGAGCAAAAAGAAACAATAACGACAGGCGCTCAAGCAGCGGCTGCAGGTGGATTCACTACTATAGTTGCAATGCCAAACACGAAACCAGCGGTCGACAACCGTGCAGTAGTTGAGTATGTGTTGAAACGCGGAGCATCGGCGGCTGTGCACGTGCTAACGGCAGGTGCGGCCACAAAGGGCAATGAGGGCGTTGAGATGGCGGAGATCGGAGATATGGTTGATGCTGGAGTGGTCGCTGTTTCAGACGATGCGTTTCCGTTGCAGAATGCCGACCTTATGCGACGTGTAATGGAATACGCCGCAATGTTTAACATACCTGTGCTAACCCACTGCGAAGATAAAACCATGACCGCAGATGCTGTAATGAACGAAGGTATCGTAGCAACTATGTTGGGATTGCGTCCCTGGCCTCGTCAGGCTGAGGAGATCATGATTTGGCGGAACGTGCTTCTTGCAGAGCTTACTAAGTGTCGTTTGCATATCCAACACGTTACCACAGCCGGAGCAGTGGAAGCAATACGCTGGGCGAAGTCTCGTGGAATCAACGTGACTTGTGAAACTTGTCCTCATTACTTCTCGCTTACGGATGAAGCTTTGGCCAATTATGACACTAACGCCAAGTGCAATCCTCCTTTGCGGACAGCGGCGGACATAGAAGCAATCAAACAAGGACTTGCGGACGGAACGATTGATGTGATTGCTACCGATCATGCTCCGCACGCTCAAGAAGATAAAGAGGTCGAGCTACAAGATGCTGCTTTTGGCATGGTCGGGCTCGAAACTGCTCTCCCGCTTGTGATAACTAACTTGGTAAAACCAGGCGTAATGGATTTGCCGAAAGCGATTTCGAAACTGACTATCGAACCCGCTCGCGCCCTTGGTATAAGTGCTGGTACACTGACGGAAGGTGCTCCGGCCGATATAACAATTATCGACACAGAGTTCGTAAATGTAGTCCGAAGCTCAGAGTTCCGTTCAATGGGTCGCAACACGCCGTTCGAGGGAGCAAAGTTGTTCGGAAAGGTCGTAACGACGTTCGTTGGCGGAGAAATCGTCCACAGCATCAAGTCGTTAAAATCTGAAGAGGCTAAGGCAGGTGTGTAGCAGCGTTTGGGAAAGCGAACTACGGTGAATTTGGAGACATCAAATGAACGACTTGTATAACGGTATCTTTGACGCAGGATGCATCAAGTTCGGCGAGTTCAAGCTGAAGAGCGGGATATTATCACCAGTCTATGTAGACTTTCGGGGTCTGGTTTCGATGCCAAAATTGTTGGCTGCGATAGGCAAGAAATTGGCCGAGAGAGCTAAGGAAATCGGCTGCGATAGAATTGCTGGAATTCCATATGCAGGCATCCCGCTCGGAGTTGCTGCGAGTATTGCAGGCAATATTCCTATGCTCTACCTGCGTAGAGAAGCCAAGGACTATGGCACAAAGAAGCTTATAGAGGGAGAGTTCTCCACAGGCGATAGGATACTGGTTATCGACGACATCATTACTGACGGCGCTTCAAAAATCGAGGCTATCGCACCGCTCAAGGAGGTCGGCTTGGAAGTAACCGACGTTTTGGTGATACTCGATCGAGAACAGGGCGGCGGTAGGATACTTGAGCAGGCGGGTTACAGGTTGCATTCTCTCATTAGGCTATCTGAAGTTCTTGATGCTCTTGTGAGTGTGGGCAAAGTCGATTCGGAAATGCGCACAAAGGTAACGGAGTTCATAGCCCGGCACCAGTTCGGCTAACACTCCATTTTGAAAAATCGTTGGAGCAAAGAAGTTTATTGGAAGTGGTTAAGCGACATTTAGCGCAACGACATTGGCGAATTTGGAGAGAGTAGGCGGTAATTGAAAGCGATACTTATACTTGAAGACGGAACCGTGTTCGAGGGCGAATCTATAGGTACGCCGGGGACGGCTATCGGTGAGGTAGTGTTCGCAACAGGAATGACGGGCTACCAAGAGATGTTAACGGACCCATCATTCGCGGGACAACTTTTGACTTTGACCTATCCGTTAATTGGCAATTACGGTACAAACTCAGATGACGTAGAATCTGACAAGATACAGGTCGAAGGATTTATCGTTCGAGAGCTCTGTGAGGAGCCCTCAAATTGGCGGATGAGCACAAGTTTGCGCGATTATCTTAGACATAATGGTATCGTGTCGATACAAGGTGTTGATACTAGAGCACTAACGCGACGGCTTAGAGTGCATGGGGTGATGATGGGTGCAATATCTACCGAGCTTTCGGTTTCCGAGCTGAAAGCGGAGCTGGAGAAAGCCCCGAACTACGGCGCTGTTAACTTCGTCGAGCGTGTCTCAACGAAGAATGCTTACGACTGGACCGGCGACAACTGGAGCAAATTTTTGGACTTACCGGAACCTAAATGCCGTATCGCACTTGTCGATATGGGCATCAAACGCAACATCGCTCGTTGTCTGGCAAAGGAAGGGTGTCAATGTGTCATCTTGCCGTGGAATGCAACGGAGGACGAAATAATGAGCGTCCGGCCAGATGGTGTGGTATTTTCTCCCGGCCCCGGTGATCCAAGACAGCTTAAAGAAGTAGTTAAAACAATGCGTCGGATAATCGGAAAGAAGCCAATCCTAGGTATATGTCTCGGTCATCAGATATTCGGAATGGCAATGGGAGCGGATATTATCAAGCTCAAATTTGGTCATCGCGGAGCAAATCAACCTGTGAAGAATCTATTGAACGGTAAAGTCAGCATTACCGCGCAGAATCATGGTTACGCAGTCGACCCCGAAAAGCTGTCCAATGATGTGGAAGTTACACACATAAACTTGAACGACGGCACAGTGGAAGGCCTTCGACATAAAAAGTTGCCGATATTCTCGATTCAGTATCACCCGGAAGCATCGGCCGGCCCGTTGGACGAAGGATATTTGTTTAGAGAGTTTGTCGCCGGCGTCATGGATGCTATGTAGCTGCCATACGTAATAAAGCGTCGGATGCACGCTGATTGAAAGGAGTACAATGCCCAAACGCAAAGATCTCACAAAAGTAATGGTAGTAGGTTCCGGCCCAATAGTTATCGGGCAGGCGGCAGAGTTTGATTACGCTGGCACACAAGCGTGCAAGGCTCTGCGCGAAGAGGGCATCAGTGTTGTGCTCATAAATTCCAATCCCGCGACGATTATGACAGATGTCGAAGTCGCGGACAAAGTCTATATTGAGCCGATTAACGTCGAGTTCGCTACTCGTGTGATAGAGCAGGAACGGCCAGACGGATTATTGCCCACACTTGGCGGCCAGACAGGACTCAATCTGGCAGTCCAGCTTGCCAACACGGGAGTGCTGGAAAAATACGGTGTTCATCTCCTCGGGACGCCACTTGATGCTATCATGAATGCCGAAGATCGAGAGCTCTTCCGCGCACTGATGCAGAAAATTGGTGAGCCAGTACCTGAAAGTTGGATCGTTAACAGCCGTGAAGATCTTGAACGAATCATCGACTCAAATCCACCGTGGCCGCTTATCATCCGGCCAGCATATACGCTCGGTGGAACTGGGGGAGGAATCGCGCATAATCCCGAAGAGCTTTTGGAGATTGGCTCACGAGGACTCAAGCTATCTTTGAAAAGTCAGGTGATGGTCGAGCGTAGCCTATTGGGTTGGAAGGAGATCGAGTATGAGGTAATGCGTGATTCCAACGATACTTGCATTACTATCTGTTCAATGGAAAACCTCGACCCGATGGGTGTCCACACCGGTGACTCCATCGTTGTTGCACCCACTCAAACCCTCACTGACAAAGAATACCAGATGCTGCGGTCGGCATCTATTAAAATAATTCGCAGTCTAAAGATAGAGGGTGGATGCAACGTTCAACTCGCGCTTAGCCCAGAGAGTTTTGAATACTACGTAATCGAAGTCAACCCGCGAGTAAGTCGTTCTTCGGCTCTTGCATCAAAAGCTACAGGCTATCCGATTGCAAGAGTTGCCGCAAAAATCGCAGTCGGTCTCAATCTCGATGAGATTCCCAACGCAGTTACTGGTAAGACTCTTGCTGCATTCGAACCGACTATCGATTACATCGTTGCCAAGATTCCGCGTTGGCCATTCGATAAGTTTCGGCAGGCCGACCGTACTATTGGTACGCAGATGAAGGCTACTGGCGAAGTGATGTCCATAGATAGGACGTTTGAAGGCGCAATTATGAAAGCCGTTCGCTCTTTGGAAATCGGCCTTCAGCAACTTAGGCTCAAAAACGCAGATGAGTTAACTGAAAACGACATCAAACAAGGTCTTGTCAATGCCACCGACGAACGACTGTTTATTATCGCGGAGGCACTGCGACGCGGTTTCAGGGTTGAACGCATAGCGGAGCTTTCGAAAGTAGATCCTTGGTTTATAAACAAGATCAAGAACATCGTGGACATGGAGACGGAGCTGAAGAACCGAGCTTCGGAGATTCGAGCGCTCACATCAGGCCGCATCGCGACCGAACCCGGAGCTATTGATTTACTCTATCGCGCTAAAGTTATGAGATTTCCCGATAAAGTGATAGCTGAACTTACTGGCGCACTTGAAAATCAGCTTCGCTATATTAGGCGCAAGCTTGGAATGGTACCGGTTTATAAGATGGTCGATACCTGTGCTGCCGAGTTTGAAGCCGCAACCCCGTACTTCTACTCTTGCTATGAGCATCAAGACGAAACAGGGTGCCTTGTTGGTGAGCAATCTCGTGTTTTCTCCTTCAGATCCTCACGCTCCCCTCGCAAGGCGATTATAATCGGCTCTGGTCCTATAAGAATCGGCCAAGGAATCGAGTTTGACTATTGCTCTGTGCATTCGGCATGGGCATTGCGTGAGGCGGGGTACGAGGCGATCATAGTCAACAATAACCCCGAGACAGTCTCGACCGATTTCGACACCTCCGACAGGCTTTATTTCGAACCGCTAACAGTCGAAGACGTTATGCACATAGTGGATCTTGAACAGCCCGATGGGGTAATTCTCCAATTCGGAGGTCAGACTGCGATCAATCTTGCGAAGCCGTTGCACGTTCTCGGAGTGCCGATCTTTGGGAGCGACTTTAGGTCAATAGACATTGCTGAGGATCGCGACAAGTTCGAGCAGATGTTGCGCGAACTGAATATTCCCAAGCCTGCGGGCAGAGCCGTGCGAGGCGTAGAGGAAGCTGTCCAAGTGGCGCGTCAGATAGGATATCCTGTCTTGGTGAGACCAAGCTATGTGCTTGGTGGTCGCGCTATGGAGATAGTTTATTCGGAATCAGAACTGGAGCAATACGCGCGGTACGCGGTCGACATCAGCCCAGATCCCGATGCACCTATTCTCATAGACAAGTATGTAATGGGAAAAGAGGTCGAGGTGGATGTAATTTCTGACGGAACGGACTGCCTTATTCCGGGTATAATGGAGCACATCGAGCGCGCCGGAGTTCATTCGGGAGATTCTATGGCGGTTTGTCCGCCGCAAACTCTTTCGCAGGAGATTATTGACCAAATAGTCTCGCACTCGATAAAGCTTGCAAAGGCCTTAGAGGTGCGAGGTCTTATGAACATCCAGTTTGTAGTGGATGGCGACGAGGTGCAAGTGATCGAAGTAAACCCGAGAGCAAGCCGAACAGTGCCGTATCTGTCCAAGATTACTGGAGTACCTATGATAAAGTTGGCTACCGATGTG
>Ga0272448_1008022_pt1 | contig 11076 bp, 6 predicted proteins | sample YNPCB0191_FD_202220 | JGI IMG/M metagenome (GOLD analysis project Ga0272448, IMG submission 202220) | Hot spring sediment microbial communities from Yellowstone National Park, WY, United States - YNP-CB-019-1 | ecosystem: Environmental > Aquatic > Thermal springs > Hot (42-90C) > Sediment... | reverse complement strand
GCAGGGCAAGGATACAACCGCATTTGCCCGCTCAAACCACACCCATCCCTATGTGGATAGCGCAGGTGGTGCGCAAAGGGTTGGTGGCTACAATATCACCGGGCTTGATGGCCGTTATGTGAACGAGAACCAGGCAAACTCCATAACATCAGGAATGATAACCGATGGCACGATTGTCCGGCAGGATGTGGCATCAGGTTTCAAGGCACCGTATTCTGACACTGCCGACTATGCCCGGCTGGCACCGGCATCAGACAGCGCCCGGGTTGCAGCAAACAGCCACCGGCTGCAGGGCAAGGACACGGTCGCATTAAGCACCAAGTTTGTTGATGAGGGACAGGCAAATGCCATCTCAACCCTAATGATTCAGGACAATGCGATTACCAGCGCCAAGATTCAGGACGGGACGATTGTCCGGCAGGATGTGGCATCAGGTTTCAAGGCGCCCTATTCTGACACTGCCGACTATGCCCGTGTCGCACCCGCAGTTGACAGCGCCCGGGTGGCTGGCAACAGCCACCGGTTGCAGGGCAAGGATACGGTCGCATTAAGCACCAAGTTTGTTGACGAGGGACAGGCAAATGCCATCTCAACCCTAATGATTCAGGACAATGCGATTACCAGCGCCAAGATTCAGGACGGTTCGGTTACCTCGGCTGACATCCGTGATACCACCATTACCACTGCCAAAATTAAGGACGGGGCAATCACCAGCGCCAAGATTCAGGATGGACAGGTGCAAACACCAGATATTGCCGACACCAATGTTACTATGGTAAAGATTCAACGAGCGGGTGCGACAACCGGTCAGGTACTGAAATGGACCGGCTCTGCCTGGGCACCAGGGAATGACAGCATTGGTCAGAGTGACAATGCCTGGGTAAGAGGCACGCCGGATTCAGTGCTTTACACAATAAGGCAACTGGGCATTGCGCGCGGTGGTGCTAACAATATGCTTTATGGTTCTTATCGCTATACCCATACCAACCTTGGTGTTGCCTGCACAACCGGCACAAGTGGGCAGAACTATCTCTATCCCACAGTTGGGGGCGGATATCACAATCTGGCCACAAATGAAGCCGCAACTGTTAGTGGGGGAGCGACTAATCTCGCCGGAGCCACCGCCGCTACTGTCGGTGGCGGCAATGGTAATAGCGCTACCCAAGTAAATGCTACGGTTGGTGGCGGAGGTAATAACATCGCCAGTGATTATAATGCTACGGTTGGCGGCGGATATGGCAACATCGCCTCGGGTAACGTTGCCACGGTTGCCGGCGGAGATTCAAACACCGCCTCGGGCAACTATGCCGCGGTTGCCGGCGGGCGTTACAACACCGCCTCGGGCTACTATGCCACGGTTGGCGGTGGGCGTATCAACACCGCCTCGGGCTACTATGCCACGGTTGGCGGTGGGTATGCGGACACAGCTGCTGCAAACGAGGGTTTTGCGGTTGGTTATCATTCGGTTGTGCCATCAGGTTATTCAAACTCTGCTGCATTCAATGGCCAGACCGCAACTGCATCAAACCAGTTGCGCTGTGGGGCGCTTTCCAAGGCTTCTGGCTCGTTCACCATTGACCATCCGCTTGACCCCTATGGCAAGATTCTCAACCACTACTTCATTGAGGGTCCTGAGATGCTTAACATCTATCGCGGTTCAGTTGTCCTTGATGCCAATGGCAGAGCCGAAGTCCAACTTCCAGACTACTTCTCGGCCCTCAACCGCAACCCGCACATCCAGTTGACCGGCGTGGGCACAAAAGAGGTCGTGTATGTTGCCGAGGATGTTAATGGCAACAGGTTTGTGATTGGCGGACCTGCAGGAGCAAAGGTCTACTGGCAGGTTACCGGTGAGCGGCAGGATGTCTCGGCTGAGGCGACAAGAAGGATGATGCCGGTTGAACAGCTCAAGACCGGCGCACTTGCCGGCAGAATGCTGGATGATGAGTTCTTGTCCGGCTGTATGGAGCAACTGGAGCGTGAAGGCAAGGCGCAGGGCATCAACTTCCGCACCGCTGAAGGTAGAAGAAGGTATGAGGAGATGAAGAACCGGCCCGGACCAGAAAAGCCGAAAGAGAGGTAACCTATGGCAAGGCTGTTCGGCATCCTGTTTATTGCCACATTTGCCTTTGCCCAGCCCCATCGCTGTGAATGGCAGGTGGTGGCAATTGGTGGCGGCGACATCAGTGGCTCTTATCGGGCTGGCTCAACTGTTGGCCAGACTGCGATTGGCTGGCTTACCGGCAATAACCTCCTGGCACACATCGGGTTCTGGTATCCGGACATCGTTACCGGCATTGAGGAGAAAGGGCGGTTCCATTGGGAAAGTGCGGATATCAGGGAGACCAGGCTTTATCCGCCTGCACCCAACCCGTTCTATCGCACAACCCGGATTCGCTACACGCTCAGTAGTGAAAAGCACACCACCGTTCAGATATGCGACATCACCGGCAGAGTAGTCCGGACACTGGTCAACTCAAACCAGCAGCCGGGCAGATACTCATTCATCTGGGATGGAAAGGACAACTTGAACAGACCGGTTGCCAGTGGCATCTATATCTGCCGCTTTGTTGCTGGCGACTATCAGCGCAACACCAAACTCATCCTCCAGCGCTAAGGACAGATAAAACCTCAGGCGGGGCAGAATCACCTGCCCCGCCTATATTCTTTATTTATTACTTATTCCTTAAATTATGTCAGGAATCTGGTTGCTTGGGTGGCATTGGTTATTGTTTTGAGTATCATTTTCTATGAGCGATATCCAGCCCAGAGTGCTGTTTTCCCGATGCCTCGGTTTTGAGGCTTGCCGGTATAATGGCGAAATAATCCGGGATGAATTTGTTGAAAGGCTGAAAGGTTATATTGAGCCGGTAACGGTTTGCCCGGAAATGGCAATTGGCTTGGGTGTGCCCCGCGAGCCAATCCGGATTATTTATCAGAACTACGAACCCCGGCTGATTCAGCCCGCAACCGGGAGGGATTTGACCGCGCAGATGCAGGATTTTGCCCGCTCCTTTCTTGAGCACCTTGAACCGGTGGACGGCGTTCTGCTCAAGTCCCGTTCACCATCGTGCGGAACCAGGGATGTAAAGTCCTATAATGAAGATGGCAATCTGCGGCCCGCAGTCGCCCGGCAGGGGATTTTTGGTGGCGCAGTGCTGGCGAGGTTTCCGGACCTGCCGGTTGAGGATGAGGGTCGGCTCAAGAACTTTCTGATTAGAGAAAGTTTTCTCACCCGGCTCTTTGCCCTGACCCGTTTCCGCCAGTTGCGTGCCCGACCGTCAATGGCTGGGCTGGTTGAATTTCACGCCACCCATAAACTGCTGCTTTTGGCTTATAATCAGGCGGCATTGCAAAAACTGGGCAGGATTGTTGCAAACCCCAGAAACGTCCGCTTCCCAGTCTGCTTGATGAGTATCAACCGATTTTTTCCTTTGCCCTGTCAAAGCCGCCCAAATACACCAGTGCGATTAATGTCCTGCTCCATGCGTTCGGTTATTTCTCAAGAAAACTGAATTCAGAAGAGAAGACATTTTTTCTTGATACCATTGATGGCTATCGCACCGGCAAACTGCCGCTGAGTGTGCCCGTGAACATCATCCGTTCCTATATTGTCCGGTTTGGTGAACCCTATCTTGCCCGCCAGCGATTTTTCAACCCCTATCCTGAGCCACTAACTGAAATTAGCGATTCGGGCAAGGGCCGTAATCGCTAAAGTGATACCGGTATCCTAATATTGACCCCAACCTTATGCCGGACAAGTGGTGCCTTCGCACCTGCGCGGGCCGAGTAGCCCTGCTTTTGCAGATCTAATGGTCTGGCCTTGATTTCAACTTTTTTATATAAAGGGAATATTTTTCTTTTTAAATCCGGTTGTTCTGCACGGGGGCGGATTAAAACTCCGCCCCCGAAAAGCCGCTATCTGCCGGTTATAATCAGTTTGGCAGTCAGCACCGTACCCAGAGCATTAAGCCGGGCAAGGTAAACACCGGGTGCAACCCCTTGGGCATTCCAGACTGCGCTATGCCAGCCCGCTGCCTTATCACCTTCAGCCAGCGTTGCCACCGGCCTGCCGCTCAAATCAAACAGCCTGAGGCTGACTCTGCCCCTTTGCGGCAGGGTGTATTTTAGGTTCGCCCGGCTCCGGGCCGGATTCGGCACAACTGTGAGCACTAAGTGCTTTGGCCTCTTCTCCGGCTCCGAACCGATGCCGACCGTAACCGGCACCTTATGGACAACAATCGGATTCTGGGTTACCGCACCCTGACCCTGAACATAGAAACCGGCAATCCGGTCAATCTCATAGGTAATATAGAATGTATCACCGTGCAGATAGTCAATACAGGAAGGAAAGCGGTGGGAAACAGTGCCCCGGTCAGTTATCTTTACCGGTGTATTCCAGGTCTGGCCATTGTCACCGTTATCCTGTGCGTAGAAGATATCAGCGCGCAGGAGGTTGGTTGTCGGCTCAACATTGGAGGAGTCAAACTGCTCCCAGGCGACATAAAGCCCGCCATACTCATCTTCACCGATACTCGCCCGGCAGGCATAGAGGGCATTGTAACCAACACCAGCCTGAAGGTTGTTCGGGTCACAGGTTGCCCTGGTCACCCGGCTCCAGTTCGGGGTATTTTCCGGACACCAGTGCCAGATGTCAGCCGGAATAATATAACCACTGCCACCAACAAAAGGCATCACCGCGGCGACAATATGCAGCCGGTCATTGCGGTCATAATAGGGAAACATTGAGGTGATATGGAAGGAACATATCGTATCCGGGCCATAAGCCGGCGGCTCTGGCAACTGGGTTACCCCCAGCCAGTTTGTGCCGCCATCGGTTGAGATATTATAATAGGCGGGCGAATAGGCACCAGTATTTGAAACCACCCAGGCAAGGCAGACCTTCTGACTGACCTTTGAGGCGGCGATATTATGGGTCGGGAAGTTTATCGGCGATGCTGCCAGGGAAGGGTTGTCCCAGTTGCACCAGGTTTGTACCCGGGTGTAATAAAGGTCAAGCCGGCCCGGGTCATCCATCAGACCGATGTGAAACCAGCCGCTTTCATCAACGCTCACCGGTGGCCAGAGATAACCCTCAGGACCGTTGCAGTACTCAAAAATCCCTGCGCCTGGTGCCATATCCCGTGCCAGACCCGGACTCAGGGTTGTGGCGCCATAATGGCGGGAAGAGATTGCCACGCCGGTGCTCGGGTCAGCATCAAGGCTCCCGTAACCGCTCCGGTCGGTAAACACATTTACCCCGGAAGCCATAAAGTCCGGGTCAATCCAGTTCCATTCTCCGGTTGTATAATCATAGAAGTTATAGCGCATGTTCCGGTCAGGAAATGTTGTCCCGGTCATTGAGGCTGAATACATCCAGAGCACATGGATACCATATTCGGGCGAGTTACAAATCATCCGGTAAATCGGACCGTTTGCCAGCCAGTCATAGGTGGTGCCGCCAACCGTGTCTACCTCGCCGACAATAAAATCGCTCCCTGGATTTGCTGGTGGTTTCTGCTCGTGGGCGGGCAGGGTGATTTCCCGAGACATCCCGGTTTCAGTAGTTACGGCCTCTTCAGGCAGAGCCGTAACCGGATTGGCGTTGCCGGCAAAAACCCAGAGGGCAGCCAGCAACAGGAGAACGACTGCTCTTAACATCCTGCCTCCTTTAGTTTCTGGTTGTCGGCTGGCAGCCTGTGGCATCGTGTCCAAAAGAAACTCCAGACCCCAGCCGCTCAACCTTTTTTACTTTACAATATAAATATAATCCGGTTTAACGAGATTGTCAAGCATTTGCTGGTTGCCCGCTCGCCGTAACGCTCGAAGAACCCAATAATCCTTAACCGCCTTTGGGCGACCTCACTCTGCTCAAATGTCCTTAACTATAATGGCAATTTAGAAACCTCCGGTAACCCCGGATGTTAGCATAAATCCGCTTGATTTCCATATCCTCCCCCAAACCTCAATGTCGCATATGTTCTTAACTTTTTCAGGTTTTATTTTTAGGTTCAAGTATTCTGGGTAAATTTAACGAAACTCTACAGCCGTTAAAAGGGCATATTAGTGAAGGCGCACAATACACATTAATTGACATTTGAATATCTGGCAATATCATAATGTGTATAACACAGGGAATTGAGGTGTGGTAATGTTTTGCTTAATATTCTCGCTTGCATCGGTGCCCTCGCTGGTTGCCCATCTCTGCAACCAGTGAGAACAGGTTGGGTGAGAAAGACCCGGCCAGTTACTTGGATTTAGCGGTGTGGCTTTCATTCAGAGCCGGTGCCAGCAGGGAATACTAAATGACGCATCTTTAAAGGGCATAAGCCAAAGGAGGTTAATATGGGCGCTGCGTCAATTAAAAAACCCTTTATGCTGGTGCTGGCGATAACTTCACTGGCATTGGCTAATTTCGGAGCCGATTTCGCTTCTGATCGATTCATTGTCAAATTCAGAGATGAGATTCAGCCATCAGTTATTGCCGGGATGGTTCACACCGGCCGGGCTGAAATTGACCGGCTGAATCGGCACTGGGGTATTAAAAATATCTCAGCGGTCTTTCCGGGACCGGTCACTCAACTGGCAAGGCAGATGGGGCTAAACCGGCTGTATCTCTTCAGTGCCGACCAGCCGATTGACATCCGAACTGCGGTGAGGCAATATGCTGGTCTGGATGCGGTGGAGTATGCTGAGCCGGATTTCTGCGGTTATGCTCTAACAACTGCGCCCAATGACCCGAACTACGGTGAGCAATGGGGCTTCAAGAACACCGGGCAGATGGTTGGCGGCAGAGGTGACCCTGGGACACCGGGCTGTGACATTGATGCGGAACTGGCTTGGGATATCGAACGGGGTAGCCGGGACATTATCGTCGGCAATCTCGACAGCGGGGCAGACATTGACCACGAGGATTTTGTTTCAAATTATCAGGCTGGAGTTCTCTGGCACAACTGGGCTGAAATTCCGGGTAACAATGTTGATGACGACAGCAACGGCTATATTGATGACACGCTGGGCTGGAATTTTGAGGATAGCACTCAGGGCCACCCGAACGGCACCAACAATATTGATGACAACCACGGTCACGGCACCCATACCACCGGAACCATCGCTGCCCATACCAATAACAACACCGGTGGCGCTGGCACCTGCTGGTATGGACAGGTGATGGCGGTGAAGGTCATCAATGCCCAGGGCAGGTTCTGGTATTCGCACCTGTGCAAGGGGATTTACTATGCGGTTAACAACGGCGCCCGGATTCTGAATATGAGTCTGGGCGGAACCGACTATTCACCCACCCTTGAGTCAGCGGTCAACTATGCCTGGAACTCAGGCGTGCTTCCAGTAGCGGCAATGGGCAATGATACCCTACGGGATGACAGCATTAAGTTCTATCCGGCCGGCTTCGCCAATGTGATTGCGGTCGGTGCCACCGCCAATGATGATGAGCGGATGGTGAAGAACCATAACGGTTCCTGGATGTACAGTATGTGGGGCTCCTGGATTGATGTTACCGCGCCGGGGAACAACATCTATTCAACGATGCGGAACAACAGTTATGACTGGTGGTGGGGCACTTCAATGGCAGCACCCCATGTCAGTGGCACCGCCGCACTTCTGCTCAGCCGGAATCCGGACTTGACACCGGCTGAACTCAAGAACATCATTCAGGCAACTGCCGAAGACCTGGGTGAACCCGGATTTGATGTCTACTTTGGCCACGGCCGGATTAACGCCTACCAGGCACTGCGACAGGTTACATTTCTGCCCGGCTGGACTGCGGAGACGCTTTTGATTTCCGGTTATGAAGGCTCCTTCGAACCAGAGATTGCCGTGGCAGGTGAAAATGTCCATCTGGTCTATTCAGACAAAGGCGGCGGTGGCAGGCCCAGGGGTCTTTATTATCTTCGCAGCACTGACAACGGTCGAACCTGGGACCAGGCACGGCTGCTTTCCAGCTATCAGGCCAACCTAATTGACTGGCATCCCCGACTCGCGGTGCTGGGCAACCGGGTATGTTTAGTTTTTCATGACCTCAGAGGCAGTTATTCCCGCATCTATTTCAAACAGAGCACGGACAACGGCCAGAACTGGTGCAATGACCTCCTGATGAGCGATTCAACAGTTGAATCCAACCGGGCCGATGTCTGCCTTGCCGGTGACACTATCCATCTGGTCTGGAACTGCGGTTACCGGCGCAGCACTAATGGTGGTGCAAACTGGGAGCCGCTCAATGCCGGTGTCAGCGGACAGGCGATTGCCGCGAGCAACAGCCGGGTATTTGTTGCCGGTCATTACTCGGCAGGTGGCTCCTATCGGGTGACTGTCAGACGTTATAATGGCACCGTCTGGGAACCGGCAGTTGACCTTGATACGAATGGCACCTGCTGGCCCAATCCAGATGTGGCTGTTGATGGTAACAATGTCTATGTCACCTGGGACGAGGAAAGGGATACAGATGGAACCTCTGAGGAGATTGCCCTGCGCCGAAGCACTGACGCTGGTGCCAACTGGGGCAAGCACCAGCATATTGCCAATGTCGGCGAAAATTACATCTATCGCAATCCGCGTATCGCCGCGGGCAACGGCAGGGTCAATCTGGTCTGGTGGGGTGACCGGGACAAATATTTCTATTGCGAGGTGTATTACAAACAGAGCACCAATTCCGGTGCCAACTGGGGCAACACCTACCGGCTCTGCTACAACGGCAATAACGAATTTGACGAAATGCCGGCGGTCGGGTTCGTCGCCGATACGCTCCATGTTGTTTGGGACCGGATGGCTTCAGGCACCAAGTCGGTTTACTATATCCGCAGGGATGGTGGACATCCTGGTTTGGTTGCTGAATCAACCGCCAAACCGGTATTTGCCCTGAAGATGAGCCCAAATCCGGTACGGGATCAGGTGCTGCTCCGTTTCCCGATGCCCGAACTGGGACCGCTTAATATCCGACTCTATGATGTAACCGGCAGGAGACTCTCCTGCCCATTTACCATTACCCGGAAAGGCAGCAATGCTGAACTCAGACTTGACTGCTCAAAAATATCGACCGGTGTTTATCTGCTTATGTTACAGGCAGGGACATATCAGGCAACCCTGAAACTGACAGTTCAGCATTAGCGAGGTTCGGCGTCAAAATCTTGCGCTGACCATTGTTATCACACTGGCAAAGAGAGAGTATTTCCCGTCCTCGCTCGCCCGGTTCCAACTGAGTAAAATGGTCAACGCCGCCAGCGATGGCGATGAGGCAATTAATCCGTAGGTCAGACTTCCCAGGTTTGCTTTTGGGACGCAAGGCTAATCTGCCTTGGCAGGTGCCGAAGGCACTACCTTCAGGGCTCCTTGATAATTTTTGCAAGGCTAAAGCCATGGCCTGCATCCTGAGAGGTGAAGAAAAAGTAAAGGACAGTTCTGGATATAGGTTTTTAGTTCCAATAACCAAGAACCAACAACTAAAAACAGGGAACTAACAACCAAGAACTTATTGTAATGATTATCCCTGAAACGATGAGAAAGGTAAAATTAGGGATTTAAATCAGGTAAATATAAGGTCTTATCTTTACAATTTGGTTTAGAGTTAAACCAGAGTCTGTTTTTAGATAAACTGTTGAAACCATAAGCAGATATAAGCCTGAATTGAATTCAAGAACCATCCGAAAAGGTGCTTGAAACTATAAATTCAGAACAATCCTTGAGATTGAAACAAGGAAGAATTCAATCACCCTGACCATCCCCCATACGGACAATCAGAGGCTCCATCATTGTAAGTCTATTTTTATCAATGCTTTATAAACTTGAAAAAAACTGCGTTAGTTTTTGCGATTTTCGGGGTCTTATCAAGCCCTTCATCCTTGAACTGATTGAAAGTGCGATTCTTGCTGAACTCAGGAACAGACAGGGGAAAAATAGGCTCCTGCACCATCAGACCAACCGGCTGGTTCCCAGTCTCAGGTTTCAGGTTCTTAGTTACAACAACTACGAGCCAGGAACTAAAAAAATTGACAAGATTTTTCTTGAGGAGAGATAACTCGCAGACAGAATTAGGGGCAATAATAAACTCTCGTTTGCCGGTGTCCCGGCCGGGGTCTATCAGGTGAAAATCCTGAGCCAAGATAATAGCACAACCCGGAAACTGATTGTCCGGTAGGGTTTTCCTTTATTGACTTTTTGCCTGCGGGCAGGAAAATAGTTTTAATGAGTATCGGGCTGTTAATCCTGGCGGTTGTGCCAGGTCTGGCTTTACTTTTTTTCTTTTATTTCCGCGACCGGTATAAAAGGGAGCCGTTCCTGCCCATCTTTGTCGCCCTGATGCTGGGTGCGTTTGTCATCCTGCCTGCCTCTGCCACCTCGACCCTGCTTCAGCGTCTGACCGGCTGGTTTTCCTATAAGTCCGGGCTGCTCCGGATTTTCCTCGGCTCATTTTTTATCGCCGGGCTGGTTGAGGAGGGCTGGAAATTCTTTGTCGTCCGGTTTTACTGTTATCACCGCCCTGAGTTTGACGAACCCTATGACGGAATAATGTATTCAACTGCAGTCGCACTGGGCTTTGCCACGATTGAGAATATCCTTTATGTGCTCAGTCCCGGAATTCTGGGCGCCCTGCGCACCGGGCTGCTGCGCGCCCTGATGGCGGTGCCCAGCCACGCATTTTATGGTGTCCTGATGGGCTATTTTTTAGGTGAGGCTAAATTCGCCAGGACCACGCTTGAGGCGAACCGTCTGGATTTAATCGGCCTGGGACTGGCGGTCATTGCCCACGGCATTTATGACTTTCTGGTCATTGCCCTGCCCCATCGCCCGCTCCTGATTGGCAGTCTGATTGTGTTCTCAGTTCTGGTCTGGGTGGTTTTCTTTGAAGCCAGCCGGCACCAGGCAGAGAAATCACCCCGCCGCGACGCCGAACTTGCCCAATTTTCCCGAAAACAGTCAACAAAACAAACCCCTAATGATGACTGATGACGGCACATGGTAACCACAATTTAAAAGTTCGTCGATATAATTGTCTAATAATATTGGCGGCAGATTTAACACCCCGGAAGGTATTTTACTCTCCGCCTCTTTTAATATCTCAAC
>Ga0272448_1008018_pt1 | contig 11081 bp, 9 predicted proteins | sample YNPCB0191_FD_202220 | JGI IMG/M metagenome (GOLD analysis project Ga0272448, IMG submission 202220) | Hot spring sediment microbial communities from Yellowstone National Park, WY, United States - YNP-CB-019-1 | ecosystem: Environmental > Aquatic > Thermal springs > Hot (42-90C) > Sediment... | reverse complement strand
CGGCGGCCGTGCCCGCCACAGGATGAGGAGCGGAATCGGTGCGGCAGGGACGGAACCGAGCCTTACCTCCGTGACCGGGAAACAGCCTCGCGAGTCGCCGGGGAAGATCGCTGCCACGCATAGCTCCTATGAGCGAACTGAGAAGCAAGACCATCAGCGGCCTGAAATGGACGTACGTTTCGAACTTCCTCGTCCGCGGGATCCAACCTGTGGTCGTCGCCATCCTGGCCCGCATTTTGGCGCCCGAGGACTTCGGGCTGATGGCCATGGCACTGGCCGTCTCGGGCTTTGTGAGTCTATTCCGAGACGCCGGCCTCGGCCAGGCACTGATCCAACATCGCGGCGAGACGGAGGGACTGGTAGACCGCGCGTTCTGGCTCATGTTCCTCCTTGGCGGTGTCTGGTTCGGACTGACCTGGGTGTGTGCCCCGATCGTGGCCGAATTCTACCACCGCAAGGAGATAGTGAGCATCCTCCGGGTGCTGGGGACGCTCTTCCTGGTGTACCCGTTTTCCGACATCGTCCTCAACCTCCTGCTCAGGCAACTCGAGTTCAAGGCACTGCTGTTCCGGCAGCTGTTCCCCTTGCTCCTTTCGGGAGCGGTCTCTATCGGGCTTGCGTGTGCGGGCTACGGAGTTTGGTCGCTCGTCTGGGGTACGGTCGTCGGAGCGGTGGGGACGTCCGTCGTGGTCTGTGCCCTGACCGGGTGGATGCCCAGGTGGCGGCCGGGGAGCGGATCGTTGGCGGGGCCGGTCCGGTTCGGTCTGCATGTCAGCCTCCAGCGTATCCTCGGCTGGCTGACGGCCTCTGTGGACCAGGTGCTCGTGGGCAAGTTCCTCGGTGCGGCAAGCCTCGGCGTCTATCGGATGGCGTGGACCTACGGCGAAATCCCGTGGACGATGGTCACAGGCCCGTTCAACGTGGTCGCCTATCCGATCTTCTGCAAGGCGAGTCAGGACCGCTCGGAGGTCCGCCGCCTCTATCTCTCGTTTCTCAGATGGCTCTCGCTCATCGGCGTCCCGATCGGGGTTTCGGCCGCACTGCTGGCGCCGTACTTGGTCCCGCTCGTGCTCGGGGAGAAGTGGGTGGAGGCGATGCCCATCATCCAGCTGATCGCCATCGTCGGGATCAACTCGTCTATCGTGTGCGTCAATCCCGAGGCCTACAAGGCGATCGGGCGAGCGGACGTCGCTTCGAAGTTCCTCCTCGCTCGGGCTCTGGCCTCTCTCCCGGTCTACTACTACGCCTCCCATCGAGGCATAGTAACCTTGGCGGTCTCGCATGTGCTGCTTGTTTGCATTTTCGGGCCGGTTAACATGTACGTATCCATGCGGTTACTCGGGATCAGTCTCAAGGAGCTGCTCGGCAGCATGAGAGGCGGCATCCTCGTCGGCCTCAGCCTGGCTCTCGCAGGCGCCTTGTACTATTGGGCGGCGAGACAGATAGGGACTTCGCTCTACGTCGCAACAGCAGGGATGCTACTCGTGGTCCTGCTGACGAGTTGCGCTGCGTTCTACGCCTTCGACAGGACCGCGTTTCGTCAAGCAGTGGCAGCATTGCTCACCAGGGGCGCGGCTGAGGGACCGTAATGTCCAAACTACTGATAGTCAGTCTCGACGGAGCGAGCTGGACGGTGATAAAGCCGCTTGTGGAGCAGGGGCTGATGCCCAATCTTGCCAGAGTGATGGAGGCCGGTTCCTGGGGGGAGCTGGAATCGGTCATCCCACCGGTAACGGCACCGGCCTGGGTCTCCTTCATGACGGGCAAGAAGCCGGACAAGCACGGAATCTTCGATTTTCTGGCCTTCGATCCCTCCACGCTCAAGAGGTCCCTCACCAACGCCTCCTGTATTCTTGGAGAAACGATCTGGGACATCCTCAGCCGACACGGGAAGTCGGTCGCAACCATCAATCTGCCCTACACTTATCCCCCGTCTCCCGTCAACGGGGTGATGATCTCGGGGATAGACGCACCGTCCACTGAATCCGAGTGGTGCTACCCCGCGACCCTGAAGGAGGAGCTGCGGCAGAAGTTTCCAGATTATGCGCCAGCCATGGAACCGTGGAGCATGGACAAAGTGGCGACAAAGAAGCGGGCTATGTGCTATGTCGAACAGCTCTCTGAGTTCGCGGCGCTTAGAACGCAGGTCGCGCTGTACCTGATCGACCGAAGCGCGCCCGACGTGGCCATGGTTCACTTCCAGGAGTCGGACTACTTACAACATGTCCTGTGGGATCGGGTCTCGCAAGCCGCATCCGATCCCTCGCGGGCAGGCGGCTTGGACAAAACACTCAGGCGGTTCTATTCCCGTCTGGATGATTACATCGGTGAACTCTGGGAAGCGGCCAGCGCGACCAGCTCCGATTGTGCCGATATCATGGTCATCTCTGACCACGGGTTCACCACTCACCGCGGTACAGTATTCCCGAATGCATTGCTGCGAAGCGCAGGGTGGGCGCACTTCCATGACGGTGGCAGGCCCGGACTGGGGAGTCGGCTGAAGGCTTTTCTCCTTGGCTCGCGGAGCCCACTGGTCCGGAAACTCGCCGGAGCGCTGTGGCTCCTGCGTGTCACGTTGTCGCCGAGGCACGCGCCCACGCTGAGCAAAGACCTGGAGGGGGCAGCGCAGGTGGAACTGGCCTGTTGGGCTTCGAGCCGGGCCGCAATGGTGACAGGTTCTGCCAACGGGTTTGTCCACGTCCGCAGCCAGGAGGATATTCCGGCATGTCTCGCTCTATTGCGAGACGCTCGGTGCCCCCGGACAGGGGCGCATCTCTTTCAGCGTGTAGGAACTATGGAAGAAACGTACGGGAGGCCCGCGAACGAGCACTTCGGCCGTTTCATTCTCCTCACGCCTTTAGAGGGATGGGACGTCTCCGTCGGTCTTACCCCGTATCAGCTGCGCGCTCGCGGTCCCGGTGATTGCGAAGGAGTACACGCACCCCAGGGAATCTTTGCCGCTGCGGGCCCGGGCCTCAGAAAGGCAGGTCAAATCAGCCTGAAGCTGGTCGACGTCAGTCCGACCGTGCTCAACCTGCTCGACCTCCCGGTGCCCGCGGATATGGACGGGAAGGCGCAAACGGACATTCTGAAGAACGAACGTCCGCCCAGATTCGAAGAACCCACTCGACCCGTTTCACGGGAGAAACGCCAACTCGGCTGTGGAGCAGAGGAAGACGGAATCATCAAGGAACGACTTCGGTCGCTCGGATACCTTTAGGGAAGCCTTGCACGCCGACAACCGGTTGCTTCCGAGTTCGAGTCCAAAGCTCCAGGATGGGTATCGGAGCTGTCAGAAGAATAGGGTGTTTATCTCAGCGATCATCCCGACTCACAACCGGGCGGACATGCTCGGGGAGGCCATAGGAAGCTTGCAAAGGCAGTCGCTGCCCGCTGAGTCGTACGAGATCATCGTCGTTGACAATGCCTCGACGGACGACACTCGGAAGGTGGTCGAAGCAGCCGCAGCGAGCGGAGGCAGAGCCGTACGGTATGTGAGGGAGGAGCAACTCGGGCTGCACAACGCCCGCCACTGCGGTGCGCGCGCAGCTCGCGCCGAAATCCTTGCCTTTACCGATGACGACGCCGTCTGCGAACCGAACTGGCTCGAAGAGATTCTCAGGAGTTACGCTGACGAGCGCGTAGGAGCGGTCGGCGGCAAGGCCCTGCCGCGCTGGGCTGTCGAGCCGCCGCGCTGGATTCTCTCGTACCCCGGCTCTCTGGGGCTCCTGGATTTGGGCGAAGAGCCTCGCGAGCTTCCGCCTCCACGGAGCATATACGGCGTCAATTTCTCCATCCGTCGTTCGCTACTCTTCGAGCTAGGGGGGTTCAACCCCGAATGCTTCGGCGAGACCTGGCTCGGCGACGGGGAAACCGGCCTCTGCCTCAAGATTCACGCGGCCGGCTGGAAAATCCTCTATCAGCCGAAGGCCGTCGTCTGGCATATCGTCTCCAAGGAGCGCATATCGCTGGCTTACATGAAGCATCGCTTCCGCAATCAGGGAGCCTCCGACTCCTACACCGCCTACCGCAAGAGGAGACCGGGGCGATTTCGGCTCGGCTTGGAGAGCGGCCTGTTCGCCAGCCTGGCCATCTTCTTCAAACTCTGGGCGCAAGTCGAGCGGTGCATCCCCGGCTTCGGCTATTGGCAGAACGAGCTCTACAGTTCCTATTGCCATTCGCGGGCAGCATACCAGTACAGGTTGATCGTGGACACGGAACTCAGAGCCATCGCGGATCGCGAGCGTTGGCTCGAGAAGGACAGCTAATGCCCACACTCGAACTCTTAGGCTTCCTCGGCATACTTCTCCTCGTGTGCACATTCTTCTTGAATCGGGAGTGGGGATTCTGTGCCTATGTTGCTATGCAGCCGTTCATATTGTCTGGTCTCCTCGGGTTCAACAGCACGACCCTCATTTTCATGGTCGTCGCGACTTTTTGTGCGTTCATTGCGATGCTCGTGCGCCGTGAGCGCCCTATCGTGCACAAGTGGCACATCCCTGTTTTCCTTTTTTCGAGCTACCTGGCGCTCCAGTGCTTGCTCTGGTTTACGCGCGACTTCAGTTACGGTGCGCTGTGCTTTGCCGCCGTCTTTCTCGTGCTCCCTTTTCACGTACTCTTCCTGCCTACGGCGATGCCCAGGAGCCGGTGGGCGGAGAAGTTCATTCGCTGGTATGTTATCGGCAGTACTGCGTATTTCTCGGGTCTTCTGGTCCTCTGGGTGCTTGGCAGCAGACTCTCGTCATACGTGATCCAGGATGGGGTAGTGAGGATGCTCGGTCTTGGCGAGACACATCCCGCGTACTTCACGTCCGGCTCCCCTCTCCTCGTCGCATGTGCTTTCTACTACGTTGTTGCAGGTCGGGGCTACGAGAAGGCTCTGGGGGTGGCGGCCATAGCATCCGTCTTCGCGGTAACCGTGCTCTCGGGATCGAGAGGTGCCCTTGTCTCCGGTATCGTAGCCGTGGTCTCTTGCGTCGTTCTTGCCAGAGGATACAGGCTGCGGTTGGCCGTCGCTCTCGGACTGGCGGTCCTGGGGCTTGGCATTTTCCTCAAGGCGATGCCGAGCATGTCGGACAGGCTCGTGAGGTTCGATCCGCGCAAGCAACTGCGCACACCGGAGTCCAGATACTTCGAACACGCGGCAGCGTACGCCTTGTTCCGCGAATATCCGATCTTCGGCGTAGGGCCCGGCGGCTTCAGGAATAAGGCCGCGCTCCTCGTTGCCATGTATGCCGAACTCGACTTTCCCGGATCCAGCCGGTGGATGATGGACGTCGAGTTAGGAGCTCCGCTCAATGTGGCTTCGACCTGGCTTTTCTATTTCGTACAGACGGGGCTTGTAGGCGGCATCCTCTTCGGGCTCGTTGTCGGTTTTCCAGCATGGGGGTTCCTTCGATCAAGCAAAGAAGCTGCGGAGAGCGAACGCGGCCAGTGGAGCTTCCTGCTCGCCGGGTGGTTCGCCTTCCTTGTGCATCTCGGAGGCATCCAGGGACATTTGCATCCGCTAACCTGGTTGCTCGTCGCCGTAGGCACCAGCGGACCTCATCTTAGGAGAACCGACGTATCATGAATAGGCCGACAACCGAAGGGGCCGGTATGGTGAAACGTTTGGCTGTTCTCTTCCCCTCTGGACAGTTGGATCGGTGTCCCACACTCAAGTCGCTCGCTCTTGCTCTTGCCGAGCAAGGTTACAGGGTGGACGTTTACACTGTCGAGAGCGAGAGTTGTGCGAAACCTGCTTTCGATCATCCGGCGATCCGCGTGTACTTCCTGTGGTGGAAGCAGCGGCGATTCTACGAGCCGGTCGGCCTCGTTACGCTGGCGTTTGCCTTCTGGGTCTTGCGCGAGCTCAGTCGCCGGGACTACGGTTGCGTCATCGGCGCTGGGATCAGGGGACTGTTGGTCGGCGCGTTAGTCTCGCTCGTCCATCGCGTACCGGTGATCTATCATTGCCTCGAACTTTACATCTCTTCGGAACACCCGGGGATTCTTTTCGGAGTTTTCAAGGCGCTGGAAAGATGGTCCAACAGCAGGTGCGAGTTCACGATCATCCAGGATTCCGAACGAGCCGGTATCCTGTGCCGGGAGAACGGGGTCCCGATGGATCGTATTCTGCTGCTCCCCAATTCGCCGCCCGGCAGGGCCTCACGCAAGAAGAGCGACTACCTCCAGAAAAGGCTCGGGATTCCGGAGAATCGGAAGGTGATCTTGTGCGCCGGTACGATTTTCGCACGCTGGGCGATGGCCAAGGAGCTTGTCGAGGCGGCGCAGGAGTGGCCAGACGACTGGGTCCTGGTCCTTCACAGCAGCGCAGCTCCGGAAAGACCAGAGTTCGTGGCGTCGCTCGAAGCGGCAAATACCAAGGGGCGTGCCGTGCTCTCGCTGCGTCCCGTTCCGTACGAGGAACTGGAGTCCCTGGTGTCATCCGCGGACGTAGGGCTTGCGATCTACAACAACACCAGTGAAAACATGTACCAGATAGGACTCTCCTCCGGGAAGCTTGCTCAGTACCTGAAATCCGGCCTGCCGGTCGTGGTGAGCGACTTTCCGGCTCTTCGCCGGATCGTCGAGCAGTACCGTTGCGGCGCGGTTGTAGCGCACCCCGGCCAGATCCGCGACGCGCTACTTGCGATCTTCGCGGACTATCAATCATACTGCCGAGGCAGTATCGAGAGTTTCGATCGGCTCTTCGCCCTCCACCGCTACGAGGGTGTACTCCTGGAGCGGCTGGCCCGGATCGTGCAAGAGAGACAGCAGAGGAGGTGCAGACACTGACATGCATACAAAAGCGTCGGCCGCAGCAATTCCCATCGCAGGAACGGGGTGGACTTGATGGCGGGCCGCACCGTCGCAGTCGCGGCAGCCGGTTGGTCAACGAATGTCGGCAATGCTTTCTTCAACATCGGCTGCCACTACCTCCTGGAGCAGGTCTTCCCCGACGACCAGGTCGTCTTCCTCTGCGATCAGGACGCCTATTGGGACGTGCGGACCCGCACGACGCCCCGGAACGCACTCGGCCTGCTCAAGTACATCCGACCCGACTATCTCGTTCTCAACGGATGCTTCCTCACGACACGGTTCCGGGATATGTGGGAGGAGACCATCCGGGCGCTGAGGGAGCGCGGGACTCGGTTCCTGTACCTGAGCGCCGGCATGAACGAATACTCGCAACAAGAGATCGAGCATTGCAGGCGGTTCATGGCCGAGTACCCGCCGTTCGTCTTTGCCACGCGCGACTCGACGACCTTCGAACATTTCAAGGACTTGGCCGAATTCGCCTACGACGGGATTGACGCTGCTCTCTTCGTCAACGACGCGGTGACTCCGCTGAAGATGGACGCGCCCCCGTTCATCGTTCTGAACTTCGACAAGCTGCCCGAGCCGCTGCTTGCTGTGGAAGACGGGCCACCGCCGCCAGCCGGTTTTGCTTCGCGGAGTGCGCGAGCTTACCAGTTCGAGTTCCAGGGCAGGAAGTGGACGGTCGAGTTCCCGCGTGTCCGGTCCGTGATCGCCCGGTGGTTTGGCAAGTTCTATCCGTATATCGAGGGGCCTCTTCTCCCCAAGGGGCCGCTCCAGCCGAGGGTCGGCGGCTTCGAGGTTTTCCGGGCCGACCACCAGGTGAATCCGTTGGTTCTGTCCAAGATATTCCGACGGCCCCGAACGTTCGTCTCGGACCTCCCGTATGGCTATCTCACCCTGTACGCGAACGCGGCGCTGACGCTTTCGGACCGGGTGCACGCCTGCGTCGCCTCGATGTCGTACGGGACGCCAGCGATGTTGTTCGCACGGACAGGACGTGCAGGGCTCCTGGAGAGGGCGGGAGCGGCAACGATCAGGGAGCGTCCCACTCTCCTGGCACCAGAGAAGATCGAGGCGGAGAAGGAGCGGTTGCTCGCGTTCCTGCGGAGCGTACCGTTCGCGTAGCGGCCGGGGCCGGGGGCGGAGGGAAGCAACGCCCTCGCACGAGTCCACCATGATGTTGCTTGGCCTCCGAGGTTCGACCCCCGTAGAGACGGCCGATATTACCCCACGCGCCGGTCCGTTTCGGGCTGAGTGCCGGGTTCGGATGCTCCGCAAGAGCGTTCGACGCCCCGCCTTCGTCGGGATTTGCATTCTCTTCATTGGGGACGTACAATTTGCCATATGGCCGACATGGAGATCGAGGTACAGAATATCGAGTCGGCGCCGGACGCGGTGCTGATTCGGATCAAGGGCGAGCTCGATACTCTATCCCTCCCCAAGCTCAGGACCGTATTGGAGAGCGTCAAGGGCCAGCACAAGAAGCGAATCGCGCTGGACCTGGAGGGGGTAAGTTACGCCAACAGCACGTCGCTCGGAACGATGGTGAAGGAGGGCGACGACCTCAGAAACGCGGGCGGGGAACTGATCATCGTCAAGCCGCAGCCTAAAGTCGAGCTTGTCATGGACATGCTCGGGTTGAGTCAGTTCTTCAAGATCTTCAAGAACGACCAGGACGTCCTGCAGTACGTGGGCGGAGGAGCGCTTCAGGTAACCAGCAAGCCGGCGAGCGGGCCGACTCCGACACCGGTTCCCCCGCCGTCGCAGGCTCCGCAGCCGGCCACAGCGGTGATCCCGGCGGGCCCATACCCGGTCTACTGGCACTGTACCTACTGCCGGGTCAGCGTCCACATCACCGAAGCCGGCGAGTACATCTGCCCGCGCTGCCATCAGCCGTTCCAGGCATTGTCCGACGGAACGGTACTGGAGCGGCCGTGTCCGAATGTCTCTCCGGCCGAGGTGGCCATTGACCTCTCCGGTCCCTCGATACGAGCGTTCGACAAGTTTGTCACCGACTACCTCCAGGAACACGGAGTCCCCCCCGCGACCGCGGGGCAGTTGGTCAAGGCGATCAAGGAGATCCGTAGCGTGTTCCTCGGCATCGGCTACGATGGCGACACGAAGAAGGTCCTTGCCGCCCTGCTTCTCGTGAGGAACGGCGAGGTCCTCGTAAAGCTCTCCCACACGGGGAAAGTGATCACGAACGAGCAGGCCGCCAACGTCCTCGACCCGCTGAAGAGGGATCTAGACACCGTGGCGTTCGCGCCCCATCCGATCAGCGGCAATGTCGTCAAGCTCACCAAGAAGTTCCAGCCTTCCAGCGGCTGAGGCCACCGCAGGAGCGACTATCGTGAAAGTATTGGCTCTTCTGCTGAGCCTATCGTGCGCGGTCGCGGCACAAGAAGCGAACCTTCGCTTCCGCAAACACTACCACGTATGGAAAGCCCCTCTGTACGTGCTCCTTCTGCCGCGGGACTTGATTGATGTGCCCGTCAAAGGCCTGACTTCGATTCCGGGCTTCAATCTCGTGATGATCGCCCCGCTCGGGGTCCTGAACATGATCTCAGGCTCCTTGGTCTGGACTTGCACTGACTACGGGATGCGAGGGAACTTCGAGGCCTGGCGCGACTGCACCCAGATGCCGAATCGGCTCTGCAAGGAGGGGAAGTTCCCGCTTTACATCAACCATCGGGACTACTTCCCGAATCTGCGTAGCATCCAGTTCGTGACCGAGGAGGTCGAGGAAGGGCCGCCGAGCAAGTAGCGTCCCGCTCCGGAGCGGTCGTATCCAGTGCGCCGCCTCACTTTCCGGCGCTCTTTTCGTACTCTTCTTGCGAAACCGCGTTGCCGTCGACCCAGTATCGCGTGCGGATGACCTTGCCGGTGATGTCGTACTCCTTCTCGATCCCGTGCATGGTGTTGTCGCGGAAGGGGACTTCGCGCTTCAGTTGGCCGGAGGCATAGAACTCGCGTACGAGTCCGACCACCCTGCCCATGTCGTACTCTGCCGTGCGCTTGGGTTTGTCGCTCCCGGGCCAGTAATCGGTCAGAGTACCGTGCCGCTTGCCCGCTCGCATCGTTCCCTCGCGCACGACCTTGCCGTCGGGGCCGTAGCTTCGGGTAGGCCCGTTCGCGACTCCGTCCTCGTAGGTCGTTTCGGACTGCAGCTTCCCATTGGCGAAGCAAGTTCTCTTCACGCCGTGTATCTTGCCGTCCTTCCAGGGCGTCTCGGCTCTCAGGTTCGAGCCGTCGTAGACTTTCTCCACGCCATCCTTGACGCCGTTTTTCCAGGGGACGATGGCAAGGGAGCCGCCACCGGGCGGGCCGTAGATAGTCTCTTCGCCGTCCGGCTGCCCCTGCGGGTTCAGGGGGACTATGCTCCGGGCATAGTAGTTCACGCCGTAGTGGTCTGGGTGGTTCGAGAAGTTCTGCGTCAGCGTCACGCGAGCCTTGTAGCCTTCGGGGCACTTCTCGAGGGTGGCGTCGATGAGCTTCTTGATCCACCCCCACTCGGTTGTCTGTATGCCGAGGTCGGCCATCGTCGTCTTCTTGTCGGCGACGATGACTTTGACGTCCTCGTCACCCTGCCGGGCTTGATCTGTTCCGGAAAGCACGCCGTACGACGGGATCAACATCATGACAGCGAAGAACCGAAAACGGGCGAAGCTGCTCGCCGTCCTACCGCACCGAACACGCCGCACTCCGCTCGTCCTCATCTTTCGCTCGTCCCATAGAGAAGCCGGAAACTATGAGCCGGTACGAAGAGCGGTCCGTACACTTCGATCCCATCCTTGAGGGCGGCCCTGCGGACAAAACCGGCGTCTTCAAGATCGGCGAGGGCTGTGGGATCCACCTGACCGCTGGCACTTTGCCGCGGGATGGAGGACTGCAGGGACTGTTTTCTCCAGTCGCTGTCAGGCGGGATACGCGAGAAGTCCCACTTCTCGATCAAAGCGGGAGCCGTGATGCTGTTCGGCCCACCGAAGATGCGCCCGGGGTCGAGTATGTACAACTGCTCCCGGACCGGCTTGACCCCTTCGTTGACGACTACGATCAGCGCGCGCGTTCCATTCCTGCCGGGCGCTCCGGGGCGCCGGTAGACCGAGAGATAGACACTCGCAAGCGGGTTCTCTACCGAGGTGCCGAACGCGTCCTCCGCTTTGAACTCTTGGCCGTAGCGGATGAAGGGCTGACTGCGCCAGTAGGGGATGAACTCTGTCTGGCCGTCCGGCTCGAAGTAGCCGAACTCGCTGAGCGCAGCAGCTGTGCGCGCAGCAAGC
>Ga0272448_1008015_pt1 | contig 11082 bp, 10 predicted proteins | sample YNPCB0191_FD_202220 | JGI IMG/M metagenome (GOLD analysis project Ga0272448, IMG submission 202220) | Hot spring sediment microbial communities from Yellowstone National Park, WY, United States - YNP-CB-019-1 | ecosystem: Environmental > Aquatic > Thermal springs > Hot (42-90C) > Sediment... | reverse complement strand
CGAATTTTTCGCTTAGCGCAATGCCTGGTTGGGCATATTAAGGGTGGACTGGGGCATGTGAACGTAGTTAATAGTATGATTTTTGCGGGCATGTCTGGAGCGGCCGTAGCCGATGCGGCGGGCATCGGCATGGTAGAACTGGAGGCTATGACTAAGGCGGGTTTCCCCCGCCGATTCAGCGCGGCCGTGACAGCCGCTTCTTCCACGATTGGCCCCATAATACCACCAAGTATACCCTTTGTAATTTTTGGCAGCCTCACCGGAACTTCCGTAGGCCGCCTTTTCTTAGGCGGCTTTATTCCTGGACTAATCATGGGTATAGCCATGATGATCACTGTTTATATTATTTCCAGCCGACGAGGCTATCCCCGGGAGAAGAGAGCCACTTTTCGCGAGCTCATAGAGAGTGCGCTCCAGGCTTGGTCAGCCCTCATTACCCCAGTAATTATTATCGGCGGTATTTTGTTGGGTATTTTTACCCCCACCGAAGCTTCGGTCGTGGCGGCCATCTATGCCTTAATCTTGACTATTGGAGTTTATAAAGAGCTTTCCTTTAGGGATTTACCGCGCCTTTTCTGGGAGACTTTGCAGCATAGTGTGCGCGTCCTCTTTATCATTTCCGCGGCAGGCATTTTTGGCTGGTTGCTTATTCACCAAAAAGTCCCCGAGATGGTCATAAAAAATCTCCTGGCCTTAAGCCATAATCCCTGGGTTATTTTAGCTATTCTTAATATCATTCTGTTAATTTTGGGTTGTTTCATGGAGGGAATCTCCATCATGCTTTTAACCATTCCCATTTTCATGCCTTTGATAAATAAATTAGGGATTGATCCCGTACATTTTGGCGTAATGATGACTCTGAATTTGATGGTAGGGTTGCTCACTCCTCCGGTGGGTATGGTATTGTATGCCGTGGCCAGTGTGGGCAATGTCCCCATAGGAGAATTAGCTGCCGAACTTAAATGGTACATAGTGGCTTTAATTATCTCCTTAGCGCTCATAACCTTTATTCCTGGCTTAGTCACTTTTATACCTAATCTGGTCATGGGGCCAGCAAAATAAGCGGTTCAAGAAAATGATTAAGAATTATTTGAGTGTTGTTGATCGGTTAATAGAAAAATTCCTCCGCTGGGGGTCAATAATTTGCTTGGTCAGTCTTTTAATATTAGTAAGCGGCAATGTTATTTTTCGCTTTATTCCCATTCTTTCAATGGGCTGGGCTGATGAGATCATCGAGTTTTTTTTCGCCTGGATGATTTTTCTATGCGCTGCTAATTTATGGCGGGAGCGGAGCCATTTCCGTGTAGAATTGATTCCTAACCGGCTCGCTAACAAAAAGAGTGGGCGAAATTTAGAGATCAGCCTTTGTATATTAGCTTTATTCTTCTTTTTGGTATTTTCTTATGAAGGAGGAATTTTGTCGGCTAAGGCTACTGATCGTTCGCCCATCATGGAATGGCCTCGCTATTTATGGTATTTTGTCTTGCCTTTTTCAGGGGGAATTATCATCGTCTATACAATGCGCGATCTTTGGCATTTGATCAAGAAGCGTTTTTGATAGCGATTCTTTATTTTAATCTGCGACGAAGGAGGAGAAAATGGCTAATTGCTGGTTATTTCGGCAAACTCATCAAGTAAAAGGGAGGAAGCGTCTGATTGATCAAAACAATACGGATTTAAAATTTTTACGCTATGGGCGCGTTAGGTTAGAGAAAGGCGATAATCCCATTAATATTGAAAGTGGGGCAGAGGAAATTGGTTTAATTTGCCTTTATGGGGAAGGGGTAGCGGAGGTAGGTGGTCAAAGTTTTAAGATGACTAAATATGATGCCCTTTACGTGCCAATTCAAAGCCGCTGCCGAATTTTTTCTGATGGTCTATTTGACTTAGCCGAGTGCGCGGCGCCGGTCTCCAAAAATTATGGCGTGCAATTTGTCTCTTTTGCCGCAGTTTTAAAAGATCCACAATTAGTTAATCGGGCAGGATTTGAGCCTTATGCCCGAACTATTCATACTTTAATCGGGGAGAAGAATACTAAGGCCGGGCGGCTTTTAGCGGGAATTACGATGAGCAAAGAAGGAAATTGGACGAGCTGGCCACCCCATGATCATTCAGAAGCGAAAGAAGAGATCTACCTATACACGGATATGCCGGCTCCCCATTTTGCCCTTCATTTGAACTATTGGGATTTTAATAGGCCAGAAATTATTGCGCTCGTCCGGGAAGGCGACGCCGTGGCGATCAAGAAGGGATATCATTATAATGTCGCTGCGCCCGGGACTGTAACTACCTTTCTTTGGATGATGGCGGCCATTGAAGAAGAAAAAGATCGGGTCTTTACCCAGGTCAAAGTCCAACCCGAATTCGATGGCAAATTTAAATTATTTTAAAAAACCTAACTGCCGAGGGCGCCGAGCACGCTGAGCAATACTTTAAAATTTAAAATTATTATTTTTATCTCTCTGTACTACGTACTTGCAAACTCTTTAAATTTTATTAAGAAAAAAAGATTACTCTCACAGAGCTCACAGAGCACTCAGAGAAATAAATAAAATTATTAATAAATTTTTTACTCTGTGTTCTCTGTGGGCTCTGCGAGAAATAAATTTTTAGTTGCGGCTCTGCCGCGCTGTACCCTCTGTGGCTAAAATTAAAAAAAACTTTCTGCGCCCTCAGCGTGCTCGGCGGTGAATGGTAATCCCTCCTCACCTCCCTTTAGAAAAGGAAGGATGCGCACCCCTCTTTTCTAAAGAGGGGATGGGGGAGATTATAGGACGCAAATGAAAGCTGATTTTCAGGATCAAAAAATTATCTAATATTCTCTATTTCGCTGTGTGCTCTGTGGCTTATAATTAAAAATTTCTCGGCATGCTCGGCGGTGAAACTAATTTATTTTTTTCTTACGTAGTCAACCCACTTTTTAGCTACTTTATAGCTTTCCCAGTAGTATTTAATGAATTCTTCCCCCACCATAATCTTTACTGGCTGACCTGCCGATTCCAATTTTTCCATATGCTCTTTAGTCATCATGGCTTTTTTAAATACTTCTTGGATCTTCTTTAAAATTGGCTCGGGAATTCCTTTAGGGCCAGCTATTCCTCTCGTGGAAGCTGAGAGTACGGTGGGGAAGCCGAGCTCAGCCGTAGTGGGCAGATCAGGATAGAACTTAGTTCTTTCTTTATCCATAATCGTGAGCATGCGGATTCGGCCAGCCTTCCATTGCGTATAGTTGTCAGCCACTGTGCAGAAGAGGACATCCACATGCTTCCCTAAAAGAGCCGTGATGGCTGGAGCAGCTCCATCAAAATAAACCCGGCGCAATTCGACTCCAGCTGCCTCCGCAAATTGGAAATAACCAATCTCGTCATCTTGAAGGTAACCGACAATTCCGGCAGGGATTTGGCCCGGTCTCTTTTTGGCATCATCGATCAAATCTTGGAGAGTCTTCCAAGGGCTATCTGGTCTTACTGAAATGGTAGTGGGATCGAGAGCCTGACTAATGATGGGTAGGATATCTTCAGCTTTGAACACTGCTTTACGCTCCGGATCAAGCACGGTGGTGAGAATATGGGGTAAATTGATATAACCAAGGTAGTATCCATCAGGCTTTTGCCTGGCTAGCTCTGTCCACCCAACTTGTCCGCCAGCGCCAGGTTTGTTAACAACTACGATAGGTTGACCAAATTCCTTCTCCGCAATTGCGGCTACGATGCGAGCACCTACATCTGTGCTTCCTCCTGCGGGATAGGGGACTTGGAGAGTTATGGGCTTGGTTGGATAATCAGCAGCCCGAACCTGGCCAATTATAAAAGACGAAAAAATCAACACGAAAATAAAAATAAAACTTTTTTTCATTTTTCCCTCCTGTTTCATTTTTTATTTAATAGGGTAGATTATTTTGCTAAGCGGGCTTTTTCTACCAAAGGTTTGCAACGTTCATGAACGGCCCGTAAATATTTAGCATATTCCTCCCCAATCATAGGCACAATAGCTAGGCCAGCTTTTTCCATTTTTTCTATATGTTCCGGGCTTTTCATAGCCTCTAAGAAAACATCTTGGATTTTTTTCAGAATGGGTGCCGGAATCCCTTTGGGACCCAAAACGCCCCGACTCGAAGATGAAATCACTGTGGGATAACCAAGCTCCACAGTAGTGGGCACATCGGGCAAGAATTTTGATCTGTTCTTATCCATTACGGCTAAACCGCGCAACTGGCCACCTTTAACTCGCGGCATGACACTTCCTACATTATCAAAAGATACATCTACTTGACCGCCTAACGTAGCTGTTAGCTGATGAGCGCCCCCATCAAAATGGACAATGCGGAACTTTACATTGGCTGCTTCTTCCATCATCAAGATGGCCAAATGGTCATCGCCCAAGATGCCGGTGGTGCTGGCTCTAATTTCTCCTGGTCGTTTCTTAGCATCTTCAATGACATCTTTGAGGGTTTTATAGGGACTATCTGCTTTTACCCAGATTAAACCGGGATCGATTACTTGATTAATTATAGCGACAAAAGAATCCAGATCAAATAAGGCTTTTCTTTCCGGGTCCAGAATAATGGTATTAAGTGCAGGGACGCTGACAAAACCTAAATAATAGCCATCGGGCTTTTGGCGAGCTGTTTCTGTTAATCCTACTTGTGATCCGGCTCCCACTTTATTAATTACCACAATTGGTTGCCCTATCTTTTTTTCCGCAATGGAAGCTAAAATTCGTGCTCCCGTATCCGTAGAGCCGCCAGCGGGCCAAGGAACTTGTAGGGTTATGGGACGGGTAGGATAATCAAGAGCCAGAGCTAAGCCGCAAAACCCTAAAATCAAGACTACCGAAATATTAATTAAAATTCCTTTTTTCATTTTCCCCTCCTTAACCAATTTTTTCAGATTTTTATTTATTAAAATCTTTAAACTTCCTACTAATCTTTCCCCGCCTTTTGGCCAATAAGGCGGATGGCCGGGCTAATTAAAACAATGACCGCTATTATAAGCAATACAGCAGAAATGGGTCGGGTGACGAGAATACTTAAATCACCTCCCGACATTTCCAAAGAGGTGCGCAAAGCCCTCTCCATCATGGGCCCTAAAATAAGGGCCAAAATAGTCGGAGCCAAGGGCCAGTCTATTTTGCGGAAAATATACCCCAAAACACCAAAGACCACCATTACTCCCACGTCAAAAATACTTTGATTCAAACTGTAGGCGCCCAGGATGCAGAAAAGCAGAATCCCCGGATAAAGGTATTGATAGCGAATCTCTAAAAGTTTTGCCCAGAATCCCACCAGCGGCAGATTGAGTATAAGCAAGATAATATTACCTAAATAAAAACTGGCAATGAGCCCCCATACCACATCGGGACGTTCTTTAAATAAAAAAGGACCAGGAGTAAGACCATGAATAATAAAAGCTCCCATAAGGACGGCCAAGGTCGGAGAACCAGGAATACCTAAAGTTAATAAGGGGATCATCGCTCCATTGGCATAAGAATTATTGGCTGTCTCTGGAGAAGCAACGCCCTCGATAACACCCGTGCCGAATTTTTCGGGATGTTTGGAAACTTTCTTCTCCACTACGTAAGCCACAAAGGTAGGAATAATAGCCCCAACGCCCGGAATAAGGCCTAAGAAGAACCCAATTAAAGTTCCTCTTCCGATAGCGGCAGCCGAAACGCGCCATTCTTCTTTTTTGGGGAAGAGATCGGAAATTTTCGTCTTTATTACTTCCACGACCGGAGATTCCATACTCAGCAAGATTTCGCCAACGCCGAAAAGGCCCATAACCACGGGAACAAAACCCACTCCATCATATAAAGGAGGAATACCCAAAGTAAACCGAGGCGCACCTCTTACTGGATCCATGCCGATCATGGCCAACATTAAGCCGAATAAAGTCATCAACAAGGCTGCTAAGATTGATCGCCCTGAAAGACCGGTGACCAAAGAGAGGCCGACTACTAAGAGGGCAAAAACTTCTGGGGGGCCAAACTTAAGCGCAAAATCGGCTAAAGGAAGGGAAACAACCATCAAAGCGAAGGTGGCGAAAGTCCCGCCAATAAACGAGCCGATGGCCGCAATCCCCAGGGCGGGCCCAGCTCTTCCTTTCTTAGCCATCTGGTATCCGTCCAAACAAGTAATTACGGAGGCTGCTTCTCCCGGAACATTGACCAAGACAGAAGTGATGGTCCCTCCGTACATAGCCCCATAATAAATAGCGGCCAGCATGATAATAGCCCCGATAGGGTCTAAGTTAAAAGTAATGGGAATGAGAATGGCTGTCCCCGCTGCTGGCCCTAAACCAGGCAAAACACCTATTAAAGTGCCCAAGACACAGCCGATGAAAGCATAAAGAAGGTTAATCGGTAAAGTGGCTACAGAGAAGCCTTGAATCCAACATTGTAATGCTTCCAAAATCCCTCCTTATAAACCTAAAATTCCCATTGGTAAAGGAACTTTTAGCCAATAGTAAAAAACATGGAAAACTCCAAAGCTGCCGATAAGGGCAAAAATTAAATTTATGACCAAAGAGCGCGCGCCCAAAAAGAAAGGCAGGAAAAATAGAAATAAGAAAAGCGAAATACGGAAGCCAAGGAATTCTATCAATCCGGTGCATATGGCCATAGCAATAAGGATAATCAAGATGCTTTTGGCGCCAATTTGGTTAGGCAGAGGCGAGCCAGAGCCATAGGGTGGGGCTTTGGAAAAAGTGGTTTGGAGAAAGAGCGCTAAAGACAGCACAATAACGATAAGGCTCAGCCAAAAAGGAAAGAAACCTGGCCCCGGCCCCAAGCGATCTTTATAGGGATAGGCAAAAGAGGAAACGAGCATGATAATACCTGTAATTATGGAGACTATACAAGCAATTTGCCATGCTTTTTTCATTATTATTATTTACTCCTGCTCAGTTTTCCTAAATCAAATATATTTTTATTTATCATTTCAGGAAAAAATGTCAAGAAAAAATCGCAGATCTCTGGAAATGCGTCTTTTTGGTCTCTCGCGCCAAAGCGGGGAGTCCAGCAATGCCTTGAAAATATTGGATTCATGCTTGCGAAGGAATGAAGAAATTACATCCCGAGGGACTTTTCGGTACTCTCAATTTATTGACCGGTGATGCCTAGCCAAGGCCGTGAGAATCGTAATCGGGAAAGTGGCTATTTATTTTGATGTTATCCCGCTATAAGACATGGCCAAGGCAGATAAATTATCGGGGCGTCGATCAGTTTTTAAATTCCGGCTTAATTTAGGCCTGCGGGAGAGAGGCTCGCCTCTATCCCGCAGGCCTGTTTCCTGCTGGCGAGAAATATTAAAACTGTTAGACGGTCAGATAAATTATTTATTGACAGAAATTTTTAATTGAATATATGATTATATATGCATTATATCATAAAAATTTATTTCAATTTCATAAGGCAGGGCTTAATTTATAAGGGGGTACCTCCAAGCAGTGGATATTAAAGGGAGCGAAAGGATCCTCCTTCCGTTACCTTTCGTGTTCAGGGAAAGCTGATCACGGTTTAGGCCGATCGCCTCGCCATAAATGCTTTAAAAGACGAAGAAGAAGCGGACAAAATTCTGGAATGGCTTCAGGGAGAGATTAATGAGGCATGGCTGAAGGCGCCAAATGAATGGAGGATTATCCCCCTATGGGAGCGGGAGCTGCCATAGGGGCTATTTTGGGAGCCGGCTTAGTAGCCAAAGTAAAAGCATCTACTTTAAAGGCCCTTTTTGGAATTCTATTTCTCTACGTATCGCTGAAATATATTTTGCGCTATTTTGGCATCGCTATTTAACGCATGATATTTAATTACGCAATTCTATTTCCTGATTAATTTAAAACTAATGTTAAAACTAATATTCTTTCATCCAAAATTAAAAATTAGTGGTTATGATCTGCCCTCCAAGGAACATGGATGCGGTAGGTCATTAAAAAGAAAGGAGAATTAAAATGGCTCAAGAAGAAAAACATTGGCAAGAAGGAATGAAGACCCATGAGAACATTATTTTTTCCTGTTTTGGGGGACTTTCCAACACAGGCATCACCAGTGCTTTGGCCTGCATGGAAGCGGTAAAAGAGCTGGGCTTGGAAAAAGTAGCTATAGGTTGCCTTCCGTCCATACCCTTGAAGGTGGCACCTGTCATGGGAAAGACCAAAGCAGCAAAAAAGGTAATCACTGTGGATGGATGTCCCTTTGAGTGCAGCCGAAAAACAGTAGAAGCTGCTGGTTTTAAGATAACCAAAAGCCTCGTCTTAGTAAGGGATATTGGGATGAAGAAAAAAGCCCTTCATGAGGACATTGGGCAAAATATCAAGGGTTTGATGGAATATGTCTCGCAGGACGATGTGAAACGGGCCAAAGAACTTATCATTAAGGCTATCAACGAGGGCTAGACAGAGCAAAACGATTCCCGGGTAAGCTCAAAGAGCTAAATGAGCGTGCCTATTTGACAGGAGCGAGAGTTTCCCTTATCCATCCGGGGGGCCATGGGTGGGCCCAATTAAAGGAATTCGTGGAGCTGAGCATTTCCAGTGAAATGACGAACGGAGCCTAGCGGAGAGCTTCTGAGACCCGTAAGCGGACGAGGAAACACTTTAGACCTAATAACCGTATAGTAACCGCGGAAACTCTCAGAGTCATGGAAGCCAGAGACTCTTGAGAGGCGAAACGTGAGCTCTCAAGTTTGAGGTAAAAGGGGGCTTAAGAGAGGTAGATGCAATAGATGGAGGTTTGAAAAATGGGAGCAATGACGATTTATGCCCGGATTATAAGGGAGAAGTATACCCACATTATTATTGCCACCCTGGTGATTGCCGTAATAGTGGGGTTTTTCAGCTCCGGCCCTGGTTTTTTTATTCGCCAGTTTAATATTCCCCTGATCATTATTTTAATTGCGGCGATGAGCTTTACCATCACTTTCAGGGACTTGGGCATGGCCGCCAGGGATGGCGTAATGGGGCATCCAGTGTATAGTTAGCAGGATATCCCTGCTCTCCAGCTTATAGGAAGCCAGGTTTCGCGGAAATAACAAATCTGAAGAAGTGAATTTTTAAGCAGCCCTTTCTATCACGAATGTTTGAGCTTCCGATTGAGGAGGATAAGCCAATGCAGAAAATGATTTTTATAGACTATGACAAGTGTATAGGGTGTAAAACCTGCGAGACCGTTTGTTCCCTTAGCCACCAGGGACGGGTTAACCCCTCCCAGGCAAGGATTAGCGTGGTCAGATATGAACGGATAGGTATCAACGTGCCCATGATGTGTCAAAAGTGTCAGGATCCGGTGTGTATGGCCGTATGTCCGAAGAAGGCCATAACCTTCGACCCTGCCCTTGGGACCCAAATTGACAATTCAAGATGCATTGGGTGCAAGATATGCATCCTCTCTTGTCCGATTGGGGGGGTCAGTCTCGACCCTGTAAATAAAAAGACCATCATGTGTGACTTATGCGAGGGCGACCCGCAATGTGCCAGGTTATGCCCCGAGAAAGCGATAGAATACGTGGAGGTTAGCCTTTTGCCTTACAAGAAGAGAAGAGATGGCATTGAGAGACTCGAAAAGTTTCTAAGGGAGGAGAGAAAATGAACGGGTATACCGACAAAATTCTAGTAGTAGACCTCACTTACAAGAATGTCCGAACGATTTCGACGCAGAAGTATTCTGACCGTTTCCAGGGTGGCAGAGGCATTGCCGTTGCATTGGCGTACGATTTCATTCCTGGAGATGTGAATCCGCTAAAACCGGAAAATCCGCTTATTTTTATGACCGGTCCGCTTACCGGGACTCTCGCCCCTTCTTCGGGCCGTATCGATGTGATAACGAAGTCTCCTGAAACCGGCTTGTTAGGGGGCGCTAACGCAGGTGGTTTTTTTGGTCCCGAGTTGAAATATGCAGGTTATGACGGTATTGTAATCGTTGGTGAAGCAGCCTCCCCGGTTTATATTGATATATTCAACGATGACGTTATTATCAAAGATGCCCAGAATCTGTGGGGTAAAGGCGTTTTTAATACAGTTGAAACGTTGAGGAAAAGTGACGAGGACGTCCAGGTGGCCTGTATCGGTCCTGCTGGAGAAAGGCTCGTCAATCTTTCAGGTATCGCCTTCAGTATGAGAAATTATGCGGCGCGCGGAGGGCTGGGGGCGGTAATGGGTTCGAAGAAGTTGAAGGCCATTGCCGTACGTGGGACAAAGGGACTGGACATAGCCAAGGCAGACGGCCTTATTGGGCTTGTCGCTGGGATACAAGACCGAATCAAGATGATGCCCAGTTATCCGGAATATCCTGAATGGCATTATAAGCTTTTCGAGATTCTTGAATCGGATTCTAAGTCCTTCTTTGGTAACTATGAGGATAGGGTCTGGGAGGATAGATTCGAAGCCTATGAAAACGCCAAGCGCTTCGTCAAACAGGCAGAGTTCCGACGGGAAACATGCTTCGCCTGCCCCTTAAGGTGTTGGGCTTACATCAATGTAAAAGGCATTGGAGGGAGTAGCATTGCCGCCTGCCAGGGTACGCTTACTTCGTTAGCTAATTTCTCTAAGGTGAAAGATTTTGGCAAGCTATGGAAGGCCTACCTGCTATGCCAGGATCTTGGCCTCGATGTAAGTGGAACGAGTGCCGTGGTGGCCTTTGCCATGGATCTTTACCCCAGAGGGATGCTAGATGATCTGTGGAAGCAAGAACCAAAACTCATCTATGGCAATGGTGACGCGCTGATTGATTTAATCAAGAAGATTGCCTTGCGTGAAGGTTTAGGGAATATCCTCGCGCACGGCGTTAGGAAAGCGTCATTAGCAATAGGTAAAGGTGCCGCGGAAAGAGCCGTATATTCAAAAGGAGGTTTGGAACTCTGGCTCATGGAAATCAGGCCTTTCAAAGGTACAGCCCTTTCCTCTGCGGTAACAGACTCTGGAAGCCAGAACCGGGCAACCTATGGATTATGCGAGTTTTACTATAAATCGATGAGAAAACAGGCCGAAATGGTTGCCAAGAATCTCGTTGGGACAGAAGAAGCGGCGATTCCTACAAAATATGAACATAAACCAAAGCTTGTAGCCATATATGAAAATTTACACATTCTGG
>Ga0272448_1008013_pt1 | contig 11083 bp, 5 predicted proteins | sample YNPCB0191_FD_202220 | JGI IMG/M metagenome (GOLD analysis project Ga0272448, IMG submission 202220) | Hot spring sediment microbial communities from Yellowstone National Park, WY, United States - YNP-CB-019-1 | ecosystem: Environmental > Aquatic > Thermal springs > Hot (42-90C) > Sediment... | reverse complement strand
AGGCCGTGGATGCCGCCCTGGGCGCGCTCAAGATCGCGAGCGGCAACCCGCCGGTCTACTTCCGGGGCACGGGTGCGGTGACGAATGGCCAGGTGACCATCGACGTGCAGCGCCTCGAGGTTGGCCGGCTGCCGGTTCCCGGCGGGCTGATCTCCGCCAATGAGGGCCTGATCGCGTCGAGCATCGAGCAGGTCATCCGCGCCAGCGGGGTCGATGCCAGGTCGGTGACCTTTGCCAACGGCGAGCTGCGCTTCGACGGCAGCAAACCCGCCACGCGTGCCCTGAGCGCCAGGTAACCGCCGCCACGCGCCCAGCGCTTCCTTGAGCTGGAGGAGCTGCAGCCGCCACAGGACCGGCGTTGTGGCGGCGAACTTAACGGAGGAACTGGGGAACGGATAGCGGGCCCTGGCGGTCCTCTGCCCTCAGCCCCCCAGTTCCATAGTTCCGTCAGCTCCCCTGCAGCGGCACGACGACCGCCATGCGGTCGAACAGCTCCCAGTTCTGGATCTCGGCGGTGATGAAGGTGCCGGTGCGCCCGCTATTGGGCCGGGCGCCCCAGGGGTCGTGGACCACGAAGCGGCCATCGGCGGTGAGGCCCACGGCCACCAGCACATGTTCGCCGTAGACCAGGCGGTAGCCATCGGCCTCGACCACCTTGGGTTCGGGCTGCCGGGTCATCCACACGATCACTGCCTGGCCCTGCTCGATGGCGGCGCGCAGCTCATCATCGCTCATGCCATAGACGGCCCGTGCCGGCGCGCCAAAGGACTCCAGCACGCGGGCCACCACCTCGGCATAGGCGCCATAGTCGGCCATCTCCGGGTCGAGGAGCTTGCCATCGGGGTTGCCCCGGAAGCCCCGGTGGGGGTTGGGGTCGAAGCCCATACGCGCCAGGATCTCCTCCTCGCTCACCGACAGCCAACGGCCGGCGAGCACCATGCGGATGGTCGCCGCCTCGCAGCTCAGGTCGTGGGCCTGGGCCAGGGCTGGCACCTGCGTGAGGAGCACGCTGCAACGGCTGTGCAGCGCCGCCGCAAAGTCGTAGGCGCCGCGTGGGAGGGGCGGGGCCGGCCAATGCGGTGCCTCCACCCCGGGGGCGACGCGGGGCTCGGCAGTGGCCGCGGGCGTCGGCGTAGCGAGCTGCACCTCAGGCGAGGGCTGCACCGTGGGGGTCTGCGGCCCAGACGGGGATTGGGGCGTGTTGCGCGGGGGTGTGGCCGGCGCCAGGGCAGCCGCTACCAGCGTGTAGGCCAGGGCAGCGATGAGGGGCAAGGGATGGACTCGGGCCATGCAAGCCTCCGGGGCAAGGTTCAGCCGGGCCGACCGATCGTAGAGTACTATACCGGAAAGTGCTCCGGCCTGCAAGAGAGCTAGTGGCGCAGGCGCCTCCAGGGCTTTTTCAAAGTCCCGTCTATGTCACCCTGAGCAGGTTCTGCGGGCCTTCCAACGTGGCGAGTGCCCGCCTGCGAAGGGTCCTGGCTACACATAACGCCGACTTTGAAAAGGCCCTGCAGCACGCCTCGGCGGGCACTTGACAGGCGCGAGAGCCGGGCGCATAATTAAGTCAGCAGTGCGCCCGTAGGGGCCGCTGCACGTACCTTCTTGCCTGAAGGGGAGTAGTTCCCGCGCTGGTGGTGGCGCCGTCAACACGGCCCTCCTCGGCCCGGCGCCACCAGCTGCCGGCTCCCTCGCGTGAGGGGCCTGGGCAGTGAACGAGACCTTCGGCGCCCAGAGGTGCAACGCCTCGGGCCGCCGGAGGTTTTTCTTTACGGACCATGGGCGGCAGAGTGCACGGGTTCGCAGTCAATCGATCTCGGGTCATAATGGGTATGCAAGGAGATGGCCATGGACGCTCAATCGGGCGCGGCGCAGACCCCCAGGTGGCAAGAGATGCCGGTGGGCAGCGTTCTCGAGTCGCTGGAAACCCACGGCGAGCGTGGCCTCAGCAGCGAGGAGGCAGCGAAGCGGCTGGCTCGCTTTGGGCCCAACGCTCTGCGCGAGGCGCCGCCCCCCTCCTTCCTGGCATTGCTCTGGGACCAGTTCAACAACTTTCTCGTCTTGATCCTGATCGCGGCCAGCATCCTTTCCCTGGTGTTGGGGGATACGCTGGAGGCGGGGGCCATCCTGGCCATCGTGCTGCTGAACGCAGCCATCGGCGTCGTGCAGGAGGGCCGGGCCGAAGGGGCGCTGCGCGCCCTGCGCAAGCTGGCTGCTCCGCGGGCCGACGTGATCCGCGACGGAGTGGTGCAGTCGATCCCGGCCCATGAACTGGTGCCGGGCGACGTGGTGCTCCTGCAGACCGGCAACCGCGTTCCCGCCGACATTCGCCTGACCGAGAGCTACAACCTGCGCATCGACGAGGCGTCGCTCACCGGCGAGTCGCAGGCGGTGAGCAAGCGGGCCGAGGGCCTGGTGGCTGGCGACGTGCCCCTGGGCGACCGGGTGAACCTGGCCTTCATGGGCACGACTGTGACCTATGGGCGCGGCAAAGGCGTGGTGGTGGCCACCGGCATGCACACCCAAATCGGCCTCATCGCCACCATGCTCGAATCCTACACCAGCGAGCCCACGCCGCTGCAGCGCCGCCTCGACGATCTGGGGCGCGTGCTGGGGTGGGTGGCCCTGGCCGTCTGCGGGCTCGTCTTCCTGGCGGGCTGGTGGCACGGGCAGCCCCTCCTGGAGATGCTGATCACGGCCGTGAGCCTGGCCATCGCCGCCGTGCCCGAGGGCCTGGCCGCGGTGGTCACCATCTGCCTGGCCCTGGGCATGCAGCGCATGGTGCGACGCCACGCCCTGCTGCGCCGCCTGCCGGCCGTCGAGGCCCTCGGCTCCGCCACGGTGATCTGCTCCGACAAGACCGGCACCCTGACCCAGAACGCCATGACGGTGACCCGCCTCTACGTGGACGGTGCAGAGATCGAAGTGACCGGCCGCGGCTACGAGCCGGTGGGCCAGTTCCTCCACGCCGGCGTCGCCCTCGCGCCTGGCCATACGCCCGGCCTTTTTGAGCTCCTGCGTATTGGCAGCCTCTGCAACGATGCCCGCCTGGTCAAGAGCGGCGAGGCCAATGGGCAGGTGCTGTGGGGCATCGTGGGCGACCCCACCGAGGGCGCCCTGCTGGTGGCTGCAGCCAAGGCCGGCCTCGATATCGAGGCCCTGGCCCGCGAATGCCCGCGCCAGGCCGAGGTGCCCTTCACCGCCGAGCGCAAGCGCATGGCCACCATCCACCGCGTAAGCGATGGCTCCTGGCGCGTCCAGGTCAAGGGCGCGCCGGAGGGGGTGCTCGCCCTTTCGGATCGCCTGCTGGAAGGCGGCACCGTGCGCCCGCTCACCCCCGCCGACCGTGAACGCATCCTGGCCGCCAACCAGAAGATGGCCGGCGAGGCGCTGCGCGTGTTGGGCATGGCCTACCGTGACCTCGAAGCCGTGCCCGCCGAAGTCGATGAGACCATCGAGCAGGGCCTGATCTTTGTGGGCCTCCAGGGCATGATCGACCCGGCGCGGCCCGAGGTGGTGCCGGCGGTGGCGCTGGCCAAACAGGCGGGCATCCGCACGGTGATGATCACCGGCGACTATGCCCAAACGGCCCTGGCCGTGGGCTGCCAGATCGGCCTGGCCGATGGCGGCGCGGTGCTCACCGGCGCCGACCTCGACCGCATGGGCGACGACGACCTCCTGGCCGCTGCCCGTTCCACGACCATCTACGCCCGCACCTCGCCCGAGCACAAGCTGCGCATCGTCGATGCGCTGAAAAAGCTCGGCCACATCGTAGCCATGACCGGCGATGGGGTGAACGACGCCCCGGCCCTAAAACGGGCCGACATCGGTGTGGCCATGGGCATCACCGGCACCGACGTGGCCAAAGAGACCGCCGACATGATCCTGACCGACGACAACTATGCCTCCATCGTCGCTGCGGTGGAGGAGGGGCGGACGATCTACGCCAACATCCGCAAGTTCGTCTACTACCTTCTCTCCTGCAACGTGGGGGAGATCCTGGTCGTCTTTCTGGCCACGCTCCTGAGCTGGCCGCTGCCGCTGACGGCGATCCAACTCCTGGTGCTCAACCTGGTCACCGACGGCGCGCCGGCGCTGGCCTTGGGGCTGGAGGCCACCGAGCCGGGCATCATGCAGCAGCCGCCGCGCCCGCCCGAGGAGCCGGTGATCGACCGCACCATGGCCCGGGGCATCCTCTTGCAGACCGTCGCCATGACTGCGGCCACCCTGGGTGCCTTCCGCCTGGGCCTCTCGTGGTTCCCGGGCAGCCTGCACGCCGCACAGACGATGGCCTTCGTGACGCTCTCCGTGTCGGAGCTGCTGCGCGCCTACACCGCTCGCTCGGAGCGCTACCCGCTCGTCAGGCTGGGCGTCTTTTCGAACCGCGCCATGCAGTGGGCCTTCTCGAGTTCCCTGGCCATCATCCTGGCCATCATCTACGTGCCGGCCCTCGACCCTATCTTCAACACCGCCTTCCTGGGCCTGCGCGAGTGGGCGGCCATGCTGCCCCTCATCCTCCTGCCCAGCGTCGTCGCCGAACTGGCCAAACTCTGGCCGGCACGGCAGGAGGTAAGGCGACAGGTGGGGCAGGCGGCCTGAGCCGAGGAACTGACGGAACTATGGAACTCATGGAACTGGAGGCGCGGAAACAACCGTGCCTCCAGTTCCGTTAGTTTCGCCAGTTCCTCCGGCACCCCTTCAGTTCCACAGTTCCCCCAGTTCCCCTTCTAGGCCCTCGCCGCCGCCAACGCCGGCTCCAGGGCGGTGCTCTGGCGCTCCTGCGGGTCGATGGCCACGTCGACCACAAAGGGCCGCCGGGCGGCCAGGGCCTGGTGCAGGGCCGAGGGGAGGTTGCCCGGCTCCTCCACCCGCAGCCCCGCGGCCCCGCAGGCCTCGGCCACGCGGGCGAAATCGGTGGGCGGCAGCTCGGTGAAGAAGGGGGCCATGTTCAGCCGCTCCTCTTCCGAGTCGAGCATTCCCATGCGCGCATTGTTGAAGCAGACGACCGTGACGGGCAGGTTGTGGGCCACCAGGGTGATCAGTTCGCCCAGCGAGGAGGCCAGGCCGCCATCGCCCACCACGGCCACAGCCGGTCGCTCGGGGAAGGCCAGCGCCGCGGCGATGGCGCCCGGCAGGCCAAAGCCTGTGCTGCCCAGGTGGTACGACATGACGAATTGCTCGCCCTGCGCCTCATACTGCTGGCAGACGAAGAAGGCATGATCGCCGGCATCGAGGGAGATCACGGCGTGAGCGGGCAGGGCCTCCTGCAGGGCGCGCACTGCAAACTGGGGTTTGATGGGCCGCGTCGCCGCCCTAGCCTTGCGGTCGACGATCTGGCGCAGCGCGTCCTTGCGGCCCTGCAGGTCGCCCCAGGCCGTCTGGACCGGCGTTTCGGGCATGAAGGAGATCAGCTTGCGCAGGGTCGGTGCCGCGTCGCCCCACAGGCCCACCTCGACAGGGTAGATGCGGCCGATGCGGCTGCGGTCGATATCGACCTGGATGAGCTGCTGTTCGGGGCGGAGCAGGCGCCAGTCGCCTGTGGTCTTTTGGGAGAGCGAACAGCCCACCACGAGGATGACATCGGCCTCGCGGAGCAGTTGGTCGGCCAGCGGCACCCCCAGGCGGCCGGGCACGCCCATACTCAGGGGCTCATCGGCGGGCACGAGCCCTTTGCTGCGGCAGGTGGTGAGCACCGGCGCCCCCAGGGTGTGGGCGACCTCCAGGAGGGGCTCCTGAGCCCCCTTGGCCCCTGCGCCCGCCAGGATCAAGGGGCGTGCCGCGCCGTGGAGCAGGCGCGCGGCCTGGCGCACAGCCTCGTCGCTGGCCACTGCCGGTGACCAATTCAGGTGTCCCTGCGGCAAGATCGGCGCAACCTCGGCCTCCGTGATCTGGATGTCGAGGGGCACCGCCAGGTGGGCCACATCCCGCTGGCTCAGCGCCGCTTGCAGGGCGGCCGCCAGCAGAGTGGTCGCTTGGGAGGGCGCCTCGACCTGGGCATTGAAGGCGCTCACCGTCTCGAAGAGGGCGTGCGCATCGGCCTCTTGCCAGGCATCCGCGTGTTGCCACGAGCGGCGCGCCTGGCCCGTGATGGCCAGCATGGGCACCCGGTCACTGTGGGCGTCGTGGATGCCGGTGATCAGGCTGGTGACGCCTGGGCCGCCCGTAGCAATGCAGGCAGCCAGCCGACCGGTGAGCTTGCCGTAGGCCGAGGCAGCCATAGCCGCTGCCTGCTCGGTCTGCGTAGCCACAAAGCGCACTCGCTCTTGGTGGCGCAGGGCGTTGAGGAGCCCAAGGATCGTCTCGCCCATCACCCCAAAGACCTGGCGCACACCCCAATCGGCCAACTGCTCCACAAACACTTCCGAGACCTGGCGCGGCATCTCTCCCTCCCTGCGCGATCAAGTGGCGGGCCTTTTCCCCTCCGGCCCGGCCCTGTGGCTGCAGCAGGAAGCATGCCAGTGCAGAGGGAGGCGCAGCCCCAGCCGCACCCCGCGCCGGCGGTGACCGCCCTGAGGCTGTGGCCCCAAGGCAAACCTGCATTGACACCGGCCCGCAGATGCTTATCCTATGCGTACGCGTTGGCGGAGGTTGGCGCGGCAGATGGCATCTGCGCAGTCGGGCGGCCCATCCCCTCGGTGGAGAGGCCGATGGCTGTTCGTGCTCGGCATCGTCGCCGTGCTGCCCCTGGCGGCGCTGGCGGCGTATGCCTCCTGGCACGACCAGCAGTTGGAGCGCCTGCGCACCCACGCCCAGGTGCATACCCTCAGCATGGTGGCAGCCAAGAGCGCCGAGGGCTTTGTCGCCCGCACTCAAGCTATGCTTGCCGCGCTCACCCGCGAGCGGGCACTGGTGGACCAGGAGCCAGCGGCGGCCCGCCAGGAGTTGGCCGATTACCTGGCAGCATTCCCCGAGTTCGCCGCTCTCTCGGCCGCACGGGCCGATGGCCTCGTCTACGCCGACCCCCAGGCCCCGCCCGGCTCGCCTCCGGCCAGTATCGCCAGCGAGCCCTACTTCCAACAGGCCATGCAGAGCGGCAGCTTGAGCATCGCCATCCGGGCGCTCGAGGACGCCAACGGCCGCCACATCCGCCTCGTCTTCTGCCAGCCGGTCCGCGACCAGGCCGGCCGGCTCATCGGCACGGTCCAGGCCCTGTGCGACCCTGCCCGAGCGCGCGCTCTGGCCGCGCCGGCCCCCATGCCCGAAGGTGCCAGCGTCGTCCTCATGGATGCGGATGGCACCATCTTCCTGCACTCCGGCCAGCCGGCGTTCGCTGGCCGCAAGGTGCCCACCGCGCAGGCGGCGCTGCTCCATGATGGGGAGGGAGGCGCACAAGAGGGGCCGTTCCTAGGCCAGCCGTCGGTCGTGGCCACGAGCCCGGTGGCCGGGGCGGCGTGGCGCGCGGCCGTGGTGCTGCCCGCCGCGAGGGCACTGGCCGGGTGGCAGGCCACCCTCTGGGGCCTGGGGGCTGCCTTCGCCGTGGCGCTGGGGGTGGGCCTCTTCTTGAGCGTGCGGGCGGCGTCGGTGGGCGAGCAGGGCTGGCAGCGCCAGGAGTTTCTCGCATCCCTCGTCGAGTCGGCCTCAGTGGGAGTCGCAGTTGCCTCCGGGCCCAACAGCCGCATCGAGTTCGCCAACCCCGTCTACCGCCGCATGGCCGGCCGCCCTGCCCAAGAGCTGGTTGGCCGGACGCTGCGGGATGTGTTCCCACCGCCGGTCGCCGAGGCAGCCGAGGGCAGTATCGCCGAGCTCTACCGCAGTGGGCGGGCCATGCGGGCAAGGGAAATCGCCATCGAGGCCGGCAGCCCCCCACAGCAGAGCTACTGGGATGTGGACTATTTGCCCCTCCCCCGCCCCCGTGGCCGGGCCGTGCTCATGTTGGCCGTGCCGGTCACCGACCGGGTGCAGGCTCGCCGGCAGGCTGAGGAGCGGGCCGCCCAGCTCCAGGCAGTGCTGCGCGCCATCTGCGAAGTGGTGCTGGTGTTCGACGCCCAGGGGCGCCTCGTCTTCGCCAACGAGGCCGCGGGCCGCCTGGTCGGCAGCGAGATCACCCCCCAAGCGATCCGCCAGATCGACTCCCTGATCGGCACAGTCGAGCTCTACTGGCCCGACGGCCGGCCGGCGGGGCCGGAGCGGCGGATGCACCGGGCCCTGGCGGGTGAGAGCGTGACCGGCCAGGAGATGCAGTACCGCCTGGCGCCGGGCCAACCCCTGCGCTGGCTCCGCGTCTCATGGGCGCCGGTGCGCGGCAGCGATGGGCGCATCACCGGCGCCGTGGTCACCGCCGGCGACATCACCGCCCAGAAGGAGGCCGAAGCCGAGCGCGAGCGCCTGCTGGAGGAGATCCAGGCGGCCCACGACAACCTGCGCACCATCCTCGACCGGCTGCCCGATGGGGTCCTGGTCGTCGATGCCGCGCAGCGGGTGAGCCTGTGCAACCAGACGGTCCTGCGCTATCTGGGTCACGACCCGACCGGCACGCCCCTGCCGGAGCTACGGCGCAGGCACGGCTTTGTGATGGGCGATGGCCGGCCCTTCCCGCCGGGGCAGTCGCCCATCGAGCGGTCGCTGCGCGGCGAAACGGTGACCGGCGTGGAGGCGCGGCTCCTGCACATCGACGGCCAGCACTACGATGTTCTGGAGAGCAGCGCCCCGCTCTATGACGCTGAGGGCCACGTAGCCGGCGCCATCACGGCGCTGAGCGACGTCACCGCCCGCAAGCAGGCCGAGGCCGAGCGCGAGCGCCTGTTGGCGGAGGTACAGGCCGCCCGCGAGGAGCTGCGCGGCATCATCAACCGCCTGCCCGATGGGGTGCTGGTGATCGACCCCAACCTGCGCGCCGTGCTGTGCAACGACACCGTGCGGGCCTACCTCGGGCGCGACGTGACCGGCGAGCCCGTGCCAGCCCTGTGGCGCGAGTTCCACTTTGCCGCGGGCGACGGCCGACCCTTCCCGCCGGGGCAGACGCCGGTGGAGCGGGCGCTGCGCGGCGAGACGGTCGTGGGCGTCGAAGTGGGCTTTGAGTTCCCCGGAGGCCGGCATGTCGATGCCCTCGACAGCGCGGCGGCCGTCTACAACCCCGATGGCACAGTGCGCGAGGTGGCGATGGTGTTCACCGACATCACCCCTCTGAAGGAGCTCGACCGCGCCAAGGATGAGTTCATCTCCTTCGCCGCCCACGAACTGCGCACGCCCCTCACCGCCCTCAAGGGCCACGCCCAGATCCTGCTGCGGCGCGCCGAACGCGCCGGCTGGGCCGAGAGCGACCAGCGCAGTCTGCGCGTCATCGACAGCCAGGTGGACCGGCTCAACGACCTGATCAGCCGGCTGCTCGACGTCAGCCGCATCCGGCTGGGGCGCCTGCAGTTGAGCCGCCAGCCCACCGACCTGGTGGCTCTGGCCCGGGATGTGGCAGAGGAACTGCAGGTGACCACCAGCGTGCACCGCATCCGTGTCCAGGCCGAGGTGCCGCAAGTCGTTGGCAACTGGGACCCGTCGGCGCTGCGCCAGGTGCTGACCAACCTGATCGGCAACGCCATCCGCTACGCCGACCCCGGCCCGATCGATGTGCGCGTGGGCCGCGAGGGCGACCAGGCTGTGCTGCGCGTCACCGACTATGGGCCAGGCATCCCGCCCGAGCGGCAAGCCCGCATCTTCGAGGCGTTCCGGCCCGGCGCGGCCGCGGAGTATCGCCGCGCGGGCGGGCTCGGCCTGGGCCTCTACATCTCGCGGGGCATCGTCGAAGCCCACGGCGGGCGCATGTGGGTGCAGAGCCAGGTCGGAGTGGGCTCGACCTTTGGCTTCAGCCTGCCGTTGGATGGGCAAGCCTAGCACGACAACCTTACTTGTCCATCGGGGCGGGGTTCCATCCGGGCATCACGCTTCGCACGTGACCGGAGCGCAACCTTTTGCGGGGTTTGGGCGGGTTGCCCGCAGCCGCCCAAACCCCGCCCCCGGTCAAGGCCGGGCAGGCGCATCAGCCGGGGGTCAGCTCTTTTCCATCTCCCCGGCCAACCCGGCATCGAAGCGGTAGGCCCCTGGCAAGAGGCCCGCGGCCTGGTTGTAGAGGGCCAGGGTGCGGCGGGGCTCGCGCAGGCAGGCGAGGATGGCCTCATCGCCCAGGGCCTGCTGGATGCGCTCGACCATCACATAGCCCACGGCATAGGCCTCGCCCATGTAGCCCTGCAGGAACGAGGGCACCTCGGCCTGGAACGCAGCTTCATCCATCTCGCCGGCCCAGGCGCGGCGGAGCAGGCCCTCGGCGCGGCCAAACAGGTGGTCGATCTGGGCCATGTGCTCCTGCCACTGGGCCACGCCCTCCGGCTCCTCTGGTGCGCCGCTGATGAGGCAGGTTGCGCTGCCCTCGCCCAGGAGCAGGCCCAGGAACTCGAGGGCCAGGCGCCGGCCAGGCGGCAGGTGAGGGGCATCGAATTGGCCCTGCCACAGCCCCTCCACGCCGATGTGGTGCAGCTCGTGGGCCAGCACCTTCAGGAAGCCTTCCGCATTGCGCATCTGCAAGAGGTCAAAGGCCACCTGGCCCTGGTACACAAAGCCGCCGCTCATGCCGTCGAGCAGGATGAAGACGGTCGTCTCGAGCGCCGCGTCGCCGGGCAGCCAGCGGCGCGCCAGGCTGGCGGCCTCGGGCACCACATCCTTCTCCACGACCCCAGTGTACAGCGCCTGCAGTGCGCTCAGGCGGGCCGGCGCCGTGCGGAAGCTCGCCCACATCCTCTCCAGCTGTGGGTTGGCGGTGTGGAACTCGCCGCGGGGGATGGCGCGCAACATGGCCGCGAACTCGGCAGGCGCGAGGCTGCGGCCGGCGAAGCGATTGTGATGGGCGAAGAAGAGACGGTAGGCAGGGGTATCGAGCACGGCCTGCAGCTCAGCCTCGGGCACGTCCTCGCCGGCCGCGAGGCGCGCCAGAAGGCCGAGCATCCGGCGGGCACCTTCAGCGTCGAAGCGGACTGGGCACATGGCGGCTCCTCTCTTGTGGCACGGCAAACGCAAAACGTAACGCGTGAAACGTGATGCGTGATGCGTGATACGTGTTGTCACGCATCACGTATCACGTTTCACGCTTCCCCCGTCACAG
>Ga0272448_1008012_pt1 | contig 11083 bp, 6 predicted proteins | sample YNPCB0191_FD_202220 | JGI IMG/M metagenome (GOLD analysis project Ga0272448, IMG submission 202220) | Hot spring sediment microbial communities from Yellowstone National Park, WY, United States - YNP-CB-019-1 | ecosystem: Environmental > Aquatic > Thermal springs > Hot (42-90C) > Sediment... | reverse complement strand
GCCAAGCTTGATTCGTCTCACCCGAGAATCTCACTGGAATCAGGCTTTGTAGTACCATATTGGAGAACCAGCGCAGAAATCGCAGATCAACGATAGTTCAATCGCAGTGGCGCCACGCTCCGTTTCTCCCCGCCATGGCACGGGCTTTCGGTCTTTCTATTGTCAAATTCGGACTAATCTGTTCTATTAGCTTGACAACCGAAAGACATTGACGCGATGCAGCCTCGCAACTAGATTGCGGCAGCCAGTGTTCCTTGCTGTACGCCAAGTTTGGTAAACATCAAAGTGCAGCGCAGCCGGAACTGAACTGGTTAGCTCTCGATGAGCCAACACATGTAATGCCGGTCTGGGTTCTCCGAGCGCAGGGTAATACCCAGTCTGGGCTTGTCGATGACAATAAACACTCTGCTTGTTGACGACAACATGCAACGAATCGGCAGATCGTTCAACGTCGCTGCCTCCGCTCAGTCACGGCAGCGACAATCAGCCGCCCCGCATGCCACCGGGACGAGCCGCGGAATGTCCGGTGTGCCGGAAACCAAAAGCCCAATTCTGAGGAGCTAACCCGTATGTCAGAATCTCACCCCCCCGATTCACATTTCAAATCACTTACCGAACACTCCCTTGTCGGCATCTACGTGATTCGCGAGAACCGATTCCTTTACGCCAACCAAACTGTGGCGGAAATTTTTGGTTACACAAGAGAAGAGCTGATGTCAAACGTCGGCCCCCTCGACCTTGTGTCCGAAAAGGATCGCGCCCGTGTCAATGATTCAATCAAAGCGCGACTTTCAGGATCGGTAGAGTCTGCCCGCCACTCCTGGGAGGGCATTCGCAAAGACGGTCGCACAGTCGTGGTTGAGAGTTACGGTGCACGCATCGACTGGCAGGGCGCGCCCGCAGTAATGGGCACGTTATTGGACGTGACCGAAAGAGCCCGTGCACAGGAAGAAATCGCCCACGCAGCCCGCGAGTGGGAAGCCACCTTCGATGCCACAAACGATGCCATATGGACCATGGACCTGAATCGAAAGGTGTTGCGCGCGAACAAGACAACCGAATTACTGCTCGGTAGGGGAATCGAAAAGCTCGTTGGCACACCGTGTTTTGAGACGGTGCATGGCATGCAAAGCCCGCATCCCAATTGTCCATTCGACGAATGCATAAAAAGCGGTCGCCGGGCAACACGAGAAATGGAGGTCGGAGACAAATGGTTCCAAATCACCTGTGATCCCATACGAGACCGCGCAGGCAATGTCGTCGGCGTCGTGCATATCACTACCAACATCACCGAACGGAAACGCGCCGAGAATTTGATCAGGGAAAGTGAACAACGGTATCGCATGCTGGTCGAGGAATCGCCGGACGGCATCGGTATATTTCAGGACGGCAAACTCGTTTTCATCAACTCGAGTGCAGTGCGGGCTTTGGGTTACCAAAGCAAAGAAGAAATGCTCGGTCTCAAAGTCGAACAATTGATTCATGCAAATGATCTCGAAGGGGCTCTTGATCGCGTCCGCAGGCGCCTTTCCGGAGAAACAGGCATGTACCCGGCCGAAATCAGGTACTTGCGCGCCGACGGAAGTCATATCCCGGTAGAGGTTGTGGCCACACCGATCACGTTTAAAGGCAAGCTCGCGGTGCAATTCATTGCTCGCGACATCAGCGCCCGAAAACGTGCCGAAGAGGAAAGAAACAAGCTCCAACTCCAGTTGCATCAGGCCCAGAAAATGGAGTCAATCGGACGATTGGCCGGAGGCGTGGCCCACGATTTCAACAACATGCTCCAGGTCATTCTCTCTTACGCTTCACTGGCCTCCCAGGATGTCCCCGCAGACTCTCCCGTCTTGCACTTCCTCTCGGAAATCGAAAAGGCAGCCAGCAGAGCCGCAGCCCTGACACGGCAATTGGTCACCTTCGCCCGCAAACAGGCCATTCGGCCGCTTGTTCTGGACATGAACGAAGCCATACAAGGGACCCTGAACATGCTCGCACGCTTGATGGGCGAGAACATCGAGCTGGCGTGGGTGCCGGGCCAAAATCTCTGGCGCGTCAAGATCGATCCCGCACAGCTCGATCAATTGGTCGCAAACCTCCTGGTCAATGCCAGAGACGCAATCACAGGCCCGGGAAAGGTAACCATCGAAACAGCCAATGTGGTCCTGGACGAAGCTTATGTCGCCGCACACGCCGAATCCATGCCGGGTGAGCATGTGCTGTTGGCAATCTCAGACACCGGCTGTGGAATGGACAAAGAAACCTTGTCGCACTTGTTTGAACCCTTCTTCACAACAAGAGAAAAAGGAAAGGGATCGGGACTGGGACTTTCCATTGTTCACGGCATCGTCAAGCAAAACGGAGGGTTCATAAACGTGTACAGCGAGCCCGGCAAAGGCACAACATTCAAAATCTACCTGCCCAGAGCGCATGGCGAACCAAAAACACTGCCACAACCGAAGCACTATCATCTGCCCCGCGGAAATGAAACCGTCCTCATCGTCGAAGACGAACCCCAGATTCTCGAGACCTGCAAAAGCATTCTTTTGGAATCTGGATATTCCGTTCTCACGGCAAGGACTGCATACGACGCGCTCGATTTGCTGAAAGAACACAATGGGCAGATCCATCTCCTGATCACAGATGTGGTACTGCCCGGCATGAATGGCAAGGAACTCGAGCAAAAGCTCGTCAAAATGTACCCGGGGTTGAAAACACTCTTCATGTCAGGCTACACAGAAAACGCCATAGTGCAAAACGGCGTCTTGGAACCCGGTGTATCCTTCCTCAGCAAACCTTTCTCACCATCTGAGTTGATCGAGAAAACCCGGGAAGTCTTGAGCAAACCAACGGGGACCTAACTCAAATCATCAAGCATGCCGGTCCGGTTCACATTGCTGCGTCCAATCGCCGGTGCACTCACGGCGGCCTTCATGAGCCTAAGCTTTACCCTCCCTCTTCCAGCCCAGACAAACGCGCCACCGCCAAAGGTCATCTCCCGAGGACAATCCGCAGGAACATACCAGGCCTTCCCTGATGTCTGCCGCCTCCAGAACGGCGACCTGCTTTGCGTTTTCTACGCCGGTTACGCCCATGTCTCCCTGCCAAACCAGGATTTCCCCAAAGGCGGTCGCATATGCATGGTGCGATCAACCGATGATGGCAAAACATGGAGTACACCCGCGGTCCTATTCGACAGCCCGGTGGATGACAGAGACCCGCACGTGTCACAGGTTTCGAATGGAACAGTGATGTGCACTTTCTTCACCTACGAGCCGTCCAATCAGGATAACCCCCAGGCACCCACACGCTGCTCCACATGCCTCGTCACTTCCCGCGACGGCGGTCGGACGTGGGATTCCGAAGCGCGTGTGCTCGCACCCGACTGGCCCAGCTCGGCACCGGTGCGCGAACTGCCAAACGGCATTTTGATCCTCGGGGTTTACCACGAAGACGGTCCGACAGCTTACGGCGGCGTCATTCGCTCAACAGACAAAGGCCGAACGTGGAGCAGTCCAATTCCCATCGGCAAAGACAGCGGCGTGCGATTGGACGCCGAAACAGACCTGGTCCTTCTCAAAGACGGCATTCTCTACGCCGCCCTGCGCGGTGACAAAACCAACATGCATTTCGCAACAAGCCTTGACCTCGGATTGACTTGGGGACCCGTCCGTGACATCGGTTTCCCTGGTCATTGCCCACATTTCACCAGGCTCACCACCGGCGAGATCCTCCTTTCACATCGCCTGCCAAACACAGCACTCCACATAAGCCGCGATGAAGCCCGCACATGGCTCGGGCCATACGAGATTGATTCCACAATCGGCGCATATCCATCCACGGTCCAGCTCAAAGATGGCACGGTCCTCATTGTGTACTACGAAGAAGGCCATGGCAGCGCCATCCGAACAAAACGTTTCCAGCTCTCAACCGAAGGCGTGAAAATGCTCGCTGATTGAGGGCGCATTGCACTGCTATCTTGGAAAATCTGCCCCGCAATCGCAAATATCGTGTCTGTCACTTTATTTGCTCCGCGGAGTTGCCCGCAGAAGACGCAGAACGACGCAAATCGACCGAGGGCTTATGAAGGCACGGATTTTCTCGATCGCTCAGGTGCACTAGCGTTGCCCTGTTCACCTGCACTTGCCTCAAATTCAGCCAGTCTTCGTTCGATGTCCTGCGCAATCAGCGGCTCGATCAACAGGTCGAGATCGCCGTCCAACACCGCCGGCAAATTGTAAATGCTCAGGTCAATCCTGTGATCCGTCACACGATTCTGGGGAAAATTGTACGTGCGGATTTTTTCGTTGCGTTCGCCGGTGCCGACCTGTGCTCTTCGTTGAGCCGCGTAGCGGGCATTTTCCTCGGCAAGACGCTGATTAAGAAGCCTTGTCCTGAGCACCTTCAACGCTTTTGCCTTGTTTTTTTGCTGAGACCGTTCATCGGCGCAGCGCACAATCATCCCGGTCGGCTTGTGCAAAATCTGAACTGCTGAATCGGTTGTGTTGACGCCCTGGCCACCCGGACCCGACGCGCGACAAACTGTGATCTCGATTTCTTCCGGCTTGATTTCCACATCGACCTCTTCGGCCTCGGGCAAAACCGCCACGGTTGCGGTCGAGGTGTGAATGCGGCCCTGGGCTTCCGTGACCGGTACGCGTTGCACTCGGTGCACGCCGCTCTCGTACTTCAAGCGCCGGTAAACATCCGTGCCAGAAACACTGAAAATGATCTCCTTGAACCCGCCAAGGTCCGAAGGGCTGCTGTCCATCGTCTCGACTTTCCAGCCACGCGACTCAGCATACCGCGTAAACATCCGGTACAGGTCCGCGGCAAACAACGCAGACTCGGACCCGCCCGCGCCCGCCCGAATCTCGATTATCGTGTTGCGCGAATCGGACGGGTCCGAAGGTATCAGGTGCTCCTGAACCTTCCGCCCGAGCCGGGAAACCTCAGCCTCGCATTTCGCGACCTCATCGCGCGCCAGCTCTTGCAGTTCCGGGTCTTTTTCGGTCTCGAGCAGGTGCCTGCTGGATTCGAGCTCTTCGAGTGCTTTAAGATACGCTGCGCCTGCATCTGCAACCTGGCGAAGACGGGCGTGTTCCCGCGCCAGTTCCTGGAGCCGTTCGGGACGTGAAATAACCTCCGGTTTTGTAAGGGCCGATTCTACTTCGGCCAATCTGGCGTTGATCCGCTCGATGTGCGGGCGCAAATCCATGTCGGCGACTCCCTATTACAAGCGGCATCGCCCCGCGAACACGACAAAATCGGTTCGTGCAAACCTGCAGATCATTTCCGCTTTTTCTTTGCCGCTCTGGCAGCGGCCATGGCTTCCTGGGCAGCGATGGTCTTCGCCATCCGTTGCTGGAACTTGTCAACACGGCCTGCTGTATCGACAAATTTCTGTTGGCCCGTGTAGAACGGATGACACACATTGCATATACCCAGCACGATCACCGGCTTGGTTGAACGTGTCTTGAACGTGTTCCCGCAAGCACAACGAACTTCAGCTTCCTGATACTTTGGATGAATCTTGTCTTTCATTCTGTTTGCAAAGCCGATTAAACTAGCATGCGCAGTCACATTGACAAGCGCTAAAAGACCGCAAAAGGTGTTGACGTCGCAGGTTCTTCGGCATACTTTCTCTCGCTCCGGCTTCCAGAGTAGCTCAATGGTAGAGCAGCCGGCTGTTAACCGGCGGGTTACAGGTTCGAGTCCTGTCTCTGGAGCCATTTTTTCTTCCGCGTGAAATGCAAACCCCATCGCCAGCAACGGAAAATCCGCAATCAATTCAGCGCGGCGCAGCCGCATCAGGATGATCGCGGCAACATCAAGGCATTCGTTGCAAGCTCGACTCTCTGCCGCGCCGCGCTGCCAAGCAGAAATCATCACACCCATCGCAACGCTCGGTCACCTGAGGGCCGTACCTTGGGCAATGTTACATGAAAGCCAGGACGTCCAGTCCGCCCTGTCCTTTCCTGCAAAGAGTAACTATCTGGAAGAAACTGTTTCTTCGGTGATCGTCAGCAGCCGATCCACTCCCAAGCCTTCCATCACCTGGCGATCTCCGCCGAGCCACTGAACTTCGATGCGATCGATTCTTTCGCTTGGTCCAAGCCCGAAATGGAGGCGTGACCCGAAGTGACTCTGGTAACTGCGCCCGCTGTGGACTTCATCAACCAGCTTCAGATCGCCTGAAACAATTGTCACGCGCGCACCGATGCCGTCGCGGTTGGTTTTCACCCCGCGGGGCCGGACTTCGAGCCAGTGGTTGCCCGGTGCAGAATCGTTTTGGAGAATTGTTGGTTCGCGCCGAGAATTCAAGATCACCACATCAATGTCACCGTCGTTGTCAAGGTCGTCAAAAGCAGCGCCGCGGCTGCTCAATTTGACCGCAAGGCCGTCGCTGCAGCGATCCGATACATTGACGAACCTGCCGTTGCCAAGGTTCATCTGGACAATGTTCCGGGCGTGGTAGCTGGTGGTTGTGTCGAACAACTCGACGTTGTCGTGCAGGGGCCCTGCAGCGATGAACAGGTCCCTGTCGCCGTCGTTGTCGTAATCGCCCACGGCCACGCCCAAACCATAACAGGTAGTTGCAAGGCCGGATTCGCGTGTGACGTCAGTGAACTTCCAATTCCCTTCGTTGCGGTAAAGGCGAGGGGTTGGCGGGACTTCGCACTTGGTACCGCGCAGGGGCGCGCCGTTCTATGTGGGGAAGCCACTTTGACTGCAATCCGCCATTAGTAGGGGTGTGACCGTATTCAGGCCACTGTATGTTGTGGTTTTGTCCTTTACATTGGGATTAGAATCGGGTTAACTGGATCGCGGTGTACCTAAAGAGTCTCACTGCAGTCGGGTTTAAGTCCTTCTCGGAGAGGATCTCGCTGGTCTTTCAGCCGGGGGTTACAGCCATTGTGGGCCCAAACGGCTGCGGCAAATCGAACATCGTGGATGCAGTCCGGTGGGTTTTGGGTGAGCAGTCAGCCAAAGCATTGCGCGGAGAGGAGATGGCTGATGTCATCTTCAACGGGACCGAGAAACGTCCCAAGATGGGTTTTGCCGAGGTCAGCCTGACAATTGAAGGGGTTGACGAAGCACAGCTCAGGGCCGCCGGCATCGAACTGCCGTATCGTGAAGTAACAATCACGCGCCGGGTTTTCAGGGACGGCGGAAGCGAGTATTTCATCAACAAAACGCCCTGCCGGCTGAAAGACGTCCAGCAGCTTTTCATGGGGACAGGTGTCGGGCGGGCCAGCTACAGCATCATGGCCCAGGGCAACATGACCCAGATTCTGTCAAGCAAACCCGAAGAACGTCGGATGGTTTTCGAGGAAGCCGCCGGAATAACCAGATTCAAAGCTCAAAAGCGCGAGGCACTGCGCAAGCTTGAAAACACCGAACAAAACCTGCTCCGAGTCGATGACGTAATTCGAGAGGTCAAACGACAGATAATCTCGCTTCAGCGGCAGGCCGGCAAGGCGCGCCGTTTCAAACAGTATGAGGCCGAGTTGAAGCACCTTGAAACCCAGCTCGCCAGACACCAGTTCGATGTCCTCCGGGCCGAAACCTGCCAGTGCGAGGAGAAACTCGAGACAGTGCGGACCAACCTCGAAAACTGCGGACTCGAGGTCTCGCGCGTGGAACAACAGGTGGGCGGTTTGCGCCAGCAATTGTCCGCGCTGGATTCCGAAATTGCCCAGGCGCGCCAGCGTGAACTCGAATTGAAAGGCGAATGCGAGCAGCACGAGAACCGAATAAAGTTCAATGAAGAACTGTTGTCCGAACTCGCAACTCAGGATGCCCGTTTCCTGACCGAGATCGCCGAAGCCGAACAGCGCCGCTTGGAGACCGAGCAGGAGCTCGGCGCTTTGGGCGAACGCATCAGAGAGTCCGCATCGCGCCTGGCCGAGCTTCGCGATGAAATGAAAAAACGGAGCGCTGTTGTCGGCGATATCGAGACCGCGTTGAGAAAGTGCCAGGAGGAACTTTCCGGTGCCCAGGACAGGGAGTTTTCGGCAGCGCAGCAATTGACCCGCATACGAAATGAAGCCAGCGCGCTCGATTTTCAAAAGCAGGCAAACCTGGTCCGTCTGGAAAAGCTTTCCGCAGAGAAAATCCAGCTCGAGGAAGAGCGACTGCGTTTGGAGCAGCGCCTCAAGGGATTCGAGCAGGAATCCGACCTGCACACCCAAAATGCTGAATCACAAAGAATCGAGCTGGCAAGGCGCCAGGAAGCCTTGAAGAAAGTTCAACAGGAACTTCAGGATGTTTCAAGGGAACTGGAATCGTTGCAACGATTGCAGGCCGAACAGCACTCAAAGCTGGGCGTCCTGCGCCAGTTGGAAGAAGGCCATGAAGGATTCGGAGCCGCAGCCCAGGCCCTGCTGAAAAGCGCGCCCGGCCTGCTTGGAACTCTGGTCGAGCATTTGCATGTTTCGAACGAACACGTCCCGGCCGTCGAGGGTGCATTGGGACATCATCTGCAATTGATACTGACTGATGAACCGACGCGCGCTTGCACAATCCTTGCCGAGCTCGCAGCAAACCAAACCGGCAGCGCAAGCATTGCTTCTCTGGGCCTGCGGAACGGCGCGCCGACAGAGCAAATCTCTGCTGAATTGGCACAGCGGTTGGGGACGATGGGCGCGCAGCCAGTGTTGGACCTGATTCATGCAGACGACCTTGTCAGGCCACTGGTCGCGAGCTTGCTCGGGCGAACGTATCTTGTGCCCGACCTTGACACTGCAACGCGCGCATGGAGCGAATGCAATGGCACGGCAGATTTTGTCACGCGCAACGGCGAGCATCTCAGCCGCCACGGCATTTACAGCGGCGGACACGCCCCGCGTGAAGGGGCAAGTCCGTCGTCGGTCCTTGCGAGAAAGAACCTCATCGCCGCCATCGAGAACGAGCTCGCAGCATTGCAGGAGAAAGTCGAGGCAATAAGCCGCCGCAAAGGCGCGCTTCAGAGCGAGCAGACGGCCCTTGTGGCCGGTTTGCAGGAAGTGCAGAACGGTTTGCGGGCACAAGAGGTGGCAATGGCCACAAGACAGGGCGAGTTGAACGCCCTGCAAAACGCGATGCGGGTTCTGAATCAGAAGATAGATACCGTCGTGTTCGAGATTCAGTCCCTTGCAACCCAACAACGCGAGGCAGAAGACAGACGCACAACTCTCACCAGCGAGATTGCCGAGTGCGAAGCTGCGGAAGCCGAAACGCGTCAGCAATTGCAAGCGTGCCAGGCCGAAGTCGAGCGACTCCGCCATGAAAGAGACACCGCAAACGCTGCCCTCACTGAGATCAAGGTGGCCCTTGCATCCCAGGAACAGGTGTGCGCGTCGCTGCGAAATCAACAGCGCCCGCTCGAACAACGGCTGGGAGAACTCCGCGATACGGTTGCACAACGTCAGCGCGACAGAGCGGCCGCCATGCAGCGAAAAGGCCGCGCTGAGACCGAAATCAATGAGTCAAGAATACGGCTCGAAAGCCTTGCTCAGGATCGCGCTCTGTCGGCCCGCAAGCTTGCCGATCTGCTGGCCGCGCGCGACAGACAATCGGCTGAGCTGAGCGCAAGGGAAGACAACCTCGGCGCGATAAGGCGTCGCATGTCCGAGTTGCAGGAAGAGCGAAGCAAACTCGAGGTCGAGTTGGCCCAGCGGCAAATGAGCATCCGGAATCTGCTGGACAACATAATGCAACGATACCAGGTGGATTTGAACGAGGTCCGAAGCGAATGCATCACGATCACCTTCGCTGATGAAGGGCCGGCAAAGGTTGTCGTGTTGACGCCGGAAGAAATGCAGGCTGCCGGTGTGTCAACCGACTGGGACGCCGTTGCAGCCCAAATAGCCGCTCTGCGAAAAAAGATGGATGAAATGGGGCCGGTAAACCTCGTCGCAATCACCGAGTACGAGGAAATCGAACAAAGATACCAGATGCTCGCTGAACAACGCGACGATCTCGTTCGCGCGCGCGCGCAACTGCTCGAAGCGATCAACCGTGTCAACGCGCAAACTCGGACCATGTTTGTCGAGACCTTCGAGCGCATACGCGAGAATTTCCGGAATTTGTTCGTTGAGGTGTTTGGGGGTGGCAAGGCCGACCTCTGCCTCGTTGACGAGAATGATGTGCTCGAAAGCGGTGTCGAAATCGTTGCATGTCCGCCGGGCAAACAGCTCAAGAGCATCTCGCTCCTTTCCGGCGGGGAACAGACGATGACGGCGGTTGCGTTGCTTTTTGCAATCTACCAGGTTCGGCCCAGCCCGTTCTGCATCCTTGACGAACTCGATGGCCCGCTCGATGAGGCGAACATCAAGCGGTTTGTGCACATTCTGAAGCGTTTCGTCCAGCAATCGCAGTTCATAATCATCACACACAACAAGCAGACGACCGCAATGGCCGACGTGCTCTACGGAATCACCATGGAAGAGCGCGGAGTCAGCAAGATCGTCAGTGTCAAATTCCGAAAGACCGGCGAGCTCGAGGGTAACAGACCAACCGAGTATCTCAATGGGACAACTGAAGCGGTTGCGACTGAAGCCGGTGATGAAGCAGGCGCGGGGATCAATGGCGAACCGGCCGCGCTTGCAATTGCAGATTAAGTTCTGGTGTGCATCCCTGCATCTTGCATTTGCCAACGCCCCTTGCTCCGCCTAAAGGCGGTACTACAAACCGCGACGGCTCGTAGTGCAGGCTTCAGCCTGCGTCCGACGCGCGGGAATCTCCCAACCGCGTTGGAACCGCCTAAAGGCCGGACTACAAACCGCGATGGTTTGTAGTGCAGGCTTTAGCCTGTCCTCAAACCGCACGGATTTTCCAATCGCACTCGAGCCGCCTAAAGGCGGTACTACAAACCGGGGCGGTTTGTAGTGCAGGCTTTAGCCTGTGTCCGACGCGCGGGGGTCTGCCAACCGCGTGGAAACCGCCTAAAGGCGGGACTACGAACCACAGCGGCTCGATAGAGGTAGGGATGGCGGGGTTAGCGCCACCCCTCCCTCCGAACCGGACTGGCGGATTTCCCGCATCCGGCTCTCCAGTCAGTGGGGTCTCAGTGAGACTAACCATAGGTACAGGAGCCATGTTC
>Ga0272448_1008011_pt1 | contig 11083 bp, 9 predicted proteins | sample YNPCB0191_FD_202220 | JGI IMG/M metagenome (GOLD analysis project Ga0272448, IMG submission 202220) | Hot spring sediment microbial communities from Yellowstone National Park, WY, United States - YNP-CB-019-1 | ecosystem: Environmental > Aquatic > Thermal springs > Hot (42-90C) > Sediment... | reverse complement strand
CCTAAAAAGGGAAAAAGGAAATTGAAGCGCCCTACTTGGTAACCACGAAGGTGTACTCCTGAGCGTAGGATCCGCCACTTAGATCAGTAATGCCGAAATAGTACCATCCGGACTCGGCAACATCCACCTTGAAAAGTACGCTATCTCCCGGTTTCTCCGCGTCCCTGCGGCTCGCCCACTGCATGTTCCTGTTGTAGTGGTCTATCCTGCCCCGCATCTCCGGAGGAACACTCGATATCTGGGCTTGGAGAATACCGGGTGTCTCCAGATATGTAGAAATCCGCATCTTGGGCAGGAAGTATGCTGGCGAATACCGTCTGATTGAACCCCAATTCCGATGCTTCTCTGATCCAGACTGGAGGTTATCAAGCACACGACTCTTGAGTTAAAATTATATACTAGAATATTGAAGTAATACATGTGTGCAAAGATCCAGACCTTCCGGGACCTCTGCGAAAGGTCCAGCGATACATCCGCGCACTGCACTGTCCGACCAGATGGGCCATAATCCGCTGCATTCGAGAGGGCGAGAGGAGCACAAGGGAGATCTACGAGGAGCTGAGGCTCCAGGGAGAGGTCTCAATGCCAGGGCTCTACTACCATCTCTCCGCTTTAAGAGAGGCAGGCATCATTGAGGTGGCGGGATACCGGGAGGGCACTGGCGGCATACCCGAGAAGGTGTGGAGATTGAGAACCCGCAGGATCGTGATCGATCTGCTGGATGATATGGAGGTGGAGTGAATGTGCCATATGAGAGGGATGTTCTTTGAGATGCCGGTGCATCATAAAATGCACCATGATCCCTGCTGCTGCGCCGGATTTGGAATGGGTTCGGGCAGGAAAGAGCTGATGGAGTGGCTGAAGGAGTACAGAGAGGAGCTGAAGAGCGAGCTGGAGCGTGTCGAGAAGAGGCTGCAGACCCTCCAGTCAGAGGTACAGGACTGAATTGCGGCTGCTCTGAGCACTGGCCGCAGGCTCCAGACGGAGGCTGCATTCTCGAAGGTATGCCTCAAAGTATCGGATGAGCTGGAGTTATTATGGATGCGATTCAGGTCAACGATCTGACCAAGAGATACGGAGGATTCAAAGCAGTCGACCACATAAGCTTCAGCGTTGTGGAGGGGGAGATATTCGGCTTCCTCGGGCCGAACGGCTCCGGCAAGAGCACCACCATAAGGATGCTGACAGGTATTGTGAAGCCCGACGAGGGGACGGCCGCCATAATGGGCCACGACATCGTTAAAGATTCGATAAGGGCGAGAGAGTCGATCGGGTTCGTTCCCGAGATGGCCAATGCTTATGTGGAGCTCACCGCATGGCGGAATCTGATGTTCATGGGCGATCTCTATGGAATTCCCCGGAGTGAGCGGGAGAGGCGCGCCAGCGACCTCCTGAAGCGTTTCGGCCTTTATGAGCGGAGAGACAACCAGGTGCGTGGATTCTCCAAGGGGATGAGGCAGAGGCTCCTCCTATGCATGGCTCTCATCAACGATCCACCTGTGCTCATACTAGATGAGCCGACATCCGGCTTGGACGTGGAGAGCTCGAGGCTCATAAAGGAGGTCATACGGGAGCTGAATCGGGCTGGCACGACCGTCTTCTTGACGACACACAACATAGAGGATGCAAGCCAGCTCTGCGAGAGGGTGGCCATCATAAACCGGGGCGTGATCATCGCAGTGGATCGGCCTGAGGCGCTCAGGCAGGCGGGCAGCGCACTTTACTGCATCGAGGTGAGTTTCAGCAGATCTGTTGATGAGCGGGAGCTCTCTGACATCCCCTCTGTTCGAGAGGTCATGAAATTCGGAGACAAGCTCAGACTGTATGTTGATGACATCGACATGGCAATAACCAGCATCGTGGATTATGCCAGAATTCACAACATGAAGATCCTAGCGCTCACCACGCTCGCGCCATCTCTGGAGGATATATTCGTGAGACTCACGCACAAAACAGGAGCCGAATAAATGAGCCATCTGGAGCAGCTTCGACGGTCTCTTGCCATCGCCGAAAAGGATGTCTGGATCTACTACGCCAAAGGTCCGGTTATGGTTTTTGGCATCATCTTTCCGCTCTTTCTGATAATGGCGTTCACGATCGGGCGGAACATGACGGTTGTAGATCTATTTCCAGGTTTGATGGGCATGGCGATATTCTTCACATCAACAGCTGTCGGTCCGGCAATTCTCCCCTGGGAGACGCGGTCCAGGACCCTGGAGCGCCTTGTGACGGCACCTGTTGAGGTCTGGGCGCTGCTTCTGGGTGATGTCATCGCATCATTCGTATTTGGTATACTTATATCTCTGATCCCGCTCTCAGTCGCAGTGCTGATGGGCGTTGAGGTTCTGCATGCTGCGGTCTTCGTTCTCGGCATGCTCCTCGCAACATTCTGTTTCGCATCGCTGAGCATACTCCTCTCGGTCTACCCTCCAACCGATGTGCCCGCTACGGTTATGATGCTCTCCTCGCTGGTGCGCTTTCCCATGGTTTTCATCAGCGGCGTCTTCGTGCCGGTGGATCAGCTGCCAGGATGGGGGCGTGCCATCTCGTCAGTCTCACCGCTGACATACTTCGTCGATCTGGCGAGATATTCGATAAGCGGCATCAGCTACTACTCGGCCCCTGTGGATCTGGCGGTCATGACTGTGTTCGCAGTCGTCTTCCTGGTGGTGGCGATAAAGCTTCACGAGAGGTTCCTGCCGCAGCGATTCTCCTGAGAGTAGCGAATAAGGTAATCGCAGTTTCTCTGGGAGCTTATGATGCAAAAACAGCGAACAAAAAATCGCATGAAGCCCACCTGTGATGGTGGGTTCATGGCTGAAGTTGTCTCAAAATCGCATCAGCAATGCGATATTTCCAGCGCCTATCACACCTCATCTATGAGGGCGGGCTGTGGCTATTTTGAGACTTTCTCGCTCGGTATTAAGACAGACCTGCACCCATGCCTATTCCTGGCGGTATTATGCTGGCAGGCGATGAGAATATCTCCTCTTTCTTCTCAGTCACATCGAAGAACTTCCTCGTGCTCAGCTGGGTCGGCTGTGTCGTCGTGGTCTGCTCCGTCTCTGTTACATTTGTCTGAGCAGCCGGCGCGGGCGGTGCAGCCTCAGGGATGACCGCAGGTGTGTACACGGATGTATCAGGATTTATCCACATCGCTGTGAACTTTCCGCTGCTCACAACCCCTCTCGGGCTGTACACGCTGTAGGTCCCTGTGATCGTGTCCTCTGAATAGATGCCCTTCATCACAATCGGCACCAGACTCCTGCCCTTCAGAGCGGTCAGGACAAGATCCACGCTGCTGCCGTTCACGCTCCCGACAACAACGCCATTCCATGGCTCAGCGCCCTCGTACTTTGCAGATCCGAAGAGCTCCGCTCCGCTCTGGTTCAGCGCCATTGTTATCTGCTCCCCGCTGCTCAGGCTCAGGGACCAGATGTACTGGAGGCTCAGCGGCGCAGCCTCCTCAGCTGTCACATTCGATGTCGCATTCATATCCATGGTCACGTTATCCATGGCCACAGTGGCATTCTCCACGCCCTCAGCCTGATCCTCGCACATCCCGGCACCGATGATGAGCACGAACAACAGGCCTATCGACATAAACTTTGTCAGCAAGATTACAACCTCCTCGAATTCGTCACTTGCCTATGTCCAGTGCAGATGGATCTGATCGCATAATAAGCTTTTCGTCGCAGATCGGCCCATAAAAGCGTCGAGAACACCAGAGTGACCATGAAATCGGTTCGTCTTTAGTCGAAGTTGAGTTGAAGGTGACCATACAAAGAGATCTGCAGCGACCCTGCATGCTTCCGGAGAGATCATATTGGATGTGGCCGCTTTCTGGTGCCGCAGATTCTATGCTGAGATGCATGTTGAATATACTCGTCTCACCTGATGGCAGATCCTGTGCGACAATGACCCCGGGCCTGGGAATCCCCCTCCTTCGGTTTGGAGGAGATACGCCTAAAGCTCCGCATTCTCCAGGGCCCTGCAGCACCTGCACGATCTGCGGCCCGGGATTCTCGAGACCGTCCCCTCGATTATCCTGGCGAGATCGCCCCTCGCCTTACTCTCAACGCTCATGATCTGGCTGAGATCAACTTGGCCATCGCCTGCGGTGTTCGTCACCAGGCATATCGATGCATAGCAGAGAGCTCTCTCCTTTGCAAGCACAACCTCCGGGTATCCGGTCATCCCCACAACATCGCCGAAGCTTCTGAGCATCCTTATCTGAGCGTGCGTCTCGAGGTGCGGCCCCTCGGTGCAGACATAGACGCCCTCATACGGCTCATGCCCCTCGGCTCTGCAGGACTCGATCAGAGCCGTCCTTATCTCAGGGCAGTACGGCTCGCTCATGTCCACATGAACCGCGCGATCCTCGTAGAATGTGGATACCCTGGACTTTGTGAACTCTATGAAGTCTTTAGGTATCACGAAGCTCCCGGGGGGCGAGATCATCGAGCCTACAGTGTTTATTGCTATGATCCTCACAGCGCCCGCTGATGCCGCGGCGCAGATTATCGCCCTGTAGTTGACGCGGTGCGGCGGAAGATGGCTGTCGCCGTGCCTTGGGATCACAATGACATCTCTCCCGCTGATCCGCGATGAGATCGCTCTGACGTTCCCGTAGGGAGTGGAGACCTCGACCCTCTCTCCACCATGTGTCAAAATCCTGCCGATGATTGCTATATCAGCGCGCATCGATGGAATGAGGATACACGAGGATAAAGCGCTTTTGTCGGAGCTGAGGGGTTCTCATATCAGCGAGTCAAATCGCTCTCAGGTCATCTGAAGCTGTTCACCGCGGTGAGCCTACCGTCAGAATCGACAGAGGATATTGAGATCGAGCGTAATCCTCTGGGTTCATAAAGTGTATTCTCAGATGGATCAGCTCCCTCTCTAAGCGCCTGAAGCATTGTAGTGGGGGTATGTCTCACTACATATAACGATACAGCATGGCGGGGCACGCTTCTTTATGAGGAGTTCGCGATGCCCCGCCCCCGGTGATTCTATGAACAGGAGACCCACAGAATCCCACTTAGTGGATCTCCGGAATTCACCTGAACTCCAGCCTGCACTCCTTTGTGACCTCCATCAGGTATGCCCTTCCCGGCTCCATCGGTTCGTCCATCTTCAGCGGCTTCCAGTCATCGCCCTCATACTTCCACATGAATGCTGAGATCAGTCCCTTCTCGACCGCCTCTGAGAAGCTGTACCGCCGGTGCTCTGTGTTGACAGTGATGTTCATTGGAGCCAGCGATTCGTTCACAGGCAGCCCGATCAGATTCCAGCCGGGTCTCAGCTTGAGCCTGTAAGGTCGCTCCACAGGTTTGCCGGATATCTTAATGGTGAAATCCTCATAGCTGTCGATTATGTAGCCCATTCCCGGCTCGAGGGTTGTTATGTTTGTTATCATCGAGTCCTTCAGCGAGTAGCTCCACGCATCATCGGTCACGGTGAATATCCCACGGTACGGCTTGCCCTTGAGGTACTTCTCCACGCGCGGATCCTTGGGCTTGACGTAGATGGAGACCGCATTCCAGCCGACTGTGATGTTTATTATCTGAACCTCCTCGGGGACAACGCGGTATTCCAGTGAGAAGCTCCTCGTATCCCCGAGCCTCGGGTTTATAACAGGCCACATCACACGCTTGTGCTCTCCTGATACATCCTCCGCATGCCACACGACCCTGGATCCTTCTTTAACCACGACATCCTCTGCATCTCTGGGAAGCTGCACCTCAGCTATGATTGCAGGAGGTGCGTTGAGGCTGATCTTCCCGTCGGTGCTGTCCACTCCGAGCCAGTAGAGCCAGTCCGTGGCCTGCTCTGAGACGGGAGAGACGGAAACTGCAAGAGTATCGTTGCCTTCGACCTCATCTATCCTGTACGGAAGCTCCGGTGTCTTTGGAATATACGGCCTGAACTCCGGATCGCCGAAGAGCATGAAGCTGCTCGCGGTCTGGTTCATCATCTCCTTCATGGAGTACTCCCAGGGAGGCAGCATCTCCTCTATCCGCTCGAAGGATATCTTCTCCGCGCCCTTCATCTTCATGATGTACAGGTTCTCAGCCTGGCTCAGTGCCTTTCCGACGGTTGCATTCTCGAATACCAGCGCCTGGTAGAATCTCTTGTTGTAGTCCTCTGATACGTATATCCAAACAAGCGCGGACGATCCCACATACCCCACAGCTCCAGCCCTGACGAACGCAAGGGCTATCGAGTCGTCGAGCCTCATGGGTATGTACATCTCTGTGCCGCTCACGTTGATGCTGAACCCCTTCAGCCGGGAGCTAAGACAGGAGTTGCTCGTTGTGAGCTGCGGAGCGAGAACGAACTGCTTGACCTGTGTCTCATCCAGGAACGAGTCTGTCATCGACCAGCTCGAGAGCGCCCAGCCACTCTCAGAGCCGTGGTGATCGAAGTGGACTATGCTCACGCCATTGTTCATGAATGCGGAGACCCTCTGGAAGGTCGCCTCCTCCCATCGCAGGTCTCTTGAGTTCAGGCCGGCTTCTGCAAGATACTCCTTTATCCTGATTGGCACCGGGCTCCATGGCCACTCAACAGGCGTGGCCACAACGAGCGATGTGTTCTTCCAGCTGCCCTGGAGCCTATCGTAGCTCAGCGACCTGGCAACCATCTGCGAGACGTCGTAAACGCTGAGACCTATGAACCGACCGGTCGCGACCTCTGTGTAGTTGTCGTCATCCGTCTCTATCCTGTAGTCCCTGTAGATATCATAGGAGAACGGATCCCCCTCGAGCTCCTGCTTCACACCGGTCGATGGGAATGGAAGTGCTCCGGGGTCTCCGACCACCAGGAGGTACTCTGGCCTCAGCTCCATATCCTCCACGCTCTCGCGCAGCCACTCCTCCACCTCTTTTGGATCCACATACTGTGGGTCCCTCGCCACATCCATCACAATGGCATGCTTTGCAGCTGCAACCTGCATCGATGCCAGCGATAGCTTCGGCACCTTTGTATGGCTGAACGCCGTCACGTTGTTCGGCGGCAGCGTCGACCTCACCTCTATGGTCATGTTCTTCGTCCGGTACTCTGTGCCGCCGCCGACCTCTATGTTGAAGTTCCACCTTCCAGGCTCAGGCATCGGAAGGGCTGCGCGGTAGCCGTCCGACCCGGCTCTGAACCTCACGTAGCCTATCAGCCCGTGCGGGCTGAAGAGCCGGAGGGCTGTGTAGCTGTGCGGCTCAGTTACGTTCCATGTGACTATTGCGGTCCCGACGGGCATCTCTCCGGGGTACGTTATCTCCGAGACCGGCCCGTCGTTCTCGGTCTTCACCGTGACGTTATCCTCAACGCCGGTGTACCTGACCGTCATGCCCCTGTCGATAGGCTGCACCCATCCTGCATCCAGCGGATGCAACACCACGACCTCAAGGTTCAGGGATACCGACTCGTCCGGGTCGATCTTCTCGAGATCCCAAGTGAGTATCGAGCCGTTGAAGAACGCGCCTGCTGGATCCGACGGCTCTTTGGATATCGGGTCGGTGATCGCGAGCTTTCCTTTGTAGTATATCGGCATTCTCACATACCGGCCGTTTGCGAACATGTCCACGAGGCTTATCCCCTTCAAGGGCTCTGTGCCGGTGTTTCTGAGCGTTATGTTCATCCTCACGACCTCACCCGCCTCCTCAGAGGGAATGCTCGCAGGCGTGATCTCCACAGTGATCCAGAGATCCTTTACTATAGCTCTCTTTATTTTGCTCTCCGGCTTTGGAGGTATCAGGGATATGTCATGGCTGTTTGTCAGCACTATGGATCTGACAGAATCGTTGCGCTCCCTCATCTCTCTCAGAAGAAGATCCAGATCGTACCTGTGGACTGTGACGTTCATCTCCTCAAGACTCTTAACCACATCAGATGGCGCATCCCCTGAGATGATCGCATCCCTGCACCCGAGCCTCTCGATCTCTGAGAGCGTGGTGTTCGATATGTTGGTGGAGAAGAACAGAACAGGCCAGTTCAGGTAGGAGGCCACTGTCGCCGCCTGGATCCCTGCCGTATAGTTCTCCCCAACCAGGACCACGCCGGGAGAGGAGATCCACCGGCTGCTCACAAGCGCGGCGAGCTCCTCGCTGCTGTTGTACCTTATCGATTCGTTGCATGCCCAGGAGACATCTCCGATGCCCAGAGTCCTCATGCCAAGCGCCTTTATGAGCCACTGAGCTGCCTTCGAGGGCGGCTCGAGCTCAGACCAGAGCGGTGTGTAGACGACGTTGTACTCGAACAGGATGCCGTCACATCCCGATCCGATCAGACTCTCGATGTAATCCAAAGCGCCCTCGACGTTCTGGGTGGATAGCATGTACTCGACGTAATCATCGCTGAGCCTCACGTATATCGGGGTATCAGTCACCCTCGCGGCGAGCTCCGCATCCCGCACCGGCGCAGAGGAGACAACAACAAAGTCCGAGGTACCGGAGAGATCATAGAGGTTGTAGCCCTTCGATTTGTCAAAGGGTTCGTCTATGGCAACACCGAGCTCCACCGGTCCGAGATTTCTGGTTATGTTCCGCGCCTCTCGCGCGATCTCCAGGACCTTCTGCTCCCTCCACGAGAGCCACTTCTGGTAGTTGTATCCTGAGGACTTTATTCTCGTCAGGTCCAGTCCTGTATCTCTGTAGAACTCCTCCTTGCAGACATCACAGAAGCAGTAGTCTACACCCTCGAAACCGAACCTGTAGAGCACTACGCCATCAACTTTGTACTCATCTATGATCTCTTCAATTCTGGCGTAGAGATCCTCCCTGACATTCGGATTCACGGGGCACAGCAGAGATCCCCGGTTTCCGTTTGCATCCAGAGAATATCCCTCGATCTCTGTATCGTTCCCCTCCTCCAGGCTCTTCCTGAGCTCGACGCCTCTGAATGCATCGCGGATCATTCCGGCCAGGGTCGAATCGTTAGCTCTTACCAGCGAGGTTGATGTCCACGTCTCCTCTTCGCTTTCCGGCTCCAGGGACACGGTCATGTACGCCTTCATCCCCTGCTTCTTAGCAGTTTTGACGAGGGTCTTGACGTCCTCGCCGGAGCCGTGGATTATAATCGCGGAGACGTTGCCTGAGGCCATGGACTGCAGGATGGCATCCATGCCGTACCTCTCGATATCTGTGCCCTCCACCCAGCCAAGCCGCCTTCCGGTCTTCACCTCTCTCGGGAGTATCAGCATCGGCTTCACCACTGTGGTGTTCTCCTCACTCCATGTCGAGAGCGGCACTGATGCCACAACAGCATGCCAGTCGTGCCCACCGACAAGTATCATCTCATCGATATCCGATTTCGCCCCCCTCTCGAACACAGCACCTGCCTGTGATATCACAAGCAGGAGAAGAACTGCAAGACATATGGCGCGCATCACGACACCTCCGTGGAGAGACCCATGGCCTTGAGCGATTGCACAGCTGAATCGCTCACGCCGCTTGCGATGATCGCTTTCTCCAGACCCCTCGCCATCATGCTCTCTATTGATGTCCTGATCGAATCTGTGAGCGCATCGCCACAAACGACCAGTGGCAGACCTGAGCGCTTAGCGATCTGATATGATCTGAAGATATCCACCTCGCCCGGCCCGGAGACGACAATTGCTGTCTGGTTGGACCACATCCGGTCTGCGAGGATCCAGGAGGTCTCAGCGAGATCTGCGCCTGCGATCCTCGAGATATTGAAGCCGGATAGCTCAGACTCGATCTTACTGCTTACAGCGGATTCATCGCCCAGTATGATCACATCCCTGTACGGGAGGAGCTGATCCCTGATCTCCTTGCTCACCCTCTCCCCGACCTGAATCACAGGCACGGTCGTGTTGTTTCCTGAGATCAGAGATGCGATGGCTGTGTACCTCGGATCAGTCGATGTGATTATCGCGAGTCCTGTCGGCTCTATGGCCTCCACGTAAACAATCTCAGGCGGGAACGGCACTCCGTTCGAATCGACCATCCTGAAGACTATTGCGTATCCAGATGGCTCGGTCGCGATCAGAGAGAAGTTGGCAGAGCCGAACTTGCCGTTGATATCCAGAACCATGCTCGACGGCACGATCAGCAGAGACGGATCCGATACAGCATCGACCATCACCCTGACGTTGTTCTCCAGGAAGAGGGTCATCCGCCCCTCATAGCTTCTGTTCACGACCACGCGCTTAGGGATATCTATCCTAACGTCATACCCCTTGACAACAACCCCGACCTTGAGATTTACAGCAACACTGGCGTTCTTTGATCTGTTGCCCTGTGACTCCGCCACGATCTTCATCGACCCGCTCCTCGCGTCCTCATCCACCTCCACCTTTAGGCTCAGAAGACGGCTTGAGCCGGCTGGAAGTGGGAGCGAGTATGGCAGATCTATCTCCTCATCCCCATCGAAGAGCTTCGGGTGCCAGCCCTCGGGGACCTCAGGGATGTATATCTCGATGAGGTCCCTGAACCTGCCGGTGTTTCTCACCTCGAGATCGAACTCTGCAGGCTCATCAGGTGTGACCTCTCCGCTGGCCTCTCTGGCATCGTTTATGTAGAGCCCGACGTTATAGCTCTCCTTCTCGATGACGTTGAGGTTGAAGCTTATGGCTATTGGAAGAACAGGAGGTGCGGTCTCATCGAAGATGTAGAAGAATCCCGTGTAAGCTCCGGGCTTTGTCTCAGGAGGTGCCATGAAGAATATGTCCACATCCATATCATCGCCCGGATCGATCGCCTTCTTCGGTATATCGATCATTATCATATCTTTCGCATCTCCGCCTACAGAGGTGGCTCTTATCCTCGATACCGGCTCCTCACCTGTGTTTGTCAGTGTCAGTGTCTTGTGTATGACCTCTCCAGGGTGGATCTCGATATCGAAACGCTCCCGATCAGGCGTCAGCTGGGCGGAGGCGATCCCGCTCAGAATCAGCACGATGAGTGTGAGGTAAATGGGCTTCATCAGGACCACACGTTGGCAAATGAATTTTTTAGGACCACTCTTTCAATCAAGGTATAAAACAGTATCTGGAATCGAGGATGCCCTGAAGATTTAGGACGATAGCAGGGCTAATCCCCGCCTTTTCAAAGGCGGGATACAGCCC
>Ga0272448_1008010_pt1 | contig 11084 bp, 10 predicted proteins | sample YNPCB0191_FD_202220 | JGI IMG/M metagenome (GOLD analysis project Ga0272448, IMG submission 202220) | Hot spring sediment microbial communities from Yellowstone National Park, WY, United States - YNP-CB-019-1 | ecosystem: Environmental > Aquatic > Thermal springs > Hot (42-90C) > Sediment... | reverse complement strand
ATTGGGTAAAATATTTTATTTCAAACCGGGTCATGAAACTTATCCAATTTATTATAATAAAAATATTTTAAAAGTTCTATGCAATGCTGCCAGGTGGGCTAAATTTTCTGGTAATACATCTTTACCAGAAGGTTGTCCTAATGTAACTGAACCACTTGAAAAAATAACTTCTTGATATTTTTGATAATTGGGTATATATTATAATAAATTCTGGAGGTGAAAAATGACAAACAGAAAAATACGTATGGGTATGATAGGTGGAAGTTATGATGCTTTTATAGGTGAAGTTCATAGAAAAGCAGCAAGGTTAGATGGTAGAATAGATATAGTAGCAGGAGTATTTTCATCTAATCCAGAAAAATCTAAAAAAACTGGTGAACTGTTATATCTTGATAGTAAAAGAATTTATACAAATTTTGAAGAGATGGCTGAAAAAGAATCAAAATTACCAGAAAATCAACGAATAGATTTTGTATCAATAGTAACACCCAATAATATGCATTTTGCACCTGCAAAACTTTTTCTTGAACATGGTTTTCATGTGGTTTGTGAAAAACCACTTGCATATAATTTAGAACAAGGATTAGAACTACAAAAAATAGTTAAAAAAACAAAAAAAGTGTTTGCATTAACACATAATTATACTGGTTATCCAATGGTAAAACAGGCAAGACATATAATTAGAAATAATGAATTAGGAAAAGTATTAAAACTTATTGTTGAATATCCACAGGGTTGGTTAATAAGAACTATTGAAAAAGACGGACATAAACAGGCATTATGGCGAACTGACCCAAAACAATCTGGGATATCCTGTTGTATTGGAGATATAGGTACACACTGTGAAAATCTAGCATCATATATTACAGGATTAGAACTTGAAAGTATCTGCGCTGATTTAACAATATATATGCCCGGCCGTAAACTTGATGATGATGGAAATGTTTTATTACGTTATAAAGAAGGTGTTAAAGGTATTCTACAGGCATCACAAATATCATTTGGTGAAGAGAATGGATTAAATATCCGTATTTACTGCGAAAAAGGACGTTTATTCTGGAAACAGGAAATCCCATTTTATCTTTATGTGCAAAAAGAAGGTACTCCACTTATGATATATTCAACTGGAAGTAATTATTTATGCGATGCAGCAAAACGTGCAACAAGATTACCAGCAGGTCATCCAGAGGCTTTTATTGAAGCATTTGCTAATATTTACACAAATGCTGTTGATACAATGATTGCTGTAAATGAAGGAAGAACTCCTACTGATTTAGAAAAAGATTTTCCAACAGTTGAAGATGGAGTTAAAGGACTTGCATTTGTAAAAGCAGTAGTGGAGAATGGATTTAATGATAATGTTAAATGGACAAAAATAGCAGATATATTTAAGAGTTTAAAAAATATAGCCACAGATAAACACATATAGCCATCATAGATTAGATTTTTAAATTTCTTATGTTAATCTGTGGTTAAGAAAAGGAGAAATATATGGTAAAAATAGCATTACAACTTTATTCAGTTCGTGATGATTGTAGTCGTAATTTTACTGAAGTTTTGAAGTCTGTAGCAGAAATAGGTTATGAAGGTGTGGAATTTGCAGGATATTATGGTAAAAATGCCAAAGAATTAAAGAAAATGTTAGATGATTTTGGATTGAAAGCAGCAGGAACACATATAGGTCTTGATACTTTACTTGGAGATGAGTTAAAAAAAACAGTTGAGTTCAATCATATTATAGGTAATAAGTTTTTAATAGTTCCTTGGTTACCAGAAGAAAGAAGAAGTTCAAAATCAGCATGGCTTGATACTGCAAAATTAATGAATGAAATTGCAGATAAGATAAAACCTGAAAAAATGCGTGTTGGATATCATAACCATAATATTGAGTTTCAACCAATAGATGGAGAATTACCTTTTGATATATTTTTCGGAGCAACTATTTCTGATGTAGTTATGCAGTTAGATACCGGTAATGCAATGTCAGGTGGAATCAGTTCAGATGGATTACTTGATATACTGAAACGTTATCCGGGTCGGGCTGGCAGTGTGCATCTTAAAGAATTTTCTTCTAAAAATGATAAAGCAATTTTGGGAGAAGGCGAAGTTAATTTTAAGAAAATCATATCATTTTGTGAAACTAAAGGTAATACTGAATGGTATATAGTAGAACAGGAAAAATATGCTTTTTCACCTATTGAATGTGCAAAACGTTCATTCCTGTATTTAAAAAAATTAATCAAAAAGGGAGATTAAACAATGGTTAGATTAATAACATTATTTACAGGACAGTGGGCAGATTTGCCTTTTGAAACAGTGTGTAAAAAAGCTTCTGAGTTTGGTTTTGATGGTTTAGAAATATGTTGTTGGGGAGATCATTTTGATGTATTTAAAGGTGCAAAAGATAAGTCATACTGTAAAGAAAAACTTGATATATTAAGGAAATACAATTTACAGGTAAAAGCAATATCAAATCATCTTGCAGGACAGTTAGTATGTGATCCGGATAATGACCACAGATCTGATGCGTTTGTTCCTGATGAATATAAAGGTAATGCAGATAAAAAACGTAATTGGGCAATTGAATCAATGAAAAATGCTGCTATTGCAGCCGGGAATCTTGGTATAAATACTGTTTGTGGATTTACAGGTTCACCTATCTGGCATATGGTTTATGCTTTTCCACCAATTACACAGGATGATATTAATAAAGGTTATGAATATTTTGCAGAAATGTGGAATCCTATATTGGATGTTTATAAAGATAATGGAATAAAATTCGCTTTTGAAGTTCATCCTACAGAAATAGCATTTGATATTATTACAGCAAAACGCGCTTTAAAAGCATTAAATAATCGTAAAGAATTTGGATTTAATTTTGATCCATCACATTTGTATTGGCAGGGAATTAATCCTGTTAGATTCATAGAAGAATTTCCTGATAGAATTTACCATGTTCATATGAAAGATGTAGTTGTTAGTTTAAATGGATATGAGAGTATACTTTCATCACATTTAGATTTTGGTGCACCAAATAGAGGATGGGATTTTCGTTCTTTAGGTAGAGGAGAAATAGATTTTGAAGAGATTATACGTTCATTAAATAGAATAAATTATCAGGGACCTTTATCAGTAGAATGGGAAGATTCTGGTATGAACAGAGAATATGGAGCAAAAGAAGCATGTGAATTTGTTAAAAAATTAGATTTTGAATCGTCAAAAATTGATTTTGATGCAGCATTTACTCAAAAGAAATAGAATTTACTTCTGTTTTAAAACAGAGTAGAAATAAATGAATAAACAACTTAAATTATTTTTGTTTTCTGTTTTATTTTTATGTAGTTGCGGTGTAAACTACAGGTTAAATCAGGCAAAAAAATTAGAAGAAAAAGGTTATTATATAGATGCAATTAAAAAATATTTAGAAATTAATAAAAAATATGAAAATACACTTTCAGGTGCAAGAGCACTTTATGATGCAGCAAGAATTTATCATAGAAAATTGAAAGTTTATTTTGAATCAGAAAAATTATATAATAGTATAATTAATAAATATTCAAAATCAGATAAATTCAAAGAAATTGTTAAACTTGCAAAAATAGGAATTTTTGATTCTCCGAATTATTTTCCTTTTGGTAATGGTAGTATCTGGGTTGAAGGTGATTCTGAAACTGGTGGAAAGAATATGCGTATTGAATGGTTGTGTGTTGAAATATCAACATACACACACTGTTTAATACAAAAGAAATTTCTTGCAGGGAAAAAGTTTGTTACCCAGTTTAAAAGATATTATACAAAAGAAGAATTTCAGTTAAGAGAATCATTAGAAAAAATGAGTTCAACATATACTGTATTACTTTATTACCCATTTGAAATAGGTAAAACCTGGATAACAGAATCTGATGGTAGAAAAATTGAATTAACAATAGTATCTAATGATGCAGAGGTTAAAACACATGCAGGAGTATTTAAGGGTTGTTTGAAAATAAAAGAAGTGGACTTAAAATTTCCACAAGCATGTAAATATGAATATTATGCTCCTGAAGTTGGACATATATTAACTACTATTTCTGCTGTAAATTCAAAAAGAGAATACAGAAACAATGAATTGATTTATTATAAAATCTCTTCTGAATAATATTTTTATAATTCAAGTGAATTATTAGATGAACCTATTTTTATTTTAAAGATAAAAAATGGAAGAAATTAATATTAGAAAACAAAAACTTATTGAATTACAAAATAAAAATATCAATCCATATCCTAATAAATTCGTATATACGGATACTCTCTCTAAAATAAAGAGTTTATATTCTAAAATAAAAGAGAGTGAAATAAGTCAGGAAAAAGTATCTGTATGTGGAAGGATTATTTTTATAAGAACTATGGGTAAAGCAACATTTTTAAATATATTGGATGCAACTGATAAATTACAGATATATATGAAAAAAGATATTGTTGGTGAACAATCTTACAATGATTTCTTAAATTATGTTGATATTGGTGATTTTATTGGTGTAACAGGAAATGTTTTCAGAACAAGAACCGGTGAATTAACAGTAAATACACAGCAATGGACCATGCTTTCAAAAGCATTAAGAAATTTACCGGAAAAATGGCATGGTTTAAAAGATATTGAAACAAGATATAGACAACGGTATCTTGATTTAATTGCAAATCCGGATACAAGAAAAATATTTTATACGCATGCTAAAATAATAAATTGTATAAGAGAATATTTAAATAAAAATGATTTTCTGGAAGTTGAAACACCAATAATTCAAAATCTTGCCGGAGGAGCCATAGCAAGGCCTTTCAAAACATATCATAATGCATATAATAAAGAATTTTTTTTAAGAATTGCACCTGAATTATATTTAAAAATGCTTGTTGTAGGTGGTTTAGAAAAAATCTATGAGTTAGGTAAAAGTTTTAGAAATGAAGGAGTTGATAGAAGACATAATCCAGAATTTACAATGGTTGAAATTTATAAGGCTTACAGTGACTATAATGATATGCTTGTATTATGTAAGGAAATCATAAAATATATTGTTGAGAATCTTCAAATCAATCAACCATTACAGTATGGAGATAAAAAAATAAATATCACAAATTTTAATATAATAAGTTTAGATGATATATTTAAAGAAATTCTAAAAGTTAATAGTATTACAGATATAATTTATTGTGGAGAAATAAAAAAACTTGCAATAAAACTTGGAATTGAAATGGATTCTGAAATATCTGATAAAAAAATATTTGAGCATATCTTTAGTGAATTTATTCAATCAAAACTTATTGATCCAACATTTGTTATTGATTATCCTTCTATTTATTGTGTGTTAGCAAAAACAAAACAGGATAATCCAAAAATTTCAGAAAGATTTGAATTGTTTATTGGAACTGAAGAAATAGCGAATGCATATTCTGAATTGAATAACCCGGAGGAACAGAGAAACAAATTTTTATTACAAAAAAAAGATGATGATGAATTACATCCTTTTGACAAAGATTTTATAACATCTTTAGAATATGGTATGCCACCCTGTGGTGGTTTGGGGATAGGTATTGATCGTCTGACAATGTTATTAACCAACTGTGAATCAATAAGGGAAGTAATATTATTTCCTTTATTAAAACCAATTGAAGATTAAAAAAAAATGAAACTTGAGTTATTTATTGCTTTAAAGTATTTGTTCGGTCGTAAACATAATATATTTGCTACCATTACAACAATTATAGCAATTTTTGGTATTACTTTGGGTGTAAGTTGTTTGATTGTTACATTAGGTGTTATGACAGGTTTTCATAATGATATTCAAAAGAAAATACTTGGATTAAATCCACATATTATAATTCTGAATAGTTTAAATGAGAAAATTCAATCATCAACGATAGAAAAAATAAAAACAATAAAAGAAATTAAAAATTTTTCTCCTTTTGTTTATGGTCAGGTAATATTAAAAACAAAATCCGGTGTTTCAGGAGTGTTATTGAAGGGTATTGATATAGAGAATGAAAAAAAAGTTATAGATGGAATAGATAAAATATTTACTTTTGGAAGTTTACCTGAAACAGATTCAAAAAAAATTGTTCTTGGAAAAGAATTAATAAAAAATTTAAATACTTTTGTTGGTAATGATATAATATTAATTATTCCACAGGAACAATCCGGCATGAGTTTTCCTGCAATGTATAAATTTAATATTTCCGGTGTGTTCAGTTCAGGAATGTATGATTATGATTCAAATCTCACATTTATTGATATTCATACAGCAAGGAAAATTTTAAGTAATCAAGCAATAGAAGGAATTGGAGTAAAAATAAATAATTTTGATAAAATAACTTCTGTAAGAGATAAATTAATAAAAATTTTAGGAAAAAATCTAAGAATAATTTCATATCAGGAATTGAATAAAAATTTATTTGCAGCATTAAAATTAGAAAAAGTTGTAATGATACTTTTGCTTACTTTAATAATCATAGTTGCTTGTTTTAATATAGTTTCAAATATGTTATTGTTGGGCATTGAAAAATCAAAAGAAATAGGTATTTTGTCTGCTTTAGGATTAAATAGAAAAAGAATAAGAAAGATATTTTTGATAGAAGGTAGTATAAATGGTTTGATTGGAACATTGTTTGGGGTTATTCTCGGAATTATAATATGTTTTGTATTACAAAAATATCAATTTATTAGTTTACCTGCGGATGTTTATTATGTAAATAAACTACCTGTTAAACTTGTATTTAATGATATAATATTAGTGGTTATAATCTCAATTGGAACAACTATTTTATCAACTATTTATCCGGCAAATAAACTGAGTAAATTAAATCCAATAGAAATTATAAGATATGGATAAAACTATTTTAGCAAAGGATATAAAGAAAAATTTTTATATAAACAATCAAATAATTCCTGTATTAAAAGGTATAGATTTAGAAATTAGCCCGGGAGAAATAATAGCAGTATGCGGTCCTTCCGGTGTTGGTAAAACTACACTACTATATTTACTTGGACTTATGGATAAATTGAGTTCAGGATATTTAAAAATAATGGGTATTGATGTGAAAGATATTGATGAAAAAAAAACTTCTGAAATAAGAAATAAACATATTGGATTTTTGTTCCAATTTCATTATCTGCTTGCTGATTTTACTGTATTTGAAAACATTTATATACCAACACAGATAATACCTAATAATAACAATATAGAAGAAAAAATAGAATATTTATTAAATAAATTGGGGATACAGAATTTAAAGAATAGATTTCCAAAAGAACTTTCTGGTGGAGAGCAGCAGAGAGTTGCTTTAGCAAGAGCACTTATAAATTTTCCTGAAATAATTCTGGCTGATGAACCAACAGGAAATCTTGATAGTGAAAATTCAAATACTGTTATTGAACTGTTGTTTAATCAGGCAAGACAGAATAATATTTCTGTTATTATTGCTACTCATAATTTGGAATTGGCTAAAAAAACTGATAAAATATATTTTCTAAAAGATGGGAAAATAGAAAAAATATTAACTTGCGGAGGTTAATCAAAATGAAAATTTATATAAATGGAAAATTAATAGATGAAAAAGATGCAAAAATTTCAGTGTTTGACCATGGATTATTATATGGTGATGGAGTATTTGAAGGAATAAGAGCATATAATGGTAAGGTTTTTAAATTAAAAGAACATCTTGATAGATTATATAATTCTGCTCGTGCTATTATGCTGGATATTCCTATGGATAAAAAACAAATGGAACAGGCAGTTCTATTGACAATTAGTGCAAATAATTTGAAAAATGCCTATATAAGATTAGTGGTGACAAGAGGAGTTGGTGATTTAGGATTAGATCCTGCAAAATGTAAATGTCCAAATGTTTTTATTATAGTTAGCAAAATTTCTTTATATCCTCAAGAATATTATACAAATGGTTTGGAAATAATAACTTCATCTGTCAGACGCAATCTAACAGATGCTATTAATCCTTCAATTAAATCATTAAATTATTTGAATAATATACTTGCTAAAATTGAAGGAACAAGAATTGGTGTTCCAGAAGCAATTATGTTAAATAAAGATGGTTATGTGGCAGAATGTACTGGAGATAATATTTTTATATTAAAGGAAAATACTCTTATTACACCTCCAACATCTGTTGGTGCACTGCCTGGAATAACAAGGGAAACAGTTATGGAAATAGCAAAGGTAAAACTTAAACTATTGGTAAAAGAAGAGGTATTTTCAACATATCATATTTATACAGCAGATGAATGTTTTCTGACAGGAACAGCAGCAGAGATTGTTCCTGTGGTAAAAGTAGATAAAAGAGTTATTGGAGATGGAAAACCGGGAAAAGTAACAGTTGAATTAATAAAGGAATTTCATGAGTTAACACGTTCAACAGGTGTGCCAATATAATAATATAATTTTTCTTTCAACAAATTTTTGGGGGTTTCAGAGGTATCCACCTGATTATCTTGAAATTTACAATAAAATTGCGTGTTTGGTATTAAGTTTTTTCAGAAATTTCACAAAATGATTTACAGTAAAACACAAATGGGGATGTGGTGTAGCCTGGTTTAACACACTGGCCTGTCAAGCCAGAGATCGCGGGTTCAAATCCCGTCGTCCCCGTTTCTAATACCTTTTTTCCATTTTTAGTAATTTCAAATTGAAATTTATTATTCTGGCTGATTGATATAACTGAATGTGTTAAGTGTGAAATAAAATACAGGTGTTCTTAAATCTATTGCCTGGTTTACTGATAGATTAAACCTCAAGTTGATATTTTTAAAAAGGTGTAAAGAACAACTTGAACCTATTCCAAAACTTGTTTTTATATTATTAGAATTATCAAAAATTTCTTTTTCTCCGATTTTACACATCTCTACTGATATATCTCCGGTAACAATTTCAAGTGAAGTGGAAGTGAGAGAGAATCTTTTTTTTAAAACCAATGGTATATGATGACTTAGTTCAATATATGCTATGGTATTTCCATAGAATTCTTTATATTTATAACCACGCAATATATCATAACCCCCTGCAAAATATATTGATGTTAAAGGTTTTTTGATAGTTACTACAGGGTATCCTACTTTAATTTTAGATTTCAGATAATTGTTTCCAAAAGGATATGAAAAATCAGTAAATTCAAATTCTGTCTGGGTATAATCATATTCGCTACCAAGTTGGTTGTATGATCTGGTAAAATCCAGTGTTATTTTTTCTCCTTCAGGTAAAGTAGGTGTTTCTGTTAAAGTGTTATACAGGATTCCAATGTTACCTGTAACATTTTTGCCGCGGTCATGAACTAAAAAAGTATCTATGGATGCGGATGAAGTATTTTCAACTCGGACAGATGTTTTTAATTCAGTATTTTTTATTACATTATAACCTATGTACGTATTAATATATCGGCTGCGCAGTAGATATGTTTGGTCAGAAAATATTTGTTCAAAGTCGATTTTATCAGCAAATTCTATTCCTATGAAGAATTTATAAATATGGTGTCGAAATCCAAGAATAGCATCAATATAATTATCAAGGAAATCATATTTTGATGAAAAGTTCATCTCTGTATTTACTACTTTACTTCTCATAAAAATGTCAACGACTGCATTTGGTAAAGATAATTGCATCTGCGGTATAAATGCAAATTTTTTTTCTTCAATTTTTATTTCAGGTAAAACAGAATAGGAGTATTTAGCAGGAAAGAATACCAAGAAAAATACCAATAATATTTTATATTTAATTTTCATATTGTAGTATTATATAAGTTTTAAGCAGTTTTTTCAATTATCAGGAAATTATTTATAAAAGAAAATTTATGGTAATTATTTATGTATTTTGACACTGGAATAAAGAATGTATATAATATCAGAGAAAATGGATAAACAATATTTCCTTGATTTAGAGCCAGGAGAACTGGACAAATACACAGCTGATATCCGTCAGAGCAAATACCGGGCAAAACAAATTTTAAAATGGGTATATAAAGAACGGATCAAAACGTTTTCTGAGTGTAGTGATTTGTCCAAACAGTTACGGAAAATACTGGACAAACAATTTTATTTACGTTCATTAACAATTAAAACCAAACAAATATCAAAATTGGATGGGACTGTTAGATATATTTTTCAAACAAACAATGGAGATAATATAATTACAGTTTTTTTACCACAGGAAAACAGAAATTCAATTTGTTTATCTACCCAGATAGGTTGTTCAATAGGTTGTAATTTTTGTGCTTCAGGTCAGATGAAGTTTGTCCGTAATTTAACTCGTGGTGAAATAATAGAGCAAATTTTTCAAGTTGAGAAAGACAGTTGTCAGAAAATAGACAGTATACTTTTTATGGGTATGGGTGAACCTTTATTAAACTATGAAAATGTTATAAGTTCAATAAGAACTTTAACTGATACGAATTTACTTTCATACAGTCGCAGACATATTATTGTTTCAACAGCAGGTTTTGTTCCACAGATACAGAAGTTAAGTAAGGAGAAATTAGGAATCCGTCTTGCACTATCTTTACATTCTCCTGATGATGATATTCGCAAACAACTTATTTCTGAAAAAGTACCTTATACTGTTAAAGAAATATTAAAAACGGGATTAGAATATGGTCGTATAAATAAATCCCGATTAACAATAGAATATGTGTTAATTGCAGGAATAAACGATTCAATATCTTTAGCACAAAAATTAGCAGAATTAATAAAAAAATTGTCCAAGCCGAAAGATAGAATACAGATTAATCTTATTCCTTATAATTATATTGGGTCAACCAACAATAAATCCCCTGATATTGAAACTGTTCAGAAATTTAAAGATTTATTGATGAGAAATGGGTTATTGACAATCATTCGTCAATCTAAAGGTGCTGATATTGGTGCTGCATGCGGTCAGTTAATTGTTTAAAATAAAATTGATTTATCAGACAAAATTAAACGGTAATTCCAGTTTTATTGACAAGTATTCCTCAATTTTATATGATTTATACAGATGTAGTTGAAAGAATTTTTATGGTATATAAAATACTTTAAAGATATTTTTGGTTGATAGGTCCTATAGCCAAAC